>Ga0068865_100001564_pt1 | contig 13383 bp, 7 predicted proteins | sample KBSMisM12_FD_75293 | JGI IMG/M metagenome (GOLD analysis project Ga0068865, IMG submission 75293) | Miscanthus rhizosphere microbial communities from Kellogg Biological Station, Michigan, USA - KBS Miscanthus M1-2 | ecosystem: Host-associated > Plants > Roots > Rhizosphere > Soil ...
CCGGCTCGTATGCCGAGCACCTGCCGGTCTTCCATCTGACCGGAATGCCCAACCTCGCAACGCAGGGTGATCGCACACTGGTGCACCACACGCTGGGCAACGGGGATTTCGAACTGTTCCGAAAGATGGCCGACACAGTCGTCGGCGCCAGCGCGATCATCACCCCGGACAATGCGGTCGCCGAAACTGAACGGTTGATCGCCGAGGCGCTCTACAACCGCCGACCCGTGTACATGGCGTTCCCCTCCGATGTCGTCGACAAGCCGGTCCTGACTTCTGCGGAGCCGCTTCCCTGTCCGGCGAGCGAATCACGCGCTCTCAGGGCGGCAACCGACGCGGTCGTTGCAGCCCTAAGCGCGGCACCGAACACATGCGTGCTGCCGGGCGTGCTGCTCGACCGGCTCCGCATCAGCGACCTGGCGGTCAAGTTCATCGAAGCCGCCGGACTGCCGTTCGCAACCATGTTCGCCGACAAGTCGGTCATCGACGAACACCATCCCAACTACGTCGGGATGTACGACGGTCGGCTGATGGACGAACAGGTACGCGAATTCGTCGAATCGGCCGATGCGGTGATCAGCCTCGGCACGATGCAGACCGACTTCAACACAGGAGCGTTCACCGCGCGGCTGGATCCGGCGCGCGTGATCGACATCGGATTGCATCGCACGAAGGTTGGCGCGACGGTCTACCAGAACGTGGAGTTGGCCGACCTTCTTCGCGAACTCACCGCCCGCGACTTGAAACCACACGCATACAACGGTCTACGTCCCGCGTCACTGGGACCAGCGACAGGAGCCGACTCCGACCCGATTGCCGCCGATACCCTGTACCCACGTTGGGAGAACTTCCTGCGACCTGATGACATCGTGGTCGCCGAGACGGGGACGGTTCGATGGGTCTGGTATTCGCCCATCTTCCGACCGGCGCCCGGTTCTACAACCAGACGCTGTGGGGGTCGATCGGTTGGGCCACTCCTGCGGCACTCGGCGCAGCCGTCGCCGCCCCGGACCGTCGGGTGGTGCTCATCACCGGCGAGGGTTCCCATCAGCTGACCGCACAGGAGATCTGCCAGTTCCATCGCCTCGGTCTGCGCCCAATCATCTTCGTGCTCAACAACTCCGGTTATCTCATCGAGCGGCTGCTGTGTAAGGACCCCGACATTGCTTATAACGACGTCGCGTCGTGGAACTACGCCGAACTTCCCCACGCACTGGGGTGCGAAGGATGGTTCACGCAGCGGGTCACTACTCTCGGTGAACTCGACGAGGCCCTGGCCCGCGCGAGCCAGGGCGAGCGTGCCACCTACATCGAAGTCGTCACCGACACCCATGAAGCGCCGCCGCTGGCAAACAAGTTGCACGACCAACGTCAATACTCTTTACCGCTTCGAGTGACGGCAGTGCTGCTCCTCCGACACCGCCGAGAGACTGGCGCTGCAAACCCGCGAGCATCCCGATAACGCAAATGCGTAACGAGGACTCTTTTCAGTGTTTGCGCATGGCCTTTCGCGCAGGCGCTGCGGCCTTCTTCGCCGAAGCCTTCGCGGCCTTCTTCGCCGGTGCTTTCGCGACTTTCTTCGCGGGTGGTCGGTGAGGGCGAACCTCGCCGTTGCCGACCTGCGGACGCTCGGCGATCGTCGACAGAATGAACGCCGCGCGCTGGCGTGCCTGGGGGTCATCGCTGTTTTCCGCGCAGCGCCGAACGATCGCAACGGCGGGTTCGTAGCCGAGCAGCGCTTCTCTCTCGACGTAGGCTTCGTGGGCCATTCCGTCGATGTTCAACAACATTCCGCGCCAGATGTCGACCGGTTGGTTGTTGTCGCGATAGATCGACCGGCTCGGCACTGGGGTGGTTAGCATGCGGTAGATCTCGACCAGCATGTCGTGGTCCGTCGTCGGCTCGCGTGGCGCTTCTGGTTGCGGTTGGCCATCGACGACCGCTGCTCCGGGTTCCAGCGCACCCACGAGCCACGGTTCGGGGTCCTGCTGGCTGCGTGGTGACCACACCGTGGGATGGACCTCGAAATGCAAGTGGTGGCCTGATGAGTCGCCGTTGTTGCCGACGAAGGCGATGTGCTGGCCCGCGTTGACCTGGTCGCCCTGGCGTAAGCCTGTGGCGTGAGCATCCCACATATGGCCGTAAACGGTCGTCCCGCTGCCCGCCTCGCCCGGATGGTCGATGACGATCCACTGACCGAATCCATCCGCCGCGCCGATGTGCACGACCGATCCCGCTTGCGCCGCATAGATTTTCGTCCCGTCCGGTGCGGCGAAGTCCAGACCCCAATGCATTCCGCCGCCACGGGGTCCGAACTTCGACGATGTCTGGTACGTTCCCGCGCGCACAGGCATGTATCTGGTCATGCGGACCTCACGTCTTCTTGGCGGTCATTTTCGCGGCCGACTTCTTGGCGGTGGTCTTCTTGGCGGTCGGCTTCTTGGCGGTGGTGGTCTTCTTCGCGGCCGACTTCTTGGCGAGGCTTCTATTGGCGGCCGGCTTCTTGGCCGCCTTTTTGGCAGGCGCCTTTTTGGCGGGGACCTTCTTGGCAGCTGCCTTCTTGGCCGGCGCGCCGGGTTGTCCGTTCGGCCCCGAACCGGATTGCATGGCCCGTAGCTCGTCGAGCTGCCTGTGCAATTCGGTGGCGAATCTTCCTATCTCGAACAGATAGTCGACCACCGTCTTGCCGCCGAGCTGGGACCATCCGTTGCCGCCGGGCCCGCGCAACTGGTCCCAAATGTCTTCGAGCAGTTGGCGATCGGTGCGCTTGTTGGGCGGTGGCTGCAGTATCGGCGGATTGATCGGAGCGGGTCCGGGATCGGGATGCTGTACGGGCTGTTCTCCGGGGAACACGAAGCCGTCAAGATCCTTTTGGACTTCGGTGCGGAACCAGTTCATCGACAGGTTGCCGGGGTCCCATTTGCCTTGCGCGGCACCCGCATACTCCTTATGACCTATGACGCGAGCGGACCCGTAGCCCAGTTTCTTGAGCACGGCGGCGGTGGCGTCACGCATCGTGATGATCAGCGGTGTGGTCCACCGCTCGTTCGGGTCATAGCCCTGCGGCAGGTCCGGCCGTGGCGTGGGCCAGCAGCACTCGAATCCGATGAGGCGCCGGTTGCCATTGTTGGTGCCCAGGCCGGGGTAGGAGCCGATGCCCGCATGGTTGCACGGTCCGACCGCGATCAGGTGGCACTTGCCATCAGGTGTCAACAGACACTGCGCCAGTGGGCCGTGCAGAAACCCGCTCGGCTGCTGGACGCCGTCACGAATGTGGTCGACCGTCTCGTTGGCGTTGCCCGTGTGATGGATCATCACCCCCCAGATGTCGCCCATGGTGCCGCCAGCGCCGCGTTCGTTCCATCCTGGCTCTACGACCAGTCGATCGCCGAGCGCTTCCCTCAACACGTCCTCGAGCCATACCGGGTCGCCCGTGAATCCCCCGGTCCCGCCGGGCGTCGGCGCTGGTTGGTCCGTCAGTGCGCGACGCAGCACATCCCATGCCTCGTCCCAGTGCTGTGCATAACGGTCGGGAAAGGCCGAGCCTTGCACGCGTTGGGCGAACTGACCCGCCAGGGCGGGGTTGTCCTTGGCGCTGCAGTACTCATCGGCCAGGCGCGACAAGAACGTGTCGGCGGCATGGTCGATGGTCATGCGGGTTTGCATCGGCCCCCACCAGTCGTCGCTGCCCGCAACGGTTTCCCCGGCGCTACCGTTCTGTTGCTGGAAGTAGCCAACACTGCGGCCGTCGTCCGACTCTGAGTCGTGTGGATAGTTCTGCGAGCTCGGGTCCTTCGCGTTCCACGGGCACCACCAGTGCCCGTTCGCACCCACCTCGGTGGCGATCGTCATCAGCGCGATCACAGTCGCGAGTTCGTCGAGCCCGCGGGTAACCGAGACGGCGTGGACTCTCTGCGCGATCTCCTCGCGGGTGAACAGCGGCTGGTTGCTGAACGATATGAAGCTCATCGGATTGCCCCGTGTCCGTGTCTGCTGACGACGCCGCTGCCACGCACGCCGATACGGTGACTGGCCAGCCAGGTCGGTTCTATCGTCGACATAGGTTTCCCCCGCTGTTGTGTTTGCCCGCGTATGAGAAGAGTAGGTCTGCGGCGCGCTCCGCATGTGAGTAATCGAGTACCTGTTTCTGCTCTCGTAGGCAGATTCTGCTCTCGTAGGCAGGTGCGATCTCCCGCCGCGAGATGATCTTGATGCCACGGGACGTCAGCTGCGATACGTGGCGAAGCCGAATACCACGCCCGTCGGCTACTGCCTGAGCCCCAACGCAATTGGGGTCGGTGAGGAAGCGGCCGGCTTATCGCCGGTCAGTCGCCGAGAGGTGTCGATTGGGAAGGGCGCAGCGCTGTTGCCGAATCGCCGTATGAGGCTTTGCCCTGCCATATCCTCACGATGACGACGATCGAGGCGGTGGGACGGGAGGACGAAGTGCCCGGACGATTGCACGGGTGGGGATTCTCGCCGCGCGCGCTGCGGGTCGTCGGCGAGTCCGTCGCAGTGGTGGTTGTCGTCGCCACCGGTTCGATCGGGTGGTCGGACCGGATCGCGCCGGCGTCCGCGCAATGTGGCCCGGACCAGGCCAGCGCTGTGTGGACGGCGCTGGCGGTGCTGCCCAACGAGCGGGTCACCGGCCGCCGGTTCGCAAGCGCTCCCCTCGAAAGCAACTACGACCCGTGTGCGGATCTGTCCACCGTGTTGGTGACTATCGAAGGAGCAACGGGAAGCTCGCCGATCCAGGCGCTCATGTTCCACCGTGGCGAGTTCTTGGGCACCGGCACCTGGAAGGCCTACGGGTTTACGTCTTTGGATTCAGAGGCATCGACCCCCGACACGGTGGTACTCCGGTACCGGTGGGGTCAGAGCTGCACAGCATGCGATGACGGCAGCGTCACAACGGTGCGATACCACTGGGACGGCACCCGAGTCCTCATGCTCGATCCACCACCACCCGGGTAGGCGAGATCGGCTGCAGCCGAACGCTTTCAGACATGAATGGCGACAGCCGCCGGAAAACGACGACCGCTCAACAGATCTCGAACGTCGGCGCTGGCACCAGATTGTCAGTCGCCCTGGAGACGGGCGGCGATGTCGAACTGGAACAGCTGGTCCCAGGTGCTCCACGTGCCCGGCAGCAGGTACAAGGTGCAGCCCCGCGGAGCGACGCGCCGGATGGTGGCCACGGCATGATCCACCGCGGTCATGCCGTCCCAGTGGGCAAAGGCCGGGTCGCCGTACTTCCCGTGCGCCCCGGTGACGACGAACTTGATCGCGTCGGTCAGCAGCCAGATGACCTGCGGGAGCATTGCCAGAACCTGTCCGGCCGAGAAGAACTGGCCGATCACGTTGGCTCCTCCGGTGCTTATCGCTTGCGCCAACGGTGCCAGTGTCCCGCCCAGCGGGTCATCGGTCGCCGCCTGCCCGGTGAGCATCTTGCCGGGCAGCGTCGGGAGCCAGCCGAGCAGGAACAGCACGAACTCCGGCGTCAGCTCCATCCGGGCAACGACCTCGCCGAGCGCGAACAGCAATGGGTTGGCGCAGCGCGGATACCAGTCGCCTTCGATGCTGTATGACCAGTAGCGGTCGCGCACCCATTCCGGTTGGTACTGCTTGGTGATGCCCTCGCCGGTGTCGTTACCGTTCAGGCTGCCGTCGGGCGGCATGCACGGGTCGCCCATGGTGCTGACGCCAACGACGAACTGCCGCCACTCCGGCGGCAACGCGGTCAGGCACTTGAAGACCGACATTCCGCCCATCGAGTAGCCGATGAGCCAGATCGGCGTCCCGGCCATCGGGCGGTACAGCCGCATGAACTCGTCACGGAACTGGTCGGTGGCCTTGAGGAAGCTGTGCGCATCAGGCGGGTTGAAGAACGCCCGCGAGTCGGCCCACACCCCCTGGATCGGGTACTTCGATCGGTGCGGAGGCGGGATCGCGGCATCCGGCGGGATGTAGGCGCCGATTGCCTTGCGAAACGCCAAGTCCGCCACACCGAGATCCTCGGCCCGGGCCAGCCGCTTGCCGCCCGCCATGCGCTCCAGCAGCATCGGATCGTTGTTGACGAACTTGGCCAGCTCCTTGACCGCCGCTGCGGTCTCCTCGGTGTAGAGCTGGTCCTCCCTGACGCCGAGTTCGTGCGCGTGACTGTTGGCCGGGTAGGCCGCCAACATACGGTGCTCGATCCTGGCCACCTCAGGGCTGCTGTCGCCGGGCCCATAGCCGATCCAATTGCCTGCCGCATCCTTGGCCATCAGGCGGTGCTCCCTTGGCGTGGCCCGTCGCTTTTCGTCATGTCTTCCCCCGCTCCTGCAACCGAAACTGCTAGGCAATCAGTATCGATCCGCTGTCCAGGGTTGGGTCGCGTACTCGACTACTCGAATCGGGCCAATCGGCCCGGACCGCTGACCAACGCAAAAGGCCCCCGAGCGTCGTCGGGGGCCTGTTGCGTACGAAGCGGCTGAGAAGACCTAGAAAGCCGCCTCGTCCAGTTCCATAACCTCGTTGTCGAGCGTGTCGATCACCTGACGGGTGCTGGTGAGCAGCGGCAGGACGTTCTTCGCGAAGAACGACGCCACCGCGATCTTGCCCTCGTAGAAGGCGCGATCGTCACCGCTGGCCCCGGCGTCGAGCGCCTCGATGGCCACCGCGGCCTGCTGCTGCAGCAGCCAGCCGATGATCAGGTCGCCGACGCTCATCAGGAAGCGCACCGAACCCAGGCCTACCTTGTAGAGCTCGGTCGGGTTCTCCTGCGCGGCCATCAGGTAGCCGGTCAGCGTGGCGGCCATGCCCTGGACGTCCTGCAGCGCGGTGGCCAGCAGTGCCCGCTGGGCCTTCAGCCGGCCATTGCCTGCCTCGTTCTTGACGAACGCCTCGACCTGCCCGGCAACGTGGGCAAGCGATTGACCCTTGTCGCGGACGATCTTGCGGAAGAAGAAGTCCTGCGCCTGGATGGCCGTCGTGCCCTCGTAGAGCGAGTCGATCTTGGCGTCACGGATGTACTGCTCGATCGGGTAGTCCTGCAGGAAGCCGGACCCACCGAAGGTCTGCAGGCTCTCGGTGAGCTTCGCGTAGGCCTGCTCCGAGCCGACACCCTTGACGATCGGGAGCAGCAGATCGTTGACCTTGACCGCCAGTTCGGCGTCCACATCGTGCAGCGCCTTGGCGACCGCGGAGTCCTGGAACGTCGCGGTGTAGAGGTACAGCGCACGCAGACCCTCGGCGTAGGCCTTCTGGGTCATCAGCGAACGACGCACGTCCGGGTGATGCGTGATGGTCACGCGCGGCGCCGCCTTGTCGGTCATCTGGGTCAGATCGGCACCCTGGACACGCTCCTTGGCGTACGCCAGCGCGTTGAGGTAACCGGTCGACAGGGTGGCGATCGCCTTGGTGCCCACCATCATTCGGGCCTGCTCGATAACGTCGAACATCTGGGCAATGCCGTCGTGAACCTCGCCAACGAGCCAGCCCTTGGCGGGGACGCCGTGCTGGCCGAGCGACAGCTCGCAGGTTGCCGAGACCTTCAGGCCCATCTTGTGCTCGACATTGGTGACGAACACACCGTTGCGCTCGCGCGGCTCGCCGGTCTCCGGGTCGAAGAGGAACTTCGGCACGAAGAACAGCGACAGGCCCTTGGTGCCCGGTCCGGCGCCCTCGGGGCGGGCCAGCACCAGGTGAATGATGTTCTCGCCGAGGTCGTCGGCGTCACCGGAGGTGATGAAGCGCTTCACACCGTCGATGTGCCAGGAGCCATCCTCCTGTTGGACGGCCTTGGTCCGCCCGGCGCCGACATCAGAACCGGCATCGGGCTCGGTGAGCACCATGGTCGCGGTCCAACCGCGCTCGGCGGCCAGAACGGCCCACTTCTTCTGCTCCTCGGTGCCTTGGTTGTAGAAGATCTGCGCCATGCCCGCGCCCATCGCGTACATGTACGCAGCTGGGTTGGCGCCGAGGATGTGCTCGATCAGGGCCCACTTCAGCGCGGAGGGCATCGGCATCCCGCCGAGCTCCTCGACGAGGCCGATCTTGTCCCAGCCGCCGTCGAAGATGGCACGCATCGACTTCTTGAAGGAATCGGGCAGCGTCACCGAATGCGTCTTGGGGTCGAACACCGGCGGGTTGCGGTCGGCGTCGGCGAACGACTCTGCGACCGGACCCTCGGCCAGCCGGGCGATCTCGCCCAGCATCTCGGTGGCGGTGTCGGCGTCCAGGTCGGTGTATGCGCCCTCACCGAGCGCCTTGTCCACGCCGAACACCTCGAACAGGTTGAACACCTGGTCACGGACGTTGCTCTTGTAGTGGCTCACGTTTCCTCCTCATCGAGACGGCCACTTGTGGTTGGGTACTTTGGTTAAGTTACCCACCAGTAACTGGCCCGAACTATACCGCTCAGTAACTTCAACACAAAGCACCCGCGAGCAATTTCCAGTGTCTAAGCAACCCGCCGGTTGGTCGGGATGCCAAAAGCGCAGTTTGACAGCTGTCTGAGCTGCAAGTTTGACACTCTGTGAGCTTCATCACCAACCGTCCGGTTAGGGTGTGCGAGTGCTTCGTGTCGCGGTGTGGGGAACAGGGAATATGGGAGCTACAGCGATCCGGAGCGCGGTGGCGTTTCCCGGGTTGCAGCTGTCAGGCGTCATCACGTCGTCGGTGGATAAGGCAGGTAGGGACGCGGCGACGTTCGCCCGGCTGGACGCCGAGTCGGGCGTTTCGGCGACGACCGACGTTGACGCCGCGCTGGCCGGCTGCGATGCCGTGGCCTACATGGCCTCGGGCGACATCCGGCCCGACGAGGCCGTCGACGACATCGTGCGATGCCTGCGCGCAGGCAAGCATGTCGTGACGCCGTCGCTGTATTCGCTCTACGACCCGCGGTCCGCGCCGCCGGAATGGGTGGCTCGCCTCACCGCGGCCGCCGAGGAAGGCGGGGCGACCCTTCTCGTCAGCGGCGTGGATCCGGGTTGGGGCAACGACGCCCTGGCCGTGATCGCCGCGGGGCTGTGCACCCGGATCAAGTCGATCCACTGCCAGGAGATCTTCGACTACTCGACCTACAACCAGCCTTACGCGGTCAAGGTGTCGTGCGGTTTTGGGGGGTCCATGGACGAAGTGCCGATGATGCTGCTGCCGACGGTCCCGACCATGGTGTGGGGCGGAAACATCCGGTTGATCGCCAGGGGCTTGGGGCTGGAAATCGACGAGATCACCGAGGAGGTCGAACGGTTGCCGCTCGAAGAGTCGGTCGACACCGTGATGGGGCGGTTCGAGAAGGGCACGCAAGGTGCCTTCTGGCTCAAGGTGATCGGTAAGTCGAAGGGTCGGGAACGCGTCATCGTCGACCACATCACTCGGATTCATGCGTCGTGCGCGGTGGACTGGCCGCAGCCGGACCAAGGAGTCGGCGACCACCGGGTGTTCGTCGATGGTGACCCGCAGCTGACCATCGTCAGCCGCGCCGACCTCCAAGGCGGCACGCGCGCCGACGGCGGCAACACCACTGCGGCCAATCGCCTGCTCGGCGCGCTCAATTGGTTGGCGGAGCAGAAGCCCGGCATCTATGACGGCCTCGACGTGCCGATGCAGTCGGTATTGCCTCCGGAGATGGAAGCGACGCGCTGGAGCGATTAATCCTGAGATTCGGACGCTGCGACGGGTTGCGCCTCCTCCGACGGTGATTCCGAGTCGGGCAGCTGACTCACGAGATACTCGGCGAGCCCTCCGATGGTCGGATAGTCGAATACCGCGGTCGCGTTGATCGTGAACGCGCCACCGAACTGACTGTGCAACCGGTTACGGAGTTCGATCGCCATCAGTGAATCCGTACCCAGGTCCAGGAACCGACTGGTTGCGGCGGGCGGTTGGGCGAGCCGCAGGAAGTTCTGCACTTCGCGCTGGAGGAATTCGGTCACGAAACCGGCGCGCTGCTGCACCGGTATCTCCTGCAGCTGTCGGAGCAACTCACTGTCACCGGTTGCCTCCCCGACTGCACTGGGCAACACGAGGTCGAGAATCGGCGGACGCGAACTGCCCAGCACCTTCGCGGCACGCTGCCAGTTGGCCTTGATGACGGTTGCCTGTCCGGTTCCGTTGGCGACGACCGCGGCGAGGGCGCTCAGCGCCGCCGACGGTTCCAGCGGAATCAGGCCCTGCGCACCGATATTGGCGCTCGCGGCCTCCGAAGACGCCATGCCACCTTGGGCCCAGGGACCGAAGTTGACACCCGTGGCAGGCAAGCCTTGCGCCCTCCTCTGCGCGACCAGGCCGTCGAGCAGTGCATTGGCAGTCGCGTAGTTGGCCTGACCGGGTGAACCGAACAAACTGGACACCGAGGAGGACACGATGAAGAAGTCCAGGTCGTCGTTCTTCGTCAAGCGGTCCAGGTGGCAGGCACCGAACGCCTTGGGCGCCAACGTCGTTCGGAATCGCTCCAGGCTCTGCTGAGACAGCAGCGCATCGTCGAGCACGCCTGCCAGGTGCGCCACCCCGGCGAGCGGCGGCAACTCCGCGCGGATCCGCTCCAGCAGCTTCGCGACCTCGGACTCGTCGCCGACATCGGCCGCGAAGGTGTGGATGCGGCACCGGTAGCGCTCGGTGAGGTCGTCGATTGCCTGTTGGGCGTCGGCGTCGGGCGCGCGCCGACTGGTCAGCACGATGTCACCGGCCCCGAGTTGGGCCAGATACGACGCCGTGTGCAGGCCGATCGCACCGAGGCCGCCGGTGATCAGATAGCTCCGATCGCCTCGCGGCTGCAGCGGATTCGGCATCTGCAGCACGATCTTCCCGATGTGCCGCGCCTGCTGCATCCGACGGAACGCTGCCCTCGCCTCCGTGAGCGGGTAGATCTCGGCGGGCAGTGATGTCCACTCGCCGCGTCCCATCCCGTCCGACACCTCGGTCAGCAATCGCTTGATGTGCTCGGGGTTCTGCAGGGTGGTCACATCCAGCGCGACGATCTCGTAGGCGATGTCCGGACGGGCCGCCGCCATCTGTTCAGGCGTCCAGATGTCCCGCTTGGCGATCTCGGCGAAACGACCATTCTGGGCGGTGGCCCGCACGGTCGCTTCGAGGAACCCCTCGTTGGTCAGGCTGTTGAGCACCACGTCGACGCCCGCGCCGTCGGTGTCAGCGAGGATCTCGTCGGCGAAATCCGTTGTGCGCGAATCGTAGACGTACTTCACACCCATTTTGCGCAGCGTCGCGCGCTTGTAGGTGCTGGCGGTCGCGAAGACGACGGCGCCGTGCTGCTGGGCCATCTGGATCGCGGCCAGCCCGACGCCACCGCTGGCGGCGTGAATGAGCACACGGTCGCCGGGCTTCAGCTGCGCCCAGTCGAACGCTAGTCGGACTGTGAGCGCCGCAGCGGGAATGGTGGCCGCATCCACCGCACTCACTCCGTCCGGAATGGGCGCCAGCAGCTGGGCAGGCACATTGAACCGGCTGGAGAACGCGCCCTGCATGAAGCCGTAGACGCGCTGGCCGACCTCGAATCCGGTGACGCCGCTGCCCAATTGCGTGACGATTCCTGCGAAGTCGCCGCCGATCGGTCCGGGGTCGCCAGGGTAGAGCCCGAGCACGTTGAGCACGTCCCGGAAATTGAGGCCCGAGGCCTCCACCCGGACCTGCACGTAGCCCTCGTCCGGCGCCGGTACGTCCGTCTCTGTCAGCCGCAGGTTGTCGATCGCGCCGCGTTCGGTGGGCGCCAGCACGAAGTCGGTTCCACGTGGCACCGTGAGATGACCGCTGCGCGCCCACGGCAATAACCGTGAGGCCAGCAGCTTTCCTTGTCGCAGCGCGAGTTCGGGCTCGTCGATCGGTGTGGCGAGCAGGTTCGCCAGTGCGCTGACGGCCTCAGGTGATCCGTCGCTGTCGACCAGCTTGCAGTGCAGCGCCGGTTCCTCGTTGATCGTGGTGCGCCCGAACCCCCACAGCGCAGCCTGCACCGGGTCGACCGGCTCGCCGGATTCGCATGCCACGGCCCGCTCGGTGACGATCCACAGTCCGCCCGGCAGTTTCACGTCGCCGCCCTGCACGGTGTGCACGGCGCTGAGCAGGTTGGCGATCTCGGTCTCGAGCCGCGCGGCGACGTCGGCGCTGGACTTACCTGCGGCCGGCGCGGTGCCGCGCCAGACGACCCCGGAGAACGGCAGCCCGCGCTCTTGAGCCTGGACCAGCAGCTGTCCCAGGGGTTCCGGATCGGTGATCCGGTCGAACGGGATGCAGCCCGGCACCGTGGCGGCCAACTCGTCGAATCCGGCGATCAGCCAGGTGCCGTTGACACTTGCCGCGTCATCGCTGGACGGTGGTGGCGGCACCTCGTGCCAGCCGAGGGTGTAGAGCAGCCGGGTGGCGTCGCCGCCGAGGCCGCGCAGCAACGCCTCGCGCGGCGCTCGTTTGACTGTGAACTCGCGAATCCCGCCCAGCTGGCGGCCATCCCGATCGACGAAGTCGAGATCGAAAACCTGGGTCTCGCTGTTGAGTTCGCTGGTGTGCCACCTTGCGCGGCAGTAGAACCTCCGAGGCATCTTCTCCCGCAGCATCACTTGCCCGTACCGCAGCGGCAAGAACAGATCGTTCACGCCCTGTTCGGCTGCGAGCAGCGCCGGGAACGCCGGGAAGGCGACGCCGGTGCACAGGTCCATCAGCACCGGGTGCATCGGTTCGGTGCCGAGTTGTTCGGCGAGTTCTTCGCCGACCACGATGTCGCCGATCGCCTCACCTTCACCGAGCCATAGCGACTTCAGGGAACCGGACCAATTCGGCCCCCAGGCCAGCTCCATATCGGCGAAGGTCTCGAACAGATCCTGCGGGCGCATGCGGTTCTGCCGCTCGATGGCCGCGTCGACGGGATCCCCCTGCTCGGGTGTCTCGTCGACTCCGGTGACCACGGTGCCTTCGGCGTTCAACGACCACTCGGCGTCGCGTTCGCCGCACGGGCGGCTGTGCACCTTGAAAGTTGAACCGCTGCCGTCCTCGAGCGGATGCAACATGAGCTGCACCTCGCGAGAAGTCTTCTCGGGCAGGATGATCGGCTCGTAGAAGAAGACGTCGTTCACCCGCGCCGGTGGACCGACAGCGGCCAACGCCATTGCCGCATACGTCGCGCCTGGAACGACAACGGTGCCATAGATGACATGGTCGGAGAGCCACGGCTGCGACTTGACCGACAACCTGCTGGTGTAGACGGAGTCGCCGGAGGCGAGGTCCTTCGCGCTACCCAGGATTCCCGACACCGCGGTACCGTCTGCGGCGATGCCGGACGTCTTGGGCCAGAAGCGGCGGCGTTGGAACGGATAGGTGGGCAGTTCGAGTCTGCGGCGCGGTTGTTGATGCAGCGCAGCGAAATCGGGTCGGTGGCCGCTGACGTAGGCCGCC
>Ga0068865_100001573_pt1 | contig 13331 bp, 15 predicted proteins | sample KBSMisM12_FD_75293 | JGI IMG/M metagenome (GOLD analysis project Ga0068865, IMG submission 75293) | Miscanthus rhizosphere microbial communities from Kellogg Biological Station, Michigan, USA - KBS Miscanthus M1-2 | ecosystem: Host-associated > Plants > Roots > Rhizosphere > Soil ...
GTCCTCGCCTTCGAGGGCGAGCGCGGCTACCCGTTCCGCATCCTGCGCGGCGCCAAGAACCGGTTCGGGGCGACCGACGAGATCGGCGTCTTCGAGATGGGCGATGCGGGCCTGCGCGAGGTCAGGAACCCCTCGGCGCTCTTCCTCAACACCGCCGGCGAGCGGGCGGCCGGCGCGGCGGTCTTCGCCGGCATCGAGGGCAGCCGCCCGGTGCTGGTGGAATTCCAGGCCCTGGTCGCGCCCTCGGCCTACGGCACGCCGCGCCGCGCCGTCGTGGGCTGGGACTCCGGCCGCCTGGCCATGGTGCTGGCCGTGCTGGAGGCCCGCTGCGGCCTCGGCTTCGGCGACCGCGACGTCTACCTGAACGTGGCCGGCGGCCTTCGCATCACCGAGCCGGCCGCCGACCTGGCCGCCGCCGCGGCCCTGGCCTCCTCCGCCCTTGACCAGGCCTTGCCGCAGGACTGCGTGGTCTTCGGCGAGATCAGCCTTTCCGGCGAGGTCCGGGCCGTCAGCCGGATGGACAGCCGCCTCAAGGAGGCCGCCAAGCTCGGCTTCCGCCAGGCGCTGGCCCCCGGCGACGTCGAAGGCTCGGCCGCCATGACCATAAACGGGGCCACCCGCCTCGCCGACGCCATCGCCCGCATCGGAGACGCCCGATGGGACTGAGCCCCGCCGCACCCGCGCCCAGAATGAACCCTAGGGTCAGGGCCGCATGACCCAGTTCGACCTCCTCGTGCTCGTGCTCCTCGGCGTCTCCACCGCCGTCGGCTTCTTCCGCGGCGCGCTGCGCGAGATCGTGGCCCTGGTCGCCCTCTTCGCCGCCGCCGCTCTGGCGATCTTCACCCTCGCGCCGGCCAGCCATTTCGTCCGCCAGATGGTCCACCCCGACTGGCTGGCCGCCGCCTGCGCCCTCGTGCTCGTCTTCCTGACCGCCTACGTGATCCTGCGCCTCATCGGCCTGACCATCGCGCGCCAGATCCACGAGGCCCGCTACATCGGCGGCCTGGACCGCAGCGTGGGCGCCGCCATCGGCCTGGCCCGCGGCCTGATCGTGCTGGGCGCGCTCAACCTGGCGTTCAACGCCGCCACGCCCGCCGACATCCGGCCGCACTGGATCGTCAGCGCCGCCACGTGGCCGCTGGCCCAGGACATGGGCAAGGCGCTGACGGCGCTCGCGCCGAAGGGTCTCGACATCGCCGGCAAGCTCCGCCCCGCCTTCGATCGCGCGGTTCACAACGCGGTTCATGACGCCGCACACGACGCCCTTGATGACAGATTGAAGTCAGAAGGCTACGACGCGCGCCAACGGGGCGAGATCGAGGATTTGGTGGAGAAATCCAAATGAGCCGGGATCACGAGCGATGGTCGCCTCCGGTGCGCGATCCGCTCGACGACTCGCCCCGCCTGGAATGCGGTGTGTTCGGAGTCTACGACACCGCCGAGGCGGCCGCGCTGACGGCGCTGGGCCTCCACGCGCTGCAGCACCGCGGGCAGGAGGCCTGCGGCATCGCGTCCTTCGACGGCCAGCGCTTCCACACCGAACGCCACATGGGCCAGGTGGGCGACGCCTTCGGCGGCGGCGACCTCAATGAGCGCCTGCCCGGCCGCTTCGCCATCGGCCACACGCGCTACTCCACCGCCGGCGGCTCGTTCGTGCGCAACGTCCAGCCGATGTTCGCCGACATGGAGGCCGGCGGCGTGGCGCTGGCCCACAACGGCAACCTGACCAACTTCCTGACGCTGCGCGAACAGCTGGTCGGCCACGGGGTGATCTTCCAGTCGACCTCGGACTCCGAGGTGATCCTGCACCTGATCGCGCGCTCGCGGAAAAGCCGCTTCATCGACCGGTTCATCGACGCGCTGTCGCAGATCGAGGGCGGCTATGCGCTGGTGGCGCTGACCAACAAGAAGCTGATCGGCGTGCGCGACCCTCTGGGCATCCGCCCGCTGGTGCTGGGCGACCTCGATGGCCAGCCGGTGCTGGCGTCGGAGACCTGCGCCCTCGACATCATCGGCGCGCGGTTCGTGCGCGACATCGAGCACGGCGAGATGGTGGTCATCGACCACCGCGGCATCCGCAGCCTGAAGCCCTTCCCGGCCCAGCAGGCGCGGCCCTGCATCTTCGAATACGTCTATTTCGCCCGCCCCGACTCCGTCGTGAACGGCCGCTCGATCTACGAGGTCCGCAAGCGCATGGGCCGCCGCTTGGCCGAGGAAAGCCTGGTGCCCGCCGACGTGGTGGTGCCGGTGCCCGACAGCGGTGTGCCGGCCGCCCTCGGCTTCGCCCAGGCCGCGGGCCTGCCCTTCGAGATGGGCATCATCCGCAACCACTACGTCGGGCGCACCTTCATCCAGCCGACCCAGGCAGCTCGCGACACCGGCGTGCGCATGAAACTCTCGCCCAACCGCAACGTGCTGGCCGGCAAGCGCGTCCTGCTAATCGACGATTCCATCGTGCGCGGCACCAATTCCGTCCGCGTGGTCCGCATGGTCCGCGAGGCCGGCGCCGCCGAGGTCCACCTGCGCTCGGCGTCCCCGCCGATCCAGTGGCCGGACTACTACGGCATCGACATGCCCGACCGCGAGAAGCTGCTCGCCGCCAACCACAGCGTCGAAGAGATCGCCGAGATTCTGGGCGTCGATTCCATGGCCTATCTCTCGGTCGAGGGCCTCTACTGGGCGATGGACGCCGGCCCCCGCAATCCCGTGACGCCGCAGTTTACCGACCACTACTTCACCGGCGACTACCCGACCCGGCTCCTGGACCGCGAAATCGCCGAAGGCCGCAACGAAATCACCGACCGCCAACTCTCCTTCCTGGTCGACGCCTAGGAAATGGCGTCAGCGACCGAGGCCAAACCTTCCCGCCTGCGCCTGAAGCCCGACTGGTACCTGATCCTCATCATCACGATGGGCGTCGCGGCCACGCTCGCGCCGGCGCGGGGTGAGGCCGCCGTCGGGCTCGGCTGGGTCTCGAAGGTCGCCATCGGCCTCGTCTTCTTCCTGCACGGCGCACGGCTGCCCAGAGAGGCCGTGGTGCGCGGCCTGATCCACTGGCGCCTGCACCTGCTGATCCTCGCGGTCACCTTCGGCCTCTTCCCGGTGCTGTGCCTGGCCGCCACGAAGCTGCCGGCCTGGATCACCCCGCCGGAGCTCGCCGCCGGGATCGTCCTGCTGGGCTGCCTGCCCTCGACGATCCAGAGCTCGATCGCCTTCGTCGGCGTGGCCCGCGGCAACGTCCCGGCCGCGGTCGCCTCGGCATCGGCGTCCAATATGCTGGGCGTCTTCGTGACGCCCCTGCTGGCCAGCCTCTTGATGCACGCCAAGGGCGCCATCAGCCCCGGCTCCTTCTGGTCGATCGTCCTGCAGCTGCTCGCGCCCTTCGTCGCCGGCCAGCTGATGCGGCCCTGGATCGGTGGCTTCGTAGCCCGCCACAACGCCACGCTGTCGAAGTTCGACCGCGGCACCATCCTCCTGATCGTCTACGTGGCCTTCTCCGGCGCCGTCGTGGGCGGCGTCTGGACGCGGCTCGGCGCCTTCGACCTCCTGCGCCTGCTGGGGCTCTGCATCGTGCTGCTGGCCATCGTCCTGGCGGTCACACGCTTCGCCGCCCGCGCGCTCGGCTTCGACAAGGCCGACGAGATCGCCATCGTCTTCTGCGGCTCCAAGAAGTCGCTGGCCAGCGGCGCGCCCATCGCCGCGGCCCTGCTCACGCCCGCCGCCGCCGGCATCGCGATGATCCCGCTGATGATCTTCCACCAGATCCAGCTGATGGCCTGCGCCGCCATCGCCCAGCGCTACGCCGCGCGGCCAGACTAAGCGGGGCCGAATCCTAGTCGGTGTAGGAGCTGCAGCTCAGATGCGCCGTCGGGTTCATGCCCATCAAGAGGTTGATCCGCCAGCCGTCGGGGAACCTGCGCACCATGTACATCGAGGCGCGCTCGGCCGGCGGCAGCGGCGTCCCGTCCGTCTTCAGCCGCGAGAAGCGGAACTCCACCACCGCCTGGCTCTGGTTGATCATGCAGGCCTTCAGACTGATCAGGTCGGAGTGGTCGTAGCCCTGGGCCTTCAGCCGGTCGAACTCGGCCTGCAGGCCTGCCTGCGCGCCCATCGGATTGGTGTCGGCAAAGCGGTAGATCCGCTCCGTGATCGTCTTGGCGTCATGGGCGTTCCAGAGCCTCAGGTACTCCCGCATGAACGCCTCGACGTCGCGCCCCCGCTCGTCGGCGCGCGCCGGCAGGGACGCGAGCGCTACGGCGCACGCCGCCAGGACCGTCGTTGTCAGGCGCATCATCATCCGGTCTCCCCAGCCCCCGTGACCGCGGTTAGCACGAGTCCGCGCCGCGGCGGCTGACAGCGCAGCCTCCAGCCGCTAGACACCCGCCCCATGTCCCTCCCCCTGCAAGACAAGATCGCCGTCGTCACCGGCGCCAGCCGCGGCATCGGCCGCGAAGCCGCCCTGGCGCTCGCCCGGTCCGGCGCCCAGATCGTGGCCGTCGCCCGCACCGAAGGCGCGCTGACCGAGCTCGACGACGAAATCCGCAAGCTCACCGGCCAGCCCGTCACCCTCGTGCCGCTCGACATCGCCGACGGCGACTCGCTCGACGGCCTGGGCCTGGCGCTGCATCAACGGTTCGGCCGCGTCGACGTGCTGGTCCACGCCGCCGCGATCCTGGGGCCCGTGACCCCGGTCAGCCACATCGAGCCCAAGCACTGGGACCGTGTCGTCGCGGTGAACCTGACCGCCACCTACCGCCTGATCCGCTCGTTCGAGCCGTTGCTTAGGGCTTCGCCGGCCGGCCGCGCCATCTTCCTGACCAGCGGGCTCGCCGCCCGGCCCCAGGCCTTCTTCGGGCCCTACGGCATCACCAAGGCCGGGCTGGAGCACATGGTGCGCACCTGGGCCGACGAGCTGGAACAGACCACCATCCGCGCCGCCCTGCTCTCGCCCGGACCGATGCGCACCGCCATGCGCGCCGAGGCCTTCCCGGGCGAGGACCCGCTGACCCTGCCCGACCCGTCGGAGATCGGCCCGCTGATCGTGGAGCTGGCGCAGGCCGATCTGGGCCTGCCGACCGCTACCGTGGCCTTCGCGGACTGGAAGGCCCGCGGGACGCTCGCTTCGGCTTGACGCCGGGCCGGTTGAGCTTGGCGGTCCGCCCGCGCGGCGCGCCCGGCTTGGCCTTGGCGCCCTGCGGCTTGGCCTTGCCGTAGAGCTTGGGCTTGCCGCTCGCGCCCGCCTTGGCCTTCGTCGCCGCCGCTATGCGGGTCTTGGCCTTCAGGCCGGTCTTGGGCAGCTGTTCGCCGAACGGCGCGCGCGCCGAGCCCTGCCCGGCCTTCTCCTCGCCCTCGGCGTAGGGGTTCTTGTTCGACTTCACCGTCACCCGGATCGGCACGCCCGGCAGGTCGAAGCTCTCGCGGATCGAGTTGACGAGGTAGCGGCGATAGCTCTCGGGGATCTGGTCGGCGCGGCTCGCGAACAGCACGAAGGTCGGCGGCCGCGCCTTGGTCTGGGCCATGTACTTTGGCTTGATCCGCCGTCCGTTCACCGCCGGCGGCGGATGGCGCTGGGTGGCCATGCTGAGCCAGTCGTTGAGGTCGCGGGTCTTCACCTTGGTCGACCAGTCGGAATGCGTCTTGAACACCGCCGGCATCAGCTTTTCCAGCCCCCGCCCGGTCTCCGCCGACAGCGCGATGATCGGCGCGCCCTTCACCTGCGGCAGCTGCCGCTGCGCCTCCTCGATGATCTCGGCCAGCTTGGCCTGCGGGTCCTCCACGAGGTCCCACTTGGCCAGCACGAACACCAACCCGCGCCCTTCCCGCTCCACCAGGTCGGCGATCTGCAGGTCCTGGATCTCGAAGGGATGGGTGGCGTCCATCACCAGGATGACGATCTCGGCGAAGGTGATCGCGCGGATGGAGTCGTGGGTGGAGAGCTTCTCCAGCTTCTCCTGCACCTTGGCCTTGCGACGCAGGCCCGCGGTGTCGACCAGCCGCACCGAGCGGCCCTCCCATTCCCAGTCCACCGGGATGGCGTCGCGGGTGATCCCGGCTTCGGGACCGGTCAGCAGCCGGTCCTCGCCGATCAGCTTGTTCACCAGGGTGGACTTGCCGGCGTTCGGCCGCCCGACAATGGCGATCTTCACCGCCTTGTCGCCGTCGTCCTCTTCCAGCTCGCTCTGGTCGGGCGCGACCGCGATCAGGGCCGCATAGAGGTCGGCCATGCCCTCGCCGTGCTCGGCCGAGATCGGCACCGGCTCGCCAAGGCCCAGGCCGAAGGCCTCAAGGATCCCCTGGTCGCCCGCCTTGCCCTCGGCCTTGTTGGCGGCCAGCACGACGGGCTTGTCCCGCCGACGCAGGATCTCGGCGAACACCTCGTCCATGGCGACCACGCCGTCGCGGCTGTCGATGACGAACAGCGCCACGTCGGCCTCGTCGAGCGCGCGTTCGGTCTGGATGCGCATCCGCGCCTCGAGGCTCTCGTCGGTGACATCCTCGAAGCCGGCGGTGTCGATCAGCTCCAGGTCCAGGTCGCCGATCCGTCCCGTACCGAAGCGGCGGTCACGGGTCACGCCCGGCTGGTCGTCGACGATCGCGAGCTTGCGCCCCGCCAGCCGATTGAACAGCGTGGACTTGCCGACGTTCGGACGCCCGACGATCGCGAGTTTCAGCGCCATGCGTCGTGCTTAGCAGGAAAGCCTAGCGAAGGGCGATCAGCTGCGCGTTGTCCGCCAGCACATAGATCGTGTCGCCGGCCACGATCGGCGACAGCAGGATCGGCGCGCCGGTCTCGACGCGGCGCTCGATGTCACCGGTCTTGGCGTTGACCGCGATCACTTCGCCGGTCGAGCCGCCCATGATCAGCTTGCCGTTGACCAGGATCGGGCTGGTCCACAGCGGCTTGGGCACGGTGGTGCTGAACAGGCCGAAGACGCCGCCCTTCTTCTTCGGCTTGTAGCCGGCGTTCAGGTCCTTGATCCAATAGATCTGGCCGCTCTCGCGCGCCGCGCAGATCAGCTGGCCGTCCATGGCGACGACGTAGACCACGTCGCCCGCGGGCAGCGGCGAGGTGATGCCGGTGACCGGCAGGCTCCACCGCGCCTGGCCCGTGCGCAGGTCGGTCGCCGCGAAGACGCCGGAGTGGCTGACCGCGAAGACGTCGCCCTGGTAGATCGCCGGACGGCCCGCGATGTCGCGGATTTCGGAGAGCGCGCTGGTGCGGCTGGCTCGCGACAGGGCCTCGTTCCACAGGTCGTTGCCGTTGGCCGTGCGCAGCGCCACCAGCTCACCGGAGCCGAACGCCGCGACGACCGTGTCGCCCGACACCGCGGGCGTGGAGGAACGCAGGATGCGGGCCGGCTCGGACAGGGCCTGATAGGTCCAGCCCGGCGCGCCGGTCGCCGCGTCATAGGTCAAGAGCGTGTTGTCCAGCGCCACGGCGAAGAGGCGGCCGCCCACGACGGTCGGCGCGCCGTGCACCGGCTGCTCGGTCTTGGCCCGCCAGCCCACGTGGCCGGTGGCCGCATCGATCTGGGCGACCAGCCGGAAGCCGGAGGTCATGTAGACCTTGCCGTCGGCATAGGCGAGGCCGCCGCCGAAGCCTTCGCGGTCGCGCTTGTTGTCGCCCGGCCGCATGTTGACTTTCCAGACCTCGGCGCCGGTCCGCGCATCGTGCGCGGAGACGTTGGCCATGGCGTCCATCACGAAGATCTTGCCGCCCGCGGCGACCGGCGGAGACGTCTCCTGGGCGCCGGCCTTCGACGCCTCGCCGACGCCGCGACGCCAGGCGATCGAAAGGTTCGAGCTGGCGCTGGCGTTGCCCATCGTCTGTTCCGCCGCGCCGCCCGGCAGCGGCCAGTCGGCCACCGCCTGCGGCTGTGGCAGGGCGAAGTCGACGCCTTTCAGCGCCTCGGCCGGCTCCAGCTTCTGGTCGGCGGCGACGATGGAGATGCGCTCGCCTTCGGTGGCGGCCTCCTGGGCCGCGTCACCCTTGCCCTTGAACGGGTTGATCTTGTTGATCGTCGAACAGCCGCCGACGCCGAGAACGGCGATCAGGGCGATGGCGACGAGACTCTTGCGGCTCGGCGTCATTGCTGGGGCGGCGCCTGCTCTTGCGCCTCCGGCATGACCGGCAGGCCGCCCGGGATCGCCGGCGCCGGCGGCGGCGCGGCGAGCGCGGCCTTGACCGCCGCCGGGACCATCTTGGCCGAGCCGGAGTCGATCAGGTTCACCGCCGCGTTGGCGCGCTGGCGGGCGGTCTCTGGCGCATCCAGGGTCCCGCCGATCACCACGAAATCGCCCCGCGCACCGGCTGTGTCGCCCTTCATCAGCTTGGCGAAGGCCAGCGCCTCGCGCGCCTGCACCCGGTACGGATGGCCTTCCTTCAACAGCGGCGTCAAACGCCCCTCCACCTCAACGAATGGAGCCGTGTCGAGGATCGCCAAGGCGGATTTGAGGCGGGCCGCATCGCCCAGCACGTCGTCCGGCGCGGCGGCCGCGGCCTGGTCGAACAGCGCGACCGCGCCCTTGGTGTCTTCCGGCGCGCCGCCCACGCCCAGTTTCAGGCCGCCCAGCTGCATCAGCGCCAGCGACTTGTAGGCGCCCGACTGCGACTTGGCGACGTCGCCCCAGAGCTTCGTGGCCTCGTCGAGCCGGCCTTGCGAGGCGGCTTCGAGGGCCGAGTTGTACTCCTCGGAGGCCTTGTCGCTGATCTGCTGCTGGTACTGGCCCCAGCCCCAGAACCCCAGGTACCCGATCAGGACCACAGCGGCCAAGGCGACCACCCACGGCAGGCCCTGACGGGCCAGCTTGCGGTAGCGTTCGGCGCGAAGCTGTTCTTCGACCTCTTCGAACAGATCGGTCAATCGGGACTCCAGAGCGAAAAGCGGCGCCTCGCGCCAGAGGCCGGGAACCTATAGCGCGCCGATGCGCGGAGCAACTGAGGCGAAAAGGCTACCCTGCGAGGCCGAAATAGACCTCGGAGGGACCGGGAAAACGCCGGGTCCGGACGTCGTCGGCATAGGCTTCGACCGCCCGGCCGATGTCGGCGCGCAGGTCGCCGTAGCGGCGCACGAACTTGGGCGTCCAGTCGAACAGGCCCAGCATGTCGTCGGTGACCAGGATCTGGCCGTCGCAGCCGGCAGAGGCGCCGATGCCGATGGTGGGAACGTCGATCGCCGCGGTGATGTCGCGGGCCAGGGCCTCGGCGACGCCTTCGACGACGACGGCGAAGGCGCCGGCCTCCGCGGTGGCCTTGGCGTCCTCGAGGATCCGCGTGCGCTCGCTGGCCTCGCGGCCCTTGGCGCGGAAGCGGCCGTCCACCAGCACCGCCTGCGGGCGAAGGCCCACATGGCCCATCACCGGCACGCCGCGCGTCACCAGGTACTCGATGGTCTTGGCGACCGTCAGGCCGGCCTCGACCTTCACGGCCTGGGCGCCGGTCTCCTTCATCACCCGCACGGCGTTGTCGTACGCCGCCTCGGGGGCGCCCTCGTAGCTCCCGAACGGCATGTCCACGACCACCATCGCGCGGCGCGAGGCCCGCATGACCGCCTGGCCGTGCAGGATCATCATCTCCAGCGTCACGCCCACGGTGTTCGGCAGCCCGTGCAGCACCATGCCGACGCTGTCGCCGACCAGCAGCAGGTCGCAGTGCGGATCCAGGATCTCGGCCATCGGGGCCGTGTAGGCGGTCAGACAGACGATCGGCGTCTTGCCCTTGCGTGAAGCTATGTCCGGCGCGGTGATCCGGCGGACGGCCGCTTGGGCATGCGACGACATGCGATCAGATCTCCCCGATCACCCGGGTGAGCACGAAGCCCATCATCACCACCGCCGCCGCCGCGGCGACCCACACGCCGACGCCGCCGGCGCTCGCGACCGACAGCCAGTCGGTCTGGGAGGAGATACGATTGAAGCCGGACGAGATCAGGCGGGCGGAATCCCCGGCCGTCTCGACCCGCTGGAACAGGTTGGAGACCATCAGCTGGCTGGCGCCGATCACCCCGCCGACGACGCCCGCGGCGCCGATCAGCCAGCGCCGGGCCGTCCAGCCCGCGTCCAGCCGCCGCTCGACGCGCTCGGCGAACGCTCCGGCGTCCGCCAATTCGGGCCCCTCGGCGAAGAGGCGCTCGAGCCTGCGCTCGAAATCGACCTCAGCCATTGCTACGCCTCTCTTCAGCAACTGCACCGCTCTCAGGCGCCAATCGCGCTCTGAGTTTATCCAGACCACGTTTGACATGGGATTTGACCGTTCCAAGTGGCAGGTTCAAGGCCTCGGCCGCTTCCGTGTGCGAAAGACCTGCCCCGAAACACATGGTCACACACAGTCGCTCGGTCGCGCCCAGCGCCTTGAGGGCGCCGTCGAGATCGATACTGGCGTCAGCGTCACTCCGCTGTGGCCGGGTCTCGTCGTCGGCCGCCTCGACGGCCAGCGCGCCCAGCTTCTTCTCGCGTTGCAGGCGGCGCAGATAGAGCCGCGCCGCGATCTTCTTGACCCAGGCTGCGAACGTCCCCTCGCCGCGGAATTCGGCGATCCGCTCGAAGGCGGTGAGGAACGCGTCCTGGGCGACATCGTCGGCTTCCGCAGGCGCGGCCCCCATCCGGCGGAGCACACCGCGCACGGCCGAACCGTGCCGTCGGACCAGCTCGCCGAAGGCCGCGCGCTCGCCCATCGCGGCGTGGGAGCTGAGCTCCACGTCGTGAAGGCTGGCGAACCTTGAATGTCCTGCGCCCGCCATGGGCCTGATCCCCCGGCCGGACGCCTACTTCTTGTCCCGCGCGGCCGCCCACATGACGATGAACGCCACGCCGATGAACGCCGGGAACGCCGCGCAGCCCAGCAGCGGGAGGAGCGCGTCGGGATCTTCGAAGCTGAGCGCCAGGCCCATGCTGGCCAGACCCACCGCGACGCCCATCCAGATCAGGCCGGTGCGCAGGTCGCGCGACGGCGACGGCGGCATCGGGATCCGGCCGGCTTCGGCGCGGACATTGGTCGACATCGCATCGACCACCTCGGGCGGCAGCGGCTGACCGCGTTCGATCGCCGCCCGCATCAGTTCGGCCATCTTCTGGCGTTCCTGACTGCGGAAATATCGAGGCGCGATCACGATAGCCGCGATCATCGCCATGAACCCAAATGGGATCAGGAGTGCGATGGTGCCTTCCATGGGCAGGTATTCCTTTTCTCTTCTTTGGCGGACCCCGTCCGGTCCGTCTCTGATGAAGAAGAGACTTATGGCCCGGCGCGCAGATGCATGAATAAGCGTGAAATCTTGGTCATGATAGGCCAAGGGCCGTGCGCGCCCGCCCGCCCAGCATGACCAGGGCGCAGGCCGCCAAGGCCGCGGCCCCGAGCGCCGGCGCGAATCCTTCCGACAGGGTTACCAGCGCCGGCTGCAGCACCGGCCACAGGGGCCAGAGCACCGCCCCGCCGGCCAGGCTCACACCGCAGAGGATCGCCAGGTCCTCCTGGAAGCGCCGGCGCATGACCTTCTCCATCACCGCCATCGAGAACGCCGGATCCCGCGCGGGCGGCTCGTCGCCTGCGAACAGGGCCTTCAGCCGATCGTCAGCTTGCGTCATCACTCAACTCCAACGCCTGCAGCAGCCGCGCGCGGCCGCGTGAAATGTGACTCTTCACCGTGCCCAACGGCAATCCCAGGGCTTCGGACGCCTCGGCGTGACTGAAATCCGCCGCAAGGCAAAGCGCGACGCAGGCGCGCTGTTCCGCCGGCAGGTCCGCCATCGCCGCCTCCAGAGCCATCCGATCCTCGTTCGAGGCGCTCGAACCGACCGGACGCTCCGCCTCGTAGAGCGCCTCCCGCGCCCGGTCGCGCCCGGCGGAGCGGCGGGCCGTCAGGTGCTTGTTGTAGCCGATGCCGCACAGCCAGGCCCGGACGCTGGCGCCGGTCTGCAGCCGGCCGATCCGCGTCCAGGCGGTCAGGAACGTCTCCTGCGCCAGGTCGTCGGCCAGCGCCCAGTCGCCCCCGCAGGCGCGGCGCAGGAAGGCGCGCACGGCCTGCTGGTGGCGATCCACCAGCCGCGAGAAGGCCTGCGGCGACCCGGCCTGAGCCTCGGCGACGAGGCTCTCGTCGAGGCTCGCGAGCATCATCTGTCGCGGAAGCTGGACGCCAGGATCGCAAACACCAGATTTCCAAGGGTGACCACCGTCAGGATGATCGCAACGATGCGGAACGGCCCCTCGGCGCCGGGCCAGTCAGCCCATTCCGAGGCCCACCAGAACCCCGCCGCGATGGCGCCGGTGACGAAGACGCTGCGCCACTGCCAGTACGGCCCCCAGCGGTAGTAGCGGCGATAGGCCCGGCGCATGTAGCGCGGATGCATCCAGTAGCCGCCGTAGCCCCAAGGGTCGCCGTTGTAACCGGGCGGCGGCATGTTCGGGTCGGCCGCGTCGCGCGCCTGCTGCACCAGCTCCGGCGGCGGATCCTTCCCCTGGGCGGCGTAGTGCCTCAGCAGGTCGAGATGATCGCGGCTACGCTTGTAGGCGAGCCAGCGGTCCCACGCGCCGAACACGAAGGCCCCAATGGGGAACAGCAGCCACCAGTAGCTGCGGAAAATGTCTTCCATGAGCCTTGCGCTCCCTGCGGTGGCGGTCCCTAGGGTGTCCGTGGGGACCGCCTTTCACCCCTAGTCGCCACGGGTCCGTTGATCGGATGCAGCGGCCAAGCCTAGCGCCGCAGGGCGCCAGGTTCCTAGCCCCGGCCGCGGCGGCTGCCCGGCCGCATCGTCGGCGGGGTGAACTGACCGCCGCCTGGACGCCCGCCCGCCCCCGGCGGTCCGCCGGGACGGCCCAGGCGCGGCGCGCCCGGCCCGCCCCGCTTCTCCGCCAGGCGCCGTTCCAGGATGTCGCGGGCCCGCTGCTGCTGGTCGGCGTGCTCGATGGCATAGCGGACAAAGGCGCGGGTGGCGGCAACGTCGGCGGGGTCGGCCGGCCGGCCCGACTGGGCGGTGTCGCCCTTGCGCACGGCCGCCGCCCGCTCGATCAGGCCGCGCCACTGCGGGTCCAGCGCGTGGCTCGCCCAGGCGAAGCCGGCCTTCTTCGAGTGGACCGCGCCGGTGGCCAGCGTGTGCAGCATCCGGCAGTAGAGCCCGACCCAGAACGCCTGCCAGGCCACCAGCGCCATCGGCTCCAGGTTGACCGACAGGCAGAGGTCCATGGTCGCGCGCACCTCGGCCCGGAGCGCGGCGGCCGGCACAGGGTCGATCAGCTCGCGCGGCGGGGGCCCGGCCAGGACGACGCCCTTCTCGCGCAGGCACCAACGCACGACCTGGGTGTTGTCGTGCTCCGAGCGCACCAGGGTCCTGGCGCC
>Ga0068865_100001581_pt1 | contig 13309 bp, 13 predicted proteins | sample KBSMisM12_FD_75293 | JGI IMG/M metagenome (GOLD analysis project Ga0068865, IMG submission 75293) | Miscanthus rhizosphere microbial communities from Kellogg Biological Station, Michigan, USA - KBS Miscanthus M1-2 | ecosystem: Host-associated > Plants > Roots > Rhizosphere > Soil ...
CCAGATGATCTGGAGAAATGGCGACGGATGCACTTTACGCCTGTTTTGAATCCTGTGCGCTTGCCGGATGGATCGAGTCTTGGAAGACGTGCCATGCAACTGTGATGTGCCTGTGTCTTGGGGGGGGATCAAGGGGTCACCCAACGCTCCTTCGGCCGCAGGAAAAGCAGACCCGGCACCGTTTCCGGTTGAGGATCAAGATCACTCCTTACTCTGGCTGCGACGCCGGAGCATACTGGAACCAACGACAGTCCATCCCGGGTTCTCGATGAGTCACCGACACAGTGCCCTGATCCGCGCGATCTTTCAGGATCCGGTCAGCGCGAACATTCACTGGCGCGAGATCGAATCGCTGCTGCATCACTTCGGCGTGGAGATCGAAACCCTGAGCGGCAATCGCATCCGGCTGCGGTTGAACCGCGCGGAGGGCGTCCTTCACAGGCCGCACCATGGCGCCACGCTGGACAAGAACGGAGTACGGAGTCTGCGCGGCTACCTGGCCAGCGCCGGCCTGACGCCGTCGCAGATCGAAGCGCGCGAAAAAGAGGAGAAACAGGAAAAAGGGGGCGGCGGGAATTAGCTCGGCGTGATTGCCTGCACATGAGACAACGGTGCCGAGGATGACACCTACTCTGTCAGGGGGTCGTGCATCTCTCGGGAGAGATTGCCATGGGCTCGCCTGCGCCTGCTTCAATTGCCGATTGCGGTGTCGGGGGAAATGTGCGTCGCGGTGCATCGCGATCCTCGGCCATGCATCTGGTCTTGGGCCGTTCTGACGACTATTGCTGCGCGGGGGTACTCGCCCGATTCCTAGAGCGTGGCTTCCCGGCTCGCCTGGTTACCGATCCACTGGCGGTTCCGGCACGCTTCATTTGGCGCTTGGATAACGCCGGCATGGAAACCCGCCTCGCGCTCGACGGCACGAGCCCCACGACCGTTTCCAGCGTGCTTGTGCGCGATGTCGGCTGGCTTCAAACCGACGGGTGGGATCCTTCCGACCATGCTTACATGCAGGCCGAGACCCGGGCTGCGCTACTTGCTTGGCTCGAGAGCCTGCCTTGCCCGGTCATCAATCGGACATCGGCGGCGATCTGGTACCGTCATCGGATGCCACTGCTCGCGTGGCTGCCGCTGCTGCGCGGCGCCGGCCTGCCGACGCCGGAAATTGTGCTGACCAACGACTCAGCCGATGCGCGAAACTTTGGCGTTCAACTCGAGGGCAATGGTGCCGGAGGCGCGCTGTGCACGCCCCTCACGACTGATGCGGCCTGGCTCGTCTCGGCATCCGACTGGACAGGCTTGGCGAGGCTGCAGGAACTTGTTCCGGTTTGCCTCAGCGAGCCTCATGGGCCGGTACAGTCCGCCTGCATCGTTGGCGATCGCATTCTCTGGGACCGCGATCCATCCTCCGAGGTCGCCGGCCTTGCCCCCAATCTTCTCCGTTTCGCAAGAACTGCCGGCCTTACCTTGCTCGAGGTCGCGGTGGCCGCGACCCGCCGCGGTCCGCTCGTTGCCGTCGTCGAACCGCACGTCCGGTTCGATCACTTTCGAGCCTGCACGCGCGAGCTCATTCTGGATGCGCTCGTTGATGCCCTTGCCGGCGAGAGCGCCCGAGTACGCGAGGTCGAGGAGGCGTCGACATGATCCTCGTCGCCGGTGGCCTGGCCGATCGCGTTACCGAACTCGTGTGCGCCCGCCTCGCCGAGCGCAACTACCCCTATCGACTGCTCGACCTCGGCCGCTATCCGAATGATCACGGCATCACCTGCCGGTGGCGGGACGGTGGCCCCGAGGGCACGATTACGGGACCCGGCTGGAGCCTCGACCTCGCGGACATCACCGGCGTCTACGTACGTTTCCTGGGCGCCGAGGGACGCCTGCCGCTGGCAAACGCTGCGCCCGAGACCGCGGAACTACTGAGAGCAGAGGCCGACGCCGGCCTGATGGCGATCTTCGAGGATCTCGCATGCCCGGTCGTCAACCGCGCAGCCGGCGGCATGTCCAACAACAGCAAGCCCTATCAGGCGCTCCTGCTGCGCCGCGCAGGTCTGCGCGTTCCGCCTACGCTAGTGACCAACGACCCCGAGGCCGCGCACGCCTTTCATGCGGCGCATGGCGAGGTTGTCTACAAGTCCCTCAGCGGCATCCGCTCGATCGTCCGCCGCTTGGGACCGCAGGCGATTTCCCGGCTGAAGCACCTGCGCGACGGGCCGGCGCAGTTTCAGGCCTACGTGCCCGGCAGCAACGTCCGTGTGCATACGGTGGGAAACCGCATCTTCGCCGTCCGCGTGCGATCAGATGCCGTCGACTACCGCTACGCGCACCTCGATGGTCTGGCGGTCGAGATGGAACCGACCGTACTTCCTCGCTCCGTCGAGCAGGCCTGCCTTGCCGTCGCCCGCGACCTCGATCTGCTGTTTGCGGGCATCGACCTCAAGGAGACCCCGGAGGGCGATTGGTATTGCTTCGAGGTCAATCCCTGTCCCGGCTTTCTTTATTACGAGCGCAATTCCGGCCTGCCCATCAGCGCTGCGCTCGCTGATCTTCTTCGCGGAGCGGGTTCGACCCGCGCAAGGAGGCATGTCATGAACTGATCCAGGCGTTACCACAAGGGGCAACTGAGGAATTGTCTTTCAACGAGTAAGGAGTGAGACCCATGGCCAGCAAAGCAAAGGGCGACGAACAGGCCTCCCGCGAACCGTTCGTGGCGCAGGCGGATCGACCCGAAGTACGCATCAAGATGGATGCGCCAATCAGCGAACTGCGCGTTCGCGATCTCGCCGCGATCCTCCACCTCGGGAGCCGGAAGGACTTCTGGGACGGAAAGGACTGGCAAAAGGACGACTTCGACGGCGGCATCAAGTGGTGGAAGGAAAAAGAGAAGGACAAGGACAAGGAGAAGGAAAAGGACAAGGATAAGGAGAAGGAAAAGGACAAGGAAAAGATCGAAAAGCCGGAATTCAAGGAAGTGAAGGCCGAAAAGCTGGAAAACGACGGCGTCTTCGACCCGAGGACATCGTGGCCCGACCCACGCCTCGATCAGGTCATTCGATCGATCGCCGGCCTTTCCGAACAAGTGAGCCAGCTCGCCGACCAAGTCGAGCAACTGAAAAAGGAGCGCAAGGGTTGATCACGGCCTGCGGCCGGCGTCCGTGTGACGCGGGCACCGGCATTGCAGGGGCGTGACTTGCCGCCGCAGCGAGTCGTGACGTTCAGCCTGCGGCGGCAGCGGTCGCTATTGAGTTACGCGGTCAGAGTGCCTTTCTTGTGCGCGCCTCGGCCGAAGCAGGGACGGAGATGATTAGGCGGACCTAATTGCCCCGTCCCCTTTTTCTGAAGCGCCGACCTCGCGCCGCGTCCGACGTCGGAACTATTGCGCGACCGGTGTGGCGTAGATGAAGTCGTCCATTGCGACGACATCGACGGGATCATCGCCACGCGGGTTCGGAATCAGGCCGAGCACGGGGTCGAGCTCGACGTTGCCGCTGGTGATGCGAACCGTAGCGACCTTTTCGCCCTGGGTGAAGAGCGTTCCAGCGAAGCTCAGGCCGCCGCGCTTGCTGGCCGGGACGATCTGCGTATGCAGCGACTGGCCACTCGCGTCGAGGTAGTCGATCGTGGTCACACCTTCCTTCGTGACGTTCGTGAAGACCGAGCCGAACGCATTGGACGTCGCCAAGGTGTTGCTGCCCGGGACCACGAACTGCGTCAGGGTTACCGCACTGTCGAGCGCCGTGAACAGGCGTTGCGGACTGAATGCCTGGAACTGGTTCCGCAGGCCCCCGGTGAGGTCGCCGAATTCGACCGGCGTTCCGGTCGGATTGCCGGCCTTGGCGCTGATCTCGAAACCGGAGCCCGGTGTGGCGAACAGGACGCCGCGCGCCTTGAACTGATCAAACGGCATCAGGTTCGGCGCCGCTTTGGTGTCAGGAACGCCGTCCCAGTTGATCTCGAAGTGGGGACCGGACGGAGCGAGCGCGGCGCGAAACGCGTCGACAGCGGCCTGGATGTCGGCCGGCTGCGCACCGGAAGCGGTGAACTCGATCGCCGCGGCCGAGGCAAACTGCGCGGCGCCCAGGGCCAGGGCGACGCCGATGGTGAGAATAGACTTGCGCATGATTGGATCCTTGCTTGCAGGTTGAGTGTGTCGATCGATGCCGTTGACCAACAGTCAACCGCCGATCACCCGGTCGCCGACGGCGATCCGCCACCGCGAAGCCGGAGTAGCTTCGAGGCCGCGCAAACAATATTGATGACGCGAGTCGATCGGCACTGCCATACGAAAGAGCCGAGGGCCTGCCTAACGACGCCTGCCTTCACGCACGCGTTACGCGTGAACCTTCTTGCTGATCCAGGGATCGTCGACAACAAAAGGGGTCTGGTTCATTTTTCAAATTGGTCCAATACAAGAACATGAATCCGACCCTTTTGACGGGATCATCCCGGGAACGCCATGTCAGTTGAAGCCGTTGCAGAACACCGTATCGGGAGCGGCGCACGCCGCGATGCCTTGCAGTTCGTAGGCGCCAAGATCGAGCGGACCATCGATATTGCCTATCTGCGGCAGATCCACGTTGCGCGGCGCGAGGTCGAAATCCTTGAGCTCACCGGTGGACGCCGGCGCCACGTCGATTGCCGGCGAGTTCGGCATCAGTTGGTAGTCGCGATTTGCCGGATTGACGAACAGCGGCGGCGCGAACAGGTTTGTTCCGGGGTTGATCGTTTCGTCCAACGGATTGGTCAGCACGTAGTCGAAGTGGCGGATCGATGTATTGCCATTGCCGGCGAAGTCGATGTTCTGGGCGACATCTTCGGCAATGATCGAGTCGTCGATCGTGATCGCATCGCCGGCGCGGATCACGTGCGCTGCGCCGATCGAGTTGCGCGCCAGCGTGCTGTTGATGATCGTGAGCGGCACCTGGTCGTCGTCGATGAGCTCGCCGCTGACCGTGTTGTCGGACATGAGCACCGTCTTCGCGATGATCGAGGTCCCGAGATGGACTCGTTGACGGAACGGATGAGATGGCCACCCTCATTGTCCTGGAACCTGACGCGGCGCATGGCCAGGTTGCTGCCCCGGTCGAGACAGCGCACCGCCGCTGGGTTTCGATGAACGATCGCCGGCGCTCACCGCGAACTCATTTTCTCGGGGCATGATTCAATCGGATCGGTCGCGGTCAGTTGCCGACTGCGCCGCAGCAGGCTGCGCAGCCGCGACAGCAACGCCGCAGCTCGTGCGCGCCGCACATCAGGGCGGCGCACCTACGGCTGCATCGACCTCAGTACGCTGTCGCGGCGGATGTAGTGATGCCAGAGCGCGGCGGCGATGTGACCGAGCGCCAGCGCGAGCAGCAGCCACGCGGCATCGACGTGCCAATCCTGCAATCCATTGCCGAGCTCGCGATCGCGCGCCATCAGCGTCGGCAGCGGCAGCAGGCCGAAAAGGCGCAGCGTCTGCCCGTACGCGTTTGCCGTCAGCCAGCCGAGAACAGGCAGCGCCAGCGTGGTTGCATACATTGCGTACTGCCCAAGTGCAGCAGCGATGCGCGTACGCGGCGACATCGTTGCGTGCAACCGGCCGACGCGTGCGTATGCGCGCCAGGCCAGACGCAGCGCGATCAGGGCCAGCACGATCAGCCCGGTCGACTCATGAAGCGCAAGCAGCAGCCGGCGCGTTGCTTGGTCCTCGATGAACTCGCGTGCGCAGATGCTGACGGCGGCGGCGATGAGCAAGGCGAACGTCGTCCAGTGCAGGATGCGCGTGAACGGGTGATGCTGCCGCGGCGAGACGCGTTTGCGGCTCGCACGCGACGGCTCTACCTGCGTAACGATGCAATGCTCACCCGAAGATTGGAGCGAACTGTCGCGCGGGTCTGCACGTGGCGGCAGGCACGCCGGATGCATCACGACATTGGTGCGCTTCGTGGTGATCTGCGCCGCGTTGAGATTGGAACTCATAGGGATGTTGTGTTCGCGCATGGTTGGATGGGCGCCGGCCGCGTACTGCGCCGCGTCCCGTCGCCCGCCACCGCTTCGTAGCGGTGGCGGGCGTGGGACAGTGGTCGTGCGGAACGTCGTTGCCGGCGTTGCCTTTACTGGTTCGTGTAGAAGAAGTAATCGGCCGTGTATTGCGAAAACGCCGTATGACCAAGGTCTGCCGCCGTGTCACAGCCATGCCCCGGCCCCTTCGGCGCGACCCCGCCAGTGGTGTGCACGCGCTGGACCTGGGTGGTCTTCGACAGGATGTTGCCCCCGGTCAGTCCGTCCAGGACTTCAACCTTGTCGAGCAGGAGCCAGGCAACGGCGCTGTCGTCGGGCGTGAAAGTGGCGCTGACGCCTTGGTCGTTGACGTGTACCTTGGCCCAGACCGAGCTTCCGTCCTTCGATTGCCACGTGGCGCGAATTGCGCCGTCGCCGTCGGGGACCACCACCCCTGCATTCTTGTTGGGGTCATTGAGGCCGTCCGGGTTGGGACTGAAGAAGTGGGTAATGAGCTGATCACCGTCGTCGTTGACCAGCGTGGCCTCCGGCGTGAACAGTACGTAGGCGACGCCAGTGGCTGAAGGCGCGCAGACGTAGTTCTGCGTGCCGAAGGCGTGACCCACGAGGAACGGATGGCTTCCGTCGTCCGCCTTGAGGTTGGGCGGCGCGTCGGCTGGCGGAAAAACTCTGCCGGCAGCGTGGGCGGGCAGCGACGCTGCGCAAGCCATGGCGAGTGCAGCGGCGCAAGCAGCAGGGATGATGCGACGGGTGGGCTGATTCGAAAGTGCATTGCAATTCATGGTGGTCCTTCGTGCTTATGCGAGGTTGGGTTGACGCCCAAGTGAGGTGAGGTTGGCACTTGAAAACTGGCCGACTCTCGCGCATGCGCGTCGAGCCAGACACTAGTGGCTGGCCCGCTCAGGCGGCACTGCCATTGGACAAGGACAGCGACCCGTCGAACGACCGGTGAGCTTCGTCACCTGACTGCCGTTTCATCGGCAACGTGCACGGAAGATCATGACTGCCGGTTGACACCGACACGGTGGCTCATGATGTGCAAACGAATTGGCGCGTCGTGGCACGCCAGCGGAGCGCGCATATTTTGAAGTCGCCCTGACGTTGATCAGGGCGGTGCTCTGACTAGGCCAGAGAATTCATGAGCGACGTTGGCTGGTATCGTCCTGCTGGCCGGGAGGATGAGGTCGCTCAGGGCGGGTTGCCTTCGCCGAGCTGTTCGGCGGTACCCGGCACGCAATGGTCCTTGAAAAATACGCGACTCGATGCGCTGAATGGATCGACGCACTGGCGGCGCAGATCGGAGTACTTTTGCCAGCAGGCATCGGGACAGCAGGGTTTGCTTTCCTCCCACGGCCTTGACGAATTGCATCGCGGCGCCGAATTGAAACAGGCGTCGAATGAATTGCGTTTGTCGTTGTCCTTGTGAAAACAGCGGTCGACCATCGCTGCGCACTCGGACTGGACCGACAGGGCATCGCGCTTGTCGTGCGACATGACGACGACTTGGACCGCCGAGCCCGGGACGAGGATCGGTTGCCCGTCCTCGTCCTTTGGATAGGCGCTGTAGTCCGGCTCGGGCGGCGGTTGCACGTCGACCTTCCACGGCGGCGGGACCCATGTGCTGCAATCCTTGGGCTCCACGGGCTGTGCCGCCGTTGTGCCCGGGTCTGCATCAGGGGTGGATAGGGCAGACGGCGGCGTGTTGTCGAAATGGGTGGTGTTGCCCACGGCTACTTCACTTTGCGCCGCAGCCGCGTCGCACGGCTTGTCGCGAAAAGCGATCGAACCGTCGGACCCGGTGCACTTGTAGATGGCAGCGGCCTTCACTGCGTCCGCGCTCATCGCGATGACCACCAGCGCGGCAAAGGCGCCCAGCAAGGCGGTGCTCCGCGAGTGTTTGTATGAACCGCGACAGCGCATGGGCAACTCCTGAAGCTACCGACAGACACTACAACGCCGGCGAGGAGTCAAGACGAACAAAAAAGAGTCTTGGTCCGGTTTGAAAATCCGTTCACCCTGAGCGTAGCGCCGAAGGCGCGAAGTCGAAGGGCACTGACGTTTCGCCTTCGCTCGCTGAGCGAGCTACGCTCAACGCGAACGGAGAGGTTTCAACCTGGACCACTACCGAAAAGGGCAAAGAGCGAAATTTCTGCGCGCAGATTGATTTGTACTGGCGGTCACTCTCGAGTCAAGTTTGCGGACACTGCGTGCCGCCGATCTTGGTCAGTCTGACAATCGGCAGACTACCGCTGCCATAGCCAGGCACGATTGAATTCCAGCTGGCGATGCCGTTGTTGCAGTCGGTAAACGTGAAAGTCAACGTACCCCAGGGGTTGGTCGTAACTTCGTCGTTGGGTCTGGAGTTTGGCAGAAATTTCCCGCCGCTCGACAGGAAAGCCGGCAAAGTAGTCGTGGCTTTCGTTGGGTCGTACGTACCCTGTGCGTAGATCCAATTCTGGCCGCTACCGTCAGGCGTGTAGGCAAACCAGATCGCCAGCATGACGGGAAGGCCGGACGCAGCATCTATGCTGTCCGTCGCCTCGATCTGGAATCCGCTGCCGCCCTGATCGACATTGAACCAATTTCCACTGACGTAGCCGGCGATATCGAGTCCACGCTGGACCGTGTTTGGAGCAAGCACGATGTCGTCCAAGACGATGTCTGCATTCGGGTGTGCGGTAATCTCTACGAGTGCGCTTCTTGTGCCAGGCGGCAAGGCAATGTCGGAGCGCGATCTTTCTTCCCAGGAACTGCCGCAGCATGCGATGCCTGGAACCGGTTTGATGTCGGAAGGCGCGAAAGAGCCATTGGACGTGCCCGAGCAGTCCTGACTGGGATAGGTCTTCAACGTGAAATCGACGGGGCCTGCAAAACCATTGTCCGCCGATCGCAAGGAGAAATCGACGCTGATCGCATCCATGGCGATGCATTGTGTCGCTGTCTCGGCTGATGGTGCATTCACACAGTTGATTGCAAGAGCTCCAGTTGCTGGAGACCCCACCACATCGTCCCATCCCGGACTGCCGCAACCGCCAGAGAAATTCCAGCCAGCAATGCCCACGTTGAAATCCGGATTGCTTACCAGGTTTGTGGCGTTTGATTCACAGCTCACGGCAAGGACGAGGAAGAAAACAAGTCTGTGCATCGGTAACTCCTTCCCTGTAGTCGGTGGTCGAAAAAAAAGAGGACGGACGTAACCAAGGCGCCGAGCCTGGTCGCGTCCGTCCTTTGCCTGTCGTAGCGCGCAATAGTTGCCGGCAATTTGGCGGCTAGCGATCATCCCCATCGCGTGGGACGGAGGCAGGCGCCGCGGGGTTCACCGGCACCAGAGATCCCGTCAGCAGCCAGGCGCGCTGGCTCGGTGCAAAACGTGGCGCCAGATAGCCGTCGTTGATCTCGCGAGTCACCGCGAAGCGCAGGAACTGCGTCGCCGGCAGGAACAGGCGCGAATTGTCTTCAAATCCGTCACTGCCTTCGTCGACGTCGCCTTCCGCAGCCGAGATGACACCGTCATTGTTCGCGTCTATGCGCTGGACTTCAGCGGCATACGCGTCGAACAGGCGCTGCGGGAATGGCGTCCCGGGTTCGAATGAGGCGAGCCGTTCGTAGACGTCGAGGAAGATCTCGTTCGCCAGACCGCTGGGAATGAAGCGTTGCCGGAACTCGCGCTGCGCATCATCGTCCGCGTCGAACTTGTCGGGATCGCGTGGCCCGGAAGCCTGCCCTACACCGACGGTATTGGGATTGTCGCCGTAGTGAAATGCATCGTTGATGACACCGGCCGGCCCGGAACCCGGAATCAGCGACGATAGCGCGCCGATTTGCCCGGCTTCGAACGTGCCTGGAATGCCGCCGGTGTATGGCAATTCGTACAGCGGGTGGATCCAGTTGGTCTGGTAGTTGAATTCCCAATAGGCATGGCAATCGCTCTGCTGCAGACAGTTGTAGGCGCCCATGCTCAACTGGATCGGAACGACATTGGTCTGGACATCCGGGAAATGGTCGTTGTTGCTTGGCAGGTGCACCGCCTGGCCATCCATGGTGAAGGTGGCACCGGTACCGGCCACATTGTGTCCGCCACCCATGTTTTGCAACAGCGTCGCGTCATCGGCGGTGAGCTTGCCGAACTGGGCATGGCCATCGGCGCGTGGCGGCGCGACGTCCGGCACCGTCAAGTCGTGAATCATCCAGCCTTCGTACCAGCCGCTCTCGTTGTTGATGACGAACAGGCCGGAGATGTCGGTGAAAACATCGATGAAGGCTCGGACATCGTTCGGATCGGTCGGCAAGTCCGGTTTCGGTTCCAGCACCACGCGGACGGTACCGATAGTCGGAAGGCCGCAATCCGGACCGGTCGCCGTAAGCATCGCTTGATCGTTTACGCCGGGGAACGTCGTGGTGAAGACATTGGGTTCGAACCCATCCGTGCTGAGCAGATAGTATTGGAACAGCTGGCTTGGAAGATCGGCTTCGGCAAAGGCCTGCGTCGGCAACGCGCTGTGCGGTCTGCTGGCCATGCGTGTCAATGAGCCTACCAGCGGGCCGGGGAGCTGACGAACGTCGCCGCGCTCGCGCACTGTCGCGATATCCGCCTGCGCAGTCTTGTGCGCGTGGCAGGGCGGCGGCGGCTGTTCGGCGTGGGCCGATGCGCCAACCATTGATGCCACTCCGAGGGCGGTAAGGGTAAAGGTATACTTGAGCGTGCTGTTTGTCTTTCTTCCTGCATGCGAACGTGATTCACTGAGTTTCATGGCAACTTTTTCCTCAAATGTTCAACGTTGCCGCGACACGTGTCCGTGCTGCAGCATTCCTGGAAAGGGCGGCCATGGCCCGCCCGAGATGGTGATCGAGTGAGACTGCGGGATGCAGTCGTCACTTCGTTGCAATGCATCCCTGAGTTCCGGCACGTTGCCAAATGGTTCGACATGCGGCGGCATGTTGCGTCGTACGGAAGGCAGATGCGTAATTTTTGCGCCAAGTCGTACGCTTGGCGTGGAATCGGCGCGTGACTAAGGAGTCAGATGCGTATTTGGACGAAGCGGGCCACGCGCTCGATCGGCGCGGTGTGGCGCGGCCGCGGGGCGCGCATTGCGTTATTGGAGCTGTTGAAGCGCGGCCTTGAACGCGAGCGGCGTGTCAGGTTCGTTTTTCACCCGTGTAATTGCCTCGACTACTTCGCTTCTGATCTCTGTGCAAGCCCGTCCAGCAGCGGCTTGATCAGATCCAGCGGCAGCGGGAATACGATTGTCGACGACTTGCCGCTGCTGGACATGTCGGCCAGCGTCTGCAGATAGCGCAGTTGCAGGGCCTGCGGTTGTTGCGAGAGCATCGCCGCCGCGTCGCGCAGTTTCTCGGCAGCCTGCAGTTCGCCTTCGGCGTGGATCACCTTGGCGCGGCGTTCGCGCTCGGCCTCGGCCTGGCGGGCGATGGCGCGGACCATCGTCTCGTTCAGATCGACATCCTTGATCTCGACGTTGGTGATCTTGATACCCCATGGATCGGTCGCTTCGTCGAGAATCTGTTGCAGGCTCTGGTTGAGCGAATCGCGCTTGGACAGAATCTCGTCGAGCTCATGCTGGCCCAGCACCGAGCGCAGCCGCGTCTGCGCCAGCTGGCTCGTGGCCTGGTAGAAATCCGCGACCTGCAGCACCGACTTGTCGGGTCCGACGACGCGGAAGTAGACGACTGCATTGACGTGCACCGAGACGTTGTCGCGCGAGATCACGTCTTGCGGCGGTACGTCCATCACCTTTACGCGCAGATCCACCTTCGTCATGCGTTGCACGACCGGAAACAGCAACACGAGGCCCGGTCCCTTGGTGCCGGTGTAGCGGCCCAGGGTCAGTACGACGCCGCGCTGGTATTCGTTCAATACCTTGACCGCCGAGAACAGCAATGCGGCGCCGAAGAACACCAAAATCCCAAGGAATCCAAACATGTGATTCTCCCGTTGCGAGTTTTCTATTCGGGTAGTACCCAGAGCAGCAGGCCCTCGCGGCGCACGACGCGCACGCGTGCGCCGGCAGGCAGCGGCGCGGCACAGTTCACGCGCCAGCGCTCGCCACGCACCCGCGCCCAGGTCTCGCCGCCACCGGTCACCGCTTCAAGCAATTCGCCGCTGGCTCCAAGCATGTAGTCGTCGCCACTGACCACCGGTGCACGTCGCGAACGCATCACCAGCCAGAGCATCAGTGCGAGCAGCGCGGCGGCACACGTCGCGATGCCTGCGATCACGCCGAGATTGATCTCGTAACCCGGAACGCCGGTGTTGAACAACAGGATCGAACCGAAGACGAAGGCGACGATACCGCCTACGCCGAGCGCGCCTACGCTCGGGACGAAGAATTCGGCGACCAGCATGCCGATGCCGAGCGCCATCAACGCCAGGCCGGCGTAATTGACCGGCAGCAATTGCAGCGCATAAAGGCCGATCAGGAGGCAAATGCTGCCGACGATGCCCGGCAGCCAGGTGCCGGGATGAAATGCTTCGAGTGCAATGCCATAGATGCCGGCGAGCAGCAGCAGATAGGCAATGATCGGGTTGGTGACGATCATCAGGAAACGTGCGCGCCCGTTCGGCGTGTACTCGCTCACCTGAAGACCCTTGAGCTGTAACGTCACGGCGCGCTCGCCGATGTGTACTTCACGGCCATCGGCCTGAGCCAACAGGCCGGGCACGTCGCCGGCGACGAAATCGATCACGTGCTTTTGCAGCGCTTCGTCGGCGGTCAATGTCGCCGCGCCGCGCACGGCTGTTTCCGCCCACTCGACATTGTGTCCACGCAACTGCGCCAGCGAGCGGATGTAGGCAATCGCGTCGTTGAGCACCTTGCGCGACTCCGCGTCGCTTTCCGGTGGTTCCGCGGGCGCGGGCTTGTCGTCCTTGGCGGATTTATCAGCCCTGTCAGATTTGTCGGAAGTTCTGGGCTGATCGGATTTGTCGCCTAATGGCGACGAGGGCATCGAAGTGGGACCACCCAGCGATACCGGTGTCGCTGCACCCAGGTGCGTGGCGGGCGCCATCGCCGCAATGTGACAGGCATACAGGATGTAGGTACCCGCCGACGCGGCCCGCGCTCCGCCGGGCGCGACGTAGCCGAGCACCGGCACCTTCGAGGCGAGAATCGTGGTGATGATCTGGCGCATCGAGTCGGCCAGACCGCCCGGCGTATCGAGCCGCAGCACGATGGCGACCGCGCCATCGGTCGCCGCGCGGCTCGATGCCTGGTCAAAATACTCCGCCGCGGCCGGGCCAATCGGCCCGTCGAGTTCGATCTGCGCAATCACGCCGGCAGGTTGCGCAGGGGCT
>Ga0068865_100001585_pt1 | contig 13302 bp, 11 predicted proteins | sample KBSMisM12_FD_75293 | JGI IMG/M metagenome (GOLD analysis project Ga0068865, IMG submission 75293) | Miscanthus rhizosphere microbial communities from Kellogg Biological Station, Michigan, USA - KBS Miscanthus M1-2 | ecosystem: Host-associated > Plants > Roots > Rhizosphere > Soil ...
TCGTTTTCTGCGATCGACAGTAACTGACCGTTGCACGACACCCAGCCCACCGGGGCAAAGGTGCCGCCAAACACTCTGATTTCTCCAAGGAAAGGATCTGACATATTGGAACGATTGAGTTGTTGAACTGGATTTAGGACTCACCCCGCGACTGCGGAGCAAAAGGGATCGGACCGGTGCGACGGTCGCGTGCAGAGAGATTGCGTGAACGACGAAAGCCGGCTCAGGTTCGCAGCCACCTTATGGCCGGCACCCACCACCCTGTCCTTCGTCCCGCCTGCGAATCCGACGAGAAGTTTCTGTTCACCCTGTATGCTGGCACCCGCGCCGAGGAGATGGCTGCGTCCGGCTGGAACCGAAAAACCCAAGAGACCTTTCTTCGCCAACAATACGCGGCGCGGCGCGCCGACTACACCGCCCGCTTCCCCCAGGCCGAGCAGAGTGTGGTCACCGTTCATGGCGAAAACATCGGGACGTTACTCGTGAACCGCGCAGAAACTGAAATCCGCCTCGTGGACTTCGCGCTGGTGCCCGCACATCGGAACCAAGGGCTGGGACGCTTGCTCTTGGAGTCGCTCCTCGCCGAAGCCCGCGCCGCCGGTAAACCGGTGAAACTGCACGTGCTCACCCACAGTCCCGCCAGACGGTTATACTCCCGACTCGGGTTCATCCTCACCGGGAACAAAGGTGAATACGTTGCCATGACGTGGTTGGGGTGATGAAAGCAATGTGCGTGCCCGGTAAAGTCAGTCTAATGCAATTTAAGACTTCTGCTTAGGTGTCCAAGCGGGGAAGACGGAGCAACTGCAAATTTATATTAAAAATAAAAACTGCTTATTCAGCAGTAAGTAACATCAACAAACCGCCTAAGGCCATTGAACAGCGATTAATTTCAAATAGATGGATCTATTTATTGATTAAATAGTAACCACTTCAGATATCGCAGATGCCATTCGCCTTCACTCTCTTTTCTGTCCGCATCCCTTTCCGCATTTTTTCGCACTTTAGCAGCAATTGATTCCGTTGATCGCTCGTATCTATGCGAGCACTTGGGCCGATCTCCCTCCTTTCTCCGCAGGCCGGCATCACGCTCACCTTCGACGCACCACCGGCTCCCATAGCGCTGCGCTTAGATACCGTTCCAACCGCCACTCCATCCCGGTGGACACCGCCGGCGCGGCCCCTCTCCCTCACGCTCGACTCCACCGCCCCCGGCAGTCCGATGAATGCCAAGCTGACGTTCTTCTTTGACAGCCATCAGAAGACTTTCGACGCCTCGCTCACGATCAGGCTGAACTTCGGCGTCGGCACTCTGGTGCCGTGAGGTGCGTTAAAAAAACGCGGGAGGTGCTTTCACCTCCCGCGTCTGCTTCGTCCCAGGTGGTCGGCGCCGGACACTCACCCTTTCAATTGAGTCAACACATTGTCCGCCGCCCAGAAGGCCAGCGCGGCGATGGTGAGGGACGGATTACCCGTCGCCACCGTCGGGAACACCGAGCTGCCGGTGATGAACAGATTCGGGTGATCCCACGAACGCTGGTTGCGATCCACCACCGAATTGTCCGGCGAGTCGCCCATGCGGCAGGTGCCCACGATGTGGCCCGAGCCGAAGTATTCGAACTCGTAGAACTGCTTCGTCTGCGGATCGGTGTAGGTAAAGTAACCGGCGTCGCTCTTGTTCGGCTTGGCCGACAAGGGATTGGCGGTGATGCCGGCGGCGGCGAAGACCTGATCGGTGAGCTGCTGTGCCGCGACGAAACCGCGCTTGGTGTAGTCGGAGAGGTTGTAGGTGATCTTCGGCCGGGGAATACCGAGGTCGTCCTTCAACGTCGAAAGCGTCACCGTGTTCCGGTCCTCGGGCGACTGCTCGACGAGGAAACCGAAGCGGAACTGGCGCGTGAAGATATCGTTCAACTTCGTGATCAGATCCGCGCCAAAGAGGCGGAGTCCGTCGGGATTGGTGCCACTGTTGTTGGTGCCTTCGAGGAAATCCAGCGTGGTGCGCTCGGGATCTCCGCCGGCGAAGTTCCAGCCCTCGTTGCCGAACTCAACGCGGAAGGCCGCGCGTTGCGAGCGGAACGCACCGTCGCGCAGCGTCTCGATGCCGGCGGTCGCAAGCGGTCCGCGGTAGGGGAACGTCGGCGTCGGCGTGAGGCCCCAGCGCAGGAACAGCGGGTGATCCATGAGATTGCGGCCAACCTGGCCGCTGCGGTTGGCCACGCCGCCGGGAAGCTGGCCGTTGGAGTTGAGCAGCAGCTTGGGCGTCTCGATGGCGTGCGCGGCGATGACGTAGGTCTTGCCGCGGGCTATGCCCTCCCCGACCGGCGAGCGCACGCCCTCGGTCTTGTAGAGGATGTAGTGGATGCCGGTGATGGTCTTGTTGTCGGCGGCGAGCAGGATCTTGTCGGCGACGGCCTGGTAGAGGATGTCCACGTTGCGGGTGTTGCGCGCCTTGAAGAGCGTCACCGTGGGATCGTATTTGGCCTGGATCGGGCAGATCGGAATGCAGTTGGTGTTGCCTGCGCACACGCGGCGACCGTCGTAAGGCTGCGAATTGCGGCCGGCAGGCGTGGGCGAGACACCGAGCGCCTGGTTGTCGAACGTGAGCTTCCCGTCGATCGCGGCGGCGAAAAAATCGTCGGTCAGCGTGAGTGGAATCTCGGGATTCGGATACTGGTAGCCCGGCGTGAACTGGATGCCGTGATAAGCTTGATGCGCCACGTCGGCGGCCACGCCGATCTCGCGTTCGGCGTCGTCGTAGTAGGCGCTGGCGCGGCCGGGCTGCGGCAGACCGAGATCGGGATAACCGATGGGCCAGTCGCGTCCCTGCCCGTAGGTCGAGGCGAGTTTGAAATCGTTGGGCAGAAAACGAAAGCTGCTGCCGAGCCAGTGCCAGAACGTGCCGCCGCCGCGCCGCTCATACGTGCTGCTGAACGGCAGCGTGGAGCCGCTCTGGTCGAGGTAGGACGTGGCGGGATTTTTCCACGCGTCGTCCGGGCCGAGCTGAAGCACGGTGGCGCGCGGGGCGTTGGGATTGTCGGGATAAGGCGACTCCGGCGTCTTCGCGAGCTGGGTGTAGAAGCGCTCCATGTAGGCCTCGCGGCTGACGGGCACCTCGACGCCGGACTCGACGATGAGGACTTTTTTACCGGCGAAACCGAGCTTGTAGGCCATGATCGCGCCGGCGAGACCGGCGCCGACGATCACGACGTCGTATTGGGTTGGGTGGTCGGACATGGGGGTAATCAAGTGTTGGAGGCGGGGGTGATGAACTGGGACAGGGAGGGCGGTTGCTCCGCCCAGTAGCCGAACGTGAACATGCTGTAGCCCATCGGGTGGGACTGCATGATGCGCCAGACGAGGCTCTCCTTGTAGGCCTGCGCGGATACGACTTGCACCGCGTTAGTAGGATTGGCAGGGGCATACCAGGAGCCGAGGAGCCACAGCTTGATGATGCTGCGGGCCACCGGTCCGAGGTCGGGCGTGGCGAGGATCGCGACGGCGGCGGCCTTGGGATCGGCGGGATTGTTGAAGGCGGCGGCGAGCTTCGTCAGCAGCGCGGCATCCATCTTGGCGGTGAGGATCGCGAGGTATTGCTCGGCGATGCCGATCGGATCGATCTGCGGTTTGAGCTGGCTCGCGGCGACCCCGGTGAGGGCCGAGGAAAGAGAGACAAAAACCGGGAGGGGAAGCGGAGGTGTGGTGCTCATGGTCGGGCGATTACTGCGCGCGTTGCAGCAGGTAGGTGAAGTCGGAGAACGTGTTCTTGGTAGTCGTCGCGTTGAGGTGGCACTCGATGCAACTGGAGGACGTGTTGGGCACCTTGCCTTGAATGTAAGTCTCCAGCGTGGTGTTGGCCAAAAACTGCGGGGCGGGCGTGCCGGTCAGGTTGGTAGGCGCGGAGGCCTTCACATCGCAGGACGGAGCGGGGGCGGTCGGCCACTGAGTGCTGACGAGCTCGTAGTATTGCCAGACGGACTGCGGGTTGACCTTGCGCAGCGCGGCCTGGAACGCGGCGTTGAGCGCCTGCGTGGGCGTGTCGATCGGGGCCTTGCGCACGACCTGGGGACGACGCGCGGGCGGCTCGACGACGTTGGGATCCCACGGCGGGAGCGGCGGGGTGTTGGCCGGGACGTCGGGCGTCTTAGGGTTGTAGAAGTTGTAGGCCTTGCCCGCATCCACCGCGCCTTCGGTCGGGCAGTTGTCAACATGCTCGAAGGTCGTCCACACCCACTGCGGGGCGTTGATGGTCTTGTGCACGATGTGCAGACCCACGAGGCCAACCGTCGCGATCTCGTAAGACTCCTTCACCGGCGGGTTAATCGATGCAGGCGTATAAATGACCGCCTTGCGCGAATGGAAACGGCCGCCTTTGAGTTCGGCGGGCGTGAGGATTTTCCACGCGGCCTTGACCATGATGGAGCCGACACCGGCCTTGGAGGGATCGGGGCTGATCGCGCCGCACGGGAAGACGACCGGGGGAATCCCAATCTGCGCCTGTTTATTGTAGAGTTTTTGGGAAACGATGGTGTCGAACATCGTCTCGTTCACCAAAATCTCGAAGCGCGCGTAACGACCGTGCTGGTCGATGAGCGGACCGGTCTTGAAGGGTTGCTCGGACTCGGTGAGGAGACCGGGGGTTTTCCCGATCTGCGTAAGGATGCGTCCACCGTTCGCGAGGAGCTTGCGGCACTTGGCCGGCAAATCGGCGGGAAGATTGGCGCCCGCCTGGCCCCACGGCGCAGGCGGTGCTCCGTGCGGCAGGAAAATCTGCGAGGACTCCTTCCACGTTTCCCAGACCGTGGCATTGTCTTTGTGCTGCCCGATGGTCACGGCGGGGTTCGGCTGGCCGTTGGGCAAGACCGGCCAATTCATGGCCACAAACGTCTGCCACGACATCACGTCGAAGTCCGCTTGGAGGCTCTGCAACGTGACCTTGGTTTCGTTGACGGTGACATCAAACGGGATGGCCGAACTCAAGACGATGGGCGCAGGCGGGGCGGGCTCGGTCGCGGAGGCGGAGGTCTCGGCGGAAGCCCAAGACCCCGTGACTCCGGCAACCACGATGCAAAAAGCAGCCCGCTTCCACGAGCCACGCGGATTAATCGATAACGTATTCATGCAGCAGCAGAAACAAGTTTAGGCGGATGGGAATCACGGCCGGTGCCTCGGCGCCCGAGATTTTATTAGTATTTGCAATACCGCCCACACCCTCAACTGATGCAATTTTACGTCAATAGATAAATATCCTGTAATTATTTAGCTTTCATAAGATAGAGAATTTCATCGGCTGACCGGCTCTGATTTTCGGTTCACCCGCAAACTCAAGCAGCCAAAGCATGGCAGTAGCGCGAGAGCTGCTGGTCAGTGAGCGCCGGCATGCGTTGCAGCACAAAGGTCGCTTCAGGCCGCCAGAGCAGCGCGCGCAATGGCTCCAACAGGCGGCGAGGCACATCGGGATCGATCAGGTTGCGTAGGATCGAAAGGGTATCGCGCGAAGCGGGCAGCCCTAGCCACTCCAACACGGCAAACATCCCGCCCCGCTCGTGGACCGCAGCGACCTCGTCCCACCGCAGCTCCCCCGTGCCGCGCAGTTCGTCGTGAGCCGCCAGAAAGGGCACCAGCGCAGGCGTCTCGTCCAGGTCAGCCAACAGCGCCGGACACCGCGCCACGATCAGCAGCGCGCCCAGACGACCGTAACGGAAGCGTTCGAGAAACGCGCGCTCCGCCGCCGATACGAAGTCGAGGTAACGCCGCCACGCCGCCGCATCGAGTTGCACGCTGCCCGAGGCAAGAATCCCCTCCCCCACCACCGCCGGTTCCCAACGATCGCCAGTCCGACGCTCCAGGACGGCCTCGGGCCAAGGGGTGACACGGTAAACCGTGCCGAAATGCGACCAAGTCAGGTCGATCGAAGGAGTGGTGACGGAGCGGTCGGCTTTGGCGCGGGTGGTGCGAAGTTTCATGCGCCCATCTTACCGGCTGCTTGGGACATTGCTTGTCCCAGGCTAAACATTACGTCTTTCTTTTTTCATGACGCCACGCGCCCAGCTTTCCCGGCCCCCGCTCGAACGCATGTTGCGCATCCACGACGAACTCCGCCGCGGCTCGCTCGTCAACTGCACCAAGCTCGTCAAAGCGCTCGAAGTCTGCCGCAAAACGGTCGTCCGTGACATTGCCTTCATGCGTGACCGGCTCGATCTGCCCATCGACTACGACGCGGCCGTCCAGGCCTACCGTTACACTCATCCGGTGAACGCGTTTCCCACCGTGCAGGTGACCGAGGGCGAACTCCTCGCCCTCCTCGTCGCCCGCCGCGCGCTGGAACAATACCGCGGCACACCGTTTCACCGCCAGCTGGAGATCGCGTTCGAAAAACTCTCCGGCGGCCTGAAGGACAAGATCTCCTTCTCGCCGGCCGACGAACTCCGCGCCGTGTCTTTCAAAAACATGGGCCTCGGCAAGGCCGACCTCGCGGCCTTCAACGCCCTGAGCGGTGCCGTGCTCAAGCTCAACGAGGTCGAGTTCGACTACCGCAAGCCCGGCTCCGCCGCCCCCGGGCGTCGCCGCGTGCGTCCCTATCATTTGGCGAATCGCGAAAACCTCTGGTATCTCATCGCCTTCGACCTGGAGCGAAACGCCCTGCGCACCTACGCCCTTCCCCGTATCACGGCCGTCACGGTCACCAAACAGCACTTCGAAAAGCCCGACGACTTCACCCCCGAAAAATTCTTCGCCAACGCCCTCGGCGTGCTCGGCGGCGACGGCAATTTCACCGTCGTGATCCGCTTCAAATCCGATGCCGCCGACCTCGTGCGCGAGCGCGAATGGCACGAGTCGCAGGAGATGCGCGAGCTGCGCGACGGCGGCCTGGAGCTCACGCTTCGCCTCGGCGCCCTCGCCGAGATCGAACGCTGGGTCCTCGGCTGGGGTGCGTCCGCCGAGGTCATCAAGCCGGCGGCGTTGCGCGACAAAGTTCGCTCCGTCGCCGCGGCGCTCGCCCGAACTTACGCCACCGGCCCCGGCGCATGAGCCCGGGACCGGCCGCGAGCCTCCATCAAAACCGGTATTCGACGCCGGCATAAAAACTCTGCCCGTCTCCCGGCAAAAACTGCGCCTGATCGACGCCACCCGCGTTCTCGATCACACCGGTGGTGGCCGCGTAGGTTTCATCGGTGAGGTTGCGTGCCTCCACAAACCACGAGAAACCGGTGGCGCAGCGGCGGCCGAATTTGAAGCCGAGCAACGCGTAGGGGTCGGCCGAGAAGGTGTTGCGGTGATCGATATAGGTTTTCACCGTCACCCACTCGAAGGTCGGGCCTGCATACCAACCCGCCGCAGTTTCCCAGAGAAGTTCTCCTCGAATCAGATGCGGCGGCAGGCCGGCGAGCGTATTGTTTCCGTAGGTGGCGTCGTCGTCGAAGGTGAACCGCCCGTAGGTCCACGCGACGCGCAACACGAGCCGATGGTCGGGCGATTCCTTCCAATCGCCGCCGAGCATGTCCGCCTCCGCGCCGAGTTCGACGCCTTGGTGAAGCGTGCGGTCGGCGTTGATCGTGCCGGTGGCGCCGGGCAAGGCGGGCGGAGGAAGCTGCACGGTGAGCAGTTCGTTTTTCACTTCGGAGCGGTAGGCGGAAAAATCCCAGCGCAACCAACGGCGGCGGCCGCGCGTGCCGATCTCGACCGTGGCGGCGGTCTGCGCCTCGTTGGCGACCGCGCTCGTGCCGGCCTCGCTAAAGGACGGCGGCTCGTGACTGCCGCTGACGTTGGCAAACACCTGCGTGTCGCGAGCGGCGTTGTCCCAGCGCAGGCCCAGCTTGGGTGAAACGTGATCGTAGGTGCGGTCGTAGGTGTTCGCCGGAGTGACCGCACCGAACGTGCGCGCGGTCTCCCGGCGGTTGCGCGCGGCGTTGGCGCCGGCCACGCCGGTAAAGCCGCCTCCGAGCGCCAGCTGACTTTCGAAATAGGCCTCCAGATTTGTGGCCGTCTGATCGTCCTGGGAAACCAGCGCGCCGCGCCGGCCGCCCGTATTGAGGTAGTTGGCCGCATCGGTCTGTCCGCGGCCGAGCAGCAAACCGGCCCGAAGTTGATGTTCTCGGTCGAACACGTCGGTGGCATTCGTGAACGCGACGCCGAGCAGCCCATCATTCGAGAGCTGGTCAACCACCTGGAAGATCGGATGGTCGAGATCCTTGTAGGTCCACGCGGCGACCAGATCCCATGTGGTGTCGGGACCGGCGGCGAACGTGGTTTTGTCCGCCACGCGCACGAGCTCGAAGTTGCGATGCTGGTCGCCGGTGATGTTCGTCGGATTGGCCTGCGTCGGATCCGCCTCCAACTGGGCTTTGGTGAGATTACCCGGCAATTCCGAATCGGTTTTCACCGCGGTCAGATAGAGGCGCGTCTCGACGAATTCAGACAGCCTCCACCCGGCATTCGTGAAGAGCCGCTGGTTGTTCTGCTCGGCATGATCGCGAAAACCGTCCTGCGACTGCTGCGTGAACGAAGCATACGCGTCGGTGTTCTCGTGCACGAAGCCGTCGGCAACCGTAGCCCGCAGATAATCCCACGAACCGATCTCCAGGCGCGCGAAACCACCGGGCGCGTCCCGTCCGGTGCGGGACACGTAGTCGATGGCGCCGCCGAGCGTGGACGAGCCGTAGGCGAGCGCATTGCCGCCTCGCCAGACGGCGATGTAGGCGGCCGCGGTCGGCTCCAGCACCTGCATATCGAAGCTGCCGTCGGCAAGATTTATGGGCACGCCGTCCTGCAAGACCCGGAGGCCCCGGCCGTGGAAGGTGCGCTGCAGCCCCGATCCGCGAATGGACAGTCGGGCTTCGTCGGAACCGAAGCGTGATTGCGCGAATACGCCCGGCGACAGGGCGAACGTGTCGGCCACCGTGGAAGCCCGACCCGTGAGATAGCGACCGGCGTCGATCAGCTCGGTCCCTCCCGGCGTGAGAGCGAGGTCGGCCCGGACGGCGTCGAGTGCGGATGCGGTTCCAGTCACTTCGACAGGATCAAGAACCACCGGTGGTTCGGCGTGAATGGCGATGGCGGTGGCCAACGCGAATGATGAATACAGGTGAAAAGAGTAAAATCTCATGACGATGCGTGGGAACGGGCCTGTCCGTGCACGCACGGTGGCGGCGCGAAACCTAGGGAGGAATGATGCAAGGCAACGCATCCGCACTCATGCGGACGCGACAAAGACGCACGCCTTCACGGCGGGCGTTCAACCCGGGATCAAACCAACACTCGCGGCGGCGGCACCGGCGGTGGCGAACGATCCCGCAACGCGGGCGTCTCGTCGCACGCAGACCATTTACCTGCCTCGGGCAGCTCGGCCACGAACACCGGCTGCGGCTGGAAAACGAGCAGGATCTTGCCCAACGATTTCACTTCGGACGGCAACGCGGAATCCTGGTGCTGCCTGGCTTCGCTTACGCTCTCACAGATGCCGCAGAGGTTGTCCGGCGTGAAGGTCAGCCGCACGGCCTGCGCCAGAGGCATCGACTGCGAGTAGGTCGCGATCATGCGGCCCCAGGCGAATGTCTGCACCAAATCCCAATGGCTCCCCGTGGCCAGCAGCCACGCGGTGAGCATCGTGATGAGTGAGAGTTTGCGCCGCATCGAGGCGCCGAAAAAGAACAGCGGATCTGATGGTGGCAAGAAAAGCCCGTTGTGCCCCTCCATCCAGTAGCCACGCTTCCGAACGCGACCGAGCGACTTCTCGGCTTCACAATGCGGCGGCCCGCATACAGACTTCGGGCGTGAACCCCGACCCCGGTAAACTGGCCTTGGTGCTGGCGGGCGGCGGCGCGCGCGCCGCCTATCAGGTGGGATTTTTGCGCAGCGTTGCGCGTAATTTCCCCGAGATGTCGTTCCCCGTCCTCACCGGCGTCTCCGCCGGGGCCATCAACGCCGCGCACCTCGCCAACAACCCCGATCCTTTCCCCGAATCCGTGCGCAAACTCTCCGCATTGTGGGAGGGCATCGCCTTCAACCATGTCTTCCGCACTGACCTGCCTGCCCTCGCGTTCACCATGGCCCGCTGGGCCGTGCGCCTCGTATCGGGCGGCGTGAACCTCTCCACGCCCGCCCGCGGACTGGTCGACACCGCCCCCCTCCGTAAATTTCTTGGCACCGCCCTCGGCGCCGAAGGCGACCACCTCGCGGGCATCGAGGAAAACATCCGGCAAGGGCGTCTGGACGCCGTCGGGCTCACCACCACGAACTACACCAACGGCGAGTCCATCACCTGGATACAGAGCGCCAATCTCACCTCCTGGGAGCGGCCGGGCCGCCGCAGCGTGATCGCGCGTATCGGCCTCGACCACATCATGGCTTCGTGCGCCCTGCCGCTGTTTTTTCCCGCCGCCCGCATCGGCCACGACTGGCATGGCGACGGCGGCGTCCGGCTGACCACTCCGCTTTCCCCCGCCCTTCACTTGGGCGCGCGCCGCATCATCGCCGTCTCCACCCAATACGTCGGCAACACCCCCGGCCCCATGAGCCAGACTCCGCGCGACTATCCCGCGCCCGCCACGATCATCGGCCTGCTGCTCGACTCGGTGTTCCTCGACATGCTCGATTACGACGCGCTCAATATCGAGCGCATCAACGCGCTCATCGAACGGCACCCCAGCCCGAACGAAACGGGCTTTTGTCCGGTGAAGCTCCTCCTCATCCGCCCCTCGAAAGATCTCAGCGTGATCGCCAACGAATTCGAGGCCGACCTGCCCGGCACCTTCCGCTTCATCACCCGCGGCCTCGGCACGCGCGAAACCCGCCGGGCCGACATGCTCGCCACCCTGATGTTTCACCCCGGCTACATCCGGAAGATGATCGCCATCGGCGAACACGACGGCGACCACCGCCGCGACGAGATCGCCGCCTTCATCGCGGGATGATTCCCCTTGAGACGAACTTGTTTAACGAATACTGGTCACATGCAGAGTTAGCCAACTCCACGCGACCCGCCCCCCTCGGACGCCGCCGCTCAACTCCAACGTCAGGCTGGATTCCCCATGTCGCACCTCCGACGCAAGAATCAGTGGCAGGACCTCGACCGCAACACCACCCTCGCACGGCAGGGCCGCCGTCTGCACCGGTTCCTGCGCGATTGCGTAGTTCCCTTTTCGTTACACTACCGGGAACTGTTCGCCGCCCACGGCCTGAGCCCCGACGACTTTCGCACGGTGGAGGACCTGAAGAAACTCCCCTTCACGTCCAAGGAGGACCTCTTGCCGACCAAGGAGAATCCCCGCCACACGCTCGATTTCGTCCTCAAGCCCGACCCGAAGGTCCTCGCCCGCCGTCCGTCCGTCATCCTGCGCGCCCTGCTCCACGGTCGCGACCGCGTGCACGACGAACTCGATCGCGAGTGGCGGCCGATCTTCATGACCAGCACCACCGGCCGCTCGACCGAACCGGTTCCGTTTCTCTACACGCAGCACGACATCGCGCGGCTCGGCCTCGGCAGCGGGCGCATCGTCGAAATGGGCGGCGTCCAGCCCGACGAACGCATGGTGAACATGTTCCCCTTCGCCCCTCACCTCGCGTTTTGGTATATGTATTACTCCGGCATCGACCGGAACGTCTTCGCCCTCGCCACCGGCGGAGGCAAAGTCATGGGCACCGAGGGCAACCTGCGCGCGGTCGTGAAACTCAAGCCCCAGGTCCTCGTAGCCATGCCCACGTTTCTCTACCACGTGCTCCAGCAGGCCGTGGATCAAAAGCTCCGGCTCGAGGGCATCCGCTTGCTCGTCCTCGGCGGCGACAAGGTCCCCGACGGCACCCGCCGCAAGCTCGGCGCGCTGTGCGCCGAGGTCGGCTCGCCCGGCGTTCGCATCATGTCCACCTACGGCTTCACCGAGGCCAAGCTCGCCTGGACCGAGTGCCCGATCGTCCCTGGAACGCCCCCGCCCGGCTACCATCTCTACGCCGACCAGGGTATCATCGAGATCATCAACCCCGAGACCGGCGAGGTCGTGCCCGACGGCACCGGTGGCGAGATCGTATGGACGCCCCTCGACCAGCGCGGAACCGTTGTCCTGCGCTACCGCACCGGCGACCAGTGCGAGCACGGCATCACTTGGGAACCCTGCCCGTGCTGCGGCCGCCGGATGCCGCGTCTCGTCGGAAAAATCTCCCGCGTTTCCGACGTCCACGCCCTGCGCTTCCAGAAGGTCAAGGGCACCATCGTCGATTTCAACGAGCTCGAACGCGCCCTCGACGACCTGCCCGGCGTCGGCGCCTGGCAGATTGAACTGCGCAAGGCCCACGACAACCCGCTCGACCTCGACGAGCTCAACGTCCACGTCACCCCCGCCGGCTCCGGGAGTCCGAACACGCTCGACCACGCCGTGCGCAGCCTGCTCCACGCGCACTTCGAACTCTCGCCCAACCGCGTCGTCCTCCACACCGCCGAGGAAATGCGCGTCCTCCAAAAGGTCGGCGTCGCCCTCAAGGAACAGAAGATCGTCGACAACCGCCCCAAGGCCGATGTCTCCGCACCGGCCTCCAAACCATGAACGCCCCCCTCTACATCGTCGATGGAGCCCGCACCGCGTTCTGCAAGATGGGCACCGACCTCGCCTCGTCCGACGCCGTGGAACTCGGCCGCACCGCCGCCTCCGCCGTGCTCGCCCGCACCGGCCTCGACCCCGCGCTCATCGACGAGGTCATCTTCGGCTGCGTCGGCCAGCCCATCGACGCCACCAACGTCAGCCGCGTCATCGCCCTCCGCGCCGGCGTGCCGAACCATGTGCCCGCGATCACCGTCCATCGCAACTGCGCCTCCGGCTTCGAGGCCGTCACCCAGGCCGCCGATAAAATCGCCGCCGGCCGCGGCGACATCTTCCTCGTCGGCGGCACCGAAAGCATGAGCCGCTACCCGCTGCTCTATAGCGACGCCGCCGCGAAAAAGTTCACCGCCCTCGCCCGCGCCAAATCCCTGCCGCAAAAACTCGCCGCCTTCCTGCGTTTCCGTCCCGCCGACTTCTCTCCGCGCATCAGCCTGCAACTCGGCCTCACCGATCCCGTCTGCGGACTCAACATGGGCCAGACCGCCGAAAACCTCGCCCGCGATTTCACCATCTCCCGCGATACCCAGGACCGGTTCTCCCTGCGTTCGCACCAGCTCGCCTCCGCCGCCCGGGAGAAACTTGCCGCCGAGATCACGCCCGCCTACCCGCGCGGCGCGCGCGAAGCCTCCGCCGTCACCGCCGACAACGGCGTGCGCGATGGGCAAACCCTCGAGGCCCTCCAAAAACTCCGCCCGCTCTTCGACCGCATCGG
>Ga0068865_100001586_pt1 | contig 13298 bp, 10 predicted proteins | sample KBSMisM12_FD_75293 | JGI IMG/M metagenome (GOLD analysis project Ga0068865, IMG submission 75293) | Miscanthus rhizosphere microbial communities from Kellogg Biological Station, Michigan, USA - KBS Miscanthus M1-2 | ecosystem: Host-associated > Plants > Roots > Rhizosphere > Soil ...
GGCGGCGTGTCATTGTTCGTCGTGGTGTTCGCCGTCTATCCGTTCGCCGCCGAGATGTTCCGCCAGAGCGAAATCCCGAAGCGGCTGATCCCGGGCACGATCGCACTCGGCGCGTTCACGTTCACCATGGACGCATTGCCGGGAAGCCCGCAGATCCAGAACATCATTCCGACCACGTTCTTCGGCACCAACACCTGGGCCGCGCCGTGGCTCGGCGTAATTGGCGGGGTCTTCATCATCGCCGTGGGGATGGCGTACCTGCAATTGATGCGGCGAAGGGCAGCGGCTGCCGGCGAAGGCTACGGCACCGATCTCAAGAACGAGCCAGAGCCGTACGAGGCTGAAACCCTGCCCAATCCCTGGGTCGCGCTGTCGCCGCTGGTCGTGGTCGGCGTGATGAACCTGGTCTTCACCAGCCTCATTCCGAAGTTCTACGGCACGACCCACGAATTCGCGCTGAGCGAGGGCGCCAAGCCGATCGTCACGGAAGTCGGCAAAGTCACCGCGATCTGGGCGGTCGAGGCAGCGCTGCTGCTGGGCGTCCTCACCGTCTTCGCCTTCGCCTGGAAGCCGGTGACCCGGAAGTTCGCCGACGGCAGCAAGGCCGCAATCGCAGGGGCGCTGCTGGCATCGATGAACACCGCGTCGGAATACGGCTTCGGCGGCGTGATCGCGGCGCTGCCGGGTTTCCTGGTCGTCGCCGACGCGCTCAAGTCGATTCCGAATCCGCTGATCAACGAAGCGATCACCGTCACTTCGTTGGCCGGCATCACCGGTTCGGCTTCCGGGGGCATGAGCATCGCGCTGGCGGCGATGTCCGAAACATTCATCGCCAACGCACAGACGGCTGGAATTCCGCTCGAAGTGTTTCATCGGGTGGCGTCGATGGCCAGCGGAGGCATGGACACGCTGCCGCACAACGGCGCCGTGATCACGTTGCTGGCGGTGTGCGGGCTGACTCACAGGCAGTCCTACAAGGATATCTTCGCCATCACGCTGATCAAGACCATGGCCGTGTTCCTGATCATCGGCGTGTACTACATCACCGGAATCGTATGAGCCGGCGCGACGGCTGGCTGGCCCAATAGACATCATCTCAAGGAGGCGTCACATGCGAACTCTCTCACTCGCCGACGCGGTAGCGCTCATCCCCGACGGCGCCAGCCTGATGATCGGCGGCTTCATGGGCGTCGGCACGCCGGAACGCGTCATCGACGAGCTCGTGCGCCAGGGCAAGCGTGGCCTCACCGTGATCGCCAACGACACCGCGTTGCCCGGCGTCGGCATCGGCAAGCTGATTACTGCAGACCTCGTGAGCAAAGTGATCGCCAGCCACATCGGGCTGAATCCGGAGACGCAGAAGAAGATGATCGCGGGGCAGATGCAGGTCGAACTGGTGCCGCAAGGCACGTTGATCGAACGCATCCGCGCCGGCGGATTCGGGCTCGGCGGCATCCTGACCGCGACCGGGGTCGGCACGCTTGTCGCGGAAGGCAAGCAGAAAGTTGCGGTGGCCGGCAACGACTATCTGGTGGAACCTGCGCTGCGCGCGGATTTCGCGCTGGTCAACGCCTTCCTCGCCGACTATCTCGGCAATCTTTCCTACGCGTTGACCGCGCGCAACTTCAACCCGGTGATGGCGATGGCAGCGGATACCGTGATCGCCGAAGCCGACAACATCGTGCCGGTGGGCCTGATCTCGCCAGACCACGTCGTCACGCCCGCTCCAATCGTCGACTACCTCATTGCGCAGGGCTGACTCATGGACGCACAGACAATTATCGCCAAACGCATCGCGCTCGAATTGCGCGACAGCATGCTCGTAAATCTCGGCATTGGCATTCCGACTCAGGTCGCCAACTATGTTCCGGCTGGCATCCGCGTGTTCTTCCAGTCCGAGAACGGCCTGATCGGTACCGGCGCGCCGCCGGCGGAAGGCATGCAACACCGCCTGCTGACCGACGCCGGTGGACGCCCGGTCACCGCCCTTCCGGGTGCCAGTACCTTCGACAGCGCCACGTCGTTCGGCCTGATCCGCGGCGGCCACGTCGACATGACGGTGCTCGGGGGATTGCAGGTCGACCAGTCCGGGCTTCTGGCCAACTGGATGATCCCGGGAAAGATGGTTCCGGGCATGGGCGGCGCGATGGACCTTGCGTCCGGCGCCAGGCGAGTCGTGATCGCCATGCAGCACAGCGCCAAGGGCAAGTCGAAAGTCGTGAAGGCATGCTCGCTGCCGTTGACGTCGGTGCGGCCGATCGATCTGCTTGTGACCGAGATGGCCGTGATCGCATTTCCCGGCGGCCGCGCCACGTTGCTGGAGACTGCGCCAGGGGTATCGGTCGAGCAGGTGCTCGCGGCCACAGAAGCTGAACTCGAGGTGCCTCAGCATGTCCCGCCGATGTCGCTATGATCGTTGCCGCGCTGCGCGCCCGCGCAGCGTCGATGGCGGCGGCGACAGCATGGCCTGGTCGGCTCGCGGCCCGCTGTGGCCCGCATTCCGCGCCGACAGCCCGCAGCAACGTGTTACCCTACACCACGCGCCATAGACGAGAATTTCACGCGCCCTACCCGATGCCCGCCGTACGCCGTTTTTCGTTTGTTTGCGCAGTTCTGGCGCTGACTGCCGCCGCCGCAGCACGCGCTTCCGCCCCCGACCCCGCCGCGTTCGCCGCGGCCGAGCAGAAATTCGCCGACGACATCGCACGCGAAGGCGGGCTCGATCGCGGCGAGGTGCTGGCGACGGTGTCGAAGGCGCGTTATCAGCAGACCGTGATCGACGCGATCTCGCGTCCGGCCGAAGCCAAGCCGTGGAAGGACTATCGTCCGATCTTCGTCACCGACCGGCGCATCGACGACGGCGTGGCGTTCCTGCGCGCGAATGCAGCGTTGCTCAAGCGCGTGGAAGGCGAGTTCGGTGTGCCGGCGGCGTTGATCGTGACGATCCTCGGCGTCGAGACGAACTACGGTCGCGTCACGGGCCGCTACCACGTGCTCGACGCGCTGGCGACGCTGGCGTTTGCCTATCCGCCGCGCCAGGATTTCTTCCGCAGCGAACTCAAGCAGCTGTTCCTGCTGCACGGCGCATCGTTTCCGTATCCGATCGACGGCCTGATGGGCTCGTATGCCGGGGCCATGGGCTGGGGTCAGTTCATGCCCAGCAGCATTGCCAATTTTGCGCGCGATTACGACCGCGATGGAAAAGTGGATTTGTGGAATTCGCCGCCGGATATCGCCGCCAGCGTCGCCAACTACTTTGCCGCGCACGGCTGGCAGAAGGGCGGACCGGTCGCCGTGCGCGCCGAGGTTGCGCCCGACGCGCACGCGTTCACGCCGGCGGGGCTGGAACCGGCCTACCCGCTGCAGCAGCTGGCTGAATGGGGTTATCGCGCCGCCGACAGCCGCAGCATCGACAAACTCGACCGGATGACGCCGGCGACCCTGATCTTTCTCGACGGCGAGCAGGGCCGTGAGGTATGGATCACTTTCGAGAATTTCTACGCGATCTCGCGCTACAACCGCAGTCCGCTCTATAGCCTCGCGGTATACCAGCTCAGTCAGGCCATCGCCGCCGCGTCGGACCGCACACCGTGACGAATGCCCACGGGTACCCGGGCGCGCTGCCGGCCGTGGCACTCGCGCTGGCGGCACTCGCCGGATGTGCTCACCAGCCTCCCGGACACCCGGCGGGGTCGTCGGCGAAGACGGCACCGTCGTCCACCGCGCCACCGCAGACCGGCGGACGCTACAGTCAGGATCGCGATTCGACGCCCGCGGGGCCGCCGCCGGACCTCAGCAGGATCCCCGAACCGGTGCCGAAGGCTGAACCGCCCTCGCAATACGGCAACAAGTCGCCGTACACTGTGCTCGGCGAGACCTACCGCGTGCTGCCGAACGCAAAAGGCTATGTCGAGCGCGGCATAGCGTCCTGGTACGGCAACAAATTCCACGGCTACACCACGTCCACGTTCGAAAAGTACGACATGTACGCCTACAGCGCCGCGCACAAGACTCTGCCGCTGCCGAGCTACGCGCGCGTGACGAACCTGGAGAACGGGCGCAGTGTGATCGTTCGCGTCAACGACCGCGGACCGTTTGTCGCCAACCGCGTCGTCGACCTGTCCTACGTCGCTGCGGTCAAGATCGGTGTCTGGCCGAAGGGCACGGCGATGGTCGAGGTCCGGGCGATAGATCCGGACCATGCCGAGGCGGAAGCGGTTGCGCCGCCGGCGGTCTCGGCGCGCGCCGGCGCCGCGGTGGCGCCCGGAAAAGCGCCCAAGCCTGCGCTATACCTGCAGGTCGGCGCCTATGCCGAGCGCGCGAATGCCGAACGCGCCGCGGCGGCGATGCGCGCGGCTCATCTGGGCGACGTGCGCATCATCGAGGCCCAGGTGGGCGGCAAGACCGTGCAGCGCGTCCGCCTGGGACCGCTCGCGGATGTGGAGACCGCCGACCGGCTCACGCCAAAGGTGCGTGCGCTCGGCCTCGGCGAGCCGCGCGTGGCGATCGACGATTAGCAATATTTTTCAACTGAAAGCAACGCAACAACGGAATCGATGATGAAGCATTTGCAACAAAGATACTTTGCCGCATTGGCGGTGCTCTCCCTCGCGCTCGCGGCAACACCGGCGCTTGCACGTACGCCGCACACGACGCGCGCCAAGACCACGACGCCGGCGCAGACACAAAAAGATTCGTCGACGACTCCGGCTCCGGCCGAGTCCGCCGCCGCAGTGCCGTCCGACAGCGCGCAACCACCGGCTGCGAAGCCCGGCGCGCTCAACGTGCCGACCCCGCCGCCGCCATCGCTGACGGCGAAGAGCTGGGTGCTGATGGATTTCGCCACCGGGCAGACGCTGGCCGAAGCCAGTGCGAACGACCGCGTCGTACCGGCGTCGATCACCAAGGTCATGACCTCCTACGTCGTCTCGGCCGAGCTCGCGGCCGGCAAGATCAAGATGGAGGACGAGGTCTTCATCAGCGAAAACGCCTGGCGCGGCGGCGGCGCCGGTACCGAAGGCTCGACCAGTTTCCTCGCGGTCAACACCAAGGTGCCGCTGAAGGACCTGTTCTACGGCATGGTCATCCAGTCCGGCAACGACGCCGCGATCGCGCTGGCGGAGCATGTCGCCGGCTCCGAGCAGACCTTCGCCGAGCTGATGAACCAGTACGCGGCCAAGCTCGGCATGACCGGCTCGCATTTCACCAACGCGTCGGGCCTGCCCGACGCCAACCACTATTCGACGGCGCACGACATCGCGGTGCTGTCGCGCGCGCTGATCCACGACTATCCCGAGGAATACAAGGTCTACGCGATCAAGGAATTCGAGTGGAACGGCATCAAGCAGCACAACCGCAATTCGCTGCTCTGGCGCGACAGCTCCGTCGACGGCATCAAGACCGGCCACACCAAGGAAGCCGGTTTCTGCCTGGCGACATCGGCCAAGCGCGGCGACCAGCGCCTGATCGCCGTGGTCATGGGCACGCCGAGCGAGAAGGAGCGCGCCGACGACAACCAGGCGCTGCTGAACTACGGCTTCCGCTTCTACGAAACGCACAAGCTCTACGATGCCGACAAGCCGCTGACGACGCCGGAATTGTGGAAAGGCGCGAACACCACGATCGCGCTCGGCGTCGAAAACGACGTGGTCGTGTCGATGCCGCGGGGCCGTTACAAGGATCTCAAGCCGACGATGGAGCTGCCGAACCGCCTGATCGCGCCGTTCACCAAGGGCCAGCAGGTCGGCACGCTGCGCGTGACGCTCGATGGCAAACCGCTGGCCGAACGCCCGCTGGTTGCCCTGGCCGATGCGCCGGCAGCGGGATTCTGGGGACGCATGTCCGACGGCATCCTGTTGTGGTTCAAGGGCGACAAGAAGAGCGACGTGTCGGCGGTGCCGAATACGAAGTGAGGGCTGAGGGCTGAGGGCATGATTTTCTGTCCCGGATCGCGAGGCAGTGGGTCCCGTCTGCCCGTGCAGCTTGAAGATGCCGTTTCGGCAGCCATCTAGGGCGAATGCAAACTCAATCACTGATGAAATCCCTCGACGACCTTCAGCCGCAGAATCCGCAGCAGGGGTTTCAGTTCCCCGGCGCGTTCGAGGTGACGGCGATGGGCAACGCCGGCGCAGGGCTGGATCGGCGCGTGGTGGAAATCATCCGCGCCCTGGGCCTGTCCGTGCTCGAAGGCAGCCAGCGCACGCGCCTGTCGAGCGAGGGCCGATATGTTTCGGTCAGCGTGACATTTACTTGCCCGTCGCGCGAGAAATACGACGCCGTGCACACGGCGCTGCGCGCCGATCCGGATATCCGGTGGACGTTGTGAAAGCCGGGAATCGGGAATCGGGAATCGAAAGAAATCCCGAGGCGTGGTGCAGGATTCGAATGCGGCATTCCGCGGCAGCGCGGCGTTGACCTCTACGAAAGCGTCTGCCATGTCCGCCCCCGTCGATTCCCAATTCCCGACTCCCGACTCCCGGCGGCTTGTCGTCCGCCATTTCCCCGACCTGCAGCCTTACGAGCCGATCTGGCGCGCGATGCAGGCGTTCACCGACACGCGCACGCCGCAGACGGCGGACGAATTGTGGGTCGTCGAGCACGAGCCGGTGTTCACGCTCGGCCAGGCCGGCAAATGGGAGCACGTGCTCCTGCCAGGCGACATCCCGGTCGTACCGGTCGATCGCGGCGGCCAGGTCACCTACCACGGGCCCGGTCAGATCGTCGCCTATCCATTGATCGACCTGCGCCGCGCCGGTATCGGCGTGCGCGAGTTCGTCCAGCGCATCGAGCAGGCCATCATCGACACGCTGGCCGAATGGAACATCGTCGCCGCGCGCAAGGAAGGCGCTCCGGGCGTGTACGTGGCCGGGGCCAAAGTCGCTGCACTCGGCCTGCGCGTGCGCCGCGGCTGTACGTTCCACGGCCTGGCCTTCAACATCAACATGGACCTCGAACCGTTTCAGCGCATCAATCCGTGCGGATTTCAAGGTCTTACCGTCACGCAGGTGCTAGACTTGGGTGGCCCTTCGCGGCTCGCCGACGTCGAAATCGTACTGGTGGGCGAGTTGGCGCGTCAGTTCGGTCTGCTGGCGCAAACGGCTCCACCCCATACTTTCGACAATGGTGCCGCCACGGCCAATGTTGCTAGGGTTTCCGACTCCCTTCTCCCGCTGGCAGAAGAAGGTGCCGGAGGCGGGCCGGCGTAGTTCACCGAAAGCAGATCGGCCCGCTCACGCTGAAGCGTTTGCGTGGCGCGTCGACCTCTCCGAAGTCAGCGAGGAGAGACGAACCAGCGGATTGGAAACTCAGTACCCGTGGAAAAGATCATTCCCATCTCGATCATCGCCGACGGCCCGCCGGCGCAAGGCGCGAAGCAGCTCGGCGAGGACAAGATCGCGCGCAACCGCGCCGGCTTCGACGCCGACGTGCCGGTGCTGCGCAAGCCGAGCTGGATCCGCGTACGCATTCCTCCGGGCAACGCGGTGGCAAGGCTGAAATCGAAACTGCGCGCGAACCGGCTGGTGACGGTGTGCGAGGAAGCATCGTGCCCGAATATCCACGAGTGCTTCGGCAAGGGCACCGCGACATTCATGATCCTCGGCGAAGTGTGCACGCGGCGCTGTTCGTTCTGTGACGTCGCGCACGGGCGGCCGAAGCCGCCGGACGCCGATGAGCCGCGTCATCTGGCTGAGACGATCCGCGACATGGGTCTGCGCTATGTCGTGATCACCTCGGTCGACCGCGACGACCTGCGCGACGGCGGCGCCAGCCATTTCGCCGATTGCATCCGCGCCGTGCGCGCCGAGAACCCGTCGACCAAGATCGAAATCCTCACCCCCGATTTCCGCGGCAAGGGCCGCATGGAGCGCGCGCTGGAGGTGCTGGCAATTTCTCCGCCGGATGTGTTCAACCACAACCTGGAAACGGTGCGCGGCCTGTACCCGAACGTACGCCCGGGCGCCGACTATGACTGGTCGCTGACTCTGCTGCAGCGCTTCAAGGCACAGCACCCGGAAATCCCGACCAAGTCCGGCATCATGCTCGGCCTGGGCGAAACCCCCGAACAGGTTCACGCTGCGTTGAACGACTTGCGTGTACATGATGTCGATATGGTGACGATCGGCCAGTATCTGCAGCCGACGCCGCATCATCATCCGGTGCTGCGCTACTGGACGCCGGATGAGTTCGATGCGCTGGCCGATTACGGCCATGCACTGGGCTTCGACCACGTCGCGTCCGGGCCGCTGGTGCGCTCGTCGTACCACGCGGACCAGATGGCTCACGCGGCCGGTTACGTGCAAGAAGAAGTTGCGTAGCCCGCTCTTATATTGAAGAGTCCGGCCATGGATGGCCGGTTCTTGATCCCGCAATCAGGACGATTGCAAAAGTAAATTCCCGGTCATGGATGGCCGGTTAGTGATCCTCACAACTAGGGACAATGGATTCCCGCTTGCGCGGGAATGACGGCAAACAAAATCTGAAGGTACTTTTCGTGGAAATGTCGTTGCGTAAATATCCGTTTCTGATCGCGCTGGCGCTGACTCTGAGCTGCGCCGCATGGGCCAAACCCGCGCCGGAAAACGCCGACGTTGCGCTCAAGGCAACGCCGACGCAGGCACAGACCGCGGTCCTGGCCGCGCGTTTCCTGACGCGCTTCCACTACAAGCCCGAAGCGCTCGACGCGAAGATGTCGGTGCAGATTTTCGATCGCTATCTCGATTCGCTCGATGCCGATCGCCTGTTCCTGCTGCAGTCCGATGTCGACCATTTCGCCACCATGCGCGACAAGCTCGGCGAAGCGATCTACAACGAAGACCTGTCCGCGCCGTTCGCGATCTACAACGTATACATCCAGCGCGTGACCGAGCGCACGAACTACGCGCGCGAGCAGCTCAAGCACGACTTCGATTTCAGCAAGGACGAAAGCTACCAGTACCAGCGCGAAAAGACGCCGTGGGCGAAGACCGCCGACGAACTGAACGACGTCTGGCGCAAGCGTGTGAAGAACGACTGGTTGCGCCTCAAGCTCGCCGGCAAGAAGGACGCCGACATCCGCACGACGCTGGACAAGCGCTACGCCAACTACATGGACCGCCTGCGCCAGCTCAACAGCGAAGACGTGTTCCAGACCTTCATGAACGCCTACGCGATGGCGATCGAGCCGCATACGAATTACCTGAGCCCGCGTTCGGCGGAGAACTTCGACATCGCGATGAAACTGTCGCTCGAAGGCATCGGCGCGGTCCTGCAGCGTGACGAAGACTACACGGCGATTCGTGAAATCGTGCCCGGTGGTCCGGCCGCGCTGTCGGGCAAGCTCAAAGTCGGCGACCGCATCCTCAGTGTCGGCCAAGGCGACGCCGGCTCGCTCACCGATGTGATCGGCTGGCGCCTGGACGACGTCGTCGACAAGATCCGCGGCGCCAAGGACACGACCGTGCGCCTGGAAGTGCTGCCGGCCGATGCCGGCCCCGACGGCAAGCATTTCACGATTGCCCTCGTGCGCAAGAAAGTATCGATCGAGGAACAGGCGGCGAAGAGTTCGGTCATCGACGTCAAGGATGGCGAAGTGTCGCGCAAGATCGGCGTGATTTCGCTGCCGACATTCTACCAGGATTTCGATGCGCGGCGGCGCGGCGACAAGGAATACAAGAGCGCGACGCGCGACGTCGCCAAGATCCTCGCGGACCTCAAGAAGCAGAACGTCGACGGCGTGCTCGTCGACCTGCGCAACAACGGCGGCGGTTCGCTGTCGGAAGCCACCGACCTGACCGGCCTGTTCATCGGCAAGGGCCCGGTCGTGCAGGTGCGCAGTGCTAACGGCCGCATCGAGGAAGAACAGAACACCGACACCGGCATGGCCTGGAGCGGTCCGCTCGCCGTGCTGGTCAACCGCAACTCGGCGTCGGCCTCGGAAATCTTTGCCGCGGCGATCCAGGACTACGGCCGCGGCCTGATCGTCGGCGAAAACTCGTACGGCAAGGGCACCGTGCAGAATCTCGTCGACCTCGATCAGGTCAAGGGCAACGAGAAGCCGGCATTCGGCGAGTTGAAGATGACGATCGCGCAGTTCTTCCGCGTCAACGGCGGCTCGACCCAGCTCAAGGGCGTGGCGCCGGATATCGCGTTCCCGCTGACCGGCGACTTCGACCAGAATGGCGAGCAGGCGTTCGACAATGCGCTGGCCTGGACCTCGATTGCCGCGGCCGGTTACACGCCATCGGCGAACCTGTCGACGATCGTGCCGATGCTCGAGGCGCGCCACGAGTCGCGCACGGCCGGCGACAAGGAATGGCTGGCGCTGCAGGCCGATATCTCCGACTTCCGCAAGCTGCGCAAGGAGACCTCGATCTCGCTGAACGAACAGGCGCGGCGCGAAGAGCGCGACGAGCAGGAAAAGAAGCGCCTCGAACGGCATCCGCAATCGGCCGCCGCAGCCAAGGCCGGCGCGACCGGCAAGGAGAACATCGCTTCCGCCGATCCGGGCACGAATTCAAAATCCGCGGACGGCAGAATTCCGCGTACCGAACTAGAGACTGCGTCACCGGTCATAACCAAGGACAAGGCCGCGGCGTCGCCGGGCAAGGCCATGAACGATCAGGCGCTCGCCGTGCAGTCCGCCAATACAGTCAAGGACAAGACCGGCAACAGTTCGGACACGGTCGCCGCCAAGGACGACGGCGTGACGGATGATGGATTGCAGGCTGACGAGCGCAGCCTGAAGACGGACCTCGCCGAGGAGCGCAAGCGCAAAGTCGAGAAGGACGTCGCCCTGAACGAGGCCGCGCATATTCTCGCCGACGAGGTCAACCTGATCCACGCCGATACCAAGCTTGCTTCACGCGTGCTGCCGCACAGCGCGATCGAGAAGAACGCGGTCGATTGATTCAAGAGCGTGAGGTCGGCCGCTTGCGCGGCCTCGTGAGGCCGGCGGCTTCGCCGCCTCGTGAGGAAGTCAGGTCGGCCGCTGCGCGGCCTGGAGAGTAGGTTGGATTTACGACGTGGCCTCGGAAGAGGCAAGATCGGGCGCTGACTCGCTTCACTCACGAGCGCGCCAGCGCGACCTCACTATCCAAAAAGATCCGGTCCTGCGGCGCTGCGAGGGGCAAATCCCACAGCGCCGCACGGACCGCGCGCGACCCGTCCTAGGAGCGCGTGTAACGACTTCTCAGCGCGGAGAATATGGCGCGCAATCCTTGCGCTTCGCCCCCTTGTGGCCGTCCCGGCCGGTCGCTGTCGTTCCAAGCGTAGACATCCAAATGTAGCCACGGCGTGAAATGCGGCACGAACTGCTGCAGGAACAACGCCGCCGTGATCGCGCCCGCCTGGCGTGAAACTCCGCCGTTGGCAAGGTCGGCGATGCGCGAGTCGAGCATGCTCATATACGGCTGCCACAGCGGCAATTGCCACAGCGGGTCCTGTTCGGCGCGCGCCGCAGCCATTGCGCCGGCTGCCAGTTCGTCGCGGTTGCAGAACATCGCCGGCAATTCCGGTCCCAGCGCCACGCGCGCCGCGCCGGTGAGCGTCGCGAAATCGACGATCGCGTCGGGTTTCTGCTCGACTGCGTAGGCCAGTGCATCGCACAGCACGAGGCGCCCTTCCGCGTCGGTGTTGTCGACCTCCACAGTCAGCCCCGCGCGTGTGCGGATGACCTCGCCGGGCCGGTACGCATTGCCGGCGATTGCATTCTCGACCGCGGGGATCAGCAGCGTCAGGCGCACCGGCAGGCGCGCACGCATGACCATGTCGGCCAGCGCGATCGCGTGCGCAGCGCCGCCCATGTCCTTCTTCATCCAGCGCATGCCGTCCGCGCTCTTGATGTTCAGGCCGCCGGTATCGAAACACACGCCCTTGCCGATCAACGCCAGATGCGGATGCGCGGCATCGCCCCAGCGCAGCGCGACCAGTCGCGGCTCGTTCGGGCTTGCGCGGCCGACGGCATGGATCGTCGGAAAATTCGCTGCCAGCAGCTGCGGCCCGACCCATTCCTGGAAATCGGCGCCATGCGCCTGCGCGAGCGCCATGACGTCACTGGCCAGCGCCGCGGGCCCCAGGTCCTCGGTCGGCGTGTTGACCAGATCGCGCACGCGCCAGGTGCCCGCCAGCGGCGCTTCCACCGCCTTCAGCGTCTCGGCATCGACCGCCAGCCGCGCCGGCAGGCGCGAGGGTTTTCGATAACGCGCGAAGCGATACGCACCCATGCCCCAACCCAACGCAGCTCTTTCGCTGTCGAGTTGCAGCCCCGATGCGTCGAGCCGATACGTACCGGCGGGCAGGAAGTGCGGCAGCCCCGCAAGCGCGTAGACATCGTCGGCTCGGCTGACACCGACGAGCACCGCGCGCAGGCGTCCGCGCGTGTCCGGCACCAGGCAGCAGCGGCCAGGCTCGCCGCGAAAATCGCACGCGCGCACCCACGAGGTTGCAGCTGCGCCCAGCCGCGCAAGTGTTTCGCGCAGCAACCCTCGCGTCACAGCGATCAAGGCGATGGCACGCGGGGCACGGCGCAAATCCACTAGTGCGTACATTGCATTCCTCGTTCGAGCCGGTACCGGACGGCACCTTGGCCGCAAGACACAATGCAATCAATGTGCCTGAATTGTGACCTTTGTCTCAGGCGACAGCTTGCGTCCGGTCAAGCATGGCCGCGAGTTCCCTGAGATCGCGTGCGACCAGGTCGGGTCTGACGGCGTGATCCCATGCCGCGCCGCTGCGGTTCAGCCATGCGCTGCGCAGGCCGGCGGCGTGAGCGCCGAGCACATCGAGCGCGGGATCATCACCTATGTGAAGTACTTCCGCCGGCGGCAGGTCGAGGCCGGCACAGGCGGCGTGGAAGATCTCCGCGGCGGGCTTGGCCTTGCCGAAACTGCGGGAGGAAATGGAAAAGTGGAAAAAGCGCGCCAGGCCGATGCGCTCGAGATCGGCGTTGCCGTTCGACAAGCTGACCAGCGGATAGCGTGCGGCCATGCTTTCCAGCGCCGGCAACGCGTCGCTGTAGCATTCAACCTCGTTGCGCGCGGCGTAGAACTCGGCGAAGGCAGCGTCGACGTGCTGCTCACCATAGCCGTGCGGCTGCATGGCCGCGCGCAGGCACAGCAGGCGCTGGCTGGTGAAGTCATGCGCGAGGTCGGGATTCTCCTCGGCCACGCGATCGCGCAGCGCGCGCATCGCGGCAATCGGATAGGCCGCGGCAACCGGCGGGCAGTGCGCGCGCAGCCACGCGTCGAGACGCTCCTCGGCGCGCAGCATCACCGGACCGATCGGCCAGAGCGTGTCGTCCAGGTCGATCGTGATGGCGCGGA
>Ga0068865_100001600_pt1 | contig 13259 bp, 9 predicted proteins | sample KBSMisM12_FD_75293 | JGI IMG/M metagenome (GOLD analysis project Ga0068865, IMG submission 75293) | Miscanthus rhizosphere microbial communities from Kellogg Biological Station, Michigan, USA - KBS Miscanthus M1-2 | ecosystem: Host-associated > Plants > Roots > Rhizosphere > Soil ...
GGCCGCCGACCCGCCGCTGCCGCCCGGCGGCATCGCTGCGCTGATGTGGACGCCGGATCAGCAGCTGGTCGGCTACCGGGTCATGGAGAAGATCAATCCGCACCATGTGATCCCGCGCGGCGCCCATGTCCGCACGCTGCCCAAGGCCGCCGCTGAGATCGCGCCGAAATGGACCTGGAAGGGCCGCGACTACGACCTCGCGTCCTACATGGCCGCCATGCGCACGTCCGGGGTCCTGGTCCTTAAGGACGGAAAGATAGTGCTGGAGCGCTATGCGCTGGGGCGCGGCCCTCAGGACCGCTGGACCTCGTTCTCGGTCGCCAAGTCGGTGACCTCCACCCTGGTCGGCGCCGCGATCAAGGACGGCAAGATCAAGAGCCTGGACGCCCTGGTCACCGACTACATCCCCGAACTGAAGGGCAGCGCCTACGAGGGCGTCACGGTCCGCCACCTGCTCACCATGACCTCCGGCGTGAAGTGGAACGAGGACTACAGCGATCCCAAGTCCGACGTCGCCCAGGCCGGCCAGAAGATCCTGGAGCCCGGCGTCGACCCGATCGTCAGCTACATGCGCCGCCTGCCGCGCGCCAATCCGCCCGGCGCCAAGTTCGTCTACAAGACCGGCGAGACCGACCTCACCGGCATCCTCGTCTCCAACGCGGTCGGCAAGCCGCTGGCGACCTACCTCTCCGAGAAGATCTGGGCGCCCTACGGCATGGAGCAGGAGGCGATCTGGCTCGACGATCCGGCGGGCGCCCAGCACGGCGGCTGCTGCATCTCCATGACGCTGCGCGACTACGGCCGCTTCGGCCAGTTCATCCTGGAGGGCGGCAAGGCGGGCGGCGTCTCCGTGCTCCCGGCGGGTTGGGTCGCCGACGCCTCGGCCCTGCACGTCAATTTCGCCGGCCCCTCCAGGCCTGCGGACGCGGCCGGCGAGAACGGCTACGGTTACTTCTGGTGGATCATCCCCGGCGGCTTCGCGGCCGAGGGCGTGTTCGGCCAGCAGGTCTTCATCTATCCCAAGGACCGGCTGGTGATCGCGGTCAATTCCGCCTGGCTGAAGGCCGACGACCCGAGGGACTGGGAGGCCCAGGCCGCCTTTGCCGAGGCGGTGCGGGCGGCGGCGAGGAAGCGCTAGCGCACAGGCGTCCGGGGGGACCATGGCGGAGTTTTCAGGAGAGGCGGAAGGCGAGGGCGCCGGCGCAGAGGGGACCGCCCTGGCGGGCTTCAGCGCCGCGACGGAGATCGCGATCCAGCGGCGGCGGGGCAAGGCCAAGGCCGACTCCGCCCCGGATCCCGAGCTAGACTCCTTCCTGCGCGGCCAGGCGCGGCTCGCCGAACTTCAGGCCGAGCACCTGCACGAGCAGCGCGGCCTGGTCATCTCGCGCCTGCGCTGGGGCCGGTTCGGCGACCGGATGCGGGCGCTGCTGCAGGTGATGACCGCGTTCGCCGGCGCCGCCGTCGTGGCGCTGGTCGCCGCGATGGCCTGGGACGCGCACAACGCCCACGGCCTGGCGATCGAGGCCTTCTCCGTGCCGCCTGACCTCGCGCGCACGGGCCTGACCGGCCAGGTCGCCGCCAGCCGCTTCCTGGACAAGCTGCAGGTGCTGCAGACCGCCACCGCCAAGTCCGACCGCCCGAGCCAGTCCTACAGCAGCGACTGGGGCCGCGACTTCAAGGTCGAAATCCCTGAGACGGGCCTCACCTTCTCCGAGTTCGACCGCCTGCTGCGCGAGCGCCTCGGCCACATCAGCCACGTCACCGGCGAAGTCATGGCCACCGCCGACGGCATCGCGCTGACCGCCCGCATGGGCGATGCGCCGCCCAAGACCTTCGTGGGCCCGGCGTCGGCCTTCGACGACCTGGCGCGGCAGGCGGCCGAGGCGGTCTATCGCGAGAGCCAGCCCTATCGGTACGCCGAGTACCTGGAGACGTCGGGGCGCTGGGACGAGGCCTTCAAGGTGATCGCCGACCTGGCGACGAACGGTCCAACGAATGAGCGGGGCTGGGCCTACGCCAAGTGGGCCATCATGGACATCACCGACCACGGCGATCCCGCCGCGGCGCTGCGCCACGCCGCGCTCGGCCGCAGCCCGGGCAAGGGCTCCGACATCATGGACCAGATCGCCATCGTGAACACCGGCGTTTGGACCGGACACGAGGAGGACGATCTGGTCTGGTCCAGGACCCTGGCGACCGACGCCCAGAAGCGGCTGCCGGACACCAGCGAGGTCTTCTACGTGTCGAACAAGGTGCTGGCCCGCGCGTGGCTGAGCTACCTGCTGGGGGACTACAGCGGGTCCAGGGAGTGGTGGACGCGGACCAACTCGGACACCGATTTCGGCGGCTGGGCGTTGGGCCCCTCGATGATCGCGATCACCGACGTGATGGGCCATGACCTGGGGGCCGCGCGCCGGTCCATGGCCCGGATACCGCAGACCGCCGAGTCCGAAATGGCCTGGAACATTGCCGTCGGCGCCTTTCCGGCTCTTCCGCGCTATCGCATGGCCGCCGAGCTCGGCCAGTGGGACAAGGCGCTGGCCGACGTGCGCGCGTTCGACGCGGTGCTGGAGGCGGAGAAGGCTAAGAAGCCGGTGTACGTCCTGATGCAGCAGGTGATGACCCGGCCGCTGGAAGCGCTTGCGCTGGCGAAGACCGGCGACATCGCCGCGGCGCAGGCGCTGGTCGAAAGGACGCCGGTCGACTGCTATCCCTGCCTGCGCGTGCGCGGCCAGGTCGCCGCCGAGGCCCGCGACTGGCCGGCCGCCGAGCGCTGGTTCGCCGCAGCCGCGCGCAACTCGCCTTCCATGCCCCACGCGTACGCCGAGTGGGCCCGCATGCGCCTCGACAAGGGCGACCCGGATGGCGCGATCGCAGTGCTAAGGATCGTTTCGGCCAAGGCCCCGCGCTTCTCCGATCCCCCGCAGCTCTGGGGCGAGGCGCTGCTGGCCAAGGGCGACGCCGCCGGCGCGGCGAAGAAGTTCGCCGAGGCCGCCAAGCTGGCGCCCCACTGGGGCCGCAACCACCTGAAGGCAGGTGAGGCCCTGGCGCGGCAGGGTAGGGCGGAACCGGCGCGGGCCGAGCTCAGGACGGCGGGCGGGCTCGACCTGACCGCGTTGGAGCGGGCCGAACTCGTCGCGCAGCGTCCCTAGGCGCGGCCCCAGGCCTCGCGCGCGAACGCGGCCAGCTCGGCATTGAACCGCGCGGCGTCCTCCATGAAGGGGGCGTGCGCGGCGCCGACATACTCCGACATCCGGCAGTCCGGCCGCGCGTCCTGGACCGCTTTGGCCATCGCCGGCAGCACCACTCGGTCGGCGCTGCCGTAGGTCACCAGCAGCGGCTTGTTCAGGGCCTGATATTCCGGCCGGAAATCGTCATCGCGCTGGATCAGGTTCGCGCGGACCTGCGGGTGGGTGAGCATGTTCCACCCCACCGCCAGCTCGAACTCCCGCGCGCTGACCGGTACGGCCAGGCACCGGTGGACGAAATCCTGGATCGCGCTCAGCGCCTGGACCTGGTCCTCCGAACAGGCCAGGGGCGCCAGATCCAGGAAATCCGGGCCGATCAGATCGCGGAAGTACGCCGGGCCGATTGCGACCGCCCCACAGACCAGATTCACCCCGCCAAGGGCGCCGTCCCCGTACTTGCGCAGGTAGTCGCCGATCACGAAGCCTCCGTAAGACCAGCCCACGAGGATCGGCGTCTTGAGGCCCAATGACGCGATGATCCCCGCGACGTCGTCGGCCCAGAGTGCGCCGGTCGTGTAGGCTTCGGCGGCAAGGGGCGCTTCCGACTGTCCGTGGCCGCGCAGGTCCGCGGCCACCACGCGGCAGTCGTCGGCGAGCGAACTCCCCGTCTGCTTGCCCCAGCACAGGTGGTGTTGCGACCACCCGTGGAGGAAGAGGATGGCAGGGGCGTCTGTCGGACCCCAGTCCCGCACGTGGAGCTTCAGGCCTCCGCCGCCCGTAACCGTATGTGTCTGCATCGGATTTCTCCGTCAGTAACGCGGTCCAGTATGCTCCGGGCGCGGACGCGCGACGAGCGGCGGGCCTTCACCTCCGCGTCACCACGCGCCCGCGCCGGGCCGGGCGTCCCTCGGATCTAACCCAGCAGGAACATCCCCGCCGACAGCTGCGCCGGGTGCACGCCCAGCAGCGTGACCGTGTCGCCGACCCCATCGTCGATGACGGCGCCCGCCGCGGTGTCCGTGACGTGGTTCGCCAGGATGTCGGCGGCCGACGTGAAGATCGACTTGTCGAACTGGATGCTGTCGTTGTGCGTGTCGAAGTCGGTGACGATGTTCGCGCCGAAGTGCGGCCGGAAGAGGAAGATGTCCGGGCCGCTGCCGCCGGTCAGCATGTCGCCGACCCCGCCGATCAGCACGTCGGGACCGTTGCCGCCGTTCACCGTGTCGTGCCCGGGGAAGCCGTCGACCACGTCCGGGCCGTTGCCGCCGTTCAGCACGGCGTTGATGCCGGTGAGGTAGCTCGTCCCCGGATTGGACACCACCACATAGAGGCTGGCGGTGGCCGTCCCGCCGTGGGTGTCGGCCACCGTGTACTGGAAGATGTCCTGGGCCACGAGCTTGGGCGGCAGGTTGCCGTGGTCGGCGGCATAGACGTAGCTGCCGTCGGCGTTGACGGTCAGCGAGCCGTAGGTCCCGGTCACCGCATGGCCGACGTTGGCCGCTGAGCCGTTGACCGCGCTGACGCTCAGGTGGCCGTTGTCGTGCACGTCCGGGTCGAAGTCGTTCGCCAGCAGGCCTTGGCCGGACGCCACGTTCAGGCTCGAGCCCTTGCCGACGCCGTTGCTGTCCGGGATCGCGACCGGGTTGTCGTTGGCCCCGATCAGCTCCACCACCACGTTCTGGGTGACGGCGCCGCCGTGGTGGTCGTCGATCGTGATAGGCGTCGTGACCGTGATCTTCTCGCCGACGGCCAGGAAGTCGAGGTTCTTGTCGACGATCTGAAAGGTCCAATCGATGCCGCCGATATTGGTGTTCGCGGCCTCCGCGGCGATCGCGAAGTCGGCCTTGAAGGCGGCGATCTGGGCCGCCGTCAACTCCGACGAATAGTCATGCGTCGCGTCGGTCCAGGTGACCGTCTGCGCCGAGGCGTCGATGGCGTTCGGCGTCGGGCGGTCGTTGAGGTCCGGATCCGAGAAGGCGACCACGCCCGCCACCGAGTCCGTCGCCGAACTGCCGGTGACGTTGGGCAGCTCGTTGGCCGATCCCGTCAGGGTCGAGCTTCCCGGGACGACGACGACGGCGTCGTTGGTTCCGGTGAAGACCACCGTCACCTGCTGGGTCGAGGTGTCTTCGAAGGGCGAGCCCGTGCGGTGGTCGGTGAGCGTCAGGTCGTAGGTCGCCGTAAGCTTTTCGCCGACCGCGAGGAAGTCGACGTTCTTGTCCAGCAGGCTGAAGTCCCAGTGCAGCGTGCCGCTGGTCGAATCGACGCTGATCGAGTCGGTCATCGCACTGTTGAGCGCCGCCAGGCTCGTCGCCGGGACCGGGGTCCCGCCGGACCAGGTCGCCGTGTTCAGGCTCGCGCTGGCGGTGTGGGTGTCGCCGACGTCGGGATCGGTGAAGCTCAGGTTCCCGGAGACCCCGTCCGGGGTCGAAGAATTGCTGGTGTTGGCGAGTTCGGTCAGCCCGTGCGGGGAGCCGCCATCGGCGGACAGCACCGGCGGCGTGTTGCCGATCAGGGTGACTTTGTAGGCGCCCGTGCCGATGTCCTGGACGCCCAGGGCCGCCGCGAAGGAGCCGGCGTCGACGAAGTAGGTCCCGCCCTTGTTGAAGCCGATCGACAGCAGCGAGTTGAGCCCGGTCCCGCCGTCATTGTCGGTGGCGATGAGCGAGGAGGGTGGGCTGTTGGCGAAGCCGGCGACGGTCGTGTCGCGGCTGGGGCTGGCGCCGCCGTAGAGCGCCAGGAACGGATCGGCGAGGCCGCCGGCGCCCCCTGCGTTATCGAGCTTGATCACATAGTGCTTGCTGTCGACCAGGGTGATCTTGAACCAGTCGTGGTCGCCCTGCACTTCGATGTTGCCGGTCTGGCCTGCGGTGTCGTCGTTCAGCACCGCGCCCGTGCTGGCGTCCTGGTTGTGGTCGTCCAGGCCGCTGACCCGGGTCCACCCGATGGCGTCCATGTCGCGCAGGTCGGTCTGGGTGATGGCGTTGATCACGCCCGAGGCGGAATCGGCGAACGAGTTGCGCGGCGAGGCCCCGCTGCTGGGGTCGGCGATGTCGCCGCTGTTGTCGAGCGCCAGGTTGAAGTTCGGGTCGCCCTGCGAGCCGGTGAAGGACAGGATGTTGTTGCTGCCGGTCTCGAAGATGGCCCGGCCCGCGCCGCCGTTCGCCGCCGACGTGAAATGCAGCAGGTCCATCAGGCTGTAGTTGTTGGTCGCGGTCGGATTCCCGTTCGAGTCGTTGAACGGGCCGCCGCCGAACATGAAGCGTCCCATCGACACTTCGGTGAGCTCGTGGGCCATCACGCCAAAGGCGTCGGTCTGACCGCCGGTGATGCCGTCCGCGCGCGTGAAATCGAAGGGGAACACGCTGTTCAGCGTGATGCTCGTATCCGGGTCGCTGGCCGCGTCGCCGGCGTCTCCGGAGGTGAGCCCAAGCACCTTTTCCTGCCCGCGGCTCAGCCACCAATGGACCGTGTTGTTGCTCGGATCTGAATTGAACCCCGGATCCGAAGCCGGCAGCGCCCCGGTGAAGGCCGCGTCGTCGCCGGGGTTGGAGTCATTGCTGGTGACGTGGCTGAGCAACGCCGTCCGAATGTCGGCGTAGCTGTGCTCGTGGAGATTGTTTCCGAAGATGTTGTTCGCCAGCGTATTCGAGCCGAAGGGATTCCCGTTGGCGTCCTTGGTGTCGTAGCGCCAGTTGATCTTCAGCGTCACATCGCCGCCGACTGTCGTCAGCTGGGAGGTCAGGAAGTTCTCAACACTCAGGACGGCCGCCTGGTACGCCGCCGAGTTGCTGCTCGAGGTGACCGTCGAGTCGAAATTATTCTCGAATTTCAGTGTCATGAGACAGCCCTCCGAAGGTTGACGCACGCCGGGATTGGCGGCTGGAAGCGCGCAGACCGAGGTCCGCCAGACACAGGTCTGCGTTCGGCCGCCGCCAACGCGACGACCGCCGATTCCACCCACCAGTCCTGAATGCTGGGAGACAACGCCCGAAGAAACGCTGCCGCCGCCACGGTAGTGAAGTCAATTCGGCTCGCGGCTAACGCGAATACTTCGCTCGCATTTTCTTTGACCTCAGCTTCACCGTAGGCGCCCGACCCCCGTAGAGGACGTCAGCGAATACTGATCGATCCATCGACGCCGCGCGCCGTGATCCGGTAGGCGCAGCGGCGTGCGCCGGCCAGGATGTGGTCGGTGCGCTCGATCTCCACGTCTGGTCCCAAGGCCGCCCGGAACAGCGCCAGCTCCGCGCGGCAGAAGCCCTGGCAGGCGGTCGCGGCCACGCAGATCGGGCAGTGGTTCTCGATCAGCAGCCAGCCTGCGCCCACGCGGCGCCACTCGGCCATGTAGCCCTCGGCGGCGCGCAGCTCGGCCAGGCGCGCGATGCGGTCCTCCAGCCCGTCGGCCGGCGCCAGGGCCTCGGCGTAGATCGCCTCGGCGGCCCGCTCGCGCCGCGCGATCAGGCGGTCGATCCCGGCCTCGCCGAACTCCTCGCGCACCGCCTCCAGCACCTCGACAGTCAGCTGCGCGTGGGTGTCGGGGAAGCGGCCGTGGCCGGCCTCGCTAAGTGACCACAGCCGGCGTGGGCGGCCGACGCCGCGGCGCTGGTCGGCGTGCGTCACCAGCCCTTCGGCGGCCAGCCGCTCCAGGCCCATCAGCGCCGCCTGCCGGCTCACGCCCAGTTGGCCGGCGAGCGCGCGCGTCTCCTGCGCGCCGCGCATCTTCAGGCTGAGCAGCAGGCGGTCGGCGGAACTGCGCACTCGGTCCGTCCAAACGTTTCGACAAGCCCAGCATTGCAAAACTCGCCGCACCGGTCTACCAAATTCGACAACGTAGGATTGTCTAATTGGTTCAGCTGGCCCCCGACAAGCGCTGGAGCGACCTGCTGGCCGACGGTCGGCTGCCGCGCTTCGCGCTGATCTGCCTGGGCGTCTGGCTGAACGCCGCCGACAGCCTGGTCACCTCGACGATCATGCCCAGCGTCGGCGCCCAGCTCGGCGGCTACGCCTATTTCAGCTGGGCCACCGCTGGCTACCTGGTGGGCGCGATCCTGGCCGGCGCCAGCTCGGGCCGCATCGCCGAGCGTTTCGGCCTGCGGGGCGCCACCGCGCTCGCCGGGGTGATCATGGCCGGTGGCTGCGTGATGAGCGCGCTCGCCCCCAACGTCGCGGTCTTCCTGACCGGCCGGCTGATCCAGGGCCTGGGCTCGGGCTGGATCTCGGGCTTCGCCATGGTCGCCATCGCCTTCCTGTTCCCCGAGCGGCACCTGGCGCGGGTCTTCGCCAGCGTCACGTTCGTCTGGGGCATCGCCACCATCCTCGGCCCGCTGTTCGGCGGGGTGGTGGTCGAGACCGGCGACTGGCGCGACGTCTTCTGGCTCTTCGCCCTGCAGGCGGGGCTCTTCAGCGCCGCCGCCCCCTTCCTGCTGAAGGGCGCGCTGAACGCGGGCGGCGGGCCGGGCATCCCGTGGACCCAACTGGGCGTCCTGGGCGTCGGCGTCGGCGCCATCGCCGTCGCCGACGTGATCCGTGCGCCGGCCCCGGCCCTGGTCCTGGTCGCCGTGGGCCTCGCCATCCTGGCCTTGGTGTTCTGGATCGATGCGCGCCGGCGCGTGCGCCTGCTGCCGCATAGGGCCGGGGACCTGACGACCGTCTGCGGCGCGGGCTACTTCGCCATGTTCACCCTGACCGCCGCGTCGATGGGCTTCTCGATCTACGGCCCGCCGATCCTGCAGGCGGTGCGCGGCTTCTCCCCGCTCTGGGCCGGCTACGCCATCGGCGCGGAGTCGGCGGCCTGGACCGTGGCCGCCATGGCCGTCGCCCATGCCGGGCCGGTCTGGGACGCCCGCTGGGTCCGCTTCGGCGCCTTCCTGCTGCTGGCCAGCCTCGTCATCCTGGCGCTCAGCATGGCCGACGGGCCGCTCGTCTGGATGCTGACCGGCGGGTCGCTGATGGGCGCGGCCTTCGGCTTCTCCTGGGCCTTCATGAGCCGCCGGCTGTTGGCCGCCCTCTCCGACGAGGACCGCGCCATCGGCTCCTCCGGCATCACCGCCGTGCGCCAGACGGGAGCGGCGGCCGGCGCGGCGATCAGCGGCGTCGCGGCCAACTTCGCGGGCCTCGCCGACGGCCTCACCGCCGCCGGCGCGCGGTCCGCCTCGGTCTGGGTGTTCGTGTCGGTGATCCCGCTGGCGCTCATGGGCCTCTGGGGCGCGGTGCGCCTGACGGGATCCGCCGCGAAGGTCTAGCTTCCGACCGCTCGGCTTCCTAGATGGCGGGCTTCCCCCCGCGCGTTGGGCCCGCGCCACCTCGCCAATTCAGGAGGCGCCCATGCTCGCGACCGGGTCGCAGCGACCATTGTTCGACATCCCGTCGGGCGTGGCCTACTTCAACACCGCCTACAACGCCCCGCTCCTGAACGCCTCGCGCGACGCGCTGCTGGCCGGGGCGGCGGCCAAGAGCCATCCCTGGACGCGGCCGCCGGCCGACTTCTTCGACGACGCAGAGCGGGTCCGCGTCCTGGCCGCCGGCCTCTTCGGCGGCGACGCCGATGGCTGGGCGGTCGTGCCCGCCGCCAGCTACGGCCTGTCGACCGCCGCCCGCGCCCTCGAGCCGACGCTTAAGCCCGGCGACCGCATCGTCCTGCTGGACGAGGACTTCCCGTCCAACGTCCTGCCCTGGCGCCGCGTAGCCCAGGAAACCGGCGCCGTCATCGAGACCGTGCCCACGCCCGCCGACGGCGACTGGACCGCGGCCGTGCTGGCGGCGCTAGGGCAGGGAGCCAGGGTCCTGGCCGCCGGCCACTGCCACTGGACCAACGGCGCGAGGCTGGACCTCGTCGCCATCGGCGCCGCGGCCCGCGCCGCCGGCGCGGCCCTGGTGCTCGACGCCACCCAGTCGCTGGGCGCCCTGCCGCTGGACTTGGGCGCCGTCGCGCCTGACTTCCTGGTGGCCGCCGGCTACAAGTGGCTGCTCTGCCCCTACGGCTTCTCCCTGCTCTACGTCGCCCCGCGCTGGCGCGAGGCGCGGCCACTGGAGGAGACCTGGCTCGCCCGGACGGGCGCCGAGGACTTCGCGGGCCTCGTCAACTATTCGGACGCCTATATGCCGGGCGCGCGCCGCTTCGACGTCGGCGAGAAGTGCACCGCCACGATCCTGCCCGGCGCCATCGCGGCCCTCGAACAGCTCCAGGCCTGGGGCGTGACCCGGATCGCCCAGTCCCTGGCCGCCATCAACGCGCGCCTGCAGGACCAGCTCGAGGCCCTCGGCTTCACCCTGCCGCCGCCGGCCCAGCGCTGTCCGCACATGTTCGGCGCCCGTCTTCCGCAGGGGTACTCAGGCGACCTGCTGACTTCGCTCAGGGCCCAGCAGGTCTACATCAGCCAGCGCGGCGCTTCCCTGCGCTTCGCCCCGCACCTGCACGTCACCGAGGCCGACATAGATCAGCTCGCGGCCGCCCTGCAGCGGGCATTGCAGGGCTAGACCTCTCCATGGGACGCTCGGCCATGGACATCCGCTTCCTTGGGCCGGGCGACGAGGACCTGCTGATCGAAGCCGTCGCGCTGAGCGACGAGGACTGCCCCTCGGCGGCCGCCGGGGCCCACCTCGCCGACCAGGACCTGGTCTGCACGGTCGCCCTCGACTCCGGCGAGGTGGTCGCCTTCATTTACGGCCACGTCCTTCGGCGCTTCGAGGCGACGAGCCTGTTCATCTATTCGGTGGACACCGCGCCGACCCACCAGCGCCGCGGCATCGCCAAGGCCATGCTCCAGGCCCTGGCCGCAGAGGGCCGGACCGGGCGCTGGGACGAGATGTTCGTCTTCACCAACCGCAGCAACCGCGCCGCCATGGCCCTCTACGCCAGCGCCGGCGGCGTCAGCCCCCCGCCCGACGACGTGGTGATGTTCGACTTCGAGGGCTAGAGCTGGTCCAGGCCGTACGCCGCGTGCAGGGCGCGGACGGCCAGCTCGGTATAGGCCGCGTCGATCAGCACGCTGATCTTGATCTCCGAGGTCGAGATGACCTGGATGTTCACGCCCTTCTCGGCCAGCGCCTGGAACATGGTCTTGGCCACGCCCGTGTGGCTGCGCATGCCCACCCCGATCACCGAGACCTTCGAGACTTCCTCGTTCACCGCCACGTCGTCGAAGCCGATGCTGGCCTGGGCGCCGCGCACGATCTCCACGGCCCGCGCCGCGTCGCGCTTGCCGACGGTGAACTCCATGTTGGCGGTGTCCGCCGTGCGCGCATGGCTCTGGACGATCATGTCGACGTTGACGTTGGCGTCGGCCAGGGCGCCGAAGATCGTCGAGCTCACGCCCGGATGATCGGGCAGGCCGAAGAGGCTGATCTTCGCCTCGTCGCGGCTGTAGGCCACGCCGCTCACGATCCGCTTTTCCATGATCTCTTCCTCGTCGCACACGATGGTGCCCTGGCCGGGCGCTTCGCCCGGCTCCACGAAACTCGACAGCACCCGCACCGGCACGTTCTGGGCCATGGCCAACTCGACGCTGCGGGTCTGCAGCACCTTGGCGCCCAGCGACGCCATTTCCAGCATCTCCTCGTAGGAGATCTTGGCCAGCCGCCGGGCCTTGCTCTCGATGCGCGGGTCGGTGGTGTAGACCCCGTCCACGTCGGTGTAGATGTCGCAGCGCTCGGCCTTCACCGCCGCGGCGATCGCCACGGCCGAGGTGTCCGAGCCGCCCCGGCCCAGCGTCGCGATCCGCCCGTCGCGGGTCACGCCCTGGAAGCCCGCGATCACCGCCACCTCGCCGGCGTCCAGCGCCGCGGAGAGCTTCTCCGGCGGGATGTCGTCGATGCGCGCGCGCCCGTGGGCGTCGTCGGCGATGATCGGGATCTGCCAGCCCAGCCACGAGCGCGCCGGCAGGCCCATGTTGCGCAGCGTCATGGCCAGCAGGCCCGCGGTCACCTGCTCGCCGGAGGCCACCACCACGTCGTATTCGTCGTCGGAGGCCGCCAGGCCCTGGGCCGCGGCCCCCGAGCCGTCGGTCCAGGCGACCAGCTCATTGGTCTTGCCCGCCATGGCCGAGACCACCACCGCCACGCGATGGCCCGCCTGCACCTCGGCGTTCACCAGGCGGGCGACGCGCCGGATCCGCTCCAGGTCGGCGACGGACGTCCCGCCAAATTTCATCACCAGCCGGGACACGTGTCCGCCGATCCTCCTGCCTAGGGGCCGGCCCTCATAGCGGCGCAACGGCTTCGCCGCAACGCGACAACCTTCTCTCGCTTCGCTGCGGCCGGGATGACGAGTATGAGGGAGCTCATGACCGCCACCCACACCTCCATCGACCCGGCCGAGGTCGAGCGGTTCTCGCGGATCGCCGCCGAGTGGTGGGACCCGAAAGGCAAGTTCGCGCCGTTGCACAAGTTCAATCCGGTCAGGCTGGGCTTCATCCGCGACCAGGCGCTGGCCCGCTTCGGCCGCGATCCCAAGGCGCGCCGCCCGTTCGAGGGCCTCACCCTGCTCGACATCGGCTGCGGCGGCGGCCTGCTCTCCGAGCCCATGAGCCGGTTGGGCTTCACGGTCACGGGCGTCGACGCGTCGGAGCGCAACATCGGCACGGCCAGCGCGCATGCGGCCGAGGTGGGCGTCGCCGTCGACTACCGCTGCGCCACCGCCGAGGCGCTCCTGGCCGAGGGCGCCCGCTTCGACGTGGTCCTCAACATGGAGGTGATCGAGCACGTCGCCGATCCCGGCCAGTTCCTGCGCGACTGCGCCGGCATGCTGAAACCCGGCGGGTTGATGATCGTCGCCACGCTGAACCGCACCCTGAAAGCCTTCGCGCTGGCCAAGGTCGGCGCCGAGTACGTCCTGCGTTGGCTGCCGGTGGGCACCCACGACTGGTCGAAGTTCCTGAAGCCCGAGGAACTCATCGGCTTCCTCGACGGCGAGCCGGTGAACACCGACGGCCCCTTCGGCGTCGTCTACGACCCGCTCAGCGGCCGCTGGTCCCAGAGCCACGACTGCGACGTGAACTACATGGTGACGGTCACCCGCGACGCGGCCTAAGAACGGTCACTCTGGGAGAGCAAACTGTCGCCATGCCTTCG
>Ga0068865_100001604_pt1 | contig 13249 bp, 9 predicted proteins | sample KBSMisM12_FD_75293 | JGI IMG/M metagenome (GOLD analysis project Ga0068865, IMG submission 75293) | Miscanthus rhizosphere microbial communities from Kellogg Biological Station, Michigan, USA - KBS Miscanthus M1-2 | ecosystem: Host-associated > Plants > Roots > Rhizosphere > Soil ...
ACGCCGCTGTGCAGCGCCGAATCGCGCCCCTTCGACAGCCCGGTCGTCTTCGCGAACATCTGCGACATCATCGCCTTCGGCTCGACCCCCTTCATGAGGAACGATCCGAGGTCGCGGTGCAGCGGGCAGATGAAATCCTCTTTCCGCAGCCCGAAGCAGGTGCCGACGATGATGGCTTCCTGCCCGATGCCGGTATAGACGCCGCTGCGGACCTTGCCTTGCTTGACCAGGATGCTGAGCCGCTCGTCGAACCCGCGGATCAACTTCAACCAGTAGAACATGTCGAGCAGCTGCTCGGGGGCGAGCTTGAACTTCGTGCGTTTGATGGGCGGCATTCAGTTGAGGATTGTCTGACAATCTCCAATCAATTACCAGATTACTCAATCACCAGATTACCCGATGTTTCGACACCCATCCCGTCTCGTGCATATCCCGCACACAGAACACAACGGCTCCCGTGCCGGATCGGTTTTCGCGGACTGTCGGCTGAGGGGTTCGGGCGTTTTCGAACCGGTGTAACGGTGACAGGTCTGGCTAGATGAAGCTGAGGCCGCTCTTGCGGAAATTGCCGCCCAGCAGCTTCGTGGAGTCGGTCCCCAGCCAGCCGTCGAGCACCTGCGCGTAGACCGATCGGAAGTCGGTCTCGAACTTGACGTCGCCGGCGCCGTTCTCCAGCGTCGGGTTCGCCGGGTCGGTGTTCAGGTTCGGCGCGGTGCCGTAGAGGCCGCCGTTGACCTTGCCGCCCATCGCCATCATCACCGACGCCGAGCCGTGATCGGTGCCGCCGCTGCCGTTCTCGGTGATGCGCCGGCCGAACTCGGAAAAACTGAGGACGAGCGTGTCGTCGAGCAGGCCCTGCGCCTTGAGGTCGTTGTAGAACGCGAGGAGCCCGTCGTTCATGGTCCCCATCAGGTTGTAGTACGCGCCGTTGGTCGCGTTCACGTTCTGCGCCGAGTGGGTGTCGAAGCCGCCCGTCGTCACGTAGAAGATGCGGGTGCCGATCGACTTCGTCATCGCGCCGGCCACCGCCTGCAGCGCCTGCGAGAAGCCGGTGGTCGGGTAGGCAGGCGACGGCTTGTAGCTCGCCACCGTCGCCACGCGATCGAGGGTCGCGAGCGCGGCCTGGGTGCTGCCGTAGACGAACGCGAGCTCGGGCCGGTCGACCGGAATGTGCGACGCGATGCGCACCGCCGTCGATCGCTCAGCGGCGGCCTCGGCGCCCGAGTTCGGGCTCGAGAACGCATAGCCCGCCGGGTTGGCGATCGCCGGCACCGCGGTATGCGCCTGCAGCACGTGCGGCAGGTTCCCCGTGGTGTTCCACCCGACCAGCGGGTCCACCGGCGACGGCAGCGAGTCCAGATACCGCCCGACCCAGCCCAGTCCCTGCGAGTTGCCCGGATCGGCGGTCGACCAGATGTCGGTGCCGGTGAAGTGCGACCGGCTCTGGTTGGCGTAGCCGGTGCGCTGGATGAAGGCGAGCCGTCCCTGATCGAAGATCTGCTTGAGGCCGGTGAGGCGCGGGTGCAGTCCGAGCGCGACCTTCGACGAGTCGGTGCCGACCTGCAGCACCTGGCCGGCGGGGATCGCCAGCGTCGGCCGCCGGCTCGAATAGAACGGATCGTTGTAAGGCGCCAGCATGCTGAGCGAGTCGTTGCCGCCGCTCATGTAGAGCACCACCAGGTTGCGCACGTGCGCACCCTGGGCCTGGGCCAGGTCCGACAGGAACTCGGGCGCGGCGAAGGTGACGGTGAACGCGGCGACGCCGCCTTTGACGAACTGGCGTCTGGTGATCTTCATACGAGCTGGTACTCCGGCGAACCCGCGATCAGATGCACGACACCGGAGGACTTCTGCTGCAGCTGCGCGTCGCTGGCGGTCCACGCGCCGGTGGCGTGGAGATAGTTGGACAGCTCCGCGGTGACGCTCGAATCGAGCGGCGCGGTTGCGAGCGCATCGACGAAGTAGGCGAGCAGCGCTTCGGGCGTTTTCGACGCGCCCGCCGCCTTCACCGCCGTCGTCAGGTTGAACTTCTGGTTCGCCGCGAGCGACGAGGCGAAGTTCATCCGGGCGAGCATCGCGCTGGTCGAGAACCAGGTCTGCCCCGCGTCCCAGCCGCTGACGTCGGGAGGCTCGAAGAGGATCTGCCCCATGTTGGAGAGCGGCGTCAGCGCGTCGTTGACCGAGAAGCCGCTCCAGCCGACGTCCTTGAACGCCCGGACGACGAACTCCACCGGCCACGAGTAGCGGGCGAAATAGGCGCCGGTGTCCCACAGCTCGGGCGACTGCAGCACTTCGTGCATCACCGTCTTCATGTCCCCCTGACTCTGCAGGTAGACCGAGGCGACGCGGTTGACGAAGGTGACGTTGACCGCACCGAACTCGGTGACGAAGAAGCGATACAGCTTGGTGGCGAGGTACCGCGCGGTGTTCGGGTGTGCGGCGAGACCGTTGATGAAGTCGATCCCGTCCTGCATGCCGGAGCCGGCGGCGCGCGCGGGGATGGTGTTGCCGCCGTCCGGGTAGATCGCAAAACTGAACGTCTTCGCGGCGACGTCGTGCTGGTTCGCGTTGTAGACGAATTCGTAGTGCTGCGTGCCGTCGGTCGCCGTGCCGGGACGCTGCAGGTTCCAGCCGGTGAACACGCGCGCGGCCGCCTTCACGTCCGGTTCGGTGTAGTTCCCGACGCCGACGGTGAACAGCTCCATGATCTCGCGGCCGAAATTCTCCTGCGGCTGCGCTTTGGTGTTGGTCCGGCCGTCGAGCCAGACGAGCATCGCCGTGTCTTTCGCGATCGCGAGCAGGATGTCCTTGAACTTGCCGAGCGCGTTGTCGCGCAGCATCTCGATCTGCCCGCGGACCTGGGCGGGATCTTCCGACGCCTTGGCGGCCATGTAGCGCGCGGCCTCGGTGGCGCCGAGCGCGCCGGCGATCTTGGTGTAGCCGGTGGCGAAGTGGTTGTGCCAGAACAGCGTCATCTTCTCTTGCAGCGGACGGTCGCTGTGGACCATGCGGAAGAGCCAACGCTGGCGGGCGTGGTTGATGTTCGATTGCGGCGAAAACGCGCCGCCGCTGATCGTCATGCCGATGTAGCCCGGCTTGCCAATCAAGCCGTCGACCGCGTCGGGGATCGCGTCGTAGCCGACCAGCGCGTTGACCGCCTGGGTGGTCGACATCGCGCCGTACATCGCGAGCTCATCGGGCCGCGCGCCGAACCCGGCGCGCCGCAGCAGGTGCTCGATTTGACGATCGGATCCGGCCATGCGTGTGAAGTCCGCCTATGTTCGCGAGACGCCGTGCTCGCCTGGTGACGCTGCCGTGGTTAGACACGCCCACATAAAAGAAAGTAAAAGAGCAGGCGAGCGCGAAAGCATCCGGCGCCGCAGGTCGCGATAAGAACACGAACCCACGACAAAGTCGAGCATCAGTTGAGCGACCTTCTTTTCACGATGCGCGCCGTCAATCAGCCGGGCAATTCTGCGGCGATCCGCGAACAGGAAACGCTGCAGCCGCACGGAATCCCGTAGCTCGGCACCGATTTCGTCATCGCAAGCCCGGCTGTATCGCAGCGCCAGCGTCGGGACGCCAGGGGCATCCTGGATCGCCCGCGCGGCGAGCTCGCCCGACACCATCGCATAGTAGATCCCCTCGGCGGTGACCGCGTTGACGAAGCCGCCCGCATCTCCAGCCAGCAGCACGCGCCCGCGCGTCGGCGGGCGCAGCCGGCCGCCGATCGGGATGAGCGCCGGCGTGAAATTCTCGCGGACCGATGCGCCGGCGACGAGACCGCGATTGCGCAGGCTGTCGACGAACCCGCGCTGCAGGTCGTACGGCGCCAGGCTGACCTCGTCGCGAAAGTGCGAGAGCACATAGCCGATGCCGATGTTGACGTGGTCGCGCTTGGGAAAGATGTAGGCGTAGCCCTCGGGGGTACGTTGCGTGGGAGATCTCGACGGCTGATACCCGTACGCGACCCAGAGCGCTGACGGATCGACGTCGCGAAGCTGTTCGCGCGGCGTCTCCTCCATCATGTCCAGCGCGACGCTCGAGGCCGCCCAACCGGGGTTGAGCCCGAGCCGCCGCGCGACGACGCTGTTGACGCCGTCCGCTGCAATCACCACGTCCGCCTCGAACGATTTCCCGTCCCGCGTCGTCAACCTGACGCGCCCGTCGTCTTCGTCCGCCTGCGCGATGTCGGCCCCGGTGATGAGCTCAGCGCCCGCCTCGACGGCGAGCGCAACGAGCAGCGCGTCGAACTCGACCCGGCGGATCATCAGCGCCGCGACGACGTCCGATTCGACGACCGTGGAGTGACCGTCCGGTCCTTCGAGATGCAGCCGCGAGACGCCGTGCGTCGCAATCCGGGAGAGCTCACGGCCGAGGTACGGGAATCGTCTGAGCACCCGCGCGCTGATCCCGCCGCCGCAGGGTTTGTTGCGCGGAAAAACCGCGCGGTCCAGCAGTCGGACCGGAATCCCGGCCACGGCGAGGGCCCTCGCGGCGGTCGCCCCGGCGGGCCCGGCGCCGACGACGATGACCGGCCGTGAGGGCGAAAAATGGGCGAACACTTCAAAAAATCGTAAAAATAGGCCTGTTTTTGAAAAAGCGAGTCATTATAAGTGTAGGCGGAATCGGCTTCTGCGGTTGCGTCGCCCTCGCCCCTGTGGGATAGTGATGGCGCTCCCGCGAGACTCTGCCGGGTTACATGCGATTTACTTCATCGCCTCTTCGTGCGTTGACGATGGCTGGCGGCATCGCGCTGCTGTCACTGTTGTCAGTGCTCCAGGCCGACGCCGCGCCGCGCCGCGGCACGTCCGGGCCGATCTGCGACCCGCAGACCCCGGTCGCCCGGAAGCTGCCGCGCCACCCGCGGTCCTTCGGCGGGCCGCTCAAACGGCCGTCGAGCCACGCGCTGGCCGGCCTGCAGGACCTCAGCGCCAGGATGCGACGCGGCACGCACGCGTTCCTCGGCGACAACGCGGCGGCCATCCAGAACGACGCCCCCGTCGCAGGCATCGATGCCGGCGACGGCCTGACCCCTTCGCTCCGTCCGCTCGAAGTCATCGGTAATCCCGACGTACAGCCTCGCAGCCGCGCCTTCTCTCCGCGGTCCCCTCGCGGCCCTCCGCCCTCGGCCTGACGCTGTTGTGTTCACTGGTCGTAGTGCGGTTTGCCGAATTTGAGGTGACTGATGCGAGTCGTTCTCGCAGATTTAAAATCCCATCGCGGGTTCGTCAGTAAGGACACCGTCGTCGGTGGTTACGGATCGCGGCTCGATCCGTTCTCGCGCGTGACGGCGGTGATGGCGTATCTGAAGAAGAAGTTCCACGACGTCCCCAGCGTGCACATGGCCTACATCGCGGCCATTCTCGCCCGCGCCGGGCACGAGGTGAAGTGGACGCGCGGCGAGGAGGTGCAGGCGGACGTCGCGCTGGTGCTCTCGTCGCTGGTCGATCACAAGAACGAAACCGCCTGGGCCGATCGCATGCGCGCCAAGGGGGTCAAGGTCGGCTTCATCGGCATCACTGCGTCGAAGATGCCCGAGCTGTTCGCCGACCACTGCGACTTCATCCTCAACGGTGAGCCGGAAGCGGCCGTCATGAGGCTGGCGCAGGGCATCATCCCGCAGGGCAACGTCATCAGCGAGCAGATCGACGATCTCGACTCGCTGCCGTTCCCGCGCTGGGATCTGGTCACTGAAGACCGCTCCAAGATGGGCTTCAAGTTCTTCACCCGGCCGGTCGGCGGCGGCTACCCGCTGCTCGCGAGCCGCGGCTGCCCGGAGTTCTGCACCTATTGCCCGCACCGGATCCTCGCCGGCTATCGGATGCGCTCGATCGCGAACATCGTCGACGAGATGGAACGGCTGTGCAGCCAGGTGTCGCGGCCGTATGTCATCTTCCGCGACCCGCTGTTCACCGAGCAGCGCGATCGCGTCGTCGAGCTCTGCGACGAGATCAGGCGGCGCGGCCTGAACCTGACGTTCGAGGCGGAAACCCGGCTCGACCGGCTCGACGTCGATCTGCTGGACCGGCTCTACGCGGCGGGCTTCCGCGCGATGAGCTTCGGGGTCGAATCGCTCGACCCGGCGACGCTCAAGAAGTCGGGGCGCCGGCCGATTCCGCAGAGCCATCAGCGCGAGATCATCGAGCATTGCCGCAAGCTCGGGATCGTGACCGCGGCGTTCTACGTGCTCGGGTTCCTGCAGGACGACTGGAACTCGGTCGCGGCGACGATCGACTACGCGACCGACCTGGGATCGACGTTCGCGCAGTTCAAGATGCTGACGCCGTATCCGGGCACGCCGATGTTCAAGCAGATCGAGCCGCTGCTGACGGAGACCGACTGGGAGAAGTTCGACGGCTTCACCCCGACGTTCAAGCATCCGAACCTGACGGATCGGGAGCTGCGGTTCCTGCTCGGCGCGGCCTACAAGCGGTTCTACATGCGGCCGTCGTATCTCGCCAACTTCCTGAAGATCCAGAACGGCGCCGTTCGCGAGTGGGTCAGCCGCATGGATCGCCGCGTCAACGAGCGGCACGCGCGCGAGGAGATCGCCGACATCTCGCGCCCCGTGGCGTGCTGAGACAACGTCCAGCGCGGAACCCGCTGAACACGCAGAATATTTGATTTCTGCGCATTCTGTGGGTTCTGCGTTGATCGGCGTGGCTGTGTTACCGTTCTTGTAATGCTGACCGCGATCTCGCGCTACGGCGCGCGAGTCCTTCCGATCACCGAACAGCTCGTCGCGGCGTGCAAGGCGCGCGGCGAGTTCGTCCAGGGTCCCCAGATCGCAGAGTTCGAAGCGGCGTTCGCGCGCCGGCACGGCCTCGAGCCGTCGCACGCGATCACCGCCGCCTACGGCCGCATCGCCTTCTACTACATGCTGAAGGCGCTCGACCTGCCGCCCGGATCGGAAATCATCTTTCCGTCGCTGACCTTCTGGGTGGTGCCGGAGCTGGCGCGCGTGGCGGGGCTGACCGTCGTCTTCGCCGACGTCGATCCGAAAACATTCAACATCGATCCTGACTCCGTCGAGCGGCTGATCACCGACAAGACGCGCGTGATCGTGCCGACCCATCTCTACGGCCTGCCGTGCGACATGGACCGCCTCCTCGCGATCGCGGCACGGCACAACCTGATCGTGCTCGAGGATTGCGCGCATGCGCTCGGCGCGACCTACAAGGGCAAGCCGGTCGGCACATTCGGGACCGGCGCGCTGTTCAGCTTTCAGACGCTCAAGCCGCTCAACTGTTATGGCGGCGGGCTCGCGCTCGTGACCGATCCGGCCATCGCCGCGAAGGTGCGCCGGCAGGTCGAGGCGCTGCCGTGGCCGAGTGAAAAACGGGTCACCGAGCGCCTGCTGATGGGACGGCTCCAGCGGATTTTCATGAAGCCGTGGGTGTTCTCGATTTCGCTGTTTCCGGTGCTGTGGGTCTCCGCGCTCATCGACGCCAACCCCGACGTCTTCTTCTGGGAGAAGATTCGATCGCTGCATCCCCTGCCGGAGCAGTACACCGAGCGCTTTCCAAACGTGCAGGCGGTGATCGGACTCGAGGCGCTCAAACATCTCGACGAGTGGACGACGCAGGCGCAGGCAAACGCGGCGTACGTGAATCGCACGCTCACCGGCATCCCCGGCATCCAGCTGCCGCTGGCGCCCGCCGATCGGACCCACGTCTACTATCAGTACTGCGTGATCGGACCGGAGGGACCGCAGCGTGACGAGCTCGTGGTCCGCTGCGTCCGCCGCGGCATCGACATCGAGACGCTGCACGTGGACGTGCCGCCGGACATGGAGCTCTTCGGCACCGTCACGGCGGAAGCCAATGGCGCGCGCCGCGCCGCCCAGGCGATGCAGATCCCCGTGCACTCCGGCTTGAGACGCGATCAGATCGAGCGCGTCGCGCGTGTGGTACGAGGCGTGCTGGAACACGCCTGAGTGATTCCCTACCTGACGATCGTGCTGTTCGCCGTCCTGGAAGGCGAGATCTACTACAGCAAGGTGTGCGCGGACGCGATGGTCGGCAAGCTGCACTGGGCCGGCGTCTGGTGCGCCGGCGCGATCGGCGGTTCGCTCGGGGACCAGATCTGGTTCTACCTGCTGCGCGGACGCATTCACTGGCTCGACCGCTACCCCAAGCTGGCCAAGTATCGCGACCGGGTCAGCGCGCACGTGCACGCGCATGAAGCGCTGATGGTGCTGTCGGGACGGTTCCTGCCGGGGCTGCGCACGGCAATCCCGGTGGCGTGCGCCTACGCGAACGTCCGTCCGCTGAAGTTCAGCGTGCTGAACCTCGTGAGCGGCTTCGCCTGGGCCGGCTCGATCATGCTGTTCGTCAAGCTCGGATCGAACGCGCTCAGCGCATTCGGGCTGAACGCCTGGTGGGGCCCGCTGATTCCCGCGCTCTTCGTCGTCTTGTTCTTCCGCTGGCTGAGCCTGCCGAAGCGAGCCTGAAGCGCACGATGAGGAAGAAACCGTCGAGCTCCCGGAAACCGGCACGGCGCTTGATGATGCTTTCAGGGATGCGAACGACCTGCGCGATGCTTCTGTCGTTGATACTGCTCAGCGTCGGCGCTTCGGCAGCGGACGCCGGGCCACCCCGCCCGCCCCGTCCTGCCAAGCGGTCGTCGATGCGTATGCTCGCGACCGCTTACTGCGACCGCGGTCCGACGAAATCCGGCGTCCCGGCACAGCACGGCGTCGTCGCCGCGGACATCCGCCGGCTCCCGCTCGGCACTCGCGTCCGAATCCTCGCGCCGGGCGAACGCTACGCCGGCGTCTACACGGTGCTGGACACCGGTTCGAAGATCAGGGGCCGGGATCTCGACATCTTCATGCCGAGTTGCCGCGCCGCCAAGCGGTTCGGCAAGCGGCCGGTGCAGGTGCGAATCCTCACGGAAAGAAGGAACCGCGGAGATCGCGTCCTTCGACAAGCTCAGGATGAGCGCTCATGGTGAGCCTGTCGAACCATGCGCTCTCCGCGGTTTCTTCTTATTCGTCTACTGCGCCGCAATAGCCGACTTGCGGCCGCGAAGGACGAACTTCTGAATCTTTCCGGTCGCGGTTTTTGGCAGATCGCCGACGAAATTGAAACTGTGCGGACACTTGAAATGCGCGAGATGTTCGCGGGTGAATGTCCTGAGCTCTTCCGGGGTCGCCTGCGCGCCCGGCTTCAGCACGATGAATGCGTGCGGCGCCTCGCCCCATTTCGTGTCCGGCATGCCGACGACCGCCGCTTCCTGCACCGCCGGGTGGCGAATGAGCACGCCTTCCACTTCCACCGATGAAATATTCTCGCCGCCGCTGATGATGACGTCCTTCAGCCGATCGCGGATGTCGACGTAGCCGTCCGGGTGGACGACGGCGGCGTCGCCGCTGTGAAAATAGCCGCCGCGCAGGGCCAGGGCCGTCGCCGCCGGATCGTTGTAGTAGCCCTCCATCACCACGTTGCCCCGCACCGTGATCTCGCCGACGGTCGCGCCGTCGCGCGGGACGTCGCGGTCCTGCTCGTCCACGACGCGCAGATGCCCGGAGGTGATCAGCTCCACACCTTGCCTCGCCTTGACGATGGCGCGCTCGCCGGCCGACAGCGCGTCGTGCTCCGGCCGCGGCTCGCAGACCGTGATGAACGGCGCGGTTTCAGTCAGGCCGTAGACGTGCGTGATCGTCCACCCCAGCTCCCCTTCGACGCGCTCGATCGTGGCGGCCGCGGGCGGCGCGCCGGCGGTCACCACCCGGACACCCCGCGGCGCCTGGCCGCGAGCCTCTGGCGGCGCACTCGCGATCCCGATCAGCACCGTCGGCGCGGCGCACAGCATCGACACCCGCTCGGTCCGGATCAGGTCGAACATCCTCGCGGGCTCGATCTTGCGCAGGCAGATGTGCGCCGCTCCCACCGCCGTCACCGTCCAGACGAACGTCCAGCCGTTGGCGTGAAACATCGGCAGCGTCCACAGGTAGCGATCGGTCAGCCCCATCGGCAGGTGCAGCAGCGTGCCGACGCTGTTCAGATAGGCGTTGCGGTGCGTGATCATCACGCCCTTCGGGCGTGAGGTCGTGCCGCTCGTGTAGTTGATCGTCAACAGATCGCGCTCGCCGATCTCCGGCCTGGCGAAATCGGGAGACGCCTCGCGGACGAGCGTCTCATAGTCGAGGAACCCGTCTCGCTGACCTTCCAGGGCGACGAAATGACGCACGCCCGGCAGCTGCGGCCGGATGGTCTCGAGGCTGTCGAGATAGTCCTCGTGCCCGCACACCACGGTCGCGCCCGAGTGGTTGATGATGTAGACGAACTCGTCCGGGCTGAGCCGGTAGTTGATCGGCACCAGCACGGCGCCGATCTGCGGCACCGCATAGAACGATTCGAGCTGGGCGTGGGTGTTGGGCGCGATGTAGGCGACGCGGTCGCCGGCCTTGACGCCGAGCCGCTGCAGCGCGGAGGAGAACCGGTCGCAGCGCTCGAAGAACTGCTCGTAGGTGAGGCGCAGCGTCCCGTCGACGACCGCTTCGCGCTCGGGATACAGCGCGCGCGTCCTGCGCGCAAACTCGAGCGGTGTCAGCGGGACTTCCATGAGATTTAAGATTTCAGAGGTCAGATTTAAGATTGATTGGCGAATTCTAATCTGAAATCCAATCTGAACTCTGAACTCTTAAATTTGCAATCTCACCGCGAAGCCTTGCCGGCCGAGATCAGGTTGGCGAGAATCTGATACGCGCCGTCGGTGCCCGATGGCAGCTGGCGCCACAGGCCCAGCCCGACATACACCCACCGCCCCTTGCCGTAGCTCGCCTCGACCAGCGCGCCGGTTTTCATCCCCTTGTTGTAGGGGAAGTTGTCTTCCATCTGCAGCACGTCGTGGTAGCGGGAGTCCTTGTCTTCCGCGAGGAAGTAGGTGCCGCGCTCCTGCACCCAGTTCTTCCAGGCCGCGTCGCCGATTTCGTTCGGCGTCGTGAGCAGCGTGCTGTGCGCGGCCGTGGTTTGAACCGGCGCGTTCTCGTCGGTCACCCGGTTGGCGCTGACCCTGGCCGGGTACGGCCCGTACTGCGCATCGTTGAACTCGAACTTGTTGTACTGCACGATCATCGTGCCGCCCTTGAAGACGTAGTCGAGCAGCCGGCTGTTGTTCGCCCGCAGATCGTCGCGCCGCTCGTAGGCGCGCACGCCCGTGACGATGGCGCTGAATTTCGTGAGGTCGCCCCAGGCGAGATCCTCGGCGGACAGCAGCTGGACCTTCGCGCCGAGCTGCTCGATCGCGGGCGGCACCTGATCCCCGACGCCCATCACATACCCGATCAGCAGGTCCGACGGCGTCCGCACGTTGATGACCTTCAGCGTCGCGTCGGCGGCGTCGTAGATGTGGTACCGCTTGATGTGCGGGTACTCGACCACCTCGAAACCGCGGTTGTAGGTCTGGCCATTCGACGACACGATCGCCTTGACGTGAAACTCGCCGGCGCTGACGCTCGACGATGGCTTCAACAGGAAGCGGACGGTCTGCGACTCGTCGGAGCGTGAGAACTTCACCGGCTGATCGGCCGGCGTCGCGCTCCATCCCTGCGGCAGCTCGAGCTTGACCGACGTCTCGGCCGGCCCGGTGGTGTCGTTGAGCACCGTGACCCGGATCTCACGCTCGGCAACCGGCGCCGCACTCGCGGCCGGCGCGGGTCGGGTAGCGGCTGCCGGACGGCCCGGACTCCGGCGCGCCGGCGCGCTGCGGATCGCGGACTCCGGAACGATCGCGACCTGCGGCGTCACCCGGACCGAGAATGCCGGCACCACCAGCACGTCGCTGCGCTTCTCGCCGCTGAAGATGTCGCCTTCGTAGCGGTGCTGCACCGGCATGCCCGAAATGACTTCCAGCCCTCCGGGCAGCGTCAGCGTCACCTGCACGTAGAACGGCGACGGCCGCATCGGCAGCCCGAACGGCGCATCGGCGTCGAACGTGTAGCGTCCGGCTTCACCCTGGCGGTGCCAGTACGGCTCATCAACGCGCGCGGTCGGCGGAATCGTCAGCGTCGGTTCGCAGTGCGCGACCTGGTCCTTGCGCACGCTCGGCATCGCCGGTTCGGGCGCGGCCGGACGGCGGTTCATGCCGGGAAACGAGAAGCCGCCGCCGCTGAACGCCGTCATCGTGCACTCGGCGGCCCCGCCGAAGCCGTCGAACTTCACGTTCTTGATCGCCACCTCGCCGTTGCCGCGGTTGGCGACGATGACGTTGACCTTCACCGGCTGGCCGGGGACCACCACGCCGTCGTCGGCGAGCGCCTCGATCTTCACGCCGTGCGCGAGCACGATCGCCTGCTGGAACTCGCCTTCCTTCTGCCGCAGGCGGAAGTCGATCTCGTACTTGCCGGCCTCGTCGATCGCGATCGAGCGGAGCTCACGGCGCAGCACGCGGACGGCGAAGAGCCCGTCCTGCAGCGGCTTCAGCGTGGCTTCGTCATTCGCGGTGTCGAACGCTTTCTGGGCCGCCTGCACGGCGGCGTTGACGGCGGCGAGGCCGTCGGTGAGATCCTTCGGCACGCGCGCCTGCCCTGAGCCTGTCGAAGGGCCGGCGAATTTCGCGAGGCTGAGAATGCTGGTGTCCAGCCCGTCGAACAGCGACGCCTCGTCCTTCTGCGCTTGTCCGGCCAGCGTGGTCTCGTCCATCTGGTACGTGGCGGTCGACGCCGGCGCCGGCAGCGACAGCAGCTGGCCCATACCCTGGCACTTGTGCATGCTGCGCGCTTCAGTGCCGATTTCGTTGTAGGTCTTTCCCAGCAGCGGATCGTAGAGCCCGGAGTTCACCCGCGTCGCGCGGCCGGTGACCGGCGGCTCGCCGGGAAACCCGAACGCGGCGAGGTGATACAGCTTCTTCGGCTGCCAGGCGCGCAGTCCTTCCTTGATCTGTTCCGGGAACTTGGTGGGATCGCCCGCGAGCTTGTAGGCATCGTGGGTGATGACCGCCGACGCCATGTGGTGCTGCCCGCCTGCGTTCCCGGTCGGCGGCAGCGTGACGATCACGTCCGGGCGAATCGTGCGGATCAGCCGCACGTAGTCGGCGGTGATCTCCTCTCGCCCCCACTTCTCGAAGGTCTCGTCGATGCCGAACGAATAGCCGAAATCGACCGCGCGCGTGAAGTACTGCTCCGCGCCGTCGAAGCGATGCAGCGCCGCGAGCTCGCCGGTGCGGAGGACGCCGAGCGCCTCGAAGATCTCGGGGCCGATTTCGTTCTGCCCGCCGTTGCCCCTGGTCGCGGTGGCGAGCG
>Ga0068865_100001606_pt1 | contig 13237 bp, 10 predicted proteins | sample KBSMisM12_FD_75293 | JGI IMG/M metagenome (GOLD analysis project Ga0068865, IMG submission 75293) | Miscanthus rhizosphere microbial communities from Kellogg Biological Station, Michigan, USA - KBS Miscanthus M1-2 | ecosystem: Host-associated > Plants > Roots > Rhizosphere > Soil ...
CCGTGCCCGCCTGCACCGCCTCGATCATGCGGCGACCCTGGCGTTCATCCTGGACGATCTGGAGTCGCTCACGAAAAAGCCCGCCGCATGAGCGCCGCAATCCCCAGACTTTTCGGACGTGACGTCGCCGCCGTGCATTGCGCGGGCGTGGGCGGCATGGGCGTGGGCCCGCTGGCCGTCTATCTGGCGCAGCGCGGATTTCGCGTGAGCGGCGAGGACGACGCGATGGTCGCGGCCATGCGCGTGCAACTCGAACGCGCGGGCGTGACGATCACCGGCGCGGGACAAATCCCCGCCGACTGCCAGTTGGTCGCGTGCTCCTCGGCGATCGCGCCCTCGCATCCGGTCAGGGTTGCCGCCAAGACCCGCGGCATCCCGGTTGTGCGCCGCGGCGAATTGCTGGCGGAGGCCACCCGCGACCGGAAGCTGGTCGCGGTGTGTGGTTCGCATGGCAAGACCACCACGACCGCCATGCTGGCCTCGGCGCTGCGCTCGGCCGGTTTCCCGGCGGGCTACGTGCTGGGCGGACTTTTTAACGACGACCATCTCGCCCCCGGCCGCGTCGGTGAAAACGACTGGGTCGTGGCCGAGATCGACGAGAGCGACGGCACCATCGCGGCGTTTTCGCCGGAGATCGCCCTCGCGGTGAATCTCGATTGGGACCACCCCGACCACTATCGCACGGCGGCCGATCTGGAAGCGGCGTTCCTCGCCTTGTTCGAGCGCACGAAGCTCGCGGTGATCATCAACGCGGGCTGCGAAATGTCGCGCCGCGTGGCCGCGCGACTCTCCCGTCCGGCGATCACGTTTGGAACTGCGGCGGGAGATTATCGCGGCGAGGTGGTCGCGGCGTCCGGCGGCTTCACCGAGCTGGCGCTGGGCGGACGTTTCCCCTTTGCGACCGCCACGGTGCGGGCCATCGGCGATTTCAACGCGCTCAACGCCACCGCCGCGCTCGCGGCGGCGCAGGTGATGGGGGCGGCGCACCTGTCCGGCCGTTCGCTGGCCGAGTATCCGGGCGTGCGCCGTCGCCAGGCGGTGCTGCATGCGGCGGGTGATTTCACGGCGGTCGAGGATTACGCGCATCATCCCGCGGAGATCCGCGCGCTGCTCGGCAGCCTGCGCAAACGCGCGAAGGGCCGGCTGGTCGCGGTGTTTCAGCCGCACCGCTACAGCCGCACCGCGCAATTCAAGACGGAGTTCGCCGCCGCGCTGGCCACGGCCGACGCGGTTTACCTGCTCGATGTCTACGGCGCGGGCGAGGCTCCGATTGCCGGTGGCACGACGGCGGATCTCTGCAGGGCGTTGCGCGCGTGCGCCGACCCGAAGCTGACGGTGGTGTATCGCGAAAACGATTCCGCCGCCACGCTCGCCGTGCTGGCGGGCGACTTGCGCGCGGACGATCTGGTGGCGTTTGTCGGCGCCGGCGACATCGACGTGATGGCGCGCGACTGGCTCGCCGGCGTCGTGTCCGCGAACTGGGACCGGTTGGCCGACACGTTGCGCGCGACGGTGTCCGCGACGACGCAGGTGAAACGCGAGGAACCGCTCGCGGGCAAAACCACCATGCGCCTTGGCGGCTCGGCGCGCCTCTATGCCGAGCCGGCGAACACCGCCGATTTGCAGGCGCTGGTGAAGACGGCAAAGCGGCTGGCGTTGCCTGTGATCGTGCTTGGGCGCGGCTCCAATCTGGTGGTGCCCGACGAAGGCGTGGACGGACTCGTGATCAGCCTGCGCCAGCCGGCGTGGGAGATTTTTGAACCGCGCGCCGACGGTCGCGTGTGGGCGGGCGCGGGGTTGCGTTTGAAAAACCTGTGCGGACTCGCCGCGAAGGCGGGTCTGGTGGGCTTCGAATTTCTGGAAGGCATTCCCGGCAATCTGGGCGGGGCGCTGCGCATGAACGCGGGCGCGATGGGCGGGTGGATGTTCGACGTGGTCGAGGAGGTCGCGTTGATGACCCTCGACGGCGAGGTGCGCACGCTGAAGAAGGCCGAGATGCACGTGGACTACCGGCATTGCGCCGAGTTGCACGACGCCATCGCGCTCGGTGCGCTGCTCAAGCCCGCCTCGCAGTCCGAGGCGGCGGCCATCGCGAAGCAGATCGAGGTTTACAAGGACAAGCGCCAGAAGTCCCAGCCGCGCGAGCCGAGCGCCGGGTGCATTTTCAAGAATCCGCCGGGCGACTCGGCGGGACGGTTGATCGATGTGAGCGGTCTCAAAGGCGAGCGGGTGGGGGACGCCGAGGTGTCGGCGGTGCACGCCAATTTCATCGTGAACCGGGGCAACGCGACCGCCGGCGACGTGATCGAGCTGGTGCGCCGCGTGCGCGCCCGCGTCGAGCAGGCGCAGGGCGTGAAGCTCGAACCCGAGGTGCTGCTTTACGGCAAACAGTGGAAAGACGTTTTATGAACAACAGCGAACCCATCATCGCCGTCCTCTGCGGCGGCACGTCATCCGAGCGCGAGGTGTCGCTCGGTTCCGGCGCGGCCTCGGCGGTCGCGCTCGCGCGCAGTTTCCCGACGCGGCTGTTCAAAGTTGAGGCCGACGCGCTCCCCGCCGGGCTCGATCCGGCGCGCCACGTGGTGTTCTCAACGTTGCACGGCACGTTTGGCGAGGACGGCGGCATGCAGCGCCTGCTCGACGCGGCGGGCGTGGCCTACGCCGGTTGCGACGCGGCTGCCAGCGCGCTGACCATGGACAAAGCCGCCACCAAGGCCGCCGCGGCCGCCCGCGGGATCACCGTGGCGAAGGGGCTGACGTTCTCCGCCGCCCAAAAACCGACCGCCGACGCGGTCATCGCGGCGTTGGGCGACCAGGTGGTCGTGAAACCCAACGACCAGGGCAGCAGCGTGGGTCTGACGGTGGCGACCGACCGTGCGGTGCTGGCGCAGGCTTTGGACGCGATCAAGTCGGGCAACTGGCTCATCGAACAGCGCCTCGTCGGCCGCGAGTTGTCGGTGGGTGTGCTCCACGGCAAGGCCATGGGCGTGGTCGAGATCCGGCCCAAGTCGGGAGTCTATGATTTCGCCAGCAAATATACAAAAGGGGCGACCTCCTATTTCGCGCCGGCACCCCTGACCGAGGCGATGACCCAGGCCGCCCAGACCGCCGCCGAAACCGCGTTCGCGGCCTGCGGGTGCCGCGACTACGCCCGGGTGGATTTCATCCTCTGTGAGCAAAATGTGAACAACCCGCTTTATTTACTCGAAATCAACACGCTACCCGGCATGAAGGAGACCAGTCTTTTGCCCATGAGCGCGCGCTGCGTCGGGCTGGATTTTACCGGGTTGGTCCGTGAATTGGTGAGTCCCGCCGTGCAGCGTTTCCGCCGGGGTTCCCAGACGACCGTTTCATGAGTCAGCTCGGCCTCAATCCTCCCACCACCCGCACTTGGCGCGACATTCCGCAGCCGGTGGCTCCGCGCATCCGCACGCTGGGGCGCGAGGGGAAGAAGCGTCTGGCGATGGCCGTCGGCAACATTATCGGCCTTGTGCTGGTGCTCGGTGCGGCCGGCTGGGGCGTCTACGAGGTGGTCACGCTTTGGGAAACGAATCCCGCGCGCATCACGGCCCCGACCAAGGGCGTGCCGATCCGCGACTACGCGGTGCGCACCGACGGCGTGCTCGACAAGGCCTGGGTCAAGCGGACCCTCGACCTGCCGAAGAAGGCGAGCCTGATGGAGGCCGACCTGGTCGACTTGAAGCACCGCCTCGAGGAGAGCGGCCAGGTGAGCAAGGCGGTCATCGAACGCCGTTTTCCCGACATTCTGGTGGTGACTCTGCAGGAGCGCACGCCGGTCGCCCGGGTGGTGGCGCGCATCGGCGACGCCTCGCCGGTGTCGTTCATGGTCGCCCGCGACGGCATGGTGTATTCCGGCTTTGGATATAACGTGGAGATGGTCGACGCCCTGCCGTTCATCGACGGCGTGAAACTGGTCCGCGAGGGTGCCGGCTTTGAGCGCATCGAGGGCATGGACACCGTCGCCGATCTGCTCGGCACGGCCCAGGTCTCGGCCCCTGCGCTTTATCACACGTTCAAGATTGTCTCGCTCGCCCGCTTCGGGCTCGACCGCACGCTCTCGGTCAAATCCTCCGAGGTCGAAGCGATCACGTTCGGTTCCTCGCAGGACGGCTTCTACCGCCAGCTCGCCCGCCTCGACTACATCATGGAGGAGACGCGCCGCCAGAACACCGCCGGTCAGCTCAAGTCCGTCAATCTCGCCATCGGTGACAAGCAGGTCCCGGTTTCCTTCTTCGACACCACTCCGCCGGACGGCCGCGAGCCGTCCCGTTCGTCCGCCTCCGCTCTCCGGCCGGCCTCTCCTTCGGGGACCGCGCTTTTCGCCCTGCCTTCCCGCAATTCTTCTCCTTCGAAACGTGATTTCTAGAACCAAGTTCATCGGCGCCGTTGAAATCGGCACCTCCAAGGTCAGCGTCCTCATCGGCGAGCTCACCCAGGGCCGCACGCTTCACATCATCGGGGTCGGCGAATGCCAGTCGCGCGGCGTGATCAAGGGCGCGGTCTCCGATTTCAAGGCGGCCAGCGAGGCCACGCACAGCGCCCTCATGGCCGCCGAACAGAGCGCCGGCACGCGCATCGACGAGGTCTACCTCGCCCAGACCGGCGGCCACCTTGAGGGCTTTTACAACGAGGCTTCCGTCAACGTTTCTGCGGCCGACAACCTCGTCGGCTCGCCCGACATCGACACCGTCTGCCGTCTCGCCAAGGCCAAAAATCTTCCCGAGGGCCGCATGGTGGTTCACCATCTGCGCCGTCCCTTCCGGCTCGACGGTCGCAGCGTGCCCGACCCCGAGAACCTCGTGGGTCAGCGCCTCGAGGCCGGCTACTGGACCGTGCACGGGCACGAGGGCAAGATCGCCGACAACATCCATGTCATCCGCGGCTTCAACGTCCGCGTCGCCGAACTGATCCTCTCCAGCCTCGCCTCGGGCGCCATCCTCGCCTCCTCCGAAGACAAGCAGAACGGCGTGCTCGTGATCGACGTGGGCGCCGGCACCACCGACTTTGTGCTCTACCGCGACGGCTGCGCCCAGCTCACCGGTGTCGTGCCGGTCGGCGGCGTCCACCTCACCAACGACCTCAGCCTCGGGCTCCGCGTGACCGAGGGCCAGGCCGAGAAGCTCAAGCTTCGCTTTGGCCGCGGCACGGTCGCCACCAAGGACCGCGCCGAGAAGGTCTGGCTCAACGGCGACTTCGCCATCGGCGACCGCCAGTTCCCCCGCCACACCATCGAGCAGATCACCGCCGCGCGCACCGCCGAGCTTTTCGAGGTGGTCCGCAAAAAACTCGGCGCCGCGTTCTCTCCCGAAAAGACCGCCGCAGGCGTCATCCTCACGGGCGGCACGGCCAAGCTCCCCGGCATCGAGGAGGCCGCCGCGCGCGTCTTCGGCGTGCAGGCCCGTCTCGGCGAGGCCCCCGGCTGGGTGGCGGAAAACCTCCGCGATCCTGGCTTCAGCAGCGTGCTCGGGCTCCTGCAATACGGACTCAGCTCGCGCGCCGATCTCGCCGCCCCGCGTAGCCGCACGCGCGCCCCGGGATGGATGAGCAAACTCTTCGCGACCGCCTGAACGCACCCAACGAGGATCACGCCATGACTCCCAACGAACTCCCGCTCTCCCACGAAATCCTCACCGACCGCACCATTGCGATCAAGGTCGTGGGTATCGGCGGCGCCGGCTCCAACGCGGTCGACCGTCTCAAGATGGAGAACCTCGACCGCCTCCAGATGGCGGTCATCAACACCGACCACCAGGCCCTCGGCAACTCGCCGGTGCAGGACAAGATTTTCATCGGTTCGTCCGTCACGCGCGGCCTCGGCGCGGGCGGCGATCCCGACCTCGGCCGCGACGCCGCCGAGGCTGATCGCGAAAAAATCGCCGCCGTCGTCAAGGACTGCGACCTGGTGTTCCTCGTCGCCGGCATGGGCGGCGGCACCGGTAGCGGCGCGGCCCCGGCCGTCGCCGAGATTGCCGCCGAGTCCGGCGCGCTGGTCATCGCATTCGTCACGCTGCCGTTCACCTTCGAGGGCGGCCGCCGCGTGAAGCAGGCCGAGGAAGGCCTCGCCGCGCTCCGCAAGGTGTGTGACGCGGTCATCCCGCTGCCCAACGACATCCTGCTCCAGCAGGCCGAGGAGGGTGAGACTGCGCTCGATTCCTTCGCGCGCGCCGATGAGTGGATCGGTCGCGGTGTGAAATCGATCTGGTCGATGCTTTTCCGCACCGGCCTCATCAACCTCGACTTCGCCACGCTCCGCCAGGCGTTCCATACACGCGGTGGCAAGACGCTCTTCGGCCTCGGTGCTGGTTCCGGCGAGAACGCCGTGGCCGACGCCATCGAGGGCGTGAGAATGTGCCCGCTGCTGGCCACGCCCGAGTTTGCCCGCAAGGCCGACCGCCTGCTGGTCAACATCGTCGGCGGCACCGATCTCACGCTGCCCAAGGTCAACGAGATCATGACCGCCGTGACCGAGCAGTTCGGCCGCGATTCCCACGTCATCATGGGCGCGGTGATCGACGAAGACATGCAGGGCAAGGTCGAGGTCGTCGTGCTCGGCACGAGCGACATCGGCGGACGCGCCGGCGGCGTGCGCCGTCCGTCCACGCTGGCCCGCCCCACGCGCGCGATCGCGCCCGCGCCCGCCCGTGCCGCGGGCGAGCTGCCCATCGAGACGGAGGAGGCTCCTGCTCCCGTCGCCGTTGCCTCCCAGCCGGTGGCGACCGCACCCAAGGCGAAGGCCAAGGTCGCGTCCACGTCCGAGCTTCCGCTCGCCCCCGTTGCGCAGGACGAGTTTTCCTTCAACGAACTCGAGAGCCGCGGCCACTTCGACAAGACCGACCGCAACCTTTTCGAGGGCCAGGATCTCGACGTCCCGACCTACCTGCGCAAGGGCATCCGGCTGGCGTTGTGAACGATCCGGGGGCGCTTGGATGATGGGGTGAGTTGAGTTCAGTTTATTTTTATGAAGTTCATCAAAATCGTTACCGTCATCCTGCTTCTGAGCTCGAGCGGCCTGCTTCAGGCCGAGATCGACAAGGCCAAGCGCCAGGAAATCGAAACCATGCTCAAGTTGACGGGCATGGAGCGGATCGCGGATCAGATGATGGCGCAAATGATCCAGGGGATGTCGGTGAACATGAAAGGCGTGCCGCCCGAGTTTTGGCGGCGCTTCTCCCAGAAGATCCACACCTCCGAGTTGATCGAAAAAATCATCCCGCTCTACGACAAATATTACACGCTGGAGGATCTTCGCGCGGTGAATGCCTTTTACTCGAGCCCCGCCGGCCAGCGCGTGCTGCAGACGTTGCCGCAAATCATGCAGGAAAGCATGAAGATCGGCCAGGAGTGGGGACGCGAGATCGGCGAACGTGCCGCCGCCGAGGTGATGGCCGAGATGAAGGATAAAAAGAAGGCAGCGCCCTGATCGGCGCCGGTCGCCGCCGAAATATGCCGGGGGGAGTTTTACCGCCATTTGTAAACGCACCCCTTGGCAAGCGCTCCGCTTTGTGCACCATCCGGTTCTATGTTCGTCGATGAGTGCGTAATCAAAGTCCAAGCAGGTGATGGTGGGCGCGGAGCCGTGAGCTTCCGCCGCGAAAAATACGAGCCGTGGGGCGGCCCCAACGGCGGCGACGGCGGGCGAGGCGGCGACGTCATCCTGCTGGGCGATGACGACACCAACAACCTCATCGACTACAAATACAAGCCGCACTGGAACGCCGAGGCCGGCGAACCCGGCCGCGGTTCCGACCAGTTTGGCAAAGAGGGCGAACACTGCATCCTGCGCCTTCCCCTCGGCACCGTCGTGATCGACGAGGAAACGGGCAAGATCGTCGCCGAACTCGTCGAGGACGGCCAGCAGATCGTCCTCTGCAAGGGCGGCAACGGCGGCTGGGGCAACACTCACTTTAAAACTCCCACCAATCGCGCACCCAAACGCGCCAACGCCGGCCAGCCCGGCGAACTCGGCAAGTTCCGCCTCGTTCTCAAGAGCATTGCCGACATCGGCCTCGTCGGCTTCCCCAACGCCGGCAAATCCTCCCTCACCGCGCGCATCACCAAGGCCCGTCCGAAGACCGCCGCCTATCCCTTCACCACGCTGCATCCGCAGATCGGCGTCATCGAGTATCCCGAGACCTTCGACCGCCTGCTCCTCGCCGACGTGCCCGGACTCATCGAGGGCGCCAGCGAGAACCGCGGCCTCGGCCACCGGTTCCTCCGCCACATCGAGCGTTGCACGCTGCTCATGTTCCTCATCGACATGGCCGGCACCGACGACCGCGACCCGCGCGACGACTACAAGACGCTGGTCGATGAGCTGAAGCTCTACGACAAGTCCCTGCTCAAAAAGCCCCGCGTTGTCGTGGCCAACAAGATGGACGTCGCCGCGGCCGCCGCGAACCTCAAGAAGTTCAAGACCCGCCACAAGGTGGACATCATCAAGATCTCCTGCGCCACCGGCGAGGGCTTGGAGGAGCTCAAGCTCGCCCTGCGCAAGCGCGTCATCAAGCACGGGGGCAAGCCGCGCATGATGAAGAAAACCGCCTGAACCCCGCCTTCACGACCATGAGCAGCCTAAGTCCCGAACACCGCTCGCTGCTGATGCGGGCGAACCGCCTCCTCGGCGCCAGCCTGGTCGAGGCGAACCTCGTCAAAATCGAAAACCTCGAGGCCGCCAACGAGCGCCTGCTCGAGCTCATCTCCACGGGCAATTATCGCAAGGGCTCCGTGCTCTCGATTCTCGCCTACGAGCTGCAGGTCGTGAAGGAGGGCGACGTCCTCCAGTATGCGGTGGACGAACAGGGCGCCGGCCTGGTCGATCTGCGTTCCTACGACATTCCCGAGGACCTGCGCGCGACCACCGATCTTGGCGCCTGCTGGGCCACCTGGTCCGTGCCCTTCGACCGCGAGGAGGACGTGTATTTCATCGCGACCGCCTATTACCTGAGCCCGGCCGTCCGCAGCTATTGGGAGAAACAGCTCGGCGCCCCCGTCGTCTGGTATGGGACGACCTTGGAAATGCTCACCGATCACTTTGAAAAAACCGAGGCCGCGCGAGCCGGCACCCCTTCAGCGACCACGAAATAACCCGCCATGCCTCTCGGAAAAATCCAGACACAGATCGTCGGCAAGCTGGTGGAGATGGGCCGCCTCACGGCCGAGCAGCGCGAGACGCTCCTTCATCACCCCGCCGATCTCAACGGCGACGCCCTCGACAAGCTGCTGATCGACGAATACCAGCTCACGCCCTTCAAGATCTTCGTCGCCCGCGCCCGCGCCGTGGGAATGGCGCCCTTCAACGTCGCCCGCTGGCGCGTGACCCCGCAGACCTACGAGCGCATCCCGATGGAGTTCTGCCAGGAGCACCTCGTGCTGCCCGTCGGCCAGGTCGGCGACGTGCTGCTGGTCGCCTTTGCCAATCCCTTCGAGGTCTCCATCCCGGCCAAGATCCAGGAGATGACCGGCATGAAGGTCGTGCGCCTGCTCGGCCGCGACAAGGACATCAAGGAGAAGTTCGCCGCCAAGGAAAACCAGGCCGGCGCCGGCTTCGACGATGTCGTCCAGCAGATCGGCGTGGAGTTCGGCACCGCCGGCGAGGCGGTCGCCGAGGAAAGCGTCACCGAGGACTCCGGCCCGATCATCCAGCTTTCCAACCGCATCATCGAAGACGCCTATTTCGCCGGCACGTCCGACATCCATATCGAGCCGCAGGAAAAGGAGATGATCGTGCGCTACCGCATCGACGGCATCTGCCACGAAAAGCTGCGTCTTCCCGCCAAGGTCGGCCCGGCCCTCGTCGCCCGCCTGAAGATCATGTGCAACCTCGACATCGCCGAGCGTCGCCTGCCGCAGGACGGCCGCATCGTCTTCAAGCAATACACGAAGAAGGGCATCGACATCGACCTTCGCGTCTCGACCGCACCGCTCAATCACGGCGAGGGCGTGGTCATGCGTATCCTTGACAAGCAGAAGTCCACGCTGCCCATGACCGCGCTCGGCTTCTCCCAGGAAAACCTGGAAAAATACCGTGAGGTCATCCGCCAGCCCTACGGCATGATCCTGCACTGCGGACCGACCGGCTCCGGCAAATCGATGACGCTCTACTCCGCGCTCAACGAGATCAACTCGCCCGAGCTCGTCATCCGCACCGCCGAGGATCCGATCGAATACACGCTGAATGGCATCAACCAGATGCAGATGCACCGGCAGATCGGCCTCACGTTCGCCAGCGCGCTGCGCGCCTTCCTTCGTCAGGACCCCGACATCATTCTGGTGGGCGAAATTCGAGACAAGGAAACCGCCAACATCGCCGTCGAGGCGGCGCTCACCGGTCACTTGCTCATCTCGACGCTCCACACCAACGACGCGCCGAGCACGGTCGCCCGTCTGACCGACATGGGCATCGAGCCGTTCATGATTTCGTCGTCGCTCCTGTGCGTGTGCGCGCAGCGCCTCATGCGCCGCGTGTGCAAGACCTGCAAGGTGCAGACCGAACCCTCGCCCCGCGAAAAGGAGCTGCTTGAAAAGGCCCTCGGCTGGAGCGGCCCGATCTACAAGGCCGCGCCCAAGGGCTGCCCGAAATGCGGCGGTTCCGGTTACAAGGGCCGCGTGGGCATCCACGAGCTGATGATCACCACCGAGGAACTCATCGAGGGCATCAACAAGGGCATGGAGACCGCCGAATTGAAGAAGATCTGTATGCGCGCCGGCATGAAGACCCTCCACCAAGACTCCCTGCTCAAGGTCAAGGACGGCCTGACCACCATGGAGGAAGCCATCGCCAACGTTCCGCCCGACCTTTGATCCATCACCCCATGAAGCGCCTTTTTTTGATCACCCTGTCCTGCGTCGCCGTCCTGTCCGCCGCCACCGGTTGTTCCAAAAAGCCGAAGGAAGTGCCCGCCGCCGTGAAAGCCGAGGCCGCCAGCCTCGCGAGCGAGGGACAGTTCGCCATGCAGATCCGCGAGTTCCCGCGCGCCGAGGAGATGTTCCAGCGCGCGATCAAGCTCCGCGACGACGTGCCCGAGTATTGGGTGTCGCTCGGCATGGCCCGCCGCAAACAGGACAACCTCGACGGCGCCCGCAAGGCCTACAAGGAGGCCCTGGGGCTGCACGCCGATCTCTACAAGGCGGAGCACCAGCCCGAGCAGCTCGCGCAGCAGGCCTTCGTGCTCGCGCTCCTCGGCCGGACGGACGATGCGCTCAAACTTTTGGACAAAGGCCTCAAGGATCACCCCGACAGCGCGGTGATGAAAAAGATGGCCGATCCGCGCGGATTGCCGCGCACCTTTAAGACCGACGAATTCAAGGCGTTGGCGCTGTAACCGCCGGGCCTTCGTTCATCGCCAGGGTCATCGCGCGCAGCTCGGTCGCGATCTTGGCGAGCTGGGTGTGAATCTGGCGCAGCCGCGCGTCGCCTCCGCCCGGCGCCAGACGGTCGATCATATCGATCCGGGCGCAGATTTCCGGCGCCGCGCGTTTGTCCTCCGCGACGCACGTGGCGAGCGCATCGATGACACCGCGGGTAAGTTCGAGTCGTTGCGCCCATTCGGGTGAGGGGACTGGCCGGCCCGCTTGCAGGTGCAGGGTGAGCGCGGTCACCGCGCGGGTGATGCGGGTGTTGCCGTGGAGCAGGGCGGTGCCGCGATCGATGTTGCTCTGCCGGCGGGCGGGTTCCCCGGCCATGCGCTGGAGCGAGGCGGCGGCGATGCTGTTGGCCGTTTCGGACCGGCGTTTGGACTGAAGGAGTTCGTTGTCGAACGCGCGTCCGTCCGCGAGCGCCGTCGTCATGGCGGCGAGATAGGCGTCGCCGGCGCGCATCGCCCCGGCCATGGCGGCGGGGAAGCGCTCATTTTCCCAACTGGGCCAGAACAGCAGCGAGGCGATGATGGCGAGTCCGCCGCCGGCGAGATTGCAGAGCAGGCGGGAGAGCGTGAATTCCAGATGCACGGTCCCTGCCGTCTCGGTGAGCAGCACGAGCATCAAGGTGACAAAAAACACCGCGAGCGCGTAGCGTTGCTTCTGATAATAGGCGAAACAGAAGACCGTCACCGCGATCAGGGCGTCGAGCACGGGTAGGGGAATGCGCACCCACAGGAAGGCGCTGGCGAGCGCGCTGCCGGCCAGTGTGCCGAGGATGCGCTGGCCCGCCTTTTGGCGCGTCGAGCCGTAATCTGGCTGGAGCACGATGATAAGCGTGAAGGCGATCCAGTAGCCGCGGGAGATATTGAAGTATTCGTAGAGGGCGATGGCGGCCATCGTCATCACCGCCATGCGCAGGGTGTGGCGCACGAGCAGCGGATCGGGGCGCGACGCCGGTCTGAGCCAGGCGAGCAGTGCGCGGGGCGAGAATCCGCTGAGTTCCGGCAGGCGCAGCGGAAACCCGGTGCGGGCGGTCCCGCGGTCCACGGTGTCGCCGAGCGCGGGTTTGAGGCTGGCCAGCAACGCGCGCATCTGCCGCAGCGTTTCCAGCAGCATCGCGCTGCTTTCGTGAGGGAGGGCGTTCGACTGGTCGGAGAGGCCGTCGATGAGGTGGATGCAGCGGTTGATCCGGATTTCGGAGGCGCCGAAGTTGTCCGGCCGGTGGGAAATCACCGTGATCGCGACCGAGCGCGTGAGGTTGGTGAGCGCCAGCAGCAGCGAGTCGAACGCCGGCGCGATGCGGGTGAACGCGGGCTGCGGGGCGAGCAGCTCGGCGGACGCGTGCAGCGCGGCCACCCGGCTGCCGAGGCGGGCCGCTTCCACCCGCAGTTCCTCCAGATGGTTGACCAGCGGCGTGGTGCGGCGGGTGCGGGCGGACGAGAGTATCTCCTCGGCGCGGTCCACGGCGGCCCGCAGCGCGTGTTCGCGTTGCACCAGGCGTTCGTGCCGCGCGGTCGGCGTTGCGTCGGCTTCCGTTCGGAGCGCGGCGAGCACTTCGGACACGGCCATCCACGTCTCCGCCACGGTCTGGCGCAGCGCGTGTTGCGGGCGGAACGGCCAGAGCAGGACCTGCAATGCGATGCCCCACAGTCCGCCGGTGAGTGCGAACGCGGCGTGGTGCCACCACGGCTGCCGGCTGGAGGGAATCGCCAGCGCCATGATGAAGAGCAGCGCCGCGACGACTCCGAGCCCGGGGCCGTAATCGCCGCTCAGATGCCGCGCGACTCCGGCGAGCAACGCGAGCGCGGCGATCGCGAGCACGGAGACGAGCAGGTGGCCGGCGGCCAGCGTGCCCAGC
>Ga0068865_100001611_pt1 | contig 13222 bp, 15 predicted proteins | sample KBSMisM12_FD_75293 | JGI IMG/M metagenome (GOLD analysis project Ga0068865, IMG submission 75293) | Miscanthus rhizosphere microbial communities from Kellogg Biological Station, Michigan, USA - KBS Miscanthus M1-2 | ecosystem: Host-associated > Plants > Roots > Rhizosphere > Soil ...
GCGTAACAGGGATCCGGCACTGGTCAACACCGGACTACACCCGGGTCGCCATCGACTTGGAGCAAGACATCAAGTTTGACTCCCAGCGTATCGACCACCCGGATCGTATTTTCTTTGATCTGCGCGACACGAAGTTGGCTTCGACACTGGTTGGAAAAACGTTCGAGGTGGACGACGGACTCCTCAAGAAGATTCGTGTCGCCGAGTTTCAGCCAGGGCGAACGCGGATCGTACTTGAGGTCGAAGACCTTTCTGAATATAACGCCTTCTTGTTGCCGAATCCTTCCCGGCTGATCATCGACATTCATGGGAATCAGGCCAAACGAGCAGTCGCCAGAGTTGGGGGAACCAAGGATCGACAGGACGAACCGAATGAAGCGCGTTCGGCGCAGGCCGACGCCGGCTCGCAAATCGATGACACTGCTGACCTGAAAGAAGTGAAGGAGGCTGCAAAAATCGACGCAGCGGCTATCTCCAAAGCCCAGAAAGCAGCTAAGCAGTCGGACTCCGTTGCCAGCGCCAAGCCTGCCATTCCCAAACAACCCCAGAAAGAAATTCCAAAGACCATCGTCGAAGCGGATGATGATGATGACGACACAACGGTCGCGGTCGTTGAGACCACCGTGGCGCGCCCCGAGGTATCTCCCGCACCTCGCGCCCCGGCAAAGGCCCTTCCCAAGGCTATGGTTTCCGACCGCAACGTCGCTGCGAAGAAAAAGAAGAGCTCAAAATCGAAGGATGATTTGGCCACCGCTGACGCTCGCGAAGCTCGCCCAACGGCGGCGGGAGATCGATCGCTCATCCGTGCACTGGGTTTGAAGATTGGGAAGATCGTGATTGATCCTGGCCACGGTGGACACGACACGGGAACGATCGGCCCAAACGGATTGCAGGAAAAAGATCTTGTTCTAGAGGTCGCGCGACGGCTCGGCCGAATGCTCGACCAGCGCTTGGGCGCCGAGGTTGTGTACACGCGTCAGGACGACACTTTCATTCCTCTCGAAACGCGAACGGCCATCGCAAATCGGGAACGTGCGGATTTGTTTATCTCCATTCATGCAAACTCGAGTCACGATCCTGGCGCGCGTGGAGTCGAAACGTACTATTTAAATTTCAGTTCCTCTCCCGAAGCGCTGGAAGTGGCGGCGAGAGAGAACGCGGTATCGGAAAAATCCATCTACGAACTGCAGGACCTGGTAAAGAAGATCGCCCTCAAAGAAAAAATCGAAGAATCACGCGAGTTCGCGTCGGACGTGCAGCAAGCGCTTCACAATGGACTTTCGAGCCGGAGCTCAGGAATGCGAGATCGCGGAGTAAAGAAAGCACCGTTCATCGTCTTGATTGGAGCTAATATGCCTTCGATCCTTGCGGAAGTCTCTTTCGTGAGCAATCCTTCGGACGAGCGCAAGTTGGAGACCGCTGAGTATCGGCAACGTATCGCCGATTCCCTTTATCGAGGCATTTCCAGATACGTCAGCGGACTCAGCGGTATTAAGGTCGCCAGTCGCATAGCAAAAACAGAAGGTCAGTAGCTCACTTTGCCAGCCGCCAGTCCTCTGGAAACTTTCCTTGCCCATCTGTAGTCTAATAACGACGGGTGTTAAGCACCTATTCCCGCTCTCATGAAGAATTTTTGGCGTGTCCTGTTCTTGCTGTTCGCAGTTTCATTCTCCCTCACAGCGTTCGGGGCTGCTGCGCCCGCAACGACCGTTCTTCCTCAGCAATTCGCCGGTTGGCAACTTAAGGGCAACGTTCGCTCGAGCAACAATCCAGAGGAAGCTGACGGCGCGAACGCTGCTGCTCTCAAGGAATACTTGTTCTCCGGGTTCGAGTCTGCGACATACGTTCGGGATGATGGCCGCAAGCTGACAATTCGATTGGCGCGATTTCAGGACGCATCCGGGTCATACGGAGCGTATACGTTCTATCGCGAGCCTCAAATGCTCGACGAAAAGATTGGCGATCAAGGATCATCTCTTAACAATCGGGTTTTGTTTTATCGCGGAAGCAGCCTAGTAGACGCCGTGTTTGAGAAACTCACTGTGATGTCTGCGGCCGAATTGAGGGAACTTGCGACGCTCTTACCAATTCCGGCAGGCAACGCAGCTCGATTGCCGATATTGCCCGGCTATCTTCCAAAGCAGAGGGCAATCAAAAACTCTGAGCATTACATCGTTGGACCTGCAGGGTTAAGCCACATGGGAGCCCCTCTTCCTGCCGACATGGTGGATTTCAAATCAGGCGCAGAAGTCGTTCTCGGGAAATATTCGACCAGCGCAGGCGAAAGCACTCTCATGCTGATCGAATATCCTACTCCGCAAATTGCGACCGATCGACTTCGACAGATTGACGCTGCGCACCCGCAAACCTCGCAACAGACGGGCGTTGCAACGTTGGTTGACTCGGGACCGCTATACGACAAACGCACGGGGCCGATTATTGCGATCGCAACTGGACCCCTATCGCAAAGTGAAGCGAAGGCTCTACTGGCTTCGGTCAGCTACGAAGCCGATGTGACGTGGAATGAGAACACAACAGTTACGAAGAAAGACAATCTGGCAAATTTGCTGGTCAACATTATTCTGCTCTGCGGAATTCTGATTGGTTTTGCCCTAATTGCGGGTGTGGCGTTTGGCGGTTTGCGTATCATTTTGCGGAGAGTTTCTCCGGGCAGAACTTTCGGAGATCCCGACGAGGTTGAGTTCATATCTTTGCATCTCGGCGAGGGCAGGTCGGAATCTGTCTCCAACAGGTAAGTCAATCAATCGATTCACTTTATAGACGTCGAACCATGAAATGTGCCGGAAATGGCAAATCCAACGCGTTGTTAACACATTTTGTAAAAGATTGAAAATAAAGGTATTTAATTCCCAAAAATCCCTTGACACTCCGGATTTAGGACTCATAAGATTTCGCCAGAAAGTTTTGACGGAACGAACACCCTCCGTTGGAACTATTCTCCCTTGAAGAGAAGGTCGCCCACGTTGCCGGGCGGCCTTTTCGTTTACTAGGAATTTAATACTTGCAAGCCTCTCGCCCCGCCCTACTCTCCAGATCTTCGCCGTCGTTCACTCAATGTTTGGGTTTGAGAAGTTGGTGCTGCAAAACTTTCAGCCACAATAAAAATACAAGATTCTCCCGATTTTGATACGAAGACGCTGGCGGGAAACTAGGTTCACCTAAGGGACTGAACATGAGACGCTCTGCACAGCGACCGACACCGGCAGCGAATTTGCGCTCCCTAATTGGCGCAAACTGTACCGTCAATTTTTATGATGCAAGGCGACCCGGCACCATTGAAGACGTGGTAGGCATCGCAACCACGGGAGTCAACGCGAACGAATCTTTACCTCTCAGCCAATTCAAAATTCATTTGCGCGCGGGCGAGCTTGTCACTGTGCCAGGCTCAATGCTGAGCAACATTCGCAGGAGTCATTAACCCTTCTGAGATAGCACGGGCACAATTCTGGGCAACCACACGAAGGCACCGATTGCGATGCCAAAAATTAAAAAACTAAAAGCATCGTCTGAAACGTCACAAGCAATTTCCGGCCAACTGAGAGGGTGGAAGGAGATTGCAGACTTTCTGGGTCAGCCCCTCTCGGTAGCACAACGGTGGGCCAAGACGGGTATGCCAGTTTCGCGCGATCAGCGGTCCGTCACGGCCACAGCAGAAGAATTGACGAAGTGGTTGGGCCGCGAGTCAGGAGAACCGGTTCACGTCGCCGCAGAAAAAGCGGATCTGTTCGCGGAGTTGAAACGCGGCCTCGCATACGTTCGACACGATTCACACAAGACCAAATAGCAAACGCTCCCCTCGCCCGGCAGAATCGGCGCCCGCGACCAATTTCTCGTTTTCATCGAAGCAAGGATCCAGCATCTTGGCGTAACGACCAGCCGCAGGCATGCTTGGACCGCTCGCTTTGTTGTAAACTAACTCCTGTTGATCAAGTCCTTTAGCCGACGTAGCTCAGTTGGTAGAGCAGCCGATTCGTAATCGGCAGGTCACCAGTTCAAGTCTGGTCGTCGGCTCCAACCTAACCCTGACAATCTCGATTTCAAGCTCTCGCATTCATTGTCAGGGACAGCCGTCTGCGTTCATACCTCTTACGAATTGGACTCGAGGTTGCTCAGTTGGCCTTCTTGGTTTCAATAATCGCCAGCTTAGTTGTCTTTCCATTCGCTCTTTTCACGGACATGGATTTGCCGCTGACCTTAGCCTGAATATCCTTACCCTTCACCCAATCCAAATGGCTTTCAGCGGGTGTTTTTGCCCGACAGGTGTATAAGGTATCCCCAATTTGAATAGTCAAATCATAACGATCCGTTTCCGCTGACAACGGGGCGTCTGTGCCAGAGTTGGCAGTGGGGGTGGCGGCTAGCTTTTCAACCGCGATGATCTTTCCAGATTGATAGTCTGACGCTTGGGCCTCACACAACAGAGACGAGAGCGCAACACACGCAACGAGCAAAACAATCCGAACAGACTTCATCATTTCCTCCAAATTAGGTGGTCTGGCGAGTCCATCAAGAAGTTAATTAAAGGCATGCCACTGTGTGGCCTGTCAGAATTGACAGACCGGCTAGGAATTAACACGGCAGTAACATTCGGATGAGAATCGATTCAGCCGCCAACCACCTAAGGTGGAGAAACCACGCGTTCTCGTATCGCGAATTTCACCAGATCGGAGTTTGTTTTCAGGCCAAATTCTTCCATGATTCGGTACTTGTGGAAGGCGATTGTTCTTGGAGTTACGTGAAGGAAGTCGGCGGTTTCCTTCATGGTGCGCCCCTCGGCCAGCAGCTGCAATACCTGGCGCTGACGCGGAGTCAACTCCTTGTCATGATCTCGACGCGGATCGCGAACAAACCGATCCAGTAGCTGCTGCGCGACTTTTGGGGTTACGTAAGATTTGCCTTTCAACACTTCGCGGATGGCCTTAACCAACTCCGATCCGGCGGACTTTTTCAATAGGTATCCCGAGGCCCAAGAGCGAAGCGCTTCGGAAGCTACTTCACAATCCTCATTCATGGTAAGAGCGATGAGCTTCGTACGCGGCAGAAGGCGCTTCAGTTCCCTTCCCGCGTCCATGCCGTTCAACAGAGGCATGCTGATATCAATCACAATGACATCCGGTTTTAATCCGGGCGCAGTCGTCACCAGAGTCCTGCCATCACCGACCGTACCTACGATCTCAAATTCGAGCTCCAGGAGTTTCCGGAACGCTTCGACGACCATTGTGTGATCGTCAGCCAACAGGACGCGCGGCTGCCCCATTTGTTGCCGCCTTCCCCGACAGTCTCACCAGCTTTGAGACCAAGATCAAATGCCGTTTACCGTTTCACTCGCAAACTATAAGCGCAACGGGCACCTTTAGGACCAGAAGAATAATGCTTTCCCCACCCTTCCCATACTGGTAAGAGTTACAGTCGAACAGGAACGATCGCAATGAGTCAAACTCTCGAAGCGATTCGAGAATCAAGGGGGGTATACCAGCCGTTGCGCTCATGAGATCCGATTGACCAGACTTCTATCCCCGAAAAATTGCTGAAAATAACACTAAGAGACCGAACACACCAACCAACCCTGCGACGACTTCGGCCATAGAACGCCGCCCATGCAGTTGGGCAGCTAGAACGCGCGTGTCTCTTCGATGCGCAATCGTCGCCATCACCAACGACACCAGCCCAATACTCACCATGATGAGTGCGAAGTGCCGTGGGGATAGTAACCCATGATGTGCGGGACCCGCCTTCTCCACTTCATACTGGAAAAATTTGTAAATGGTGAAGCCAAAACTGATCATTGACGTTGCGGTTCGGACCCATGCCATCAGGGTGCGTTCGTGCGCCAGCCAAGTGCGATCAACCGCGAGTTCTGTGCTGTCTGGCTTCAGCGGGACCGTGCTCATCGAACTGCCTCACTTCCCCCAAGTGTGGTCATCGGACGTGGAAAAATGGAGCGCAGGGTGCGCGAATCTCGTTTCCGCGGCTAAGCTGCAGCCTCCACTGCTTTTATCTTGTCGGTTTCCGCTCCGTTAGGCTCGTAGTGCTCAAGGTCTTTCTCAAGGAAATAGTTCAAGAAGGTGCGAATGAGGCCAATGGCTGCCAATTGACCAATGTCAGTCCACGTGGGTGCGATTGCGGTACGTATAATATCCGCAGCCAACTCGAATTCCAGTCCCAACAGTAGCCAGACTCCGAAGCGTAGCCAAACGTCTTTACGCTGACCTCGCTTCGTGCGACCTGTGACAACGGCTCGAATCGCTCCGGCGCTAGCTTCGAGGGCGCCATAGGCAATGATTAGCGCCGCCACGCACTCTATCCCCACAGCCAGTAATTCGGCGATATGCTTGAACATCTCTTGCATGGGTTTGCCGGAACTCCGATTGAGTGAAACCGCGATTTCGCTTACTTCGCAATAGTCCAACTGCTGTCGGGGTCATACTCACTCATCTTCCCCGCAACTTCTGCAGTCTTTTCGCCCAGGTCTTTCTGATAAATCACTCCATCTTGGTTAACGATGGACGTTATGACACCGCTCACTCGATAGTCAGATGGATAGGCAACCAACCCGAATCCGCCACTCATTTTCCCATCGATGAGGTAGGGTTTTGCGCCCCCTTTGGCGTGTGGTCCTTGTCCAGTTATTAGAAGATGGTAGAGATAACCGTGATAGGGAGTACGCCCTTTCGACGTGTCGTACCCTTCCTCAGCGGCTCGAGCCAACAACGGACCGGCAGCACTTAACGGCTCCCCTTGCTTTACCTCCCAGTACAAGCCGTTCGGTTTACCGGGCTCGCTGACTATGCGTTGCGCGTAGGTCCGGGCACCTGCATCATCATCAGCACTGGCGGCATAGTCGTGCTGGGCAGCGACCACACCTCTACACACGCCCATTGCCGCAATCTCATTATGGCCAATTCGGCGATATAGGATTTCATCTTTCCCGACTGCACCGTCGAAGTACCATTTGCACCTCAGCTCGGCGAGTGGAATGGGAAGCGGCCACTCGTCTTGTCCAATATCTAGCGTCAATTGGTGAGGGCCTGGTTCAGATAACGAGTGTTTAAAATCGTATTTCTCGATGAAACGCTGGCGTTCGGTCTTGTCTGCAACCTCATCGCCGGAGGAAATGATCTGCTCACTGCCTGGTCCGAGCGTCGCGAGAAGTTCTGTGCTATTGCCTGACCGAATTGCTCCGACAAAGGCTTGAACCGCCTCTTTGAATGAAGGGAAGGTTCTCTGGCCCGTAGCTTGCGCTTGTGCAGCTTGAGCGAGAAAAACCACAACGGCAATAAGCATCGTGCACATGACAGAGCTCATGGCCTTGGAATCGGGCAGTGTTGAGTTGTTGGCCATTTGCATTGTCCTTTTTGCGAGCGTTGGCGCGCTTTGGTGAACCGCCCTCTAGCGATTTCGACGGCTCGGGCCGTGAGTCGCTCCCATGCTGGCACGACCCCGATTACTCGCTTGGTGTTCAGCCTTTGCGCTTCCACCACCGCCGAAGGCGCTCACGTTGTGGCTCTGGGCACCAGAATTGTAGGACGATTGGGATCGGGTGCCAGTGCTTGTCGCTGGAGAGGGAGCGGAGTATCCACGGTCACCACCACGATTCATGTTGGGCGGTGCCGAATTGCGTGCAACCGTATTGCTGTTCGCGGCGCCCGCTCGATTCGTCGCTCCCAAGGTGTTCGCGGTCTTAGGACGATCCACGTCTCGATTGCTGGCGAGGTTCACCGCATTAGAATTCTGACGATATTCAGGACGTGCGGTGCCTCCGAGGTTAGAACGATTGCCGTTGCGCGTGGCCATCTGATTTCCCGAGCTCGGATTTCGGACATTCGACGGTACTGCGGTGGCCATATTAGCGCCGGGCCTTTGATTGCCAGCTTGAGGACGGGCACCCAAATACGTGCTCTGACCTTTCCAGCCAGGCTGGGCTGGACGAGTGGCGGCGGAACTCACTCCTCGATTGACGTTAGTGTTATTGAAGCGACTGTAATAATTGTTGTTGTTCACATTGATGTTGACATTGCGGTTGTACTGGCTCCACTGATAGTTGGCGGGGGGACGGTAGTAAGGTGCTGGCCGGTATCCCGGGTACACCGGGCGGTATGGCGGCGGATAATAAGGTCTACCTCCGTAGTACATTCCGCCGTAGCCCCATGATGGATACGGATAGTAATCATTGTTATCGCTGATCGCGTGGCCAACTGCCATGCCGATCCCGAACGACAACAGTCCAATCCCGACCGCAGCGCCCGTGCTGACGCCTGACTTCTTCTCTTCCGTGGTGGTAGTGGTGTTCGTGGCAGCGGTCGCCGGCGCCGGAGCCGCTGGCGCCGGATTGTTATAGATGGTGACAGGGTTGTACTGCGGAACATAGACCACTTTCGGATCGGCCGGCTTGATTTCTACGTACTGCTGCCCATTTTCAGTCTTCGTTGCCACGGTCATCTGTGGACTCGAAGTTAGGTTTCCCACCTGCTGCGCCTCGGACCGCTTTCGCTGAATCGCGGCCATCACGCCCTTCGGGTCGCTCGTGAAAGCTTCTCCAAGCTGTGTGGTCCAGTCCATCTGTTGGCACATGTTGTCGACGACCTGGGGAAAATTCATCAAGTACTGCATGGGTGGGCCGAAACCCGCCTGCTTAGCAGCGGCGGTAAGGGCGTCCCCTTTCAAAGCTTGGTTTTGAATTAGCCAATTCCCCCCATCAAGCACTTGCTGCGGACTGCCTGCAGCCGTGAGGACCTGCCCCAGAAGTTGGTCGGGGTAGAGCGCAATTGGCGCAACCAGATCGTCGACCGAGAGGGCTGAGGGCTGGCTGGGGGCCTGATTTTGCAACCCTTGGTTGGCGGTCTGGCCATTCGCCGCCGTGCTCGTTTTGCTCGACTTGCACGCAAGCGTTAGGTCCAGCGTCAGCAGCAGCAGAGACAATGAAACAGCAGTGCATACGCGCGGAACGGACTTCATGGACTCCTCCCGAATCGAGCACATCGGGTACAAAGTGTTTACCGCCTATAAATGTTGGCTGGGTTGAAGCCGCGGTGAAACTGTCAGATGTGACAGACGGCGGGTCACGAACAAGAATCCTAACCAGCTTTTGTACGGCTTTACATCCCCTGCCAGAAACGACGGATGTTTCTATGAGCGGTCGGGTGCCTCACCAGGCTCTTGGCCCGAGGCCGCGCCAGCAAAAATGTTATTAGAAACATTTGGATAAGGTCGACGACCGGCAAAATTTGCCCTACTGGTAGAACTGACAGTAGCCATGAACCAATCGTGGCGGTAAATTGTCTCCCTCTAAAAAGTGGGAAACACTACCCTTTTCACTTGCCCGACACTTTCGTCTCGGCCAATAGATTTACAAACGTTGACTTCGTGAGGTCAAAATGTCTCTTTCCAGCCGGCCTCGAGTGTTGATCGCAGACGATCACAACCTCATTGCAGAGGCCTTCAAGACACTGATTGCAAGCAATTTTGACGTGGTTGCAACAGTTCATGATGGGCACAGCCTGATCGCCGAAGCTCTCTCCCTTCGTCCGGATGCAATCCTGACGGATATCGGCATGCCTATTCTGAACGGACTAGATGCAGCTTGGCGAGTCAAACGAACCTTGCCCAACGTCAAGATCATCTTTGTCACCGTGAACCCTGATCCAAGTCTGATCGCAGAAGCATTCCGACGTGGCGCATCGGCTTATTTATTGAAGACGTCTGCCGCGTCCGAATTGGTAACAGCGATCCGTCATTCCTTGCAGGGTCGCGTCTATCTTTCTCCATCGCTAGCGACCTCGGCTTCCGACTTGCTCAATCAACTTGAGGATCCAGGCTCGACTCGGGACAGACTGACGGACAGGCAAGTAGAAGTGTTGCAACTGCTCGCCGAAGGTAGATCGATGAAAGAAGCCGCCGCTCTCCTGGATCTTACGACCCGCACGGTGGCGTTTCATAAATATCGAATTATGGACAGTCTTAGTCTTCACAACGATGCGGAAATCGTTCAATACGCTATGCGCGAACACGTATTGTTCTCGTAATTGCGCAGACTCGACTCGGTCAAATGAACCACACCCGATTCATCTTCCGGCCTGCCACGCTTGACAGTTATTCGAAGGCTGGAATTCACCTATCTGCTGATCAGGAAACACCGACGCCGATTACGACTTACGGCAAAAGACTGATGACAGGCCCTTCATCTAGCCGAACAACAGGATGGTTGTCCATCACCGAGCAGGCGCTCTGGGTTGCCGGCATCGTTTTACTACTCTTGTGGCTGGGCGCTCGATCGCATTCACTCATTATGTCGCGTTTTGGCCTGTGGCAATTTCAAGGTGTGAGGACTATTTCCAGCACCGAAGGAAGTAGCACCATAGGTCTTGAAGGCAAAGCGAGAGTTGATTTTAGTCTGTGGTCTTCAAAACGGATTCAGGCATTTCAGGAGAGTGTCGCTCGTACGTTTAAACAGCCAATAGCAGTGCTACGCATCCCAAGTATTCACCTAACCGCTCCTGTCTTTGAAGGAACGGACGATCTCACGTTGAATCGCGGACTCGGTAGGATTGCCGGCACCGGCATGCCGGGCGACGGAAATCTTGGAATTGCAGGGCATCGCGACGGGTTCTTTCGCAGCCTGAAGGACATTGCACCCGGCGATCCGATCGAGATCACGACACATTCAGAGACTGACACCTACGTGGTCGAGCGGACCGAGATTGTTTCTCCCGATAACGTTAGCGTTCTAAATCCGCAACCGAAAGCTCTGCTCACGCTTGTCACCTGTTATCCATTCTATTTCGTCGGGGATGCGCCTCGCCGCTTCATTGTTGAGGCATCGCTCCAAAAGCGCGGGAACCATGTAGTGCGAACTGAGCCGCCGAGCGCAGAAAACCAAGGGCAGCGGTAATAGGACAGGTTTATGTTGCGTGTTTTGCCGAGAAACATGTTGTTGAATAGTCACCAACTCTTGTTTAAGTAAGCAGGAGGAAGCAATGTCGTCTCTGTCAAAGTCTGAATTCGTCGGATTAAGTGTGCCGGCACGCACCCCTGCCTGCCTGCTTTTGTGCTCAGACATTAAAAGGCTTTTCTTGGCACTTAGAGTTTTTCTCAGACGGCAGTAGCAACGTCTGTAGACTTTGAGAACCCTACTGCGCCGTGTCGGATTTCTAGTGCCTAACGAAATCCTTGCTAATCGCAAGGGCATTCAATTTGACCGCCCTCTCCACGAATCCCGACGACCACCACACGCTCACGTCAAACAGTTGACAGTCTGCACTCTGGTGGTTCTATCAGTAGCAACCTCTCGTAAAGAAGAGTTCACTATCGATAGTACGAAAGACCGCGCGGGGCAGACCAATCCGTCATGGCGTTGCCATTTCATAAGCCGACAGTGGTCATAGCTGACGATCACAACGGTATTCTCACAGTAGCATCGATGCTGCTGGGAGGGGAGTTTGAGATCTTGGCCACCGTTGGCGATGGTATGAAAGCAATCGAAGCGGTTGCCGATCTGAAGCCGGACGTCTTAGTACTCGACATTGGTATGCCAGGTACTAACGGCATCCAGGCCGCTCGGCAACTCAAGCAGCTTGGTTATACTCCGAAGGTGGTTTTTCTCACGGTACAAGAAGACGCCGACTGCGTGGAGGCCGCTTGCTCGATGGGTGCAAGCTATGTCCTGAAGCCACGAATGTACTCTGACTTACTTGCAGCAATCAAAGAAGCATTGGCGGGCCGGTTGTTTTTTTCCATTCCCCTCCATCCTCTGGGAAACCCGAACTCTGCATGAACAGTCGCTGTTCAGACTCGCTCGTTTCTCAGATCCAAAGGGTGTCCCTTTAGCTCCAACCCCTACCTGTCACATTTGACAGTTAGCGTAGCTCGTTGAAGGGCCTACATTGCGATTCAAAAGGATCGCCATTTCGATGATGGCAGGCGTTCCAAAGAGTTTGGCACAACAACGACGAAACTAGGTCCGCAAGAAAGGATTTGGCATGAAGATTTCGACGCTAGCGGCGACCATCTTTTGTTTGTTTCTGGTCCTTGCGGTATCGGCATTCGGTCAACAACCACAGCCTGCCGCTGCAGACGACTTGAATTCTCAAATCGAGTCCTTACGGGCCGACACGCGTGCAGACAAAGTGGCAATCATCACTGAAGCAATGAAGTTCACCCCACAAGAGTCATCGGCATTCTGGCCGATTTACAAGAAGTATGAAAGCGACCTTGCAAAGCTCAACGACGGCCGAGTCGAGTTAATCAAGTCGTATGCGCAAAAATACACTACTCTCACCGACGCAGATGCCAAGCAATTCGCTGAACAATCGTTTGATCTCGAACAACGGCGCGTGGATCTGAAGAAAAAATACTTTAAGGAATTCAACAAGCAGCTGCCGGGAACGACGGTCGCCAAGTTTTTTCAACTGGAGCATCGGCTCGACTTATTGATTGACTTGGCCATTGCTTCTCAGCTACCCGCACTGCTAGCCAAGCCACCAACGAATCCAGCACCTGCACCGCAGTAGCGTATGTTTTCTAAGAGTTCTGCACTCAGCGAGGCATCCGTGTCTCGCGGCTCACCAAACTCGGCACCCTGCGTGAAACTGTTCAGGTTGACAGTTGTGAAATCGCTTGGCGCGGGTTGAGTATTTCAGGCAACACAAAGCACGGACTGCTTGATTTGCAAGTCGAGGCTACATCAGAAGGTTCGAGATAAATGCGACAGCGCTAAAGCGGCTTGTCGTCGTACGCGCATTAACTGAGTCAGGGTTTAACGAGTGCGTCGGCAGAAGTTGCGGCGCGGGGAGATTCTCATAAAAGCTGCGGTTCTTGTTGGGATGGCGGCGGTCATCCGTCTTGCCATATCGATGGATGACACGCTGTGTGCACAAACTGCATCCACCCCTCCACCGGCGAACGCCGCCACCCCTACCAAGACGCCAGCGCAAGCAGTCGGCTTGTATGTTTACCCCCATTAAGGAACGAGACCAAGCCCAGCAGGCAAAGGACGAGGGCGAGTGCTATACCGCTTCGAAACAGCAAACGGGCTGGGATCCAGCTGCGCCCGCGCCACCGGCTCAAGCCGGGGACGCTCCCAAAGGGGCGCCGTAAAAGGTGCAGCAGGTGAAGCAGCTTTTGGCGCGATTGCTGGCGATGCGGGAGAGGGCGCTGCCATTGGTGCGACAGTTGGCGCTGTAAAGGGCCGTCGACAACAAAAAAA
>Ga0068865_100001613_pt1 | contig 13217 bp, 19 predicted proteins | sample KBSMisM12_FD_75293 | JGI IMG/M metagenome (GOLD analysis project Ga0068865, IMG submission 75293) | Miscanthus rhizosphere microbial communities from Kellogg Biological Station, Michigan, USA - KBS Miscanthus M1-2 | ecosystem: Host-associated > Plants > Roots > Rhizosphere > Soil ...
GGGGATGGCCGCCAAAATCATCGCTCCTGCGAGCATACGGCCAAGCAGGCGATAGCCGGGCGGATCCATCCGCAAGGACCGGTCCTTCGCCTGGCTCAGCCAGGCATAGGGCATGATGGCAAGGGGCAGCGCGGCGTGAGAAGAAAGGTAAAACCACAGGGGCACGTTATAGTGAAGGTCTGGGCGGCGCTCCAAGGGCCCCAAGACGCCGGGAAGGCTCAGAATGCGCAAGCTCAGGAACAGGCCGGCGAGAAAAAAGGCGGCCGCCAGCACCGTGAGCGGCCGCGCTTGCAGCACCCGAGCCTGGGCGAACAGCAAAGTGGCGATGATCATATCGGCCATCACCAGAATGATGCTGCTGTTGGTGACAAACGCCTCGCGTGCCGGGACCTGCTGGGTCTGAAAGAGCTCCGTGCGGAAGAACAAGGTTGCAATGAACAGGACGAGAAGCGTCAGCGCCACGCTGGAGATGGCCCGGACCTGCGCCCGGCTGGCTGGCATTCGGTAGACGAGAAGTTTGGATGCTGACATGGCGGTCTCTTTGAGGGCTCCTTTCAATTGCCCGTGGCAAAACGAAATGTCGCTGTTCCGGCGGGTATGGCTTGCGACGGCGCGGCCATGCCTTCCAGCGGCAGGCAGATCTCGAAGACGGCGCCGAATGGTTCAACCGACGATGCTTGTATTGTTCCTCCATGCGCCTTGATCACGGAGCGGCAGATCGACAGTCCCATGCCGGTGCCGCGTTCCTTGGTGGTGAAGAACGCGTCGAAGATATGCTCCTGGTCATCCGGCTTGATGCCCGTGCCGGTGTCTTTCATCCTGATTACAACGCCGGCATCGCCGTACCCGGATTGGATCATGAGGATGCGCGGCCGCCCCTTCACCTCGCTCATCGCGTCTGCCGCATTGGCGAGGAGATTGACAAAGACCTGCTGCATCTGGAGGGGATTGGCGATCACGAACGGCTGACGATCATCAAGGCGCAGCTCGACTTTTATCCCGCGGCTGCGCCGATCATGATCGGTCATCCGCAGCGTGTCGCGAACAAGCTGGTTGATATCGGTGCGGGATTTATCCGTGATCTTCCTTCCCACCGTCGCGCGCGTGCTTTCAACAATTTGATTGACCCGGCGGCCGTCCTCGACCAGCTCGTCCAACACCGCGGACAGTCCGCGCTCGCCTGACGCACAGAGCTGCCTGGCGGTCCCGGCATTCAACAGCATCGACGCCAGGGGTTGGCGCAATTCATGCGCGATAAAGGCTCCCACGGCTTCCCCGACCATCAGGCGGTTCTCCCGTTCGCGCTTCTGAGACACCGCCAGGACCGCCATCCTTCCGTAAATCCTGCTCATATCGATCAGCAGCATCAGCAGCACGAACAGGCCGGACAACAGTCCCATCACCCGCCCTGCATACCATCCGGCGCTGAAACGGCCGGCTTCCGGCATGATCACCACCGATTCCGTCAGCAAGGCCCACAGGGTGAGCATCAAGCCGACATCCAGAACGGAACGTTTGCCAAACCACAGCAACGCGATCCCGATTGCGATGAGCAACATCGCCACATAGCGGGTAATGGTCGATTCTCTGGCGCCGAAATTCAGCACGCCGGTTACAAAGGGAGCCCCCGCCGTGGTGAGCACCATAATTCCCGCGGCCAGCATGGTTGTGACCAGCAGGCCAACGGAAATCGCCCGCATGGGCTCTCGCAGCCCGAGCGGCGCATCCTTCAACAGCGCGTAAGCAATGACGGCTGCGGGGAACGCCGTATGCCAGGCAAGATACACCCAGGTCGCCGTATCGCCAATGGCTCCGAACAGCCCGGTGCGGGAAAAGAGATTTGGATAGGTCAGCGCATGCCCAATGGCGAGAAGCGCGGCAAGGAAAAAACCGGCGCCCAACACCATGAGCGCCTTGGAGCGCAGTATGGAGGCCAGGGAAAGAAGGATCGCCGCGGTGATTCCGGCGAACAGGGCGTGCATGGCGTCGATGACAGATACGAAGGCTGTGATCCTGGGCAGCAAAAGCGCGCGGTAAGGAAAAATCGCGACACAGCCAAGCAAAAGAGCCAGGGCAAGCAGCTGGGCGAGTTGAATCTGCCGCGTACTGGCGCGCCGATCGCAGATGAGAAATTCGGTGTCCAGCATGCGCTCTCCCCAGACTCCCTTTAAGCCGGGTGAGAGCGGGCTATGCGATCGGCAAGGGGCTCAATTGGACCAAAGTCCAATATCAAGTGATATTACCATGGTTAACTGCGTCATATTTTAGTGCTATAACAACGCATTAGCCCGCATTCTCGGGCGACGGCCGGCGGTTCTGGCGGCCGTTCTATCAACAGAAATAGGGGTGGGGCATGGCTGCGGCATTTCAAGACGCCTGGGTTTTCGTGGTCGATGACGACCATCGCTTCCTGGCAGCACTCCAGGGCCTTCTATCCGTCAACGGTTACAAGGTTGCGGCGTATACATCACCCGTTCAGTTCCTTGACCGGCATGATCCCAAACTTCACGGCTGCCTTCTGCTCGATTTCCAGATGTCGGAGTTGAGCGGCCTTGAGGTGCAATCCCGGCTTGCCGCTTTGGGTGAATCGCGTCCGGTGATCTTCTTGACGGGGACTGACTGCGTCGATACCGCGGTTTCGGCGATGAAGGGCGGGGCAAAGAACTATCTTGTTAAACCGGTGGATGCCGACATCGTGCTGACGGCGGTCAAGAGCGCGATCGAGGAAGACAAGACCTGCCTGGAAACGCGCATCGAGAAGTCGGCGCTGATGAGCCGGTGGCAGCGGCTTTCACACCGGGAGCAGGATGTGTTCTGGTATGTGGCGAGCGGCCGGTTGAACAAGCAGACGGCCCATGATCTGCACATCACGGAAAAGACCGTCAAAGTTCATCGCGCGCGCATGATGAGAAAACTAAAAGCAGGGTCCACCGCGACGGTGGCGCGCATGGCGGAGCGCCTGCCGGGTGCGGTTCGGCGCGTACCGTGGGCGGATATGCTTCCAACGGCCATAACCCCGCCCTTTGGCCGAGCCAGCTAAAGACTTTATAGCCGGTTCCGCTGATTGGCGTCCGCGTCTGTCTTGGCACGCTTGGATCAAATTTTGGCGCGCCCGGACATGAAGTCTGACGCGCGATCGCATAGCTTAGAACCCACGGACCGCCTCTCAAGACGCGCGATGATTGCGTCTTAGGCCAGGTACGGCGCACGAGCCGGTCCGAATGCGCCGGTGGACTCTTCGTTCGGATTTCGCGGGTTTTGGCGGTGCCAAAGCCCGAAGATGGACCGCGTTTGGGAGATTCAGGCAATGCTGAAGACTGCGACAGCCATGTATCGGCCGGGCAATCGAGCCGGCAGCCGCGTCAGTGAGTTGGAAGTAGGGCGCGCCGCCGCCCGGCTGCGCAAAGAATTCCCGGAAACACCGTGGATAGAGGCGGCCCGGCGAGCAGATTGTGCTTTTGCCGCTGGACAGATGTTCAATTTCAGATTGTGGGGGCGCGTCACACATGCCTTACGGAGACACCGCATGAACGGCTTGGCGGCGGCGTGACGGGCTTTGGACTGTTCTGCGACTGTTCGTGCACCTCAACTCTTAGGACAAGATGATATGAAGAAATCCGCTTTGCTCTGCGTATTACTGATGGGCTGCTGCGCCGCCGGATGTGGCGCGATCACGCAGGCCCCTCAAACGCAGGGACAAATTCCACCAAAGGATGCGGCTCAGCCCGTGGCTGCAGCTGTTCCGTCTACCATTGGCCAGTTCGCTCTGTTCCAGCAAGCCATGGCGCGCGTGCGTGCCAGTTATGTGCGCCCCGTCGAGGATGGCGAACTGATCGACGGCGCGATCCAGGGCATGGTTTCCGGGCTTGATCCGCATTCGAGCTATCTCAACGCCAAGGCCTATTCCAACACGCTGACTGCCACCACGGGCCAGTTCGGCGGCGTCGGTCTGGTGATGGAACCCGATGGCGGGCTGATCAAAGTGATAACGGCCAAGGACGGCGCGCCGGCGGCCAAGGCCGGCATTAAAGCCGAAGACAAGATATCGGCGATCGACGGGGTGTCCGTCGATGGCATGGATTTCAACGAGGCAATCGACAAACTGCGTGGCGCGCCCGGCAGCAATGTCACCGTCGCGATCCTGCGCCAGGACAATAAGAGGCCGTTGGACGTGCCCATGGTGCGGGCCATCGTTTCGGTGGATGCGGTAAGTTGGCGCCGCGAAGGCAATATCGGCTATGTCCGCGTGCCCGGGTTCAACGAAAAAACCGCCGATGGGCTGGAGAAAGCGGTGCGCGATCTCAAAAAACAGATCGGCCCGGCTTTGCAAGGCTATGTGCTGGACCTGCGTAACAATCCCGGCGGACTGGTCGACCAGGCGGTCAAAGTGTCGGATGATTTCCTCGACGCGGGCGAAATCGTCTCTATCCGCGGCCGGAACGCGGAAAATGTCCAGCGCTATAGCGCCAGGGAAGGGGACATCAGCGGCGGCAAGCCGATCGTGGTGCTGATCAACGCCGGGACGGCGAGTGCTTCGGAAATCGTTTCCGGCGCCCTGCAGGATAACAAACGCGCCACCATCATCGGTATGACCAGCTACGGCAAAGGCTCGGTGCAGACCAATCTTCCGTTGGGGGTGGGAATGGGGGCGCTGCACCTTACCACCGGACGGTATTTCACGCCGTCGGGCCATTCCATCCAGGCGCGGGGCATCATTCCCGACATACAGGTGGCGCAGGGCGATGAGACGGCCGCGACCAAGGAAGCGAATCTGCGCAAGCATATGGCCGGGGAGGCGGCGGCTGAGCAGATCAGTGCGCCCGTGATCAAGCCGGAGGCTGGAAAGACCTATGACGACTTCCAGCTCTCTTATGCCAAGGATCTGTTGCGTGGCGGCGCTGGCGGTACGGTGAGCCAACGGTAAATCCGTTGATGGCGCTGGCGGCGCCCTGGCGCCGTCAGCGCGCTACCTGATGCGCGAATTCAGGGGCAGCGATAGAGGTCCTTGTAAGCGGTATAGAGTCCGTCTTCCGTCGGCATCTTGTGCGTTTCGGGATGGATTTTGAGCCAGGCGATGACCTGCTGCCGGGGATGATCGTCCTTGATGCAAATGGACTGGGCGTCCTTTTTGTTGATGTTGTTCAGCACCGCATTGCGCATTTTATATTCGCATTGGAACACATCCCCATCGCAGGTGGCGATGAACTCAGTGATCGTTGGCGCATCGGATGGCGATTTTCGCCAGGGGTCATACTGAGCCGGGTCAAGAGCGGCGCCGGAAACAGAGGAAGTTCCCAGAAGATAGAAAGCCAAATAAAGCAGCAACCGCCAGATCATTTTTCACCTTTGCAGCCCGCATGCTGATCTCGCCCAAACCGTACTGGCCATTGGACCTTCAGCCAGTTTTTAAAATTCCTTCTTGCCGGCGGTCGGTTTGCCTTGGACCTAGGTCCAACTTTTTTCCCGCAAGCGCGTCGCACAGTCTGGCAGCCCGATCCAAAAAAGGGTTCCGCGCGTGCAAAACAATCCTGGGATGAAGGCGAAGACTCGTTTTTTCGCCGCTTCACTTGTTTCACTAGTCATGCTGGGAGCTTCCGCGCCGGCCCTGCTTGCCGCCGAAGGCGCGCCAGCCACTTGGGATGATCTGCAGCTGGCCAAATCCGGCAAGTACAGCCGGCTTTATTTGCTGCCGGGCGCGGATTTCCAGCCCTACAATAAGATTATGTTGGATCCGACCGAGGCGTCCTTCCGCAAGGATTGGGTGCGCAATTATAATCAATCGTCGGGTACGATTTCACGGCGCATCTCTGATGAAGACGTGAATCGCGTGATCAAAGAAGTCAGCAGCAACTTTGGCGATATCTTTGCCGAGGAATACCAGAAGGCCGGCTATCAAGTGGTACAAAGTCCCGGACCGGATGTGTTGCGCGTGAAAACGGGCGTGATTGACATGGAGGTCAGTGCTCCCGATGTGCGAACCGCAAGCCGCAGCTATTCCGCCTCTTGGGAGGCGGGCCAAGCGACCTTGTTCGTGGAGGCCCGGGATTCCCAGACGGGAGCGCTTTTGGGCCGGGTTCTGGACCGGCGGCTGGCGGGTGACAATCAGCCTTATTTGCGCAACAGCGTCACCAACAAGGCGGACTTCAAGATCCTGTTCCGCAGATGGGCCAAGGATAGTCTGGATGGCCTGAACCGGCTCAAGGGCGGCGGACCCGTTGCCTCCGTGCAGAAATAAATCGCCGCCGGAGTGCTAGCCGACCTTGCTGACCTTGGCGCCCTGCAGTGTCACAGGGCCTGTCAAGCCTGCGTCACCGAAGGCGAACAGCTGTACCGGCTTGTCGAATTGTGAAGCCTCGATCTTGCTGCCTGGAGGCACCACGGCCACCGAGGCATCGCCGCCCACATCCCAGTCATCGCTGCTCTGGAAGCGTTGCAGCGCATCCTGTGTCATGAAGGCAATCACTACGGCATGGTTCTCCGCCGCGGGCCGCACGGCATAGGTCATGCGATCGGTGCGGTAATAGCCGATGTTTTTTCCGCCGACACGCAGGGCGCCGCCACCATGCTGCCCCCCGAACATGAAGCCGGCGGCCGGAAAGACCAGGACGCCCGCGGCGCGCGATACCACCTCCTGTGATCCTGGCACTTTCGCATAAAAGGCGCTGAGCGTGCGATCCACCTTGGTGTTGATCTGCGCCTTGGTATCGCTGTCATAACTCCGGGGGAGCGCCGAGGGGGCAAAACAAAGAAGGCAGACCAAAGCGAAGGCGGCCTGAAGCAAACGACGCATGGCAATCTCCTTTCACCAGGTTCCCGAGGCGAGGCTTGGTGGGCCGCCCAGTCCAAGCACGGCGAGCCGGCCCTGTCCTGTTGGACCAAGGCCCAGTTGTCCTGAGCTGGCATCGGTGAGCGAGGGGTAGATAAGGCGCGGCGGCTTACGAAGCGGCTTCGCGCTTGCGGCTGCGGGCTTTGCGCTTGGGGCCGCGCGTGGCGGCTGCTTCCGCCAGTGAGGTATTGTCTAAAATCGCGCTGGCGGCGTCGCGCACTTCGCGCATCAGCCGGCGTACTTCGCAGGTCTTTTCGTCATCGCAATCCGAACAGCGGCGATAGAATTTGACGCTGGCGCAGGGAAGGGGGGCAAGCGGCCCGTCGACCGCGCGCACAATGGCGGCGATGGAGATTTCTGCCGCGGGCCTGGCCAGGGAATAACCACCTTCGCGACCGCGGGTGCTTACGATCAAACCGTGGCGCCGCAGTTCAAAAAAAATCAAGTCCAGGAATTTCTTCGGTATATTTTCGGTTTCGGAGATATCGCGCGCCTGGACCAACAAATCTTCATCTTGAGCGCGCGCCAGCACCAAAAGCGCCTTGATCGCGTATTTCGCTTTTTGCGACAGCATGCACCGGCCCGGCCAAATCCCTCCTTTCATGTAGGGTTTCGGCCGGGCCGGCGCAAGGCCTCACAGATTGGCGCGCAAAGTTACCCCTAGCAGGCGCTCCGGGCTGGGCGCTGATCCCAAAGGACGAGGCGCCCGGAAGCGAGGCGAGCGCTGTTGAGGTGTAGTAAGTCTGATCCAGCAGATTGCTCACCCACACCGCGACGCTACCCTGCCGCTGGGCTGCCTAAGCCGCCTTGATCGCATGCAAGCGCGGCGTAGGCGAGGCCGCTTCCGCTTAGCTTTTCTGGCGGTTTTGAGCGCTAAAAATCACCGGCCCAAATCGTGACGGGCTCAAAACACAAGCCGCCAAAAATGAGGGCGCAAAGAGTTTCGGTTGATGCCACCGCGGGGCTGATCTTGAGGGGCAGGATACCCCGCAAGAATTATTCGGCGGCCACTTGAAGATTTGATTGCAACGCGGTTCTTCCCATCGTCCAATTGCGACTCAAGCGGACTTTCGGATTTTTTCGCCCTTGCGCTGGAAAATGTCTGCGCGCGTGACATCGGAAAGCGGCTGGGTCAGTTCGAAAAAACCATGGGCGGCGTAACCGCGGGCATGCACGACCCGCTCTGGTATGCGCTCATGATCAAAGTGGAAAATCTTTTCGCGGAAGTGAAAGTCTTCCAGCAAGGTGGGGCCCCGTGCGCCCTGGCGCAGCGAGTTTTGGTCGTCTGCGACGGGAATGCCCTGTTGTGTCGTGAGCGTATCGGCGTCGGTACTGGCAATCTGGTGCAATTCGCCGCCATTGCCGCGATCCGAGAGGGTTGGTGCGGCTTTTGGCGCGAGTGCCGGTTTGTGCGGTTTGGCGCGGGGCTTGACCATGGTTTTCCTGCGTTGTTTTTAGAATTGTTCCAGCATCCAGCTAACTCCGCCGTTATCGATATGTTCCGGCGGTTATGAAGCAGGTTTCGGCAAGCAAGTGCGACGGATCGCAACGGCGTAAGCGGTCACTTACCGTTCGGCATAAACAGGCTCAAAGCGAAGGCGGCCCACAGCATCAGTAAACCCGACGCGAATATTTTCATTCCCTTTTTGGGTCCCGCGCCAAGCCAGGACGATCTTGGAATTGCGCCATCCGCGGATCGGGCATTTCCGCCGACGAAATAGACGCCGAACAGCCCCACACCGGCAAACATCACTGCCACACCGGCAAAACGCAGAACGGTCATCGCGATCCAGACGAGGTGAAGCGTCATTTATCCCGCACAATGACATCGGCTTCTTGATCTTCGGCCGGTGAGATTGCCGGTTTTCCCCCCACCAGGTGCACCTGCGTAACCTCGTCGATAACGGCCAGAACCTCATGGGGATTGGCTTTCGCGGCCATCTGTTTGGCTTCGACATCTTCCCTGTCTCGTACCCCCGGACTATCCCGCCGCAGCTCCTCCAATAGCTCGATTATTTTCCTGGTCTTCTGTTCGGTGAGAAGTGTCGCTTCCAGCGTCATCTGCTCACGCAGATTGGCAAAGCGGTCGGCACGGCTCTGACTGATGAGGATCACGATGGCTATGACCAGGGCCAGGAGCGAGATGGTGAGTTCGAGTCCGGAATAGGGCGGAGCATCGGGTGCGGATCCGCTGCTGAGAAATATGAATTCGTTGAGGGACATCCAAAATACCATCGCGCCCATCAGCAACAGCAGGAAGATGGGGCGCCCGACGGACGTGGTTATGCGATCAACGATGCGTTCCGCCAGAGTTGATTTTCTATGATGCTCGGCGTGGAGCAGGGCTATTGCCTGAACCGTTTCGGCGACATGCGGCGGAATATCGATTTTAGGGCCAGCCAGTGTCATGCGGCGGCGAAGGTCTGGCAGTATTCCGGATATTGCGATTTGGTGCGGGGGTCCGCCGTTTTCACCTTCAAGGTCTTATCGCTTCCCCAGCTGCTGGCTCTTATTTGCGCCGCCACGGGCCAGTTCCTGATCGTCTTCGGTGCGCTGTTCAAACGGTATGGCGTTACCCAATTGGTCCTGTTCAAGCCCTGGAGGGGCCGATGGCCGCGGCGCCATTTTGGCTTTCTTGCCCGCATGAACACCGCCTTGTTGGCCGGCGGGATCGCCGTCACGCGAAACTCCACCCCGTCCCTGTTGGCTTCTGGGCATGGGCGCAGGATTTTCCGCTTCATTTTCCGGGTTTTTCAAGCTGCTCATGATCTCACTCGTCCTCTGCGGAATGAGCCGGCTGGACTGTCTTGCCGGTCTTTTTGGGCCCACGAAACCAATTCAGTCCCTTCTCCACTGCTCCCAAAAGCACAGCAGACGGTGCAAGGCCCTGCTGCTCACTGCGCCTTTTGAGCATCTCCAGCATGCCGATACCGAGTGCCAGTAAAATGAGTTTGCGCATGGCGGTTCCCGTTTTCGCGTCCTAAGGAGCGCGGTTGTGATGATTAGAGGTTGAGCGGACCCCCCATCAGGGTCGTAAGGGGCTGGTCAACAGGGCGCCCGCTCGGAAGTGACAACGCCCCCCGTGGTGCGGCCGTTCCTCAGTACAGGACTGCACGGATAGATCTGCGCGACGCTCGCTAACACAGGTGCGAGTCGTTAGCACAGCCATCGCTGGAACCATTGGGCATCGGGCGCTCTCTCATCTTTGAGTTCACCCCAAAACCGACAGGATACCCCATGGCCCGCAATCCCGACGCCATCGCACTGCTTAAAGCCGATCATCGCAAGGTCGAGGAGCTGTTTGAAAAATACGAAAAGACGCGGTCTAAGAAAGCCGATATCGCCAAGCAAATCTGCATGGAACTCACCATCCACACCATGCTGGAAGAAGAGATTTTCTATCCCGCATGCAGGGCAGCAGGTGTGGAAGCCGACATGATGGACGAAGCCAATGTCGAGCATGACGGCGCCAAGATGCTGATCGCGGAACTGGAAGCCGGTGCTCCCGAGGACGATTTTTATGATGCCAAGGTCAAGGTGCTGTCGGAAGAGATCAAGCACCATGTCAAGGAAGAGGAACAACGCGGCGGCATCTTTGCCCAGGCGCGCGAAGTCGATCTCGACCTTGCCGAATTGGGCGAGCAAATGGTGGCGCGTAAGGAAGAATTGATGGCGCAGGTCAAGGCCAAGGGTCTTCCAGCGCCCGTGACCCTGACGATGATGGCTCCGCCCCCGGAACAGGGACGCGCGCCCGCTTAGCCTGAGAAGAGAAACGTCAAGCAGGAGGCAGCGTGCGTAGACGGTGCTCCATGCTTCGCTTTCAACGCGGCACATTAAACGCCGAACGGCGGCAACCGGCGGAACATCCGCTGAGCCGTCGAGTTAAGCCTACAGACAAACCCACAGGAGAGCTTCAATGCGTAATATGATACTCGCCACCGCAGCACTCATGCTGCTTGCGTCGCCTTCTTTCGCTCAGGATATCCGGGCTGCAGCCCCGGCCGAGCCGGTCAATCCCGCCGTCAAGGGCATGCATGAGAACAACTCTGCCACACCGGTGGCTGGTGCCAACAGTTTCACCATGAATCAGGCCAAGTCGCAGATCGAGGCCAAGGGCTATACCAAGGTCGCGGGCCTCAAGAAGGGCGAAGACGGCGTGTGGCGCGGCAAGGCGACCAAGGATGGAACTTCGCACGAGGTCAGCGTCGATTATCAGGGAAACGTGAACTAGCCGTCTCGGCTCCAACTCTTCTTTCAAACAAAGGAACAACAATGACCAAGACCATCACACGCGTGTATGACGACTATCTTGCGGCGGAAAACACCGTGCGCGATCTCAAGGCGGCGGGGTTGGGCGACAGCCATATCGGTATCGTGGCCAGCAATGCCGAAGGCTGGCACAAGCCGGGCGGCGGCGCCGTCGATCCCAAGCATGATAAGGACCGCGACGGCAAGGACGACCGTGCCGAAGGCGCGGCGACCGGCGGCGGCGTTGGAACCATTCTTGGCGGCGCGGCGGGCGTGGCCGCTGGCTTGGGTATGCTCGCCATTCCCGGCATCGGACCTGTGGTCGCGGCCGGCTGGCTGGCGGCGCTGGCTTCCGGCGCGGTGGGCGGCGGCGTCGTTGGCGGCCTGATCGGCGCGCTGGTGGAATCGGGAACCAGCAGGGAAAATGCGGAACTTTATGCCGAAGCCGTGCGGCGCGGCGGTGCCATCGTGACCGCCAAGGTGGGTGACGATGATGTCGTCCGCTACACCGAAATCATGGACCGCAATGCCTTGAACGTGATGGCGCGGGAACCTGCTTACCGCAGCAGCGGCTGGAAAGGTTTTGATCCGGATGCCGCGACCTATGACGCGGACCAGATCCGCCGTGAGCGGGAAACTTATCGCCTCTAGACTATCACTATAAGGACAGAGCCCGGGGCCCGGCCCCGGGCTTTTTTATTGGACACCTCGCGGAACATCGGGATGTGTTCCTGCTCAGCAAACAGGGAGGGGCCTACCAATGTGGTGGAAGTTTTCCAGTGATGTTGCCGCAGCCACTTTTGAGGCCCAGCGGGTGATCGCGCTGCGGTTGATGAAACCGGCCGGAGGTGGTCCCGCCGCCCAGCACGAAGCGCAGAAGATGGTCAGCGAGAAGATGGTGGCCTCGGTTGAGGCTGCGAGCACCCTGGCTGGCGGCGGTTCGATGGAGACTGTGGTTCGCCGTTATCGAACCATCATGCGCGCCAATGAAAAGCGTTTATCGGGCCGCAAAAGAAAAAGGTGACGAGAGCGGCCCCATGCTGCTTACCGCTTGCTTACCGGGCAGGGTGCGACAACGCGTGTTTCCGATTCAATGCCGAAAGCGAGCAGGCGCGCGTCTGCGATGGATATTTCCGCCGCCGGCTTGGCGAGCGAATAACCACCTTCACGCCCCCGGGTTGATTGGACCAGGCCATGCCGCCGCAACTCGAAAAAGATAAGGTCTAAAAATTTCTTCGGAATGTTTTCCGTGGTCGAGATATCGCGAGCCTGAGCTAGAAGATTTTTGTCCTGAGCTCTGGCCAGCACCAGGAGCGCTTTGATGGCGTATTTCGCCTTCTGCGACAGCATCACAAACAGTCCAATAACTGCTCTTCATTTAGGAAGTTGCTCGTGGCCGCGCAAGGCGTCTTGCGACTCTGTCTATCCGGGACCGCAATTCTTCAAAAGGATTTTGGGCGCTATCCCGCCAAATTATAACCTATTGCATATCGAAATACTATGGTTTAAATTTACTCGTTATTCGGCGGACTTTCCGTTGGGCATGTTGCCAACTCGAAGCTTCCGCCGCGCTCCATCTGGGCAGCCTTGCGAGGAAGCCAGTTGGTAGGAGCGCACGTGCGATCAATATGGCGTTTGGCAATTCCGGCCGCGTTTGGATTGGCGATATCCGGCGCAATGGCACAGCCATCCGGTCTGCCTGATACGGTGGCCTGGACGGTATCCCAGGATACAGCCAAGCCGGGTGACAAGATCACGCTTGCGCTGCACGGCACAGTATTGGACGGCTGGCACGTCTATTCACTCAAGCAGCTTCCGCTGGGACCTAACCCGTTCCATGTCGCGCTGGATGGGGGCGACATCGCGGTTACCGACGGTGCGCCGGCAGAAAGCAAGGCGATAAGAGCCAAAGACGCTGCTTTCGGCTTTGAAACCCAGTACTACGAAAAGGCTTTTACAGTCACCTTACCGGTGCGCTTGAGCAAAGGCGCCGCTGCCGGGCAACATGCTATTCCGGTCAGTGTGCGGTTCCAGACCTGCAATGGCCAGATTTGCCAGCCGCCGAAGACAGTGCATCTGTCAGCGCCTGTCACCGTGAAGGTGGATGGCTGACGCGATGACTTCCATCACGCCTCAGCGGCGC
>Ga0068865_100001620_pt1 | contig 13196 bp, 16 predicted proteins | sample KBSMisM12_FD_75293 | JGI IMG/M metagenome (GOLD analysis project Ga0068865, IMG submission 75293) | Miscanthus rhizosphere microbial communities from Kellogg Biological Station, Michigan, USA - KBS Miscanthus M1-2 | ecosystem: Host-associated > Plants > Roots > Rhizosphere > Soil ...
GGGTCATGACCGTCCTCAGAGAAGCAGGAGCATGCTGAGCGCATGCAGCATGATGCCGATGAGCAGGCACACATAGGCCGCGGCCAGCCAGCGGGCCTTGCGCTCGCAGATCGCCGCGTTGCGTTTCGCCGCCGTCAGGTAGTCGGCCATGCGCTGCTGCAGCAGCTGCGGCAGGGTCAGCGCCTTGTTGTCGTAGTCGGTGACGAGATCGTCGGCGTTGAACGGCGCCTCGAACGTGCGCACCGCGCTGGTCCAGGTCGCGGCCGCCAGCGACAGGCCCAGCAGGAGGATGCCGCCCGCAACGGGATAGAAGGCCGGGCCTCCGGTGACGGGGTGATCCTTCAGCACGAAGACGACGAAGCCCGCGTAGAGCGCGCTCAGCGACAGCACCGCGTTGGCGCGGCCGTCCAGCTCCTTGCGCCGCGCTTCCTCGTCGTCGAACAGCCCCTTGGCGAGCGCCAGGGACTGCTCAAGGCGTAGAGGAATGCCGGTCGGCATCGGAAGGCCTTCCCCGCTGCGGGCGAACACCGGGATGCGAACGCACCGGTGGGATCAAGTCAAGTTGCGCGCGCTCCGCCCCGCCACCGCGACCCGGAGCGGGATCAAGGCTGCGGCTGCGGGGGAGGTGGCAGCGGGGTCTCGGGAACGGGCGCCGGGCCGGCCATCGCCTCGGCAAGGCAACGGTGGGCCTCTTCAGGATTTCGCGACCCTTGGCACGGGCTGCCGGCTGCCCGGTCGATCAGGGTGTTGGGGTCGGGGGCCGGCGGCTTGTTCAGCTTGGTCTTCGGCGACGGTATCCGCACCGACTTGTTGACGAAGGTGTCCTGGTCGCGCGACGGCGGGTCGACGGACTGGGTGACGTGGACCTCGATCTTGGGCCGGGCGAGCTCCTTCCAGGCCCAGTCCCTCAACGCGATGGCGCCGGGCCGATAGGCAGGGTCCAAGTCTGGCTTGCAGTGGAGCGCGCGTTGCTCGTGATCGACGACGGCCTGATAGGTCTGGCGGTGCGCCGCGACGACGCCCAGCAGGTACTCGGGCAAGGCCTGGCAACCGGGCGTCGCCAGCTGGGCGAGTTCCGCGCCGGCCGCGTTCCATTGCTGGTCCCGGATGGCCTGCACGGCGTGGTCCAGCGAGGCGGCGGCGCGCGCTCCGGCCGGGGCGGCCAGCAGGCTCGCGGCCAGGATCGCCGTGGCCGCGAGGCGTTGGTCGGCGCTCATGGGCCGGCCTTCGCCGCGGGCGTCGGAAGGGGGACGTCGGGTGGGGCCGACGCCGGCGCGCCCGGCGTCTCCCGGTAGCTCGAGTCCTTCGGAACCCACATGGCGTAGCCGATCAGCGCGACGCCCAGCAGCACGAAGAGCAGGCCCGGGGAGGCGCTGGCGAGGTCCGCCTTGGCTCCGTTCAGTTCGGTCTTGAACGTGAAGCTGCCGGTGATGCCGTCACGCAGCAGGCCCGCACCGATGCGTACGACCAGGAAGCCCAGGACGAAACAGACCAGCTTCAAGACGAAGACCGTCGTCAGCCCGTAGATCATGATGGCTTGCGCCGGCTCCATCGGTCCGCCCCCGGAACGTAGGTGTCGTGATCAACCAGTTTGGGTTGAGCTTTACATTCCCACACGTCGCCTGCGCGCCGTCAACGCGAATGCCGCGGGTGGATGGGCGCAAGGGCGCTGGGCGAGGGCCGTTGGCGGTCCGGGGACGGCGTAGCGCGTCTAAGCCGCCCTCTCCCTTCCTCTTCCTCTCCGCTGCGCGGGGGGAGACGAGGCGCGGCGCCTTGCGGGCGTCAGATCGTTCACTAAATGTTCCGGATGACCTCTGCCTATCCCGCCCGAACGCATCGCGGTCCAGGGCCTGTCGCTGCGCGGTGTGGGGCAGGGCGCGCGACATCCCGTGTCCGGAAACCCTGTACAAGTGGGCCGCGACCTTCCCGGCGTTCGCCCGCGAGGTGGCGGGCGCCTACGACTTCCAGGCCTGGATGGCGGCGGACCGCAGGCTGACTGAGAGCCCGTATTACGAGACGCTGTTCGCGCCCGCGGCGCGGGCCGTCGCGGCGCAGGCGAAACCTGTCGCCTCCCGGCGAAAGCCGGCGGGACGCACGCGCGCCCCTCCGCCGTCTCGAGCTACTTCACCCGCGTGAGCGTGATCGTCTGCACGCGCGCCGGCTGGCCCGGCGCGGCCTTCGTGGTCAGGACCAGGGTGTCGCCCGTCAGCTTGGCGTCGGACTCGAAGGCGCCGGCGGTCACCGCGCTGACGTTCTTGGCCACGATCGGCGTGCGGGTGAGCTTGCCGCCCTTCAGCGCGTAGGTGCCCGCCTGGGCCCCTATCGGCGCCCACTCCTCGTAGCGGGCGAGCTTCTCGGCGTCGGTCGGCTTGCCCGGCGTCGCGACCGGCGCGGACGCCGAGCGCGGCTTGTCACCCTGGTTGGACACCGCCGCGTAGTGGCCGTGGGAGAAGATCGTGAGGCTCTCCTGCGGGCTGTGGTTCGTCAGCGGGTTGGCGCCGGTGATCACGACGTCCGTCGTCTTCCAGACGCCCTCGATGGACGCGGATTTCCCCTTCGCTTCGGCGGCGGCGGCGCCGGTGGCGCCGGCGAGCAGGATGGCGGCCGCCAGGACGGCGGCCGGTTTGACGTGCAGGCTCATGGTGGTTCCCCCAGGGGTGATGGGCCGCGTAAGGGAACGGTCCGTCGAGGCGGGCCATGATGGTCCGCCTACGGATATCACGCTGTTCGCCTATGGGCGTTCCGTCAATCGAATAGCGGCGCCCGGCGTCGCGCCGTCCGCGGCCGACGAACACTCGCCGTAGAGGCGAACCGGGTTGTGGGCGAGGGGTTTGAGGCGGATGGTTAATTTTCAAGATCGGCGTTCCACGAACGGGATCGTTCGAGGCGCGCCGCCTGCCGACCGGAGGACCACCATGAAGCGCCTCGTTTCCGTCGCCGCCGCCTGCGCCCTGCTGGCCGCCGCCAGCGCCGCGAACGCGGGCAAGATCTACCTGACCGGCCACGACCCGGACTTCCACGCCCAGGGTCAGGTCGACGGCCAGGTGCAGCTGAACGTGGCGCTGAACTATGTGACCGGCGGCAGCTACAACGACGGGTCGACCAAGTTCCTCTGGGTGGAGAGCGACCTGGCGGCGACCAGCGGCCACCGCGTCGGCTTCGACGGCCTGGCGGCGATCGGCGTGGGCGCCGGCAACGTCGACCGGGTCGACGCCTTGGGCTTCGCCACGGCCGACCTCAGCGACTATTCGGCGATTGTGGTGGCCTCGAGCTTCGGGGGCATGCTGACCAGCGCCGAGATCAACGCGATGATCGCGCGCAGCGCCGACATCGCCAGCTTCATCAATTCCGGCCACGGCCTGGCGGCGTTCGCCGAGTGCTTCCAGACCTCCGCCTGCGACGGCTCGAACCTTACGGTCCCGACCGTCCCGTTCGGATACCTGCCCATCAGTGTCGTCTCGGTCGACACCGTGGCGCCCTATCACGTGACCGCCTTCGGCGCCTCGCTGGGGCTCAGCGACGACATCGTCAGCGACTGCTGCACGCACAATTCGTTCAGCAAGATCGGCGGGCTGGGCATCGTCGACCTCGACCTGAACGGCGTGCCGACGACGCTGGCCGGCGATGTTCACGTGACCGAGCACGGCTTCACGCCTGAGCCCTCCACTTGGGCGATGATGCTGCTGGGCTTCGGGGGCGTGGGCGCGATGCTGCGCCGCCGGGCGCGGGCGGCCCTGGCCTAGGATGGATCATCGCGGCGTTGGGGATCTCCCAGCGCCGCGGCCCAGTCGTTGTAGAACCACCCCGTGATGATGAAGTGCAGCGGGATGGGCAGGGCGATGATCGCCAGTTCGATCCGTGGCGGCAGCAGGCCGTGCTGGTCGAGCCAGCCGGCGCCCAGGTACAGCGGCACGCCGGTCCAGACCAGCAGCAGGAATCCCTGAGGGCGCATCAGGCGCGCGAAACGCGCGCCTTCGGCCTGGTCCATGGTCAGGCGCACGTTGACGAGGACGGCGAGCGCGCTGACCGCCAGAAACACGCCCGCGCCATAGAGCCAGGGCCAGGGTTCGGAGCGGCCGACGAACGTGCCCGCCGTGAGCAGCAGGAGCGGCGGGACGAAGGCGCTGGTGGTCTCGGCCACATGCGGCAGACGCCGGCGCGCGAGGGCCAGGTTCGCGAGCACCACCCAGACGCTGACCGTCGCGGTGCCGGTGGAAAGGAGCTCACACCAGGTGCGGAGCGACTGGGCGTCCAGCGGCCACAAGTGCATGCGCGCCCTGGCTTCGGTGACGAGGTCGGTCAGCACCAGGCCCACCAGCACGCTCACCAGGGTGACGAACACCGCCGGCGAACCGGCGATGACCTCACCGCGCAGTCCGGCCGCCGGCGCGGGCGCGCGGTCTTCCGGCCTCGGTTGTCTGCGATTGTCCCCCACGTGGGGAGCGTAGTGGAACCTCCCACCGTGTCATCCCGGAATGCGCGAGAGCGCATGTCCGGGACCCATTGGCTCCGAGACGGAGGATGGATCGCGGCGGTGACGCTGAGCGCCGTCCTGCGGCTCGGGCGCGTATGGGTCCCGGTCCTCCGCTGCGCGGAAACCGGGATGACACGGGGATTGTGGACGACGACGCCGTGGCCGAGGCGTTTCCCCCGCGCGTAACAATTCCGTCACGGCGTCACCGGGTGTATCGTGGCCCTGGGACGACTCAAGCGATCGCAGGGGGGACCTGGGATGAGCGCTTCAAGAGTAACGTGCGTCGCGCTGGCATTGTCACTGGGCGTGTCGACTGCGCCGGCGCTGGCCCAGCCGGCGCCGATGAAGGTTCCGATGAACGACTTCAACCAGGCCTTCTACCGCTGCGACGCGGGCGGGGCCTTCATGATGTCGTACGACGCCGACGACCCGGCCAAGGCGGAGATGGCCGGCAACGATGGCGCCAAGCCGCATCAGTTGAAGCGCACGCCGGCCGCCAACGGCGTCGAGTTCACCGGCGGCGGGGTGCGGTTCTGGACCGACGGCAAGACCGTGGTCGTGGAAGGCGCCAAGGCGCCCTTCAAGAACTGCAAGATGAAGACGGGCTGAGCCCCTCTCCCTCTCTCCCGGGGAGAGGATGGCGCGCCTAGGCGATCACCTGCGCGGCGAAACGCTCCATCTCTTCGTACTGGGGGCTCATCTGCAGGAGCAGGAGGTCGAGGCCGGCCGCCTCGTATTCGGCGATGCGCGCCTTGATCTGGTCGGGCGTGCCGATGAGGCCCGGCCGCAGGCCCCGGTTAGAGACGGAGTACTCCTGCAGCTTCATCTCGCGCTCGAGCTGGGTGCCGGAGAGCCACTGGTCGAAGTTGGAGAAGCCGGGCGCGTTGGGGTCGAGCGTGGTGATCCGGGCGACCTCGGCGCGGGCCTCGTCCTCGGTGTCGCGGACGATGGCGTAGGCGGCCATGCCGAAGGTCATCGCAGGCTTGCCGGTCGCCGCGCGGCGGGCCCGCATGTCGGCGATCTTCTCGGCGACCACGTCTGGCGCGTCGCCGTGCATGACGTAGGCGTCGCACTGGGTGGCGATCAGGGTCTTGGCGGCCTCGGACTCGCCGCCGGCGTAGACCACGGGCTTGCGCACCGGCTTGGGCTCGCAGATGGCGTCCTTCAACTGGTAGCGGACGCCGTCGTGGGTGAACTTCGGCTGCGTCCAGAGCCCGTCGACCACGTCCAGCCACTCCGACGTTCGGCCGTAGCGGTCGTCGTGCTGGTCGAACTGCAGGCCGTAGCTGGTGGCCTCCTCGGCCCACCAGGACGAGACGACGTTCAGCGCCAGGCGACCGTTCGAGATCCGGTCGATGTTGGCGGCCTGTTTGGCCAGCAGCGCCGGGTGATGGAAGTTCGGGCGGACGGCCACCATCAGCTCTAGGGAGTCCGTGACGGCGGCCAGGGCGGCGGCCGTGGACCAGGCGTCGAGCGCCGGCTGGTCGGTCCCCTTGATGTCGTTGAGGTTGAGCTCGGCGACCAGCGTCAGGTCGTAGCCGATCTTCTCGGCCCGCTGGCAGAGGCGCTTGGTGTAGTCCCAGGTGGGCGCCATGTGCTCGTCGGGCACATTGCGCAGCCAGCCGCCGAAGACCGGGGTCCAGAAACCGTAGCGCATCTCAGGCCGCCGCCTTCTGCTGGGCGGCGATCAACTGGACGAGCCAGTCGACGAGGCGCTCGTGCGGGTCCCAGCCCAGCACCTCCAGCGGCTTGGCGACGAAGTTCGACATGGCGTTGAGGTCGTAGAACTTCGGCCGCCCGTCGCGGTCGTCGACCATGTATTCGATGCCGCCCACGTCGAGGCCGCTCATCACCGCCACCCGCTCGACGGCGCGGACGATGTCGGGGGGCGGCTGGAACGCGCTGATCGTGATGGTGGGCTTGTCGACCATGCAGACGTCGGCCGGGCAAAGGTCGAAGGTGGAGCCGGCCCCGTCGAGGGCGAGCGCGTAGAGCAGCTGGCCATCCATCACCTCGCAGCGGATGACGCGGGCGTCGCGGGCGGGGATGTAGGCCTGGACCAGCGCCACGCCGTCGACGCCGACCGGGGTCAGCCTGTCGGCGACGGCGGCGGCCAGTTCGTCCGGCGTGTCGTAGCGGATCATGCCGGTCCCGGAGCCGCCGACATTGACCTTGACCATCACCGGATAGCCGACCTCGGCGGCAAGGCGCGGGACGTCCTGCCGGCGATGGGCGACGCGGGTGGCCGGGACGTCGAGGCCGGCCTGGCGGAAGAGGCTGAGCTGGCGGGCCTTGTTGGTGTCGTAGGCGAGCACGCCGGGGCCGTTGATCACCCGCGCGCCCAGGCTCTGCCAGTGGTCGAGCGCGGCCATGGAGTAGAAGAGCGCGTGCTCCTCCTGGCGCAGGAAGGAGGACATGGCCAGGCGGTTCAGGATCACCGGCGCGGGGACGCTCGTGTCGGCCGGGTCGAAGGTGTGGTCCTGGATCGGGATGGCGGTCCAGTCGAGGCCGCGCCGCTCCAGCGTGGCGAACAGCGCCTCGAACCACTGGGGGTGCTCGTAGAAGACGGCGAGGTCGGCCAAGTGCCTGCTCCGATTGTCCGGCCGACCAGATAAGGCGCCTGGGCGCGGTTGGCATCCCCGATCTCGCCAACCGTCCCGGAAGCCGACAGAGTGGTCCGACCGGAGAGGGAGGACCGCTTATGGACTTCGAGGTGCTGGCCGAGGGGCTGATGTTCCCGGAAGGGCCGATCGCCATGCCGGACGGCTCGGTGATCCTGGTGGAGATCGCGCGCGGGACGCTGTCGCGGGCCTGGAACGGCAAGGTCGAGGTGGTCTGCGACCTGGGCGGTGGGCCGAACGGGGCGGCGCTGGGGCCGGACGGCGCGGTCTATGTGGCCAACAACGGCGGCGGCGTGGTGGCGGGCACGGTCACCGGCCAGCCGCCGGTTCCGGGCGGCATCGACCGGGTGGACCTGGCCACCGGCAAGGGCGAGCGGCTCTACGCGAAGGTAGGCGAGGACGCGCTGTCGGCGCCGAACGACCTGGTGTTCGACCGCACGGGCGGGTTCTGGTTCACCGACTTCGGCAAGACCAAGGGGCGCGAGCGGCATCTCAGCGGGGTCTACTACGCCCGCGCCGACGGTTCGAGCGTGACCGAAGTGTCGTTCGGGGGCACCGGCTACAACGGGATCGGGCTGTCGCCCGACGAGGCCACGGTCTATGCGGCCGAGAGCTACACCGGCCGGCTGATCGCCTTCGACCTGACGGGGCCGGGCCAGGTGGTGAAGGGCGGCCGCGGCGGGCGGCTGGTGGGGACCGCGCCGGGACGGGCTTTCTTCGACAGCCTGGCGGTGCAGGCCGACGGCGACGTCTGCATCGCCTCGATCCGCGACGGGATCACGACCATGTCGCCCGCCGGCGCCTGCCGCCAGACGCCGCTGCCCGACCGGATGACGACCAACATCTGCTTCGGCGGGGCCAACATGAGGGACGCCTACATCACCCTGTCGGAGACCGGCCGGCTGATCCGCATGCGCTGGCCGATGCCGGGTCTGAAGCTGAACTACAGCGCCTGAAATCGCCTGACGGGCGAGCCGCTTCCCCTGGCGATTGCGCGCGCTGGCCCGGGCGCGCGAGGCGTGCTCCCTTGCGGGCATGCTTACCCAGTCCTTAACGCGTTCCATTGTCCGCCTGGGGCCGCCCAGCGCCTTCGTCGCCGCGGTGATCCTGCTGGCCCAGGTGGAGAACCCCTACTGGACGGCCCTGTGCCTGGCGGTGTTCGCCGCCCAGCTGCCGATCCAGCGCGCCATCCTGGCCCGCGACGCGGCGAGCCGCGCCCAGCCCGTCCGCGTCCGCGCCTGAAGACGACGCCGGGTTTTGCTGACGCCGCCTGCGCGTGGCGGTTGCGCCGGAGGAATCGCCCCACTACGGTCGAGCTCCAGCCTCCGTTGAGAGGCAAGGCGGGGGCCTGGCCATGCCTGTATCCGGCGGGATCAGCGGCAATATCGACACCGTCCAGCTGTCGCATCTGCTGGGGACCGACATCGTCACCGCAACCTCGACGTCGCTGGTGCTCAGCGGCGGCGGCGTCAGCCTGAAACTCACCGGCTTTGGGCTGACCTACGACTCCAACGAACAACTCGTCGGCGGAACGGTCACCAACATCGAGTTCGCCGACCCCGAGCCCGTCAGCGCCTTTGGCCGCGTCCTGGGCCATATCGACGGCCTGTCGTTGCCGGCCGCCACCCTGGTCGGGTGGCTTGCGCAGAACGCCAACACCCTGGCGTTCAGCACGATCTTCAGCGGCAATGATGTCATCGGCGGCACACTGGGCGGCGCAGACCTGCTCCGGGGCTTCGACGGGAACGACACGATCGCAAGCGCCAACGGCGGCCCAGACGCAATCTACGGCGGCAATGGCGACGACAGCATGACGGCCTCGGCGACGAGCGCGGACCTTCTGGACGGCGGTCCCGGGGCCGACACCATGGCCGGCGGCGGAGGAACCTTCGCCGATATCTTCCAGGTCGGCGCCGGCGAGAGCTCTGCCGCCCTCGCGGCGGGCGGGGCCACGGGACGGATCGATCACATCACCGACTGGACCAATGCCGACTTCCTGCTGTTCACCGGCGGGGTTTTGGCGACCCCCAGCACCTACGCCGAGATCACCGCCGACAGCTTCGACCAGGCCGCCACCGTGGCCCAGACCAATCTGGGACAAGGCATCGAGTACACCGTCGCCCAGGTCGGCGCCGACCTGATCGTCTTCGACCTGAAGGACGCCGACGCCGTCGTGTTGAGCAACCGGACGCTGGCCGACATTTCGCTGGCCAATGTCGGGGGGAATCCGGGCCTGGCCGGCCAGCCCCCGCCGACAGGCGGGGGGCATGCACAGCTCTTCGACGGCTACGAGGCCGACCTCTTCAAGTCGACCGACCTGAACGCCTCCACGCGGATCGTGCAATCGAGCACCTCCGACGAATTCGACTGGGGCGCGGGCTACCACCTGATCATGACCGGCTCCGGTTTCGTGTATGGCGGTGGCGCCAACGGGTTCGGCCTGACCGCCGGGACGGTGACCGGCATGGACATCGTCGGGCCCTACGGCCACGCCGTGCTCACGGACCTCAACGTCTCGGGCGCCGCGCTCGCCCAGGCTTTCCTGGTCGGCGACCAGACGCTGTCGAATGCTCTGGTCGCGGCGGGCAACGACCTGATCGAGGTGATGGGCACCACGCCGCCCGCGACGGACACCGTGTTCGAATCGGAAGCCTGGGGCGGCAACGACACCATGCTGGGCGGCGGCAGCCGCTCGAGCCTGTTCGGCGGCGACGGCGACGACGTGATCAACGCACGGTCCGGCGACGGCAACTATCTGCGCGGCGACGCCGGCAACGACTCGATCCTGGGGGCCGCCGGCTTCGACGACATCAACGGCAATCAGGGCAACGACACCGTCCACGGCGGGGCGGGCGACGACTGGACGGTGGGCGGCAAGGACAACGACCAGCTGTTCGGCGACGCCGGGAACGACATCGTCTGGGGCAACCTGGGCAACGACACGCTCGACGGCGGCGATGGCGCCGATCAGGTCCGCGGCGGCCAGGGCGACGACGTGCTGGACGGCGGCGCCGGCAACGACTTCGTCTCCGGCGACCGAGGGAACGACACGATCTCCGGCGGCCTGGGCGCCGACCTCTTCCACGGGAGCCAGGACGCCGGCATCGACCGGGTGACCGACTTCCGGGTCTCCGACGGCGACCGGGTCATGCTGGACCCCGGGACCAACTTCACCCTGACTCAGGTGGGCGCGGACACCGTCCTGGACATGGGAAGCGGCAACCAGATGATCCTGGTCGGCGTGCAGATGAGCTCGCTGCCGCCGGGCACGATCTTCTTCGGCTAGGACCGGGTCCTATTTCCGCATCGAGGAGTCGCCGCGGCGCGCCTGGTCGTTCAGCAGCTTGGCCATGTGCTCGGCGTCGGCCTGGCTGAGGCGGGTCTGGGGTACGCCCGCGACCACGGCCGGCGCGCCGGTCCAGATCTCCAGCACGGTCCAGCCGCCGGTGTCCTGCCGCACGGCGAAGCGGTCTTGTTTACGGTCATCAGGCATGTGCTGACCTTTGCCCGAAGCGGGCGGCAAGTCCAACACCGCAGAGTGGCGGCGCTCAGCTATTCGCGTGGGAGGCTGAACTTCGCCCGGTCGGCGGGGACGAAGGTGAGCTCTTCGATCCGGCGGCTGTGGGCGGGATCGCCGGCCAGGTCGATACGGAACGCCACGCGGACGGGCCCCACTTTGCGGTAGTCGGAGAGCTCGTAGGTCGGGCCGTTCGCCTCGACCATGCGGGCGAGCAGGTGGGTCGTGCGGTCGAACCAGAGCTGCCGCGCCGCCCCGCTCCAGGGCTTCACCTCGACGACGTCAAAGGCGCGGCCGCCGGCCTGGCGGACGCCCAGGTAATCTCCATGGGCGTCGAAACGTCCGGGATAGAAGAAGCCGTAGACGCCGTAGAAAGCCTCTGTGCGGGCGGCGGCGACCGGGCCCGCATCGCCCGTGCCCGACGCCTGGCCGGAGGCCGCGATGGTCCAGGCGCCCTGGCCGTTGAAGCCGTGGACGTGCAGGCCGTCGGCCTCGCGGACTTCGACGCGCAGACCGTAGCGCAGCGGGTCCTGCCAGGCCTCGTAGGGAACGCCGCCCAGTTTGCCCGTCTCATGCCATCCGCGAAGGAAGTTCCACCCGGCTCCCCCGGCCGCGGCGCGGGCGCGGGCCAGCACCTGCTGGGCGTCGCGCGTGTAGCCGATGGCGTTGGCCCGAGAGCGCGGCTTGGCGGCCTCGGCCGGACCGATCGCAGCCAGGGCGAAGGCGAGCCCGCAAGAGAGGGCGAATCGGCGTGCGGTGTCGGTCATCTGCGCCGCTGTCATGTGGGCGGCGAGGCAAGCGGGCAAGCGTGTTCAGAACATGGCCCGCCGGCCTGCGACCGCTCAGGCGTGCGCGCGTTGCCGGCGCGCCGGGAGCGGCGGGGCGAAGGTGCGCGGGCTCTCGGCCTGGCTCTGCGTCAGCCTGGCCTCGATCTGGTCGGCCGGCATCGGGCGGGCGAAGAAGTAGCCCTGCATGCGCTCGCAGCCGGCGGCGCGCAGGAAGATCGCCTGGGCCTCGTCCTCGACGCCCTCCGCGACGATGCGGATGCCGAGCGAGCGGGCGGCCTGCAGCATGGAGGTGACCAGCTTGGCCACGCGACCGTCGGTCGCCACGTCGCCGATCAAGGAGCGGTCCAGCTTCACGGTCTGGATCGGCAGGTTCATCAGCGCGCGCAGGTTGGAATAGCCGGTGCCGAAGTCGTCCAGCGCGATGGCCACGCCCTTGGCGTTCAGCCGCTCGATGTGGCGGCGCGACAGGGCCAGGTTCTCGAGCAGGAAGGTCTCGGTGATCTCGACCACCAGGGCGGTGGCGGGCAGCTCGGTCTTGGCGAGGCGGCCGATCAGGCGGCGCGAGAAACCGGGGTCGAGGAGGTCGCGGGGGCTGACGTTGAACGAGATCCGCTCGATCAGGCCGCGGGCCACCCAGCCGGCGGCCAGGTGGCAGCCGGCCTCGAACACCGCCTCGTCGATGCGCCCGATCAGGCCCAGCTCCTCGGCGATGGGCACGAAGGCCGCAGGCGCGAGGAGCCCCTGCACGGGATGCCGCCACCGGGCCAGCACCTCGACGCCGACGATGCGGCCGTCGCGGCTGTCGACCACCGGCTGGAACCAGGGCTCGATCTCGCCAGCGGGGATGGCGCGGCGCAGCTCGGCCTCGAGGTTGAGGCGGCGGTCATTGTCGGCCCGCAGGTCGGCGTCGAAGGCGCTCCAGCGCCGGCCGCCCCCGGTCTTGACGCGATAGAGCGCCATGTCGGCAAAGCGTTGCAGGTCGCCAGCGTCGGCCGCGTCGTCCGGGAAGACCGCGACGCCCACGCTGGCGCCGGGCGAGACGTGGCGGCCGTAGATCGGGTGGGGCTGGGCTAGCACCCGCACCAGCCGCTCGGCGCGCCGGGCGGTGTCGGCCGTCTCGGAGATCAGGGCGAACTCATCGCCCCCGAGCCGCGCCACCAGCTCGCCGGGGCCGCAGTCGGCCCGCAGCCGCTCGCCCACCTCGGCCAGGAACAGGTCACCGGCATGGTGGCCGAGGGTGTCGTTGAGGTGCTTGAAGCGGTCGAGGTCGACCACGAAGAGGCTGATCCGGCGACCCGCATCGGCGGCGGCCTCAAGCCGCTGGCAGAGCTCGGCGGTGAAGGCGCCACGGTTGACCAGGCCCGTCAGGCTGTCGGTCTGCGCCAGGCGCAGCGTCAGCTCGCGCTCCGCCTCCAGCTCGGCGACGCGCTTCCTCAGGTCGGCAAGCGTCGTGTCCGCATGCGCGGAGGCGTGGTCTCGCACGGGTGAAAGCTCTCAAACTGCAGGTTCAGTCTGAGTGTCGCGCGCACGCGGCTAACGCCCGGTTGAAACATATGACTAACGGGCGCGAATGCCGCAGCAGGGCCGCCTCTCCCACCGACGTAGTTCGGGGAGAGGCGGCCCGGCCAAGGGCGTCAGGTCTCGGCGCCGGCGTAGCTCCAGAGCTTGGGCGGCGCCTGCCGGTGGCGGAGCGGCGGCAGGCCGAAGAGCGGCCGCAGCCAGCCGACGCGGCGGGCGGCCTCGTAGGTCAGCACGCAGCTTGCCGCCGTCGTCGCGACCAGCAGGAAGGCCTCCAG
>Ga0068865_100001629_pt1 | contig 13155 bp, 9 predicted proteins | sample KBSMisM12_FD_75293 | JGI IMG/M metagenome (GOLD analysis project Ga0068865, IMG submission 75293) | Miscanthus rhizosphere microbial communities from Kellogg Biological Station, Michigan, USA - KBS Miscanthus M1-2 | ecosystem: Host-associated > Plants > Roots > Rhizosphere > Soil ...
TCTACTACGTACCGGGGTTGCTGTTCGGCGAGTTGGGCGGCCGCACGCCCTCGCCCGCCGCGGCGTTCGTGCTGGTCACCGGGCTGGCCGTCATCCTGCTGGCGCTGAAGTACGTCGATGTGTCGGCGCGCTATCCCGACGGCGGCGGCGTGGTGTCGGTCGCGACGGACGCCTTCAACCCGACGATCGGGTGCGTGGGCGGGATCCTGATCTGCATCTCGTACTTTCTGACCGCAGCGATCTCCGCGGTGTCGGGCCTGCAGTACCTGGCGGGTCTGTTTCCCGCACTGGATCACTGGCTGGTCCCCGGCGCCAGCGCGGCGATCATTCTGCTGGGGATGCTGAACTACGTCGGCGTCCGCGAGTCGGCGATCCTGACCGCGGTGCTGGCGGTCGCGTCGTTCGCCGTCAACATCGTCCTGCTGACCATCGTTTCGTTGAAGCTGGATGCGGCGCAGTGGCGGCTGGTGATGGATCAGTTCAAGTCCGCCACCGCCCTGCCCCCGTGGCCGCTGCTCGTCGGGTTCTCGGGATCGTGGCTGGCGTATTCAGGCCTCGAATCGATCAGCCAGATCGCGCCCGCGCTGAAACCGCCGCGCGAGAAGACGGCGCTGCGCGCGATGATCCTGGTGATGGCTGCCATCCTGCTGACGTCGCCGCTGGCGACCGCGCTGGAGACCGCGCTGCTGAAGGCAAACGAGGTTAACCCCGACCGCTTCATGTTCGAGCTGGGCGCCGCGTTCAGCCCGCGCTGGCTGCAACTGGGGATCGTGGCGTCGGCGGCAGCGCTGCTGCTGGGCGCTGCGAACACGGCGCTGATCGGCTGCTACCACGTGTTCCTGGCGCTGGTCCGCCTCGGCTTCCTGCCCCACTGGCTGTCGGGGCGCAGCCACAAGTTCAACACGCCCCACCGCGCCATCGCCGTGTCGGTGCTGGCGCCCGTGGCGGTGGTCGTCGCGTCGCGCGCCCAGCTGGGGATCCTGGGCCACATCTACACGTTCGGCCTGCTGGGCGCGTTCACGCTGACCAGCGTCGGCCTCGACAAGGTGAAGTGGCAAGAGCGTGTTCGCGGCCTCGGCTTCTATTTCGGTCTGCTCACGTCGGTGTTCGTGGTCAGCGCGTGGGGGATCAATCTCGTTCACCGCCGGTTCGCGACTGCGCTGGGCGTGGCGGCCACCGCGCTGGGGTGCGCCTACGCGATCGCGGTCAAGAAGGGGTGGCTGGGCGCGGCGCGCAGCGGCTTCGTCGCGGCGGAGGACGCGGAGCGCGCCGCCACCGAGATGGGCTCGGCGGTCGAGATCCTCACCGTCGCCGAGGCGATCCAGATGCGCGAGATGTACCGCTCGTCGACGCTGGTCGCGCTGCGTTCCGCCAACCTGCGCGTGTTCCAGGAGGCGCTGGCGCGCGTGCGCGGCTGCGGCGAGAACGCCGTCTACCTGATCTTCGTCGACGAGATCCCCGGATTGTTCTTCCCACCCAACACCGGCCCGTCGCGCGAGGCCCGCGAGGTGCTCGCGATCGCCGTCGAGTACTTCAAGGAGGCGGGCATGGTCGCGATCCCGATCTGGCGCATGGCGCACGACGCCGGCGCGTCGCTGGCCGGCGCGGCCCGCCGCCTCGGCGTCGACGCCGTGCTGCTCGGAACGTCCCAGCGCGGCGCCGTCTGGCACCTCCTCCGTGGGAATGTCTTGCGGTCGCTCGTGCGTGAGCTTCCCGAGGGCACGCGCGTCTGGATCGTCAACTAGTCCGGCGACCGCGTGGGCTTCTTGATGGTTTCTTGATGCTCGCAGCCCCCTTTTGACGCCATCTTGAGGCCCGACGCGGTACCTCAAAAGTGTGCAATCACCGTCGGTGACACTGCCGGCTGAGCGGTTCCGCCGGAGCCCGCGCCTCGATGCGGTCCTGCTCGCCGATGCCGCGCGCGAGCGCGCCCGCGCCGTACGGGATCTGCTGATCATCGTGGTCGCGTTGCTGGGCTTGCCGCTGTTCCTGCTGGCCGCCTGGCCCGGCCATGTCTCGATCGGCGTGCGCGCTCTCGCGGCCGCCGGGTGGGCCGTAGCGGCGCTGGCCGTCGTGGCCGCGCTGGTGCGCGAGCACTGGTGGACGCGCATCCGCTCCCGCCGCGTCGAGGCGCTGGGGCCGCTCCCGACCTTGCGTTCTGCGCGCCGCGGCGACGCCGCTTGCGCCGCGGCGTCCGAAGAAGAAGACTGAGCGCCGGAGCGGCCCAGCCGCTCTCGGCCCATGCCGTCGCCCGCGCCCGATCTCGACGTCCCTTCGCCCGCCCCCCGCCTCCGCGCGTACGCGGCGGCGCTGGGCCTGGTGGCGCTGGCCACGACAGTGGGCTCGCTCGCCCGCCACCATCTCGGCGAGCCGGACCTGGTCTTGCTCTACCTGCTGGTCGTCGTGATCGCCGCGGCGCGCTTGGGCCGCGGGCCGTCGTTGCTCGCGGCGACGGTCTCGGTCTTGGCGTTCGACTTCTTCTTCATCCCGCCCTACCTCACGTTCATGGTGCACGAGAAGCGCTACGTGCTGACGTTCGCGATCATGCTGGCCGTCAGCCTGGTGACCAGCGGCCTCTCGCTGCGCGCCACCACCGAGGAGCGGCGCAGCTCGCTGCTCAGCGCGTTGTCGCACGATCTGCGGACGCCGCTGGCGGCGATCACCGGCGCCGCGACCACCCTGCGCGACGAGAGCGCCGCGATCGATCGCGACCAGCAGCGCGAGATGCTCGACACGATCTGCGAGGAAGCGGACCGGCTGGAACGCCTGGTGCGCAATCTGCTGGACATGACGCGCCTCGAGTCCGGCGCGATCGCGGTCAAGCGACAGTGGCTGCCGCTGGAGGAGATCGTCGGCTCGGCGCTGACGCGCGTGGAATCCCAGCTGGAGGGCCGACCCGTTCGCACCGACCTGCCCGCCGACCTGCCGCTGGTGGCTGTCGACGCCGTCCTGATGGAGCAGGTGTTCGTCAACCTGCTGGAGAACGCCGCCAAGTACACGCCCGCCGGAAGCCCGGTCGAGATCGTCGCGCGCGCCAGCGCCGAGGGACGCGGCGTCGCGATCGAGGTCGCCGATCGCGGTCCTGGAATCGCGTCGGGGGACGAATCCCGCCTGTTCGACAAGTTTTTCCGGGGCCGCAACACGGGATCGACGGGATCGACGGGCGCAGGCCTCGGCCTGGCGATCTGCCGCGGGGTGATCAGCGCGCACGGCGGGACGATCGCCGCCGCGAACCGCCCCGACGGCGGCGGCGCGGTCTTTCGTCTGACGCTGCCGATCGTCGGGACGCCGCCGCCGGCCCCGCCTATCTAAGTCGGGAGGGGACAGGGTGGGGGCCCCCACCCTCCCCCTCCCGAACCCTCCCGCGATGGTACGCGGCGAGCAAAGCTCGCCGGCTCCCCACGCGCGGGCAACGTCACTTCAGTAGGACGACCTCGCCGCGCAGGGCCACGCCGCCGACGACGTTGCCGGCGCCGCATTCGTACTGGGTCTCGCTGACGAACTCCTGGCCCTTGTACAGACTGACGATGTTGACCACCGCGTTGCCGCCCATCTTGTGCGCGAACTCCTGCAGGCTGCGCACGGCCGACAGAAACACCCAGTTGCAGCCTTCCTGATCGGTCTTGTTGAAGAAGTTGGTCTTCTTATTCTGCGTCGTCACGCCCATCCGGCGCACCGGCGGCGCGTACGGCTGACGGCCGAAATAGAGCTGAACGCCCGGATCCAGCTTGGCCCGCGCGTCGGGGCTGTTCAGCACGTCGGCGATCGGAAGGCGCAGGCGGTCGTCACGCGCGTCGGCCGGCGTGGCGAGGCAAGCAAGGGCAAGGACCATCAACAACACCGTTTTCCGACTCATCGCAGTCTCTCCTCCGTCACGCGATGCTACTCGAACACGCGCCGAAAAAAACTACGTCTTCGCTTCGGCTGTTGGGGAGCGGTATCCGCCGGCGGGGGCCAAGCAGGTGCAGGCGCGGGCGCGGCGGCCGGTTGCTGCGGCGGCGGCCACGCGGCGGCGGGCGCGGGCGCGGGCGCGGGTTGCTGCTGCGGCGGCGGCCACGCGCCGGCGGGCGCCGGCTGCTGCGGTGGCGGCTCGCGCGCGGGCCAGTTTGCGGCGGGCGCGGGCTCGGTGGCGGCCGTCGGCGCGGACGGCTGCGAACCGGACTGCGGCGGCCAGGCGGGCTTCGGGCGGCGCGACTTCTTCGCCGGCGCAGCCGGCGCCGGCGCCGTAGCGGCCTGGACCGCGCCCGCATCGGCGGCGGCGCCCGCCGCGGGAGCGGACGCAGGCTCGCGTGGCGGCGCGACGACAGCGGCGTTCGTCGTTGCCGCGGGCGCCGTCGTCGTCGCGGATATCGCCGCCGGCCCTGCCGCGACCGGACGCCGTGAGATGAACGCGAAGGCTCCCGCGCCGGCCACCGCCGCCGCCACGATGCCGGCACCGATCAGCAGCCCGCGCCGCGCCGTCCGCGCCGGCGCCGTGTAGCCCGGCCCCAGAGATTCGCCCGCCGAGCTGGAAAACGTCGTCACCGGCGCGACGCCGCCGCCGGTGGGTGCCGCCGCCGGCGCCGGTGGCGGCGCGACCGCCGGCGCCGCCGCGGCCACCGACCTGCCCGACGCCGCGCCCTCGAACGCGCGCGAGAACTCCGTCATCGTCGAATAGCGACCGACCTGCGTCTTCGAAAGCGCGCGCCGCAGGACGTCCTCGACCTGCGCCGGCAGCCCCGGATTCATGTTCGCGAGCGGGGACGGCGCCTGGTGGATGACCTGGTAGAGCAGCGACGCGACGTTCTCGCCGATGAACGGCGGCCGCCCGGCCAGCAGCTCGTAGGCGATGCACGCCAGCGCCCACTGATCGGTGCGGTGGTCGATCTCGTCGATGCGCCCCTCGGCCTGTTCGGGCGCCATGTAATTGGGCGTGCCCATCACCGCCAGCGCCGCGGTCAGCTTCGTCCCGGCCGCGCGCACCTTGCTGATCCCGAAGTCGACGACCTTGACGAAATCGGTCTCACCCTCGACCGACAGCAGGAAGATGTTCGCCGGCTTGAGATCGCGGTGGACGATCCCCTTGGCGTGCGTCGCCGCCAGCGCCGACGAGACCTGCCGGATGATGTGGCTGGCGGCCGGCGCCGACATCTTGCCGACGCGCGCGATCCGCTTCTCCAGGTCCTCGCCCTCCAGGTACTCCATCACCAGGTAGGGTTCGCCGCCCGGGGCGGCGCCGAAGTCGAACACCTGCACGATGTGGGGATGGCCGAGCTGCGACGTCACCTCCGCCTCACGGCGGAAGCGCGCGATCGCCTCGGGGTTCGCGGACAGCTCGCGGGCCATCAGCTTCACCGCGACGCGCCGTTCGAGGCGCAGCTGCACGCCCTCGTAGACGGCGCCCATTCCGCCCTGCCCGATCAGGCGGGTGATCTTGTAAGAACCGCCCAGGACGGTCCCGACCAGCCCTATGCCTGGCGAGGTGGACATTTCGTGCCGCTCCAGTGTACCGCGGTCCGCTGATTCCCAAGAGAATGAAGGATTTGTAAACGACGAACACTAAAGCTCAGGAGGCCTTCTTGAAGCCATTGTTCACGTCGCGCGCTTTTTTGGGAGTGATCCTGGTTGCAGCGGGGACGCTGCTCGGCTGCGGCGGTGGCGCCACCGGCGGATCCGGCACCGGCGCCAGCGGGGGCAATCCCGGGACGGCTGGAACAGGGACGCCCGGCGGCGGCGGCACGACCGGTAGCGCCGGCAGCAGCGGATCGCCGGGAGCGGCGGGCACCGGCTCGCCCGGCACGGGCGGCGCCGCGGGTGACGCGGGCACGAGCGGCGCCGGCGGAACGTCGGGCGTCGCGGGAACTGTGGGCGGCGGGGGAACCTTGGGCAGCGGCGGCACCACGGGCGTCGGAGGCATGACGGGAACGGCCGGCACCGGCGGAACCGCCGGAACCGTCGGCGGCGCGGGCCGCGGCGGCACCACGGGCACCGCGGGTCGGGGCGGCACGACGGGCAGCGCGGGCAGCTCCGGCAGCTCAGGGACGACCGGCACCGCGGGAACCACAGGCGTGGCGGGCACGACGGGCGCGGGCGGAATGATCACCAGCAGCAAGCGCTCGATCGCGTCGTTCGACGACGGCTGGCTGTTCTTCAAGGGCGACGCCACCGGCGCCGATCAGACGAGCTTCAACGATTCGAGCTGGCGCGCGGTGAACGTGCCGCACGACTGGAGCATCGAGGGCCCGTTCGATCAGAACGCGCCGACCGCGGGCCAGGGCGGCTACCTTCCCGCCGGGATCGGCTGGTACCGCAAGCACTTCATGCTGCCGACCAGCCAGATGGGCAAGCGCATCTTCGTCGAGTTCGACGGCGTGATGGCGAACGCCGACATCTACATCAACGGCACCCGCCTGGGCACGCACGCCAACGGCTACATGAGCTTCCGCTACGAGATCACCACGCAGGCCGTGTTCGGCGGCAGCGGCAACGTGATCGCCGTGCGCGCCAACAACAATACGCAACCGGCGTCGCGCTGGTACGCGGGCGCCGGCATCTACCGCCACGTTCGCCTGATCGCCACCGATCCGATGCACGTCGCGCAGTGGGCGACGTTCGTGACCACACCGACCGTGTCGGCCAGCAGCGCCACGGTCCACGTCGCGACGACCGTGCAGAACCAGGGCGGCGCGCAGAGCGTGACCGTGCAGGCGGTGGTCACCACGCCGGGCGGCACCGCGCTGGCGCCCGTCGAGTCATCGCCGCTCACCGTCAACGCCAATGCGTCGCAGAACTTCGCCGTCGACGTGCCGGTCTCGAACCCGATGCTGTGGGGCCCGACGTCGCCCAGCATGTACACGGTGACCGTCAACGTGCGCGTCGCCGGTACGGCCGTCGACGACGACGTGGTGCCGTTCGGCATCCGCACCATCAAGTACGACCCGGACGCCGGCTTCAGCATCAACGGCACCGCCACGAAGTTCAAGGGCGCGGGCCTGCACCACGACGTCAGCGGCCTGGGCGCCGCCGTTCCGATGCGCGCGTGGCAGCGCCGGCTGGCGCAGATGAAGCAGATCGGCATCAACGCGATCCGCACCTCGCACAACCCCTACTCGCCCGAGTTCCTCGACCTCGCCGACCGCATGGGCTTCATGGTGATGGACGAATTCTTCGACGCGTGGAACGGCCACAAGGTGACGGGCGACTTCGGCGGCACGACGTTCACGAGCTCGGGCCAGACCGACATGACCGATACGATCAAGCGCGATCGCAACCACCCCAGCGTCGTCATCTACAGCATCGGCAACGAGATCCGGGACGCACTGGCGACGCAGCTGGCCACCGCGATGACGCTGACCAACCTCGTCCACCAGACCGATTCGACACGGCCGGTGACGCAGGCGCTGTTCCGGCCGAAGGACACGGGCTACTACCCGGGCAACTTCGTGAACGTGCTGGACGTGTTCGGCGCCAACTACCGCATCAACGAGGTCGCCGAAGCCTGCGCGCTGACGCCCCACCACGCCGGCGTCGTGACGGAGTCAGGGACGAGCACGTCCGACTGGTCGATGATCACCGCCAACAACCAGCTGACGGGCCTGTTCATCTGGACCGCGTTCGATTACCTGGGCGAGGCGGCCGACATGTGGCCGACCGTCGGGTCCGCCACCGGCATCATGGACCGCATGGGCACGCACAAGTCGACGGCCGACAGCTACCAGCGGCTGTGGGGATCGACCACGCCGCCGACGGTCCAGACCGGAACGACCGCGTCCAAGCTCGTCGTGACCGCCGACCACACGGCGATGGTCACCGACCCGAACGACGTCGTGTACGTGAAGGCGCAGGTCTCCGACAGCAGCAACCGCGTCGTGACCAGCTCGTCGGCGGCCGTCACGTTCAGCATCACCGGTCCCGGGACCATCATCGCCGTCGACAGCGGCAGCACCACGCAGGAGTCATTCCGCGGCACCTCGCGCAACGCATACCAGGGGCTGGCGTTCGCGATCGTCCAGGCAACGGGCGCCGGCACGATCACCGTGAGCGCGTCCTCCGGCAGCCTCACCGGCGCGTCAGCCACCATCCAGGCCAGCGCCGGCGCCTTCGTGCCCTGCTCGGGCAGCTGCGACTAGGCGCGGACCCCTCTCCCCGACCCTCTCCCCGCTTCGCGGGGCGAGGGAGAAGGAGTTGCACGTTGCTCGGCGTGTTGTATATACAACCAATGGCCATGGATCACGCAGCCGAGATCGCGCGCGATTGCATGGCGTCTCGCGTCCGCCGGCTCGAGCGGCAGCTCACGCGTCTCTACGACGACGCGCTCCGCCCGCATGGCCTCACGGGCTCGCAGCTCGCGCTGCTGGTTGCCACGCAGCTGAGCGGCACGACGACCGCCACGGAGGTCGGACGCCGGCTCGATCTGGAAAAGTCGACGGTCAGCCGCAACCTCGCGCGGCTGGCGGCGGCGGGCCTGGTTGACGTGTCTGATGGCCTGCGGATCACCGCGCGCGGCGCCGCCGCGATCGCCGCCTGCCACCCGGCGTGGCGGCAAGCGCAGCGCAAGGCGAGGAAGGTGCTTCATCCCACCGCGGGCCGTCTGATCGAAGGCCTGCCCGGCCATCTTGCGCGGCCTCACGACCGCTGAGAAAGGAACGATCATGACCTCCACGACCACCATCGAACAGCCACGCACCGGCGGCGAAACGACACGCACGCTGCTCTTGCTCGCCGGCTGGTTCTTCTTCGCCGTCTGGCTGGGTGCGACCGGCAGGCTGCTCACGCAGGGCGCGCCGCCCTTCGCGATCGCGGCCGCCATCGTGTTGCCGCTGGTTCTGTTCGTGGTCGATCGACGGCTGGGCAGTCCCCTCTTCGCTGGATTCACGCGTCTCGAGCTGCCTACGCTGATCCGGCTGCAGACGTTCCGCATCATCGGCGTCGTGTTCCTCGTCGCCTGGGCGGGCGGGACGCTGCCCGGCGGCTTCGCGCTTCCCGCGGGCATCGGTGACATCGCGGTCGGCCTGGCCGCGCCGTTCGTCGCCGCCGCGGTCACCGGCCGTCGACCGCACCACCTGACCCTGGCGCGGCTCTGGAACATTCTCGGCACCGTCGACCTCGTCACCGCGGTGACCCTCGGCGTCCTGCACGGGCGATCGCCGATCGGTCTGCTGGCGGGAGCCGTTCCGACCGACGCCGTCGCCCGCTACCCGATGAGCGTGATCCCCACGTTCTTCGTCCCGCTGGCGCTCATGCTGCACATCTCCGTGTTCCGGACACTTGCGACAAGCCGCCGCGACTGAGATAGCCTAGCGCCGTGCCCACCGACGGCGACGCGCAAGCGGCGGCAGATCCGCTGGTCGGCCGGACGATCGCGGGCGGGCGCTACACGATCACGTCCGTGCTCGGACGCGGCGGCATGGGCGTCGTCTACGCCGCTGTCCAGCACCCCGTGAACCGCAAGGTCGCGCTGAAGCTGATCCACCGCGAGCTGGCCGGCGAGCGGCACATCATCGACCGCTTCATGCAGGAGATGAACCTGACGGCGGCGATCGAGCACCCGCACACCGTGCGTCTTTACGACGTCGGCGATCTCGACGGGCAGCCCTTCATCACGACGGAGTTCCTGGAGGGCAAGACGCTGCGCGACGAGCTGGCGCGCGTCGGCCGCATGCCGCCGGCGCGCGCCGTCGCCATCGCGCTGCAGATCGCGCGCGCGCTGCGCGGCGCCCAGGCCCACGGCGTCGTTCACCGCGATCTCAAGCCCGAGAACATCATGCTGCTCGATCGCTACGGCGAGCGCGACTACGTCAAGGTGCTGGACTTCGGGATCGCGCGCTCGCTGCACCGCACGGGCGCGGACTTCCGCACCGGGACGGGCGCGATCCTCGGCACGCCCCAGTACATGTCGCCCGAGCAATGCGAGGGCAAGCCCGTCGACGCCCGCAGTGATCTCTATGCGCTGGGTCTGATCACGTACGAGCTGTGCGCCGGGGCGCCGCCGTTTCCGGCCACGCCCAGCATCCCGCAGATGCTGCTCGCGCACGTGGCGCAGCCACCGCCCGATCTCGCGACGCGCGCGCCCGACGTGCCGCCTGCCCTCGGCCGCCTGATCATGTCGATGCTGGCGAAGTCGCCTGAAGGCCGGCCCGCCGACGCCGACGCCGTCATCGCGGCGCTCGAAGACATGCCGGGGGGCACGCGCGGCACCGCGCCGGCGCCCGCCGTCCGCGGCGCGACGGCGCCGACCGAGGTCGCGGTGACGCCCACGACGGGCGCGCCCACCAGCGCGCCCCCCGAGCAGCGACGCAAGCGCGGGCCCATCCTCGCGTTCGCGGCCGTGCTCGTGGTCGCCGCCGCCGTCGTCGGCCCGCTCGCCCTCCGCGAGCCGCGCGACAGATCGGGCGCGGGCAATGCGGCGGTCGAGGAGCCGGCCTTCCCGAAGTCGTGCGATCCGGCGCTTGCGCGTGATCTTTCCGAGGTTCGGCGCCCGGGCACGCCCGACGCCGAAGCGCTGCCGCGCCTGACGGCGGTCGTCGCCGCGTGTCCATCGTCGCCGGTCGCGCGCGCGCTGCTCGGCACGACGCTGACGCGCCTCGATCGCGACGACGAGGCCGAACCTCACCTGCGCGAGGCCCTTTCGCTCGCGCCGGACTACCCAAGTGCGCAGCACAACCTCGCCGTCCTGCTCGTCAAGCGCGGCCGGGCGACCGAGGCGCTGCCGCTGCTGGACGCGGTGCTGCGGCGCGACCCGACGCACGCGACGGCGCGCGTCGCGCGCGCGCAGGCGCGCCTGTTGACCGGAAAGGTCGCCGGTGCCGTCGACGATCTGCGCATCCAGACGGAACACCGCCCGGATCACGGCGCCGGATGGGCGCTCCTCGCGGAGGCGCGCGCGCGTTCAGGCGACGGCGTCGGCGCGCGCGCGGCCGCATGCCGGGCCGTCGAACTGGGCGTCGCTTCGGCGCGAGAGCGCTGCGGCGGAGGCTCGCCGGACGCCTCACCCTCCCCGCTTCGCGGGCCCTCACCCTAACCCTCTCCCGCTCCGCGGGAGAGGGGACCGGAACGGACAGGATCTGATCCCCCTCCCGCTTGCGGGAACGGACCGGATCTGATCCCCTCTCCCGCCTGCGGGAGGGGATCTGATCCCCTCTCCCGCCTGCGGGAGGGGATCTGATCCCCTCTCCCGCTTGCGGGAGAGGGTTAGGGTGAGGGTCCGCCTACGGCGTGAGCAGCGCGTTCAAATCCTGCTTGGCGAGCTTGAACGCCGGCGCTTCCTCGACGACCTTCGTCAGCAACCCGCGGGCCTCGGCCTTCTTGCCCGCGTCGGCCGCCGCCAGCGCGCGCCCGTAGGTCACGGCCGTCGCCGCCGCCATCTTCGGCGGACGCGGCTTGGGCGCCAGCTGCGCGGCGTGCTCGAAGGTGGCCGGGAGCGCCGTGCGCATCGTGTCGGCCAACTTGGCTGCGAGATCGTGTTCGAGTCCCCAGAAGTCCGCCGCCGGGCCGTTCACCCCCACCGAGCGGACGACCTTGCCCGTCTCGACCTCGACGACGCGCGCGTCGATGCGCAGCGTGCCCGCGAGGTCGAAGTAGCTGCCCAGCACCAGGTCGCGCGCGCCCAGCAGCTTGCCGACGCGCGCCGCGGACGCGGTGTCCACCTTGCCCGACGCCGCCAGGCCATGCTCCTCGAGGATCGCCTTGAGGCGCGCGCGCTCGACGACACGGATCTCGGGCAGCTCGGCGAGGTCGGTGATCAGCATCTGGGCGAGCCCGTCGCGCAGCGGTTCCAGCTCGGCCTTCTTGCCGCCGTAATCGAAGTACAGCACCGCGACGGTCGGCTTGATCGGCTTGGCGCCCGGCTTCTCGGCGCGCGGCGCGCCCGCAAGACCCAGCACCAATATGACGGCGAGGAGGCGCACCGACGGGACCACGCGGCGATCATCGTTGCGCTGGCGGCGCCGGTCAAGGCGCGCGGCTGACGTTGACGTCGCCCGCTCCGGGACGGCAGGATCGCGCTGATGGCAGCCCTGGCCTTCGTTCTCGCCGGCACGTTTCTGGCGGCCGCCCCGCCCGCGCCGGGCGGCGCACCCGCCCCGCTCACCGTCGCGGTTTCGTACTTCGACAACAACACCGGCAAGGCGGAGTACGACCCGCTGGCCAAGGGCCTCGCCGACATGCTGATCACCGATCTCGGTCAGGTGCAGGCGCTGCGCATCGTCGAACGCGAGAAGCTGAACCAGATCCTCACCGAGCTGAAACTCTCACGCTCGAAGTTCATCGACCCGAAGACCGCCCAGCGCGTCGGCAAGGGCCTGGCGGCGCGGTTCATCCTCAGCGGCGGCTACACGCTGGCCGGCGACACGATCCGCATCGACGCGCGCGTCTTCAACGTCGAGACGGGCGCCGTGCTGACCAGCGAGCGCGTCGAGGGCAAGAAGGACGAGTTCTTCGCGCTGGAGAAGGACATCGCCGATGTCCTGATCAAGGCCCTCGAGGTCAAGCTCGCGTCGGCCGAGCGGACCAAGCTGCGCACGAACGCCACCCAGTCGTTCGAGGCGTGGTCGTCCTACGCGGCCGGCCTGGACGCCCAGGACAAGGGCGACGTCGCGGCGGCCCGCGCCGCGTACGCGAAGGCGCTGGCCGCCGATCCCAACTACCGCGCGGCCAAGAACGCCACCGAGCGGCTCGCGGCGATCTTCGCGCAGAGCGCCAAGCAGACCGAAACCCGCTTCGACGCCTCGTTCCGCGATCTCGATCCGAAGGCGAAGGACTTCGCCCAGCGCGTGACCGCGCTGCTGCAGTCGCTCGACAGCACGAAGACCGAACAGCTCGCGCGCAAGGTCGCCCTGCTGACCTGGCTGGGCCGCAAGGATCTGCTCGCCTGCACCGTCGTGGCGGGGCCGGCCAGCGGCAACCCGAGCATCATCGTCGGCGGGGTGCCGCAGGGAGGCGTCGTCAGTTACTGCGCGCAGGCGCAAGAGACGCTGGTCATCGCCAACCGCCTGGTCGACGACCCCACCCAGTGGGACGCGATCCCCAAGGTGTGCGAGCACTTCATCACGCGCATGCCCGGCGACAAGTCGCTCGTGTCGTACTGCGAGGTGGTCATGCAGTCGGTGGGGTTCAAGAAGAAGGAAGGCGCCGCTGCCGTCGCCAAGGAACTGGCCGACGACGACGCCTTCGTCCTCA
>Ga0068865_100001630_pt1 | contig 13150 bp, 10 predicted proteins | sample KBSMisM12_FD_75293 | JGI IMG/M metagenome (GOLD analysis project Ga0068865, IMG submission 75293) | Miscanthus rhizosphere microbial communities from Kellogg Biological Station, Michigan, USA - KBS Miscanthus M1-2 | ecosystem: Host-associated > Plants > Roots > Rhizosphere > Soil ...
CCGGGAGGGAGCGGGTGGCGGCCATGAGGGCGGTGAAGAGCGACCACATCACGACGGCGATGAAGTAGGTGACGCGCGTCCCGAACCGGTCCAGGAAGATGCCGCCCGGGATCTGGAGGGCGGCGTAGCTCCAGGAGAAGGCGGAGAAGACGAGACCCAGTTGCGCGGCGCTGAGGCCGAGGTCGCGGGTCATGAAGGGCGCGGCAATGCCGAGGACGGTCCGGTCGAGGTAGTTGATCATCGTCCCCACCGCGACCATGGCCAGGATCGGGAACCAGCGCACGTGGGTCGGGCGGGGGGGCGCGGTCGCTTCGGGTTCGGACACCGGGAGCGGCTGAGGCAGGGCCATGGGGACGCGACGGATGATAGTGGCCGCGGCGGGCCGGACGAGGGACGTAACGGTGGCGTTACGGTAACGAGACCTGCCCGGGGGGTGGACGGCCCTATTCCAGGCCGATCTCGCGGGCCAGCTCGGCGAACCTCCGGTCCTCCTTCAAGAGGTCGAACCGCGGGTCCACCTTGATCGCCGTCAGCTCGAAGGCCCGGTCCTGGCGGGCCTGGGTCAGCCAGCGGAATCCCACGTCGGCCTGTCCGAGGGCGAAGTGGATGGACGCGAACTCGAACGGCGACACGTAGCGGCGCTTGGCCAGGTCGCGGAGCTTCCTCAGGATGCCGAAGGCCATCTTGCGCTTGCCGGAGAGGGCGAAGGTGCGCCCGAGCGCGCCGTGCATGCGCGGACTGTGGGGCGAGAGATGGACGGCGCGCTGGAAGGCGGCCGCGGACTCGTCGAAGTCCTTCCGCTGCTCCTGGATCAGCCCGAGCGTCCAGTAGGCGGGGGAGAAGTGGGGGTTGAGCTCGATGGCGTGGTCGCACTGATCGAGGGCGGCCTCGAAGTCGCGGCGGTAGTAGTGGACCATCGTGAGATCGCGGGCGATGATGGCGGACACGGGATCGAGCGACTGCGCGAGCTGCATCTGGTCGCGCGCCTCGTCGAGCCGCCCCATGGGGGCGAGGCACGACATCGCGTACCAGTGATGCGCGGTCGGGTAATGGGGGTCCAGGCTGATCGCGCGCTGGAACTCCCTCTCCGCGCCCGGCCAATCCCAGTCCTGGGTCGATCGCACGTGGGCCAGCGAGGTGTGGGCTTCCGCGGATTGCCCGTCCAGCATCACGGCCGTGGCCGCGCAGGAGGCGGACTTGTCCCACACCTGCGCCGGTCCCAGCACGCCGTAGTGGGCGAGCAGGCCGAAGGCGTCGGACAGGCCGCTGTGGGCCAGCGCGTATTGGGCATCCTCGACGATCGCCTTCTCGAAGAAGTCCACCGCCTTCTGCAGTCCCTCTTCCGTGCGCTGGTTCAGGTGGTAGCGACCCTGGAGATAGAGATTGTGCGCGGCCAGGTTCTCCGTGGGCCGGCGCGTGGCGGCCGCCGTCGCCGACTCGAGGAGCTCCGGGCGCAGCTTCGCGACCACGGTCTCGGCCACCCGCTCCTGCAAGGCGAAGATGTCCTCGGTGTGGCCGTCGAAGGACTCCGACCACCAGTAGCGGCCGCTGGCCGCGTCGACCAGCTGGGTCGTGACGCGAAGCCGCTCTCCCGAGCTCTGGACGCTCCCGGTGACGATCATGGCCGCGGCCAGCGTGCGCGCGGAATCCGCATTCTCTCCCTCGGGCATGAGGTCCGCGGGATCCCAGGCGATGACCCGGAGGGCGGCCACCTTGGCCAGGCCGTGGATGATCTCCTGGCGCACGCCCTTGCAGACGTACTCGAGGCCGGCGCCGGCGCTGTGATCGCTGAAAGGCATGACGGCGACGGCATTCCGGCTGGCCGCGGCCGCGCTGATGAAACGCCGAGCCGACCCGCCGCCTTCCCGGCGCTTGAAGACGGGGAGGTATCCACCCTTGGGAAGGTCGATGATCGTCTCGTCCGCTTGTCCCTCCGCGCGGTAGTAGCGCGCCATCCGGGCGCGCAGCCTCCGCGCTTGAACGCGGACGATCGGATCCGTGCGCGGGTCGAAGGACGCCTCCTTGCCGAAGACCTGCACGCCGACCACGTACTCCTTGAGCTGGTCGCCGCGGCCGGCGATGGTCTCCGTGACGATGAAGCTGAGGAAGCGCTTCAGACGGTCGACCTGCTGGAAGGTCGGGCTGGCCAGCATTCGGTCCAGCTGCTGCCGGACCGTCTTTCCCGTGTCCCTGGCCGACGCTCGGGCCGCGCCTGGCATCTAGGCTTTCCCCGCGAACCGTGCGCGCAGCGCCTCCGCCGCGCCGCGCAGCACGCCGATGTCGCTGCCCACGGCGACGTAGCCAAATCCCATCTCCAGGTAGCGGCGGGCGTCTTCCTCGACGGGAGCGAGGATGCCGATGGGCTTGCCCGCCTTCTTCGCGCGGGCGCAGGCGTCCGCGAAAACGGCGACGGCCTCGGGATGGCGGTTGTTGCCGAGGTAGCCGAGATCGCCGGCCAGGTCGGACGGTCCGATGAACAGGCCGTCGACACCGTCCACGGCCGCGATCGCCTCGAGCTCGGACAAGGCCCGTCGCGTCTCGAGCTGCACGAGCACGCACATCTCGCGGTTGGCCTGGCCGTGGTAGTCCTTGATCCGGCCATAGCGGTTGGCGCGAATGTTCGCGGCGATGCCGCGGACGCCTTCCGGCGGATAGCGCGTCGCCGCCACCGCGCGTCGCGCTTCCTCCGCGTTCTGCACGTACGGGACGAGCAGCGTCTGCACGCCGAGGTCGAGGATCCGCTTGATGAGGACGAGATCGTTCCAGGCCGGCCGCACGATCGGAGTGGTGGCCGGGAAGGCCTCCAGGGTGCGGAGCTGATCGACGACCATCGGCACCTCGGTGGGCGAGTGCTCGGTGTCGATCAGCAGCCAGTCGAACCCCGCGCCGCCCAGGACCTCCGCGGCCAGTCCGGTGCCGAGGCTCGTCCAGAGCCCGATCTGGGTGCGCCCCTCGGCCAGGGCGCGCTTGAAGGCGTTGACGGGAACCCCGGGAGCGTCCGCCATCAGTGGATCTCGGGCTCGGGAGTGGGCAACGTGCCTTCCAGGAAATCGAAGTCACAGCCCTTGTCCGCCTGGGTCACGTGCTGCGTGTACAGCGCGGTCCAGCCGCGCTGGTAGGGCGACTCCGGCTGCTTCCAGCCCGCCCGCCGCCGCGCCATCTCATCCTCCGACACCTGGAGGCTCAGCTTGCGCGCGGGCACGTCCAGCTCGATGAGGTCGCCGTCGCGCACGAAGGCGAGCGGCCCGCCCACGAACGATTCCGGCGCGACGTGCAGCACGCACGCGCCATAGCTCGTGCCGCTCATGCGCGCGTCCGAGATGCGCACCATGTCGCGCACGCCCTGCTCGAGCAGCTTCTTGGGGATGGGCAACATGCCCCATTCGGGCATGCCCGGCGCGCCCAACGGGCCTGCCTTCTGCAGCACGAGGACGGAATCCGCGGTGACGGGCAGGGCGGGGTCGTCGATGCGCGCCGCCAGGTCGTCGTAGCTGTTGAAGACGACCGCCGGCCCGGTGTGGCGCAACAGGCGCGCCTCGCAGGCGGTGTGCTTGATGACGGCGCCCTGGGGCGCGAGGTTGCCGCGCAGCACGGCCACTCCGCCTTCCGGGCTCATGGGCTTCTCGCGAGGCAGGATCACGTCCTCTTCGTAGACCTGCGCGCCCGCGATGTTCTCGCCGAGCGTGCGGCCGTTCACGGTGAGGGCGTCCGTGTGCAGGAGGTCGGCGATCCGCCCCATGGCCGCGCGCAGGCCGCCGGCGTAGAAGAAGTCCTCCATCAGGTATTTCCCCGACGGCCGGATGTTGCCGACGACCGGCGTGCGGCGCGAGAGCGCGTCGAAGCGATCGAGGTCGAGAGGCACGCCCGCGCGTCCCGCCATCGCGATGAGGTGGATGATCGCGTTCGTGGATCCGCCCAGCGACATCGTCACCGTGACCGCGTTCTCGAAGGCCTTGGTGGTCATGATGTCGCGGGGTTTGACGTCTTCCCAGACGAGCTCGACGATGCGCCGCCCGCTGTCGGAAGCGAGGCGCGGGTGGTTCGCATCCGCGGCCGGGATGGACGAGCCGCCGGGCAGCATGAGGCCGAGCGCTTCCGCGGCCGCCGCCATGGTGGACGCGGTGCCCATGGTCATGCAGGTCCCGAACGAGCGCGCGATGCCGTCTTCGATCTCCTTCCAGGCGCAGTCGTCGAGGTTGCCCGCGCGTTTCTCCGCCCAGTACTTCCAGACGTCGCTGCCGCTGCCCAGCACCTCGCCGCGCCAGTTGCCGCGCAGCATCGGCCCCGCGGACACGAAGATGGCGGGCAGGTTCGCGCTGGTGGCGCCCATGATGAGCCCCGGTACCGTCTTGTCGCAGCCGCCGAGGAGGACCACGCCGTCCACCGGGTTGGCGCGGATGATCTCCTCCGTCTCCATCGCGAGCATGTTGCGGTAGAGCATCGTGGTCGGCTTCATGTACGTCTCGCCCACGGAGAGGACGGGCATCTCCAGCGGGAAGCCGCCCGCCTGCCAGACGCCGCGCTTCACCTCTTCCGCGCGCAGGCGGAAGTGGGTGTGGCAGGAGTTCGCGTCGCTCCAGGTGTTGAGGATCCCGATCACGGGGCGCCCGGCCCACTCCGTCTCCGCGAAGCCCGCCTGCTTGGTGCGCGAGCGGTGGGTGAACGAGCGCAGGTCCGGCCGCGCGAACCAGCGCGCGCTCCGCAGGTCTTCGGGCGTCTTTCGCGGTGCGGTCACCGGCGGGCGCCCGAGGCCGGCGCCGGCGCGCCCGCGCGCTCCTTCTCGCGCGCGAGCAGGGTGCGCGCGGTCGGCTCCAGCTCCACCTTCTGCTTGTCCGAGATCGCGGTCACGAAGGGCGGGATGCCGCCGGTGGTGGCCACGCCCGCCAGCTCCAGGGCCGCGTGCAGGACACGTGCGGGGCCCCAGGCATCGCGCTGGTCCTCGAGAGGAAGGAACGGGAGACGCAGCTCTTCCGCCGCCGTCCAGTCCCTGGCCACGCAAGCTTCGAACAGGGCCTGGCTCAGTGCGGGCGCGAGGCATCCGGATCCGGTGGTGAACCCGGGCAGGTCGAAGCCCTTCAAGTGCGCGACCGCGGGCCGCTCGCCCATGCCGCTGATCACGAAGCGGCGATCCACGCGCTCGAGCAAGGCCTTGAGGTAGGGATCGTCGAGCGGATCGGGGCGGACCACCGCGTATTTGATGCCGACGCACACGCCGGAATCCACGAGGCGCGCCACCGCGTCCAGGCCGGCCGTCTTGTCGCTGCCGAAGGACCCTTCCTCCTTGAGATAGAGGATCAGCCCGATGCCGGCCGCTTCCGCGATCTCGCGCATCCCGGCCTCGAGTCCCGCCGCGTCGCGCGGATCGCTGCACGGCAAGGCCATGGCCACCGGGAAGCGATGCCGGCGCAGGAGCGGGGCCTGGTCGAGGGCACGTCCGAAGGACGGCCCGACGCTCGGGATCGCCCAGTGATCGTCCGGGAACCCCGCCATCCAGCCCAGCATCTCCTCGTATTCGGCGAGGGTCACGTGATACAGGAACGCGTTCCCACCGTAGAGGAACCGGCGCAGGCCGCCCGCGGCCATGTGGCGCAGGATGCGGCCGTTGGCCTCGAGATCCAGCGCACGGCGCTTGTCGGCCCGGCGGGCCAGCGGAGGCACCGCGAACACGCCGCGCAGGTCCTCGGCACGGAGGGGAGTCGTCTTCATGGCAGCACGCTCACTTGGGCGCGGGCCCGGTGGAGGCGCGCGCCACGAAATAGGTGGGGACCATCCCCGGCGTCACGACAGGGGAGCTTTCGTCGAGGCTGTTGATGAGGGCGGCGGTCGCGCCGCGGGCGAGGGCGTCCCGGGGCAGGCAGACGGTGGAGAGCGGGGGATCGGCGAGGCTTGCGAACGCGATGTCGTCGAACCCCACGACGGAGAGGTCGCGTGGGATCGAGAGCCCCTCCGCGCGGCTGGCCTTCATGACCCCGAGGGCCATGAGGTCGTTGGCGGCGACGACGGCGGTGGGCCGGGGACGCGCGGTCAGGATCTCGCGTCCCGCGCGCAGCCCGCTCTCCAGGCGGAAGTCTCCGTCGTGGACGCTCGGATGGGCGCGGGGTCCGATGTAGCGCGTGACCGCGGCGCGGAAGGCCTTCAGGCGCTTGGTCGCGGAGCTGAGGCTCGAGGGCCCGCTCACGTACGCGAGCTCGCGATGGCCGAGCTCCGCCAGATGATGCACGGCCTCGTCGATCCCGCGATCGTAGTCCACGGACACCGTGCTCGTCCCCTGGCCGGTGACCTCCAGGTCGAGGAAGACGAGGGGCACGCGCCGGCGGGCGAGGCCGGCGACGAGGGGCAGGTCGACCTCGCTGGCCATGATGATGACGCCGGCGACGTCGCGCTCGAGGAAGCGCCGGACGGATTTCGCGAGGCGCTCGTGGTCGTAGTCGGTCTCGGCGAGGATGACCTCGAAGCCGCGCTGGTAGGCGTCGCGCTCGATCGCCTTCACCAGCTCCGGGAAGAACGGGTTCGCGATGTCGGAGACGAGGAGGCCGATCTGGTCGCTGCGGCCGAGGGCGAGGGACCGGGCATGGGCGTTCGGGTAGTAGTGCAGCTTCTGGACCGCGCGCATGACCTTCCGGCGGGTGGCCTCGGAGACGGCGCCCGTCTCGTTGATGGCGCGGGAGACCGTGGCCGTGGAAACGCGGGCCACGCGCGCCACGTCGCCGAGGCGCGTGGGAGACTTGGCCGTACGCACGCGCGCCACCCTCGTCCTCACGCGGAAGTTCGGCATCGTGAAGAGGAGAGGTTAGGTTCGCGGGCGGATGGTGTCAACGTAGTCCGGGCACGTCTTTGACAACGGCGGCGGGCCGGGCTAGCGTTCCGGGCCACGAGGCCTGAGGTGTAAGCGTTTACAGCGTTTACGCCGGATCTCTCATCGCGCGCGGGGGCGACGGTTTGGCGACAGGGCGGCAATCCCAAAGGCGCTACAACCCGCTGCTCGACGAATGGGTGCTGTGCTCTCCCGGGCGGCTGGACCGGCCGTGGCGGGGACAGACGGAGGCGGTGCGAGCGGACGAGCTCCCCGCCTACGACCCGGACTGCGCGCTGTGTCCGGGCAACCGGCGCGCCCAGGGCGAGCGCAATCCGGCCTACACGGGCACGTTCGCCTTCGACAACGATTTCCCCGCGCTGAGCCCCACCGTCGAGATGACCCCGCCCGACCGCGAGGCGCTCCTGCGCAGCCAGCCCGAGTCCGGGATCTGCCGCGTGCTCTGCTTCTCGCCGCGGCACGACCTCACGCTGGCGGGCATGAGCAACGGCGAGATCCGGTCCGTGGTGGACGCCTGGGCGGACGAAGTCACGCGCCTCGGCGAGCAGCCGGGGATCGGGCACGTGCAGGTCTTCGAGAACAAGGGCGCGATGATGGGATGCAGCAACCCGCACCCGCATTGCCAGGTCTGGGCCACCGGTCATCTCCCCACGAACGCGCAGCGGCGCCTCAACTCCCTGCGCCGCTACTTCCAGGAGAACGGGCGCGACCTCCTCGGCGACTACCTCTCGCGTGAGCGCACCGAGGGGCAGCGCATCGTCTGCGCCAACGACCACTGGGCGGTGGTGGTGCCGTTCTGGGCGGCCTGGCCGTTCGAGACCCTGGTCATCCCGGCGCGCGCCGCGGGCCATCTCTCCGCCTTGTTCCCCGACGAGCGCGACGCCCTCGCCGACATCATCGGGCGCCTCAACCGCCGTTACGACAACCTGTTCGGCGTGTCGTTCCCGTATTCGATGTCGTGGCACGGCCAGCCCTCCGACCGGGCCAGCCATCCGTATTGGCGGCTGCACGCGTCCTATTTCCCGCCCCTGTTGCGGTCGGCCTCCGTGCGCAAGTTCGTGGTCGGCTACGAGCTGGCGGCGGAGGCCCAGCGCGACTTCACGCCGGAGGAGGCCGCGGCCCGGCTCCGCTCCGTGCCGGACGTGCCGGTCGCGGGGCGGATCTCCGCGCGGGCCGGAGGCACTCGCTCCGAGCTATGAAGTCCTTCATCCAGCGCGCGCTGACCTCGCCCGCGGCCGGCCTCCTCATGGTGATCCTGCTCCTGGGCACGATCCTCACCCTCTTCGCGGGCACACACGTCGACCGGCGCACCGGCGTCGAGGTGAACAACTTCCTCAACTCGAACACGCTCGTGCAGACGGCGACGGACGCAAGCTTCTTCGCGATCATGGCCGTGGGCGCGACGTTCGTGATCATCTCCGGCGGCATCGACCTCTCCGTCGGGTCCGTCTACGCGCTGGCGGGCGTGACCATGGCCCTCGCCCTGCGCGCGCTCGGGCCTTCCTCGGACGCGACCACCGTCCTCATCGGGCTCGCCATCTGCGTGGCCGTCGGCCTCGTCTGCGGGGTGCTGAACGGCCTCATGGTGGTGACCCTGCCCGTGCACCCGTTCGTGATCACGCTGGGCACCATGTGGATCGTACGTGGACTGGCGTTCGTGATCAGCCGCGCGGAGAGCATCGTCGTGCCCGCTTCCTTGACCGCAATGGCCAAGGCGTCCCTCGGCCTGACCGAGACCCTCTACCCGGTGCCGATGCTGATGATGATCGCGGCCGCCATCGTGGGGATGCTCTACCTGGAGCGCACCGTGATGGGGCGACACATCTTCGCCTTCGGTGGCAACCCGGAGGCGAGCCGGTTCGCCGGCTTGCGGCTGGGACGGATCCAGATGGGCGTCTTCGTCGTCTCCGGACTCACCGCCGGCCTGGCCGCGTTCCTGGGCGCGAGCTTCTACGGGTCGGCGTCCTGCGGGGACGCCGCGGGGTACGAGCTCTACGTCATCGCCTCCGCCGTGGTCGGAGGCGCCAGCCTCACCGGGGGGAAGGGAAGCGCGATCAGCGCCATGCTGGGCGCGCTGCTCATCGTCCTGATCCGCCAGTCCATCCGCACCCTGCGCCTCGACCAGAACTACGAATGGATCGTGATCGGCTGCGCCATCATCATCGCCGTCGTGCTCGACCAGGGAAGCGCGCGCGTGGCCGCGCGGCGCCTGACGGCCGCACCCACTGGAGGAACCCGATGATTCACCCTCGCCGCCTCTCGCCCGTCGCCCTGGCCGTCTTCACCGCCGCCCTGGCCGCGTGCTCCGGCGCCCCGCCGTCGCCCGCGCCGGCGGGCGGCGCCAGCCCGGCCGCGGGAACGCCTGCCGGCGGCAAGAAGAAGATCAAGATCGCGCTCATCGCCAAGAGCTCGACCAACCCCGTGTTCCTGGCCGCGCGCACGGGCGCGGAGGCGGCGGCCAAGGAGCTCGGCCCCAAGAACGGCGTCGAGATCGAGGTCGCCTGGCTCACTCCGCCCCAGGAGGACGGCCAGATCCAGGCCCAGCGCATCGCGCAGGCCGTCAACGAGGGCGCGGACGCCGTCGTCCTCTCCTGCTCGGACGCGGGCAAGGTCACGGGCGCGATCGACGACGCCGTCGGCCGCGGGCTGGCCGTGATGACGTTCGACAGCGACGCGCCCCAGTCGAAGCGGTTCACGTTCTACGGCGTGGACGACCTCAAGACGGGGCAGACGACGATGGCGGAGCTGGCCACGCAGATGGGCGGCAAGGGGAAGGTGGCCGTCCTGCAGGGCAACCAGAACGCCCCCAACCTGCAAAAGCGCGTGCAGGGCGTGCGCGAGGAAGCGGCCAAACACCCCGGCATCGAGATCGTCGGCGTCTTCCCGAACATCGAGACGCCGCAGGACGCGGCGGCCGAGGTCATCCGCGTCAACAACGCCTATCCGGAGATCCAGGGCTGGGCGATGGTGGGCGGCTGGCCGCTCTTCACGCGCACGCTGCTCGACGAGATCGATCCCAAGCGGATGAAGATCGTGGCCGTGGACGCGCTGCCCGTGGAGCTGCCGTACGTGGAGAAGGGCCTCGCTCCCGTCCTCCTCGCCCAGCCCGTCTACCTCTGGGGCTACGTGAGCGTCTCCACGATCGTGGACAAGCTCGTCCTGAACAAGACCATCCCGGAACGGCTTCCCATGGAGCTGGTGCGCGTCTCCAAGGAGAACCTCGGCGACTGGGCGCGCCAGCTGAAGACCTGGGGCTTCACGGACGTGCCGGACAAGTACCTGCAGATGGGGGCCTCCGCGAAGTGACCGCGGACCCGGTGGGCGGCGCGCCGCCGCCCATCGTCCAGTTCGAGCGCATCGGAAAGCGCTTCCCCGGCGTGGTCGCGCTGAGCGACGTGTCGTTCGCGGTCGCGCGCGGATCGTGTCACGCCCTCTGCGGCGAAAACGGCGCAGGCAAGAGCACGCTCGGGAAGATCCTGGCCGGGCTCTACGTACCGGACGAGGGCCGGATCCTCCTCGACGGCGCGCCCGTGCGCTTCGCCAGCCCGCGCGACGCCCGCGCCGCCGGCATCGCGCTCGTGCACCAGGAGCCGACCTTCTGCCGCAACCTCTCCGTCGCCGAGAATCTGTGCCTGGGCTCTCTCCCGCGGCACGGGCCGATCGTGGATCGGGCGGCCCTGCGCGCGCGCGCCCAGGCCATCCTGGATTCCGTGGGGTTGGTCCTCGACGTGGATCGGCCGGTCGAGCACCTCACCCCCGGCCAGCGCCAGCTCCTGCAGATCGCGGCCGCGGCGGGCACGAGTCCGCGCGTCATCCTGTTCGACGAGCCCACGAGCAGCCTGGGGGAGCACGAAGCGGCCCAGCTCTTCTCGCTCATCGCGCGGGTGCGCGCGCAGGGGGCGACCTGCGTGTACGTCTCGCACCGCCTGCGCGAGATCTTCGAGCTCTGCGATGCCGTGACCGTCCTGCGTGACGGCACCCACGTGGCGACGCGGCCCCTGGCCGGGCTGGACGAGCGCGCGCTCGTGCAGATGATGATCGGCCGCAACCTCGAGGCGGCGTCGCCCGAGCACCTCCAGAAGGCGCCGGGCCCCGAGCGCCTGAAGGTCGAGCGGCTCACGAGCCCGGGCCGCTTCGAAGGCGTCAGCCTTTCCGTGCGCTCCGGCGAAGTCGTCGGGCTGGCCGGGCTCGTCGGGGCCGGCCGCTCCGAGGTGGCGCAGGCCCTGTTCGGCCTCGATCCGGCGGCCACGGGCGTCATCACCGTCGATGGCTCGGCGGTCACGGTCCGGGATCCGGCGACGGCGCTCCGCCTCGGGCTCGGGCTGGTGCCCGAAGACCGGCAGCGGCAAGGCCTCGTGCTCATGCTCGGCGGGCGCACCAACACCACGCTCCCGATCCTCGAGCGGCTGGCCCGCCTGACCTGGGTGCAGCGTGGTGAGGAGAAAGCGCTGGTCGCGGACCAGTTCGCGCAGCTGCGCGTGCGCACTCCCGGCCTCGACTTCCCGGCGGCGGGCCTCTCCGGCGGCAACCAGCAGAAGATCGTCCTCGCGCGCTGGCTGGCCGCGCGCTGCCGGATCCTCATCCTGGACGAGCCCACGCGCGGCGTCGACGTCGGGGCCAAGGCGGAGATCCACGCCCTCATCGACCGTCTGGCCGCGGACGGCAGCGCGGTCCTCCTGATCTCGAGCGAGATGCCGGAGCTGCTCGCGTTGTCCACGCGCATCGTGGTGCTGCGCAACGGCCGAGTGGTCGGAGAGCTCGCGCGAGCGGACGCGACCGAGGAGGCGGTGGCGCACCTCATGACCGGCGTCGAGGTGCCGCCGGCGAACCTCGAGGTCGCCGCGGACACGGCCGCGCCGGCATGAGCACGTCCACCGCGGAGGAGCGCGTCCTCCGCGCCTTCGCCGAGCGCTTCGGCGGCGATCCCGCCTGGATCGTCCAGGCGCCCGGACGCGTCAACCTGCTCGGCGAGCACACCGACTACAACGACGGCTTCGTGCTGCCCATGGCCCTGCACCTCGGGGCCTGGATGGCGGTGCGGCCGCGGACGGACGGGCGCGTGGTGCTGCGCTCGCTCGACTTCGAGGAGGAGCAGGAGTTCGACCTCGCCCGCCTCACGCGTGGGAAGGGCTGGATCGAATACGTGAAGGGCACGGCGTGGGCGCTCCAGGAGGCGGGTCTGAGCTTGCGCGGCTGGGAAGGCGTGCTCACCGGCGAAGTCCCCATCGGCGCAGGCCTGTCGTCGTCCGCCGCGCTCGAAGTCGCGTCCGCGCGGGCCTTCGTGGCCGCCGCCGGCCTGCCGTGGCAGCCCGTCACCGCCGCCCGCCTGGCCCAGCGCGCCGAGAACGGCTGGGTCGGCATGCAGTGCGGGATCATGGACCAGCTCGTGATCGCCTGCGGCCGCGAGGACCACGCGCTCCTCATCGACTGCCGGGACCTGTCCACGCGCCCGATCCCGTTGCCCCGCGGCACGGTCGTGGCCGTGCTCGACACCTCGACACGGCGCGCGCTCGTGGACTCGACCTACAACGAGCGCCGCGCCCGTTGCGAGGAGGCCACGCGCCGGCTGGGCGTGCGCGCGCTGCGGGACGTCACGCCCGAGGACCTCGAGCGAAAGATGGAGATGCTGACGGCGGGGCTGCGACCCCTCGCGCGGCACGTGGTGACCGAAAACGCGCGGACCCTCGCCGCGGCGGAAGCGATGACCCGCGGTGATGCGGCGGCCATGGGCCGCTTGATGGACGCGAGCCATCGCAGCCTGCGCGACGACTTCGGCGTGTCCAGCCCCGCCCTCGATGCCATCGTGGCCGCGGCCCAGGCGGCGCCGGGCTGTTTCGGCGCGCGCATGACGGGGGCCGGGCTGGCCGGGTGCGCGGTGGCGCTCCTCGAGGAGGGCGCGGCGGCGGCCTTCGCGGCGGAGACGGAGCGCGCGTATCGCGCGCAGACGTCGCTGCAGGCGGCGGTGCATCTCTCGCGGCCCAGCGGGGGAGCGGGGGTCAAGGCGGTCGGGTAGAGAGATGGGCCGCTTCGGATCGCGTCCGATCGGGCGCGAGATGCGGTCGCGCCTGCGGCCGCGGTCGGCGGCGCCACCGGGAACCGACGCGCTCGTGCGCAGTAAAGGCGCTCGGTCGGCCTCAGGAGTCGCCCTCTACGCCCCTCGTACGCGGGCCGAAGACGAGGTCCGCCTCGTACTGGTTGTGGCGCCGGCAGCGGAGTGAGATGTTCTCGGCGGTGGCGGGGCCTCCCAATGCGTAGGGCCGGACGTGATGGAACTCCAGGAAGGCGCGCTCGGTGCATCGGCGTCCCTCCTTGCTGACAAAGGCACATTGGCCTCCA
>Ga0068865_100001632_pt1 | contig 13134 bp, 10 predicted proteins | sample KBSMisM12_FD_75293 | JGI IMG/M metagenome (GOLD analysis project Ga0068865, IMG submission 75293) | Miscanthus rhizosphere microbial communities from Kellogg Biological Station, Michigan, USA - KBS Miscanthus M1-2 | ecosystem: Host-associated > Plants > Roots > Rhizosphere > Soil ...
CATGGGTCATTTTTCCGCCGGATTCTTTCAGACATTCTTCAATTCGGGCACACTACACTGCCGTCATCGTCGCGGCTCCCCGGCTAGGGGGACGTCCTGACTGCCGTAAGACGCAGGATCGTAAACCGGTACCGATCGACGAGATGAAACGCTTTAGCGCGCACGCACTCTCATTACTGGTTGTGTTCGCGTGTTTCGCGCCGGCTTTGGCTACGGCCAAGTCACAACGCGACGCGCCGGTAGCAAAGATAACCAAGGCCAAGACTGCGCGGGCCGCCAGCGAACCCCAACCCCTACCACCCCTACCTGACCGGAACCCCGAGCGCCTGGCTGCACCGGTGGCGACCTTCACTTCGGTCCCGGCGGCAGAGGGCCAACCCGCGGCAGCCCAACCTGATGCGGGCGCCGTGACGGGAGCCCTGCCCGGCCAGCCCACCGCGGGAGATCAAGCTTCCGCTTCGCCGACCGTGACCCCGCAGCAGGACGCAGGAACCTCGACCACGAACGTAGCGCTGCCTGACCGCTCTTCCAAAGTTACGGCGACAGGCGTGATTTTGGTCAACCCAAAGAGTGATGCCGCGACCGCGACCACAAGCGTCCCACTGCCCGACCGCAATCCCCAGGGGCCAATGCTGGCAATAGTGACGCCTCCGCTTACGCCTGGTCTTTCACTCGCAACGCCAGTCCAGCCAAAAGTCGAGCAGAGCGCAGTTGGCGTGTCGGACGTGCCGCTCCCCGATCCCAATCCGAACCGCGCACCGACGGCCACTCCCTTCGAGATGAGGGGCACGCTTGCCCCGGCCATCCAGGCGCCGGCGCCGCCGATGGACTACGCCGCGATCCTGAAACCGCTTGTGTTCTACGACATCAGCGCCGCGGACGAGGCTAATCTGAGAGACGTGTTGAGAGGGGGCGGTGCAGCCGCTGCTGCCAAGATCCAAGACTCGGCGGTCCGCGCCTTCGCCCTCTGGTATCGATATCAGGCCCCAGGCGTGAATGGCAGCGGCGATGCCATCGAGCAATTCCGGCTCGCTCATCCCGACTGGCCCGGTCAGGACGATCTTCGCGAGAAGGCCGAGGCTGCCCTCTTCCTCAACGATGCTAGTCCCGAGCAAGTGAAGGCCTTCTTCGCCGCGTCGGGTCCACAGACCGGAGCCGGCAAGGCGGCCCTCGCCGGCGTTTATCTGAAAGAAGGCAATGAGACGGGTGCGCACGAACTAGTGGTCTCTGCTTGGCGCGACCACGAGCTCAATGCCGCGGTGGAGACGAAGATCCTCAATCGGTTCGGGTACATGCTCACTGCCGAGAATCACCGGCAGCGTATCGACCGGCTGCTTTATCCCGACGATAAATCAGCGACCGCTGCGGCGCTTCGCGTCGCGAAGCTGCTCTCAGCCGACGACCAGAAGAAGGTGGCGGCGCGCATCGCCGTGGTCCAGAGGGGCGGCAACGCCGGCAAGCTGCTCGAGGCCTTGCCGGCCAGCGCAATCCAGGCTGATGTTGGGTTGCGCTTCAACCGCATCCAGTATCTCCGCCGCAAGGACCGTGAGGAAGAAGCCTGGAAGATGCTGCTCGATGCGCCGAGCGAGCCCAACGTCCTTCTCGATCTCAACAATTGGTGGGTCGAGCGTCGCGTGAATTGTCGCGCCGCGCTCAACGCCGGCAAGGCTCGCATCGCCTACGAGATTGCCGCCAAGCACGGCCTGGTCTCGGGCGACGCCTATATCGAAGCCGAGTTTCTCGCTGGCTGGATCGCCTTGCGCTTCCTGAACGAGCCCGACACCGCCCTGCAGCATTTTGTTGCACTGCGCTCAGCCGCCACCAGCTCGAAGAGCATCGCGCTCGGCGAATATTGGCTTGGCCGGACGGCGCTCGCGCTTGGCGATCGCAACGCAGCCATCATTCATTTCCACGGTGCCGCAAAGTATCCGCAATATTTCTATGGCCAACTCGGCCGCCAGGCCCTCGACGCAAGACCGGCTCGGCTCGCGGTGACCTCCACCCCGCTGCCCAAGGATTCCGACATTCAGCGCTTCCTGTCGCGCGACGCCGTGCGCGCCATCGGCGTCGCGCGCGCCACGGGCCTCGACGGCGCAACGCCGCAATTCTTCCTCGCGTTGTCGCGCAAGCTCGAGAGCCCCGCCGAGATCGTGCTTCTCGCCGAACTCGCCAAGGTGTTGGGACAGCCCCAGATCGCGCTGAGGCTATCCAAGATCGCGTTCAACCGTGACCTCCCCGTCGGCGATTACGCACTGCCGATCGGCGTCATTCCGGAATTCAGGAGCCTGCTAGGGCAGGACCGCGTCGATATCGCCCTGGTCCATGCCCTGTCCCGCCAGGAGAGCGAGTTCAACGCCGCCGCCAAGAGCCCAGTGGGCGCAAGCGGCCTGATGCAGCTCATGCCGAGCACGGCCAAGGCCATCGCCAGAGCCTATAACGTGAAATTCGACGTCAATCAGCTCACCAACGCGGCTTACAACACCCAGCTCGGCGAGGCGCATCTGCGCGATCTGATCGATAGCTATAACGGCTCCTACTTCCTTGCTTTGGCCGCTTATAACGCGGGCGGCGGAAGAGTCGCGGAATGGATGAAGCAGTTCGGCGATCCGCGCGATCCGCGGGTCGACCCAGTCGATTGGATCGAACGCATCCCGTTCACCGAGACCAGGCAATACGTGGTCAAGATCATGGAGACGCTGCAGCTTTACCGGTCGCGGCTGGCGGGTCCCGACCAGGCGCTGCAACTCGTGCAGGATCTCAATCGCGGGCGGCGGGCGCCACGCTCGACAGCAGCAATCATTCAGGTTCAGGCCAAATCAGAGTAGGTTGCTGCCCTGCGCTTTGACTGCTGGTGAGACTTGCCCCTTCCCAAACTTTGTGAACAGTGAGAGCGCGCACCGCGCGCTGCCAACGGTTCTAGACACGCTCCCAAGGTCTGATCCTCAACATGCCCGAGCCTGCTGGCGAGCTGTGGCAAGACCTCACCTACGCGTCGTTCGACGACCTTAGGCTGCATGTGCGCCACTACAAGGCGCCGGCCGCGAAATCCCGCAGCGTGATCTGCCTTCCCGGGCTCACTCGCAACAGCCGAGACTTCCATACGCTGGCGACTTTTCTGTCGAGATACGCAGAGAAGCCACGCGACGTTTATTGCTTCGACTATCGCGGCCGCGGCCGCTCGCAATACGACCGCCACTGGCGGAACTATGTCCCCTATATCGAGCTGCTCGACACTCTCGATTTCCTCACGATCAACGGCCTCCACAAGGTCGGCATCGTTGGGACCTCGCGTGGCGGCATCGTCGCGATGTTGATGGCGGCGCTCAGGCCGACGGCCATGGGCCCGGTCGTTCTGAACGATATCGGCGCCGTGATCGAGACGCGGGGACTAGCACGCATCATCAACTATGTGAGACGCATGCCTAACCCGAAGTCTTGGCCTGACGCCATCATGATCGTGCGCGAGATCAACGAGCGGGCCTTCCCGAATCTTACCGATGCGGAATGGGAGGAGATGGCGCGGGCGATTTTCGATGAGCGCAAGGGCAGACCTGTGCGGGCCTATGACCGGAGGCTCGCCCGCGCCGTTGGCGGCATCGACTTGAGCCGGCCAGTTCCCGATCTCTGGCCCCAATTCATCGCGCTTGGACAGGTCCCGGCCCTCGTTATCAGGGGCGCCAATTCCGACGTTCTTAGTGCCGAGACTCTGGAAGCCATGATCGAGCGCCATCCCAATCTGCGCACGATCACCGTCCCGGACCAGGGCCACGCGCCGTTGCTCAAGGACCACGATACGGTCGAGGCGATCGCCTCGTTCTTCGCCGCCAACGATTAGGCTCGTCGTTAAGCTTTGCCCGAGGGCTTCTCGGGTGCGCTCCTGCGCTGTTTGGCGCCGATCCTCTTCTGCTGGTCGTAGCGCGCGCGGGAGAGGCTGCCCAAGACGAGGCCGGCGGCAAACACAAAGACGAGGAGCAGCAATGTGCTCAGAGCGAAATTGCTCATCAGTGCTCCAGTTCTGTCAGATGGCTAGGAACGTACGGGCCAGCGCCGGCTCCAGCCCAAGACAAATCCAAGCGCGAACATCATGAGGAAATAAAGCCATAAATCGGCGAGTTGCATCGCCCCTAGTCGCTGTCGAACAGCGGCAGCAATTTCGGCAATTTGACCCTGGGCCCCTGCCCGTCGCTGCGGGCGAGCTCCTTGATGCGCGGAACTACCCGGGAGGCGACATCATTGGAGATTGCCGCCTCTTTCCATCTGATGCTTTCGGAGGTCGAAAACAACGTGGGCAGGTCGCGGCGCAACTGATAGGAGACCGCGATGGCGGTGCCCTTGTCAGGCGCCACGCCCTCGATGGTTACCGCGAGGCCGGACAGCGAGATTTTCCCGGAGTCCAGGCGGCTCAGCGCGCGCAATGCGGCGGTGACCGCTGCATCCCAGTTCTTCGGCGCACCAGAGGCAACCTCGAGCCTATCGTCGAGCCCGGGACGCTCGAACAATTGCCGCGACAATTCCCGTACATTCTGTCGCGCGCCCTCGCTCGGCACGCTGCCGGACAGGCTAAGCTCATTGGCGTCGAGGTCGGCTACGAACACGAACGGATCGGCCATCGGCGGCCTCACATTCTCTGCCATGATGGTAAGTCCGGTCGGCAACGGTCCGCTGATCGCCTTTTTCACATCGGCATAGTCCGCGGCACTACGCGCCTCGCCGTCGATCTTCAGAGTGACATTGTAGAGTCGTGCGGAGCCGCGCGTCAGATGCGAGAGCTGCTTGAGCCCGAAGCTCACGGCCCCGAGCCATTGTTCTTTCGGCGGCGCACCCGGCGCAACCTTCAGCCGGTCTTCGGCTTCGAGGTCGGGGAAGTGCGCCTTCACCATGCCGAGCACGGTGCGGCGATCTTCTTCCGATGGCACTTGGCCGCGCAGTCTGATGCCCGATCCGATGCGCGTCGCCGACCACACGTAGCCTGAGGGGTGGACCTCGCTGGCCGGAGTCGTTTCAGAGACCTTCACCGCATCGGCGACGGGAGATGCGACAAGCCAAGCTTGCGCAGTGCCGAAGCTTGGCTCAGTGCCAAAACCGCCGCGGACACCGATGGCTGCGGCGGCCGCGACCAGCAGAACGATGCACAGCAGCCAAGGTCTCGGCCGGAATTCCGACATGGAACCCTCGCCGTCCTTGGCGCGCCACCATTTGGGTTGGTCATCTCTTCTATGCAAACCCTCGTTCCCCAGTTCGCCGCAGCGTCTCGCTTAAGCGATCTCGCCGCGATTCTCGCGATGGGCGGACCCCGTGTGGCCCGTTCGCCCTGGTGCTTGCAAGGACCGGGCCCTGCCTTTTGCGAGCCTTCTTTTCAGATCCTGAGCGTGAATAGCGAAACTATAAGCCATCAGCGGACGATGTTCCAGATAACTCTTTCTCTTCAAGGTTTATTGTCCAAAGGCCAGTTGCTATTGATTTGTACGCTTTAGTACAGCGTTGCCGGGCGCCTGCAACTATTGGAAGTGGTGCGCCAAGCCGATGATGCCGATTGCAATCAGGTAGATCGCCACCACGTAGTTAAGGAGGCGCGGCATAAGCAGGATGAGAATTCCCGCGATCAAAGCGATCAAAGGACTAACAATTACTGGGTCAATCGTCATCGTGTTTCCCCCGAAAGACGCACGCCGAGCGGACCTGATTCGCATCGACCAGGCGCAGCATAGGCCATTTGGCAAGACTTGTCGTGGACCGAAAATGCTGGGCTAAAACTTGATCTGCACGAGCGAAACTAAAGCCTCGGCAACACCTTCAATCTTGTTCCAAAAAGCATATATGCCGTCTTGCGCTTGCCGCTTTTGGCGGCAATGGGTAATTCACCAGGCCGGTCTGAGGGGACCGGCCAACATCTGTGGCGGAGCAAGGGGGACGGGAGCGCCATGATCGTCGACGAACCCGGATTCTGGCTCGCCGTCTTTCAGATCATTTGGATCGACGTGTTGTTGTCAGGGGACAACGCCGTCGTTATTGCGCTTGCCTGCCGCAAGCTACCCCCCAAGCAGCGCCTGTGGGGCGTGGTGCTCGGCACCATGGTCGCCATCACGTTGCGCGTCGTGTTCGCCGGGGCGATCACCGCGCTCATGAAGATGCCGTATCTCAAGCTCGTCGGCGGCGTGCTGCTGTTGTGGATCGCGGTGAAGCTGCTCGGTCCCGAGGAGAACGGCAAGAACGAGCACATCGAGCCGGTAGAGAATTTGTTTCGTGCGATCAGGATCGTCGCCATCGCCGATCTCGTGATGAGCCTCGATAACGTCATCGCCATCGCGGCGGTGGCCGAGAAATTCGATGCACCGCAGAATTACGCGCTGCTGATGTTTGGTCTCGCCGTCAGTATTCCGCTGATCATGGCCGGCGCCGCCATGGTGATGACGCTGCTTGACCGCTTCCCCATCGTAGTCTGGGCCGGTGCCGCACTACTCGGCTGGATCGCCGGAGAGATCATCGCCAAGGACCCGCTGATCACCGGCAATCTCGATCCAGCCTCGGCGCATACGGTCTGGATGGTTGCCGCGACTTTGGGAGCGCTATTCGTGATCTTCGCGGGGCTCGTGCGCCGGCGATTGGCAAGGGCGAGCACCTGACCAATCAGCTGTAGGCGGTTAGGCACCGCCAGGCTTGGCCGCTGCTGGATCTGCCATAACCGCGCTTTCGGGCCGCCTCTCGCCCTGCGCACCTCCCGCCACATGATCTGCGACAAAGGCGCCCCGTTGCCCTCTCGGCTTCGGCTTCCCGCTCGTGGTGTCTTGCGCAGTCTGCAGCTCGAGCTCGGCGTTGAGCTCTGCGCCGAGCAGCACGATGTAGAAGGAGAGATAGAGCCAGAAGAGAAGCACGATCACCGCGCCGAGCGAGCCGTAAGTCGCGTCGTAATGGGCAAAATTCGCGACGTAGAACGAGAAGCCGGCCGAGGCGAACAGCCAGACCGAAGTGGCGAACACCGAGCCGACGCTGACCCACTGCCACTTCGCGGTATGGCGGCATGGGCCATAACGGTAGAGCAGCGCGAGAAGAGCGAGAACGAGGAGCGTGAGCAACGGCCAGCGCGCTACTCTCACGATGAGCTCGAATTGTTGCGAGTAGCCGGCATAGGCGAACACGATCGGCACATAGACGATAGCGAGCAGCACGATAACGGCGCCGATGATGCCCAGAAGTGCGAAGATGAAGGCATTCAGGTAGTAGCGCAGCATGTTGCGGCGTTCGGGCTCCTCATAGGCGATGTTCAGGGCCGCGAACAGCGCCTGGGTCAGGGACATCACGCTCCACACCGAAAGAACGAGGCTCACCCCGAGGCTCCAGCCGAGCAACTTGCCTGAGGCTTCGGCGAGCCTATGGACCTGCTCGATGACGAGATTGTAAGCCTCGCCCGGCAGCACCGAGGCCAATCCGCCGAGTTGCTGCTCGATCGTGATCGGGTCGGCGGTCAGCCCGTAAAGGGAGATCAGCGCCGAAAGCCCAGGGAAGATCGCGAATAGAGCATAGAAGGCGCAGCCGGCCGCAATCACCGAGAGATTGTCGCGCGAGCTTTCGGCCCACACCCGTTCGGCCACTTGCCGCCAACCTTTTAGCGGGATGTGGTAAGGACGCGCCGCGTCGCGACCGTAAGGATCGGCCTTGCCTGTCATGGGTCTTTACGAAGGATCGCGGGAAGTTGCAAAGACAAGCGAATAATGCGGCGCCGCGCACCGCGGTTCCTATCGGCTAGCAGCACCAACCGTTGGCCGAGTGGCTGAAAAAGGCACCATCTTGAAATTGGACCGCATTGTTTTTCTGGTACCTCGTGATTTCTCGATGTCGCTTCCCGCCTTCCTACTTCGCACGGTCGAGTAGATGCGTTGAGTCCTGTGGCCGCGCTCTCCTTGCGGAGAGCGGACCTAGGCACTCCACGCGAACGGTGATAGTCCAACGCCGGTTGCAACCCGGTGGTAATTCCTCAATTGTCGCGGATAAAACCGTTGTGGGATGGGTGGCCGAGTGGTTGAAGGCACCGGTCTTGAAAACCGGCAGACGCGCAAGCGTCTCGGGGGTTCGAATCCCCCCCCATCCGCCAAACTCGTTGGATTTCCACTACGTTAGTCCGCTGGTATATCCGAGTGAGAGCGAAGCAAGGAGCGTTGTGGGAAGCGTTTGCAAACCGTTTGCAAACATTTCTTTCGCAGAATGTTCCCGGTGACCTCAAGCGGCGCGAGCCGTCGCCTCAGTCTGGCGCCTGGTCGTGTTTGGTCTCACGATCGTCCCTAGTCGAGCCTTGCTTTAATTCCCTGTCATCAAGGGGATTAGCGCGCTCGACGGCGCTTGAAGGTCGTTTGGTTTGGTTGGGCACTTTGATAGGTGGGCATAGCCTTCACTATCTGTTCTGCCGCCTTCTTGACGCTCGCATCGTCAACTTTGCTACCTGTGTGAGACAATGCTCGTCGGACAAATTTCTCCGCTTCAATCAATCGCTCCGCATCGGTCATTTTTTCTTTCCCTTTTTCAATTCCGACCAGGTTCTGTCTAGCACCAGGTCCGTAAAGTCTCTTTTCCAATATTTTTGTTTGAGCTTCTTTCGATTAAGGAACGCATCAAGGGTAGGATCGATTGCAAGAGTAGGATGAAGAATTTTGGCAACGTCATCGGGGCGCACCTCAGCGTCGCCAAATCCTTTTTGGACATAGGCATACGCATCTCTGGCCATGGCAAGCCATGCCCTGGCATTTTCGTCGTAAAAATTGGTAAGCCCTGCCTTTTCGAGTTGTCGCAATACCTCTAACGTGAGCGCCATTATCGTATGCTCCAAACGGTAAATAGCGCCGTGATAATGGCCCAAAGAAAGGCTGCAAAAAGCAATGCAGCCGCGCCAACAGCCACGCACAGCGATTCGGTCGATTTCGCGATGAGTCCCAGGGCTGCAGCCGTGAGGGAAATTACTATTCCGGAAAATGCCCACCAAGCACGGCGACGATAAAAGATTCGAACATCGGACTGGGACGCGGCGTCATACGCACTGTAGCTCGCCGCCATGGCCCCTAAATAGACCAAAATCAGGCCAGCCAGCGCCGTTCCCGCACCAGCAACGTCCCCGGCGACAGACAATGTGTCTGGCATGCCCTCCCCCGAGTCGCATGTTACGAGTGAATCACATACAGCAATGCTCGGCAACTTGCAGGGGCGATGAACCAACAGCTAGGGCATCATCGACCGATGACCTCTGGCTCCATCGACGACTTACCCGTGCTCTTCGGCTTTTTGCCATTTCGAGTGATTGACGGAGATGAAACCTAAGCGCGACAGATCCCTTCGTCTGCCTCCTCGAGGATGACAAGTTAATCACGCACGTTGCCGTTACAACGGACATGCTGCTTGAGCCAACTAGGGCGTATACTCATAAATGCACACCCAACATGCTGACTTCGATGTGCCGTCCAACGTCCATTATTGGGGGTAAAGCGGACATCTCGCGGACTTACCAGCATGTCCGCTAATCACCCTAAGCGGACATCGTGAACGGACAGCGAGGCATTGAGTTCAACGCGCCGTCTGAATGAGCCTAAGACTAGGACCTTGCAAAAATGGAATAGACTGCACCGCGAAAAAGCATCTCGTTTGAGTCCTACTTATGCAATTTTGCGCTGGTCGCGGGGCGACGATCCTGCTTTGGCCGCGCCCTTGGGAAGCCGAAGCAGCGCTAAGACATGGCCATGGCTCGTAAGCGCGATTCGAAGAGAGCTGAGGGTGGCGGTGTTCGAAACCTGGGTCTGATTGTCGACCCTCGCCTTGGCGATATTGAAGACGACGCCTCCAGTACTAAGCGTCGCTCGATGCTGTCGCTAGCCGGCAGCCTGCTCGCCGAGATCAGCCTGCCTAAGTTGTTGGTCGCCTGGTCGCTTCTCCTTGTGGTGCCTGGTTTTCTTCTTGGACTTGCACCGATCATCTTCATCGAATGGTTCAAGGTGGTCACCGACAAGCTCACCTCTCTGGTGATCGGGCTTTGGTGTGTCGCGGTGCTTGCCGCGCTTGTCGCGCTCGGCTGGTTCGGATGGCGCACGCTGTTTCGCATGGCGGAGGAGAATTTCTGGGCTTTGAACTCGATCGTGGTCCAGCCCGGCTACGCCGCTTTTCGCGAGGCATTACGCCAATTCAGCGAGCGGCTGTTCGCCCGCAAGGCGAGCGAGGCTCGAAGAGCGAGGCTGCGTGCCGCAACCGCGGCCGTGGCCGGCATTCTGATCTGCTCGCTTGCCATGCTGGTGCTTTATTGCGTCTGGCCCCGTGCTCATTTATTCGGCAGAATCTCGGAAATAGACTCCTGGGGCGAAGTCGCCATCGCCGCGCTTGCCAACAGCCTCGTCGTAATATCGGCCTATCTTGCGGTCGCAGCACTAATCTGGAGTTTTGCCGATGCAGCCATGGAGCCGCCGCGCAGTTTCGGCAGCTTCGATAAATCACAATCCAAGGCAGACCGCACTTGGCGCATCGCACATTTGTCCGACCTCCATGTGGTCGGCGAGCGCTATGGTTTTCGTATCGAGAGCGGCAGGTTGGGCCCGCGTGGCAATGAACGATTAAAACTTTTGCTCGAACAACTCGAGGCGCTCCACGCTAAGGACCCGTTTGACGCAATCTTGATCACCGGCGACATGACAGACGCGGGCATATCTTCGGAGTGGGCTGAGTTTCTCTGCGCTTTCACCAATCATCCGTCTCTTGCCTGCCGTGTCCTGATGCTACCCGGCAATCACGATCTCAACATCGTCGATCGCGCTAACCCTGCACGGTTTGACTTACCCACCAGCTCCTCCCGGCCCTTGCGCAGGCTGAGGGTGCTGTCGGCCATGAACGCGGTTCAAGGAGATCGCGTACGCGTGGTCGACCGCGAGAAGGGCTGTATAGGCGAAACGCTCGAAAACGCCTTGAAGCCGTACCGCGCAGATTTGAAACGGTTTGCTGACATCGCTAGACCGGTGCTCTCCAAGATCCCTGAGATCTGGGCTAGAGCATTCCCAATGATCGACCCTCCCACAGAGCCCAACGGCCTCGGTGTCATCCTTTTGAACTCAAATGCCGACACGCATTTTTCCTTCACCAATGCATTAGGCATGGTCTCCGCCGAGCAAATGAGGGGAATACATATCGCGCGGGCTGAATATCCAGACGCCTGCTGGATTATTGCGCTGCACCACCACGTGGTCGAATATCCATGGGCGGCCAAAGCGCTTTCCGAACGCATAGGTACGGCACTTATCAACGGCAATTGGTTCGTTCGTAGTCTGCAACCCATCGCCGGCCGCGCGATCTTGATGCACGGTCATCGTCATGTTGACTGGATCGGCCACTGTGCGGGTCTGTCAATCGTATCGGCACCTTCGCCGGTTATGGAGGTCACCGACGAGAAAAACACTGCCTTCTATATTCACACTTTGGCTATCCATACCGATTGCAAACTCCGGCTCTTATCGCCTGAGCGCATCGTCGTTGCCGGCAAGCCAACTAGAAGCGGCCCCTAACATCGTGTTCATCCCGGCAATACGGTCTCTGAGGATGTGCCCACGCGCGAGACCGCGGTACATCTAATACAGGCGCGGCACGCATCTAAGCTACTCGATGCTAGACCACAGGGAGGTCGCCCCATTCGTACGATGCTCGCTCTTTGCACTGCCGTTCTCGTCGTGGCGGCCCTCTACTTCGCTAGATCCATCTTCGCGCCCTTTGCTTTTGCACTTTTCATGATGGCGATCGTTTGGCCTGCACAGAAAACCCTACAGAACAGGCTTCCTCAGTTCGTTGCGTTAATTTTTACCCTGATCGCCAGCGTGGCCGTCATCATTGCCTTCGCATCCATGGTGGCGTGGGCCTTTAGCGCAGTCGCCGAATGGGTGATCAGCCACGCTCCACGGTTTCAGGAACTTTATCTTGAGTGGACCCACTGGCTTGAAGAGCACGACATTTTAGTTATTGCGCCCTTGTCCGAGCATTTCGATGCCATGTGGTTCATGCGCTTGTTCCAGACATTGGCGGGACACATCAACAAGACAGTGGGTTTTGCACTGCTTGTCTTTGTCTTCATGATGCTGGCCCTTTTAGAAACCGGCGATTTCCAGCAAAAGCTCGCATCCCTCGGCGATCGGGGGTTTCGCGAACTTTCACAAGCCGGGGCTGAGATCGCGGCCAAGTTTCGCAAATACATGGTGGTACGCACGTTCTTGAGCGCACTCACTGGCGTCGCGGTCTGGGCGTTTGCACTCGTTGCGGGTCTCGAACTCGCGCTCGCCTGGGGCATTATCGCCTTTGCCTTGAATTACATCCCCTTTATAGGCCCGTTCGTGGCCACAATCCTTCCCGGCCTATTTGCGATGGCACAGTTCGATTCCTGGCAATCGGTGGCGATCGTCATTATCGGGCTGACCGCGATTCAGTTTTTCATCGGCAACTATCTCGAGCCGTTGGTGGCAGGCGTTGCGCTCGCCATCTCGCCCCTCGCCGTGGTTTTCGCGGTGTTTTTCTGGAGCTTCCTCTGGGGGATCCCGGGGGCGCTGATTGGCGTGCCGATCACAATCGCCATGCTCACTCTATGCGAGCATTCAGCATCTACACGCTGGATAGCGACACTGCTGTCAGCCAAGCCACCAAAGACCCGTTCGTCGCTGAACCGATAAAAACCCGTGCACGGACGACTCGGCGGGAATATCATTCGGGAGTAGCACTAATCATATGGCTTTCCGCGTCCGTCACTAGACGAACGAGCAGCCGTCGAACTCAGCGTTTGAAAGGCTGCATCCTTTGGCTCATCGCACGTAGGAGTAAGCACATGGAACGGAGAGCGTTTCTTGTTGGTAGCGCGTTTGCAGTCGCTGGAATGGCCACTGGGCCAGTGTCGGCTCAATATTTCGACAATGCCTGGCTGAAATCACCTCCCCAGCAACCACTCTCCCCAGCCGATATAGAATCGGCCGTCGCGCGCCTCCGAAAGCAGTTCCTGGCCGAGTTCGATGCCGCCTATGTCGAGAACGTCATTGTCCCCCATTTTCTGGTGAGCATCTATGACGGGGAGCGCCCGTCGCTTCCCATGATCGGCGTGGAGTTCACGAAAGAGAATGCAATTCCCTACGACCTCTGGGG
>Ga0068865_100001639_pt1 | contig 13108 bp, 14 predicted proteins | sample KBSMisM12_FD_75293 | JGI IMG/M metagenome (GOLD analysis project Ga0068865, IMG submission 75293) | Miscanthus rhizosphere microbial communities from Kellogg Biological Station, Michigan, USA - KBS Miscanthus M1-2 | ecosystem: Host-associated > Plants > Roots > Rhizosphere > Soil ...
GTCCATCGCGCGGTGTTCCTTCCAGGCCATCCCCTGGCGTTACCACCTGTCACCGATGTCCTGTCCCCTCGGTGTCACCTATGTCCTGTACCAGACCGCGCGGGCCCCTCACCCCTCCCTCTCCCCGCTAACGCGGGGCGAGGGCGACCAGCCGCAACGACTCGCCCTTTACCGCCCGTTCGAACTCCCCCTATCCGGGGGCGAGGCTAAAAATGTCGTCGATCTCAGCGCAGCAGCGCCGACGCCAGCTTGCCGACGGCGAAGGCCGCGCCGCCCGCCGCGGCGCCGACCGAAAGCATCTCGAGGGCGCTGCGCACGATGGTCTTGCCGACGAACGTGGCGCGGACCGCGCCGGCGACGATGAGCGTCGCCGCGGCGAGGACGGCGGCCAGAGGGAAGACGCGCCAACCCGTCGCTGTCGACACCACGAAGGCCAGCAGCGGCGCCGCGCCAACGAGGATGAACGCCGCCACCGTGGCGAGCCCGTGGCGCCAGGGCGCTTCGACCGCCACCGAGCCGCCCGTCTGTTCCAGCTCCGAGCGCAGGCCGAGATAGTTGCTCGCACCCATCGAGATGCCGTCGCCGAGCAAGTTGGCCAACCCGAGGATCAGGCCCACGCGCATGCTCAGGGAGGCGCCCTCGGTGCCGGCGAGGACCGCCATGGTGGTGATGACGCCGTCGAGCGCGCCGTAGACCACGTCACGCAGGTAGTGGCCGAACCCGGTCGCGGGCCGCGTCATCGGGACCTCCGCGCCAGCTTCGCCAGCTCGATCGCCGACACCGGCACCAGCCCCAGCAGCAACGCCAGCGCCCAGCGCGCCGCCGACAGATCGGGCAGCTGGAACAGGCCCACCAGCACCGGGATCTGATGCAGCCCGAATTGCAGCAGGACGGAAGCGAACACGACGCCGACGAGACGCAAGTTCGTGAAGACGCCGACCTGCCCGAACAGACGCGTGGGGCTGCGCGCCGCGAACGCGCGGAACAGCTCGCTCATCACCAGTGTGTCGAACGCCATCCCGCGCGCCAGGCCGACGTCCCCGGCGCGCAGGCCCCAGACGAACACCCCCAGGACCACCGCCGCCTCCAGGATGCCGGCCGCGACGATGCCCTTCCATTCCGGACGCCCGAGCATCGGCTCCGCCGGCGGGCGCGGCGGCCGCCGGAGCGCGTCGCTGTCGGGCGGGTCCATCACCAGCGCGAGCGCCGGAAACCCGTCGGTGACGAGGTTGATCCAGAGCAGGTGCAGGGGCAGCAGCGGCAGCGGCAGACCCGCGACGCCGGCGCCCAGCATGACCAGCAGCTCGGCGGTGTTGCCGGTCAGCAGGTAGACCAGCGTCTTGCGGATGTTGTCGAAGATGCCGCGCCCCTCGCGCACCGCCGCGACGATGCTGGCGAAGTTGTCGTCGGCCAGCACCATGTCCGACGCCTCGCGCGTGACCTCGGTGCCCGTCTTGCCCATCGCGATGCCGATGTGCGCCTCGCGCAGCGCGGGCGCGTCGTTCACGCCGTCGCCCGTCATCGCGACGATGGCCCCGCGCTGCTTCCACGTCTTGACGATGGCCAGCTTCTGCTCGGGCGTGGCGCGCGCGTGCACGCGATCCGCGGCGTCCTCGCCGCCGCGCACGATACCCAGCTCGCGCGCGATGGCGTTGGCCGTCACCGGGTGATCGCCGGTGATCATGACCGTGCGGATGCCGGCGGCGCGCGCCGCCGCCACCGCCTCGATCGCCTCGCTGCGGGGCGGATCGGCGATCCCGACCAGGCCCAGGAAGCGCAGATCGCTTTCCTCCGGTCCAGCGCCCGTCGCCACGCCGAGCACCCGCAGGCCGCGCGCCGCCATCTCGGCGTTGGCCTCGGCGGCGCCCTCCGTCCCCGACCGGCACAGCGGATACAGCACCTCGGGCGCGCCCTTCACGTACAGGACGCCGTCCGCGCGCGCGATGGACATCCGCTTGCGATCGGTGTCGAACGGCGTCACGGCCCGGCGCGGCCGCTCGCGCTCGATCGCGTCGCGGTCGATCCCCCGCTCCGCCGCCGCCGCCAGCAGCGCGATCTCCGTCGGATCGCCGGTGCCTGTACGTCGATCGTCAGCCAGCTCTGCGTCACAGCAAGCCGCGGCCGCCGCCAGCACGCCGTGATGGTCGGGGCCCCACAGCTCGCGGACGGTCATGACCCCTGTGGTGAGCGTGCCGGTCTTGTCGGTGCAGATCACCGTGGCGCTGCCCAGCGTCTCGACAGCGGGCAGCCGCCGGATCAGGACGTTCCGCTCGGACATCCGCTGAACGCCGATCGCCAGCGCGATCGTCACGATGGCGGGAAGACCTTCCGGCACCGCCGCGACCGCCAGCGACACCGCCGACATGAACACGTCCATCGGCGATCGCCCGCGCGCCAGCCCGACGACCGCCGTGACCGCCACGATCCCCAGGCACAGCAGCAGCAGCGTCTTGCTGACGCGGGCGAGCCGCTGTTGCAGCGGCGTGGTCGCGTGCTCCGCGGTGGCGAGCAGGTTGGCGACCCGACCAAGCTCCGTCGCCATTCCCGTCGCGGTGACCTCGGCCACCCCCGTTCCTGTCGCGACCGACGTCGCGAGAAAGACGGCGTCGCGGCGCTCGGCCAGCGGCGCGTCGGCCGCGGTCGGCCGAGGATCCTTCTCGACCGCGGCGCTCTCGCCCGTGAGAGCGGCCTCGTTGGTGGAGAGCCGGTTCGCTTCCAGCAGCCGCGCGTCGGCGGCGACGACGTCGCCCGCCTCGAGCAGCAGGATGTCGCCCGGCACGACCTCGGCGGCGGCGATCACCGCCTGGCGGCCGTCGCGGCGGACGCGCGCCCGCGGCGCGGTCAGCGTCCGCAGCGCCTCCAGGGCGTTCTCCGCGCGGTGCTCCTGGAAGAAGCCGACCAGCGCGTTCACGATCACGATGAACGCGATGGCGATGGCGTCGGCGATCTCGCCCAGCGCGCCCGACACGGCGGCGGCCACGAGCAGCAGCCAGATGAGCGGGCTGGCGAGCTGGCCGAGCAGCATCTTCACGCGCGACGGCCGCGGCGCCCGTCGGATCTCATTGGCGCCCGAGACCGCGAACCGGCGGCGCGCCTCGTCGCCGGTCAGGCCGAGCGTCGGCGCCGTCGACAGCAGCGATCCCGCCACGAGCAGCATGTCACCTCATCAATTTAAAGCAGGCGGGATGCCAGCGGGTTTTCCTGATTCGGAACCAGCGACCGGCGAATCGGCGCAAGATTTGCCGGGCCCGGTAAATCCCGCGCAGCCTGTTCGCGGGCGTTCGAGGTGACCCGCGCGATCGGTGCGCGCCCTCGACTGGCACGCATCTCGCTCAAACGGGGGAGGATGGCGAGACAAACGACGACGGGACGATCCCCGAGCCGTGGTCTTGCCCTGCCCCGCCGCGTTCAGCTGCTGGCGGTGGTTCCGCTCGGGCTCATCGTGCTCGGGACCGCCGGCTATCACGCGATCGAAGGCTGGTCACTGTTCGATGCGCTGTACATGACCGTGACGACACTGACCACCATCGGCTACGGGGAGGTCCATCCCCTCAGCCCCGCCGGACGCACGTTCACCATCGGGCTCGCGCTGGGCGGGATCTTCACGTTGTTCTTCACCACCGCCGAGTTTCTGCGCGCCGTGATCAGCGGCGAGCTGTCCTCACACCTCGGGAGACATCGAATGGAAAAGAAGATCGCCGGTCTCGCCGGCCACATCATCGTGTGCGGTTACGGGCGGGTCGGCCGCCAGGTCTGCGAGGACTTCTCATCCGCGGGCGTACCGTTCGTGGTCATCGACAAGACGGCCGAACGGCTGGCCGACGTCTCGCTGGCGGGCGGGCATCCGCTGGTGGGCGACGCCACCGAGGACGCCGTGCTGCGCGAGGCGGGCCTCGATCGCGCCCGCGCGCTGGTCGTCGTCGTGGCGTCCGACGCCGACAACGTCTTCATCACGATGAGCGCCCGCCTGCTCGCGGAGCGAATTCCGATCGTCGCCCGCGCCGAGGAGGCGGCGTCGGTCCCCAAGCTGATGCGGGCCGGCGCGAGCCGTGTCGTGTCTCCACACGTGATCGGCGGCGGCCGCGTCGCGCAGGCGGTCCTGCGGCCGGCGGTGCTGGACTTCATCGAGGTCGCGACGCGCAGCGAGCACCTGGACCTGCAGATCGAGGAGCTGCCCGTCGCCGCAGGCAGCGGCCTGGCGGGGCGCACCATCGCGACGACCGGCGTGCGCGCCGACATCGGCCTCATCCTGGTGGCGGTCAAGCAAGCGAGCGGCCACATGCTGTTCAACCCGCCGGACAGCGCCGCGCTGGCCGCGGGCGACACGCTGATCGTCCTCGGCAAGCGCGAGCAACTCGACCGCGCCGACCGCCTCGCCCGCGCCGGCTAGTCCGATCGCCTACCGGTTTCCGGGACGGAAGTCGGCGTGACAGCGCACGCACCCTTCAGACAGCCGGCCGTACTCGTTGGCGACGCGATAGGGATCCATCGCTCGCGCGGCATCGGCCAGCGCGCGCGCTCCCGCGCGCAGCTGGTCCTGCCGCATGAAGAACTTCTCGGGCAGCGCCGAGTTCAGCTCCGTCGCGTCGCCGGAGATCGGCCGGGAAAGGTTCACGTCGGACGCGATCGAATCCGCCTTCTGGGCGATGCGCGCGTAGTCGAGGATCATGATCGCGGAGACGAGATCGCCCATGTCGCGCGCATGGGAGGCCATCCTGGCCTTCAGGATGTCGCGCGCAGCGGGTGACAGGGGCTCGGGCGGCGTCGCGCGGTCGGGCGCCGCGATCGCCTGCGCGAGCTGCGCCTGTTGCGACGGCTGGTTGGCGGGAGGTTGGTGACTGCACGCCGCCGCGAAGGCGCCGCCGAGCAGGAGGAGCACGATCCGGTCGAGTCGGTCCATGCTGTCTGCAAGAGCAAGCGCGAGGCCAACGCGACGTCGGCGAGATCCCGCCTGAACCGGCGCGCAGAAGGTGCGCCGTTCAGGGCAGCAGGATCCGCCCGGGGGCGCCGTTCGCGCCCGACTGCGTGTGGCAGCTGTTGCAGTCGCCCGACGTCTGCATCGCCCCCATCGCGCGCTCGCGGCCCATGTACGCGACCTTCGCCGTGTAGGGAAGCGCGACGCGCGTCTTCGAATTGAAGTTGCCGACCTTGTTCGGCGCGAGCGTCAGCGACTGGCCATCCGCGCCGACGATCGTGATCACGACGTCCGATCCGTTCGCGCCGTTGCACAGATCCGGTTCGTGGGCCGTCGGGTAGATGGTGCCGGCGACGGTCAGGTCGGGACCGTCGCCGGTCGAGTGGCACGCGATGCATGCCCGCCCCGGGTTCATCTCGGCAGAGCCGTGGTTGCCCTGCGTCCACATCGAGCCGCTGGTGCACGTGGGTGCCACCGCGAACGGGTCGGGCGCGCCGCCGCCGGCATCGTCGGTAACGCCCCCGTCAGGGACGCTCGCGGGCGGCTGAGCTCCTGCGTCCGTTCCGGGCCCTGGGCTCGATTCTCCGATGTCGCCTTCACATCCCGCGATCGCGAGAATGAACATACAAGCAAAGCCAGCGACCCTCATCCCGCTCCGTCCCCTCCCAAACCGGTCTACTGCTATCTGCTGTCGAGAGGGGCCGCCGGCCAGTTGGCGATCGCCGCAATCCCCGGTCGAGCATGGCGTCCCGGTCGATCGATCAGGGGAGCATGATGCGCCCCGGGGCGCCGTTCGCGCCGACCTGGGTGTGGCAGCTGTTGCAATCCCCCGAGGTCTGCTGCGCGGCCATCGCGCGCTCGCCGGCGGACGTGACCACCTTCGCGCTGTACGGCAGCGCGACCCGACCCTCGGAGTAGAAATTGCCGGTCGCGTTCGGGGTCAGCGTCAGCGTGCGACCGTCCGCTCCGGTGATGACGACCTGCGCTCCGCTCGATGAGCTGGCGCCGTAGCAGAGATCCGGTTCGCGAATGGTGGGATAGATGGTGCCGGCGACGGAGAACCCCGGTCCCTCGTCGCTGCTCGCGTGGCAGTGGATGCACGCCATCCCGGGATTCATCTCGCGCGCGCCCTCGTTGCCGCCCGTCCAGGTCTGTCCACTCGTGCAGATCGGTCCGCAGCCGCTGCCGCCCGGGTAACCCGCCGACACCCAGGCCGAGAGCACCGCTATCTCGCTGGCGGTCGCGGCCGTCGCGGGCGGCGGGGGCATGGGCGTGGTCGTCGACTGCATGCGCGTCACCGCGATCGCCGCGACCGACTGCGCGGGATCCGTTCGGGACGGCGCCGTCAGCGCCGCCGCGCTGGTGAACGACGGCAGCCCGAGCGTCGGCGTCTGGCCGTGACAGGACCAGCACTTGCCCGCCAGAACGGTCTCCACGTCGCAGGGCAGGTCCGTGATCGGCTGGGTGATCGACGGCGTCGGCTTGTCTTCGATTCCGCCCGCGCAGCCGACGAAGCACAGGACGAGACCGACGGAGATGACTGCGGGAAGCTTCATGGCCGACATTCAGCAGCTCCCGCCGCCGTTCACGTCATGGAATGCGGCGTCGCCGGCGCACTTGATCTGGCAGTCCGCGGTGTCGGCGCAGCTGATCGAGCAGTCGCCCGCACAGGTCACGTGGCAGGTCGAATTCGCCTTGCACGAGATGCTACCGCTCGCGCCCAGCGTGATCGAACAGCTCGCGCCCTCGCTGCAATCCACGCTGCAGGAGTCTCCGCACGCGCCCGCGCAGGTCGACTGCGCGGCGCAGCCGAGGGTGCAGCTCGCGCCGCAGGTCTGGGTCGAGACATCGCAGCTCGCGCCCGCCATGCAGGCGCAGGTCGTCCCCGTGCACACCGGTGCCGGATTGGTCGAAACGCCCCCACAGGCGTTCACGGTGATGCCCAGCACAACCACGATCGAAAAACGCGACGCGATGGCGATCGCGGCGCTGCATTTGTTCGTCATTGATCTCGAAGTACCGCCAGCCCGATCGGATCAGGCAGCCGTCACGTGGCGCTGATGTTGCAATCCGCTCGAGCATGACCAAGACATTCGTCCGAGACCTGATGTCGAGCCCGGTCGAGATCCTGAACGTCGGGGATTCGCTGGACCTGGCGCAGCACCTGATGAAGGCGGGTCGCATCCGCCATCTTCCCGTCGTCGACGGCGAGGAACACTTGATTGGCCTGGTCACGAACCGCAAGCTGCTCGCCGCCTGGGTCAGCCATGGCGATCCGCGCCACGAACGTCCTCGCGACATCGCGCGCCAGATCCCCGTCGACATGCTGATGGAAACGCACGTGCTCTCGATCGGGCCCAACGCCTCGGCGGCGGAGGCGGCCCGGCTGCTCGAGACGAAGAAGATCGGCTGCCTTCCCGTCGTCGACGGCGGCAAGCTGGTCGGCATCGTCACCGAGGCCGACTTCGTCCGCCACGCGCGCAAGTTGTTCGAGCAGCAGGACGCCGCCTGAGCGGACGGCGAAAAACTTGCGCGGTTGCGGGACCGAAAAGCCCCTACGGCTGATCGGCACAAACCCTGCTTCGCTCGTCCATTCGTGACCGACACCCGAAGCATTCCAGCCACGTTCGTCGCCACCTCCCTCCTGCTGCTCGCCTGCGCCCCGGACGCGGGCGTTGAAGCGCCGGGGCAGCCGGTCGGCTGGGACGACGGCATCCGCGTGCCCGGCGCCGTCGACATCAATCCGGATCCCCACGTGGTCGAGCTGAACATGCAGGCACGCCTGGCGCCGCTGTCGTTCGTCCCCGGCGGACCGAGCATGATGTGGACGTACGAGGGCAGCGTTCCGGGGCCGCTGATCCGCGCGCGCGTCGGCGATCGGGTGATCGTGCACCTCAACAACGCGCTGCCCGAGGACACCACGGTCCACTGGCATGGCCTGCGAATTCCGGCGGCGATGGACGGCGCGCCCGGGCACTCGCAACCGCCCGTGCCGCCCGGCGGAAGCTTCGACTACGACTTCGTCGTGCCCGACGCGTCGACGTTCTGGTACCACCCGCACGTCAACTCGGCCGCGCAGGAAGGCAACGGGCTCTATGGCGCGTTCATCGTCGATGATCCTTCCGAGCCGGCCGGCCTCGGCGACGAGGTGGTGATGGTGCTCAGCGATCTCGGCGTGAACGACGACGGAACCCTGCAACCGCCGGACGCGGCCGGCGACTTCGGCACGCTGTTCGGCCGCGAGGGCAACGTGCTGCTCGTGAACGGCAAGGTCAGGCCCACGCTGAAGGCGCGCCCCGGACTGCGGCAGCGCTGGCGCTTCATCAACGCCGCGAAGACCCGCTACTTCCAGATCTCGCTCGACGGCCATTCGTTCACGCGCATCGGTGGCGACGGCGGTCTCATGGCCGCTCCCGTGGAGGTGGCGCAGCCGGAGATCGCGCCGGGCGAGCGCATGGACCTGCTGGTCGTTCCCCAGGGAGAGTCCGGCGCAGAGCTGGTGGTCAAGTGGATCGCGTTCGATCGCGGGTTCGGCAGCACGTTCGAACGCCCGCCCGTGGATCTGTTCGCCGTGCGCCTGGAAGGTTCAAAGGTCGAGACGCCCGCGCTGCCGGTCATTGCCCGACCGATCACGCCGCTGCCGATCGCCGGAGCCGGCGCTGTCGACCTGCAGCTGACCGCGCAGTACAGCGATTCGCCGCTGCAGCTCGGCATCAACGGCGTCGCGTTCAAGGATTCCGAGCCGCTGATGGTGTACGTCGGCGACACGCAGGTCTGGACAGTCACGAACACCATCGATTTCGCGCACCCGTTCCACCTGCACGGCTTCTTCTTCCAGGTGCTGTCGCCGGAAGGTCCGCTCGAGTGGAAGGACACCGTCAACGTGCCCGTCGACGGGACCGTCAGGTTCGTCGTCAAGTACGACGATCGCCCCGGCATGTGGATGTTCCACTGCCACATCCTCGATCACGCCGAGGCGGGGATGATGGGCATGCTGCACGTGATGGAGCCGGGCTGACGCCCCTGATACTTTTCCGGATCGGCATTTCCACCTCTACCGTCGGCGGTGAGGCGGTAGCACCCTGATAGGTACGACCATGGACCCGCGGGCGCCCCGGCACTTCTCGATGATCCGGTCGTTTCACGTCGCCGACGTGTTCACGCTGGCGAACGGTTTCCTCGGCGCGGGTGCCGTGCTGGCGTTCATGCGCTTCGCCATGGACCGCCGAAACGCGTTCTTCTGGCTCGGGACCGCCCTGCTGCCGATCGCGCTCATCATGGATGCGCTCGACGGCCGGATCGCACGGCGGCGCGGGATGGCGTCGCCGCTGGGGCAGGAGCTGGACTCGCTCGCCGACGTCGTGTCGTTCGGCGTCGCGCCCGCGGCGATGGCGTTCGCGGCGGGCCTGCGCGGCGCCTGGGACGCGTTGCTGCTGGTGTATTTCGTCGGGTGCGGCATCAGCCGACTCGCGCGCTACAACGTGACGGCGTACGCGGCCGCCGCGGCCGCGGCCAAGGTCCGTTTCTTCGAAGGCTTCCCGATCCCGACGAGCCTGTTGCTTGTGGCGCTGCTGGCGGTGCTCGCCGCGCTGGGCCGCTGGCAAGAGGACCTGCCGCTGGGCGCGGTGTCGATCGCCGGGCTGACCTTGCATCCGCTCAGCCTCCTGTTCGGCCTCCACGGCAGCGCCATGATCAGCAAGACGCTTCGCATTCCCAAGCCCTGACCGTCGGGCGAATTTCTTGCGCGCGGCGCGCGCGTCCGCGCAACGGCGTCAGCGAGGCCAAGCGCAGCGCACCGCTGCGGGCACTGCGTGTCCTGACGGCTCGGCCGCGCCGTCCTGCAGAACGCGGTTGATTTCACAGCGGGACATGGCCTGATCAGACCGTGCTCGCGCTCGTCATCCTGGTGTTCGTCGACGCCGTGGACGCGGGCTCGCCGCTTCCGGGCGCGGTGGCGCGCGCCGCGGAGGAAGCGCTCGGACCCGACGTGACGGTCTCGACCAGGCGCCTCGCCGGCGACTCGCCGCTGAACGCGCTGGTCGACAGCGCCCGCGAGGAGCACGCGACGATCGTCGCGCGCATCACCTGGACGGACGAGAAGCGCACGAGCGCGCGCCTCGAGGTCGCCGCGACCGACGCGAGCTTCGTGCGATCGTCGACCGTGTCTTTCGACGCCGGCGATCCGGTCGCCGAGCGGGGACGCGCCCTCGGACTGGTCCTGGCCGCGCTGGTCGCCCCGGAAAAGCAGGCTCACCTCGAGCGCGCCCGGACCGCGCAAGCAACGGCGCCGCCCGCCGTGGCCGTCGCGGCTTCACCACCCTTGCCTCAGCCGGAGCGCCGCCTGGCGCTGGATGCGGCCGTGGAAGGCGGTCTCCCGCTCGGCGGCGCCGGGACGAGCGTGGGCGGCGCGCTCGGTCTCCGCTGGAATCCCTCCCGGCGGATTGGCTTGCGGGTGGGTGGGCAGGCGCGCTTCGGCGAGGTCGCCCGCGCGCAGTCGAACGCCGTGGATCTGGCCGTCGCGGCAGGTGTCGCCCTGTTCGCCATCGCGCCGCCGCCGTCGAATGCCGGGCTCGCGCTGGCGTTGAGAATGGACGCCCTCTTGCTCTACCAGTCGCTGTCCCACCTGTCGGACGACGACCCCGCTCCCGTCCGAAGCGCGCGCCTGCTTCCGGGCGCCATGGTTCTGGCGGAGGCGCAGTGGGCCGTCAGCCCGACCCTCGCGCTCGTCCTCGCGGCCGGCACCGAGATCGCTTTCGGACAGACCGATGTGTACGTCCATCAGGAAAAAGTGGCTGAACTCGCGCCGTTCCGCCTGATTGTCCAGGGCGGGCTGGTCGCCCGTTTCTGACGGCGCCCTGCCTTCCCGGAGGCATCTCGCGGTACCTTAATGAACGTGGGAGCGGGTGTCCCCAGGCTCAGGTTGATCGTCGGCCGGCGCGACAGCTCCGGTCCGGCGCCCGCCCCTGGTCTGGATGACAGCCAGCTGCTCGCGGCGTTGCGCCGGGCGGACGTCGGCGCGGCCGAAGCGCTCTATGAACGCGGCAAGCCCGTCGTCGATCGGACCCTGCGCAGGCTGCTGGGCCGAAACGATCCCGAACGCCAGGATCTTTTCCAGCAGACGATGGTCGAGATCGTGCGGACCGTCGACCGCTACCGGGGCGAGTGCCCGCTCGACGCGTGGATCGCGACGCTGGCGGCGCACGTCGTGTACAAGCACATTCGTCACCGCAAGGTCGAACGCCGCGTCCTGAACGAGACGCTACCGTTCGAAACGATCGCCGCGGCGGATCACTCCGCTCACCAGGCGATGCTCCGGTCGACGATCGATCGCGTCGCCGAGCACCTCGCACTCATCGACCCGGGGCGGGCGTGGGCGTTCCTGCTGCACGACGTGCACGGCTACGACCTGCGGGAGGTCGCGCGGATCATGGGGATCAGCCCGGCGGCGGCGCAGAGTCGACTCGTGCGCGGCCGCAAGGCGCTTCACGAACGGTTGGCCGAAGATCCCGAGCTGGCGGGAGAGCTGGAAAGGACGGGAGGGGAACGATGAGGCGTACCGATCCGAATCCGCGCTACGCGAAGCTAGCCGCGAAGGTCCTCGCGCGCCGCGCGGAAGAAGATGGCAGCGCGGCCACGGGCGCGCTGCTGGATCGAACGGCGGCGGTCGCTGCCATCGAGGGCGCGCTCCAGGCCCGGGGGCGTCGTCGTCGGACGGGGCTCGGGTGGGGAATCGTCGCCGCGGCCGCAGCCGTTCTGATCGTGATCGGGTGGCAGGGCCTGCGCGCGCCCGCCCCCACGGCCGAACGCCCGGTGGAAACGCCGTCCGATCTTGCTGTCACCGCCCTGGAAGGTGACGCATCGATCGAAACGCAGTCCGGGGCGACGGCCGCCGGGGCCGGGGCGCGCATCACCGCCGGCAGCTGGGTGCGCGTGCCGGACTCGGGCCGTCTCGTGCTCGCGCTGGATTCAGGGACCAGGTTGCGCGTCGCCGCCTCCTCGCGGGCGCGTGTCAGCGCGCTCGGCGCATTGCAACGCTTCGACCTGGAGAGCGGCTCCCTCTCGGCTGACGTCGCCAAGCTGCCACCCGGCGGTCGGTTCGTCATCGGCACCGCCGACGCGGAGGTCGAGGTCAGGGGAACACGTTTCGACGTCGTCGTCGGTCCCACCGCATCCGCGTGCGCGCCGTTCGTCCGGACGCGGGTCGTCGTGCACGAGGGTGTGGTCGCGGTTCGCTTCGGCGGTGGTGAGGTCCGACTGGCCGCGGGATCGACGTGGCCGGCGTGCGCGCCGACAGCGGCAGCGCCGACCGCGCCGGTCCCGGCCCGGACAGGTCATGCGCGCGCGGCGCGCGTGCAGGTCGCGCCGGCCGCCAGCGCGGGGACGCCGGTGACGGCCTTCGATTCTTCGACGCTGGCAGAGCAGAACGATCTGTTCGCCGCTGCCCTTGCCGCGCGCCGGCGCGGCGAATTGGGCGAGGCGATCCGGTGGCTGGACAGGCTGATCGCGCGGTATCCGAACGGCCAGCTGATCGACAGCGCGCGCGCCGAGCGGCAGCGGTTGATCGAGAGCGGCGGCGGGAGCGCGCCGCTGGAGTGAAGCGCGCCCTGCCCGCGGCGGCGGTGCTCGCGCTGGCGGTGGCCGCGTGCAACGGCGCGTTCCGCTTCGACGACATGGCACGGGACGGGGGCGGCGGCGCCGGCGGCACGGGCGGCGGGGGCGCCGGCGGTACGAGCTGTCCGAGCGGAAGCTGCGGCTGGGAGACGCGCGCCTGCGACGGCGGGTCGTGCAATCTGTCTTGCCCAACCGGGGCCACCTGTGTCGGTACTTGCGGCGTGTCGTGCTCGGCGGATTGCGAACCGAACAGTCATTGCGCGCTCATGACGGGCCACAGCGGCAGCGTGTCCTGCGACGAGGGCGCGAACTGCACCTTCGTCCTCGGCGAAAGCGGCAGCGCCGACTGCGCCCGCAACTCCACCTGCAGCGTGCGCTGCTCCGAGGAGTGCTCGCTCGACTGCGACGTGGCCGCGAGCTGCCAGCTCCAGTGCGGCGCCGGCCCGTCGACGGTCGTGACGGGTCACGCCTCGTGCCCGTGAGCTATCGCTGCGCCGCGGCCGCCCGCGCGGCGCGTTCCGCCTGGCGCGCGTAGTCGATCGCCTCGGCCAGGATGCGCGCGGACTCGGCGGGCGCGTGGAA
>Ga0068865_100001646_pt1 | contig 13097 bp, 14 predicted proteins | sample KBSMisM12_FD_75293 | JGI IMG/M metagenome (GOLD analysis project Ga0068865, IMG submission 75293) | Miscanthus rhizosphere microbial communities from Kellogg Biological Station, Michigan, USA - KBS Miscanthus M1-2 | ecosystem: Host-associated > Plants > Roots > Rhizosphere > Soil ...
GCCCAACCACACTTCGCCAGGGCAACACGGGCAGTAGAAGCGCAACGATTGCAGGAAGAGTAGCTTTTCCCAGGTCACCGGCAAAATTATAAACTCCCAGTGCTCCCCGCGATTCTGAGCCATAAGCATGGGTCACCAGATGCGAAGCGCGTGGATGTTGAACGCTTGATCCGGCTCCGGCAAGAACGAGTGCGGTGCATAGACCAGCGAATCGAGTAGGGAGCGCCATCACGGCGAACCCTGTTGCTGCAACTAGAGTCGACAGCGCGAGGGCGGATCGTGGCTTCCACCCGCTGGTAAGCCGATCAGCCGGAATCTGAAGTCCGCCCATCGTGGCGTAATAAAGCGCCCGAACAATGGCAAGCCCCATATACGATAGACCGAACTGTGGCTGCCACACTGGCAGGAGAGCATAGAGCTGATCTGCGTAGCCATCGTGCAGGATGTGCGCCAGACAAGCGCCGAAAAGACTGCGGCTCTGGCTGTTAGCAGGCTGCTTAGATAGAAATATCGATATGTCAGACACCAAAGGCTCCTTAGATACACAAAGTCTGTTTCGACTTTGCCCTCTGGGATTTTTGCCCTTAGGTGCGGACCGCTTAGCCCCCTGTGGCGCTTGGACCAATCTGGGGACCGGAACCCTAGCCACCAAATTCCGTCGACGACAAGTATTCTAACAAACAGCTCCAAGCGACACCGGACTTCCGGTGATGGACAGAGCGCTTACCCAGATCCTTACGGTTCGCGGAAACGAGCCGGTGGGCAAGGTCAATTTGTGGTTGCCAAGGACTTTCCGCCGTGAAGTTGCCGTGCAATAATCGGTCGATAATGCGGATGAAACGGAGTTCAACGTGACCAGCACAGCACCTTGGGTATTACTGTTCGGAGTCGCGATGTACAGCGCCGCCCTAATCGGCCTCATAGTGCTGGTGGTAGCTTTCGTACGCATGAGTCGCGCCATCACCCGGATCAGCCAAAGCCTTGAGCAGATCTCCACGGCAATGCGATCCGATACTAATCGCCGCTAGTTGGATGAGCCAATTAAGTTATTACCCTCGATGTAACGGTTAAGTACCATCATCGGAAGCCAGAACGGACCCGGGTGAAGATCGTGTACGGATACGCCGTCACTCAGGAGCTATCCGCTTCCTGCCCCGCTTAGGATCGGTAAACACTACGCGACAAGGCGGGAGCCTGGATTTTCGGAGGTGTTATCGTGTCGTCAAGGCCGTGTCGTGAGGAAAGAATTGATGCAGGTGAGAGACCCATGGTTCGAATCACTCGCAGGTCGTGCTGCACTTTCGCAGTCTGAGTTGCTTGCCCTTCAAGAGGACGGCTTCGTCGTAACCCGTGGTCCCGTTCTGGCCACGGACTTGCCTGGCTTGTCGCGTGCCTATGACTTTGGCGTCCTTCAGGCTGACCCTGTGGACGTGAAGGAAGGTTCCACCACGACTCGTGTTCTAGATTTCGTCAATCGCGGACCGGAGTTCGATGGTTTGTACCTACATGCACCACTACTTGAGGCATGTTGCAAAATCATCAAGGAGCCCTTCAGGCTAAGCAATCTGGTGGCCCGCACTCTGAATCCCGGCAAGGTGCCCAAAAAGCTTCACGTCGACTTTCCAAACGACGACGATGGTTGGCCGATGGTCGGATTCATTTTCATGATCGACTCGTTTCGGCCAGAGAACGGAGCCACTTGCTTTCTGCCGTGCTCCCAAGGATTGACCACAGCGCCAGATACGTTCGACGGAGTTGTCCCAGCTTGCGGCCCAGCAGGTTCAATGCTGATTTACAACGGCTCTGTTTGGCATGAACATGGGCCGAACCTGACCGACTCCCCTCGAAGATCCGTCCAAGGTGCGTTGATAAGGCGCAGGGAGCAGCCTTCGACCGATTGGCAAACTCGCATGCGACCTGAGACCCTCTCCCGTCTCGGCCCACTCGCGACCTACGTGCTTGGTTTCTGATTTGTCGCTTTCTCCCCATTAACGGCGAAGGGTTTACCAATAGCGCCTGGGTTGTCGGCTACTCGGAAGCTACTTCTTGAATCTCTACCGATAATGCTGCACAACGGGCAGTTTCTGTAATGCCGTTTATAGGGATCTATCAGCCCACGCTCCTGCTATTCCTGCCGCAGCGCGGTCACTGGACTTGTCCTGCTGGCGTTCCGCGCCGGAGCAATGCTCGCGGCGAGCGCTGCTCCAATAAGGATCGCGACCATAGATACAAACGGAACCGGATTGCCCAACTGAACACCGGATACCCAGCGTTCCAGCAGCCGTTCGGTACCGTAAGCGAGGAGTGAGCCGATCGTGACCCCGGCCGCGATCATTCCAACGCTCTGCCGCAGTACGAGCCGCAGGATGTCTTTTGCATCCGCTCCAAGCGCCATGCGTAGGCCGAACTCGGGTACACGCTGGCGAGACAGAAACGCCAAAACACCATAGATCCCGATGCACGCCAGCAGCAAAGCAGTTCCCGCGAAGGCTCCAATGATCACCAGAAGGAACCGGTGGCGCGCTAGCGTTGCTTCCGCCAACTGGTCCATGGTTCGGATCTCAGTTAGCACCTGGTCCCGCGCTGTGGTCCGGATTTCGCGGCGTAGCGGCTCCACAATTCCCAGAGGCGCGTTCTCCGTGCGCACGGCGACGGACATCAGTTCGGACCATCGGCGAAGCAAGGGGTCAGGTACTTGGGCAAATGGGTAGTAGAACTGAGCCCGCACTTGCGCTTGGTCGTCCTCGGCGAATCCCCAGTGGCGAACGTGCGCGACCACGCCGATTACTTGCTGTGGAGCCGATCCCATGTCGGGAATCCACAACTGCTTTCCCACCGCCGGCGAGTCGCCAAACGCGCGACGCGCCAAAACCTCGTCGATGACAATTACCGGCTGGCTATCCATTCGGTCGTTCCCATCGAAGAACCTGCCTGCGCGCAGTGTAATCCCCATGACTTTGAGATAGTCGGGCGTGACACTGGAGGCAAGTGATAGCGGCAGCTCCGTTCGCGGCGGCAGCGCCGAACTCGTCCAATAGCCGAGCTGATTGTTTCCCTCGCGCATCGGCACGGTATCGATCATCGCCACGGACCGCACGCCGGGTAAAGCGCGGGCCCGGTCTAGAATATCTTGCCAGCCTGCACGGATGTGCGCCGGATCCGCAACAACGCTGGGCGACAACGCGAGGCGGGTCACCAGGACGTTGTGGGTATCGACGCCGGGGTCGAGGGCGGACAATCGCAGAAATGTACTGCCCAGTATCCCCGCCGACACCAACAGCACAACGGCCAGTGCCAGTTCGCTCGCAACCAAGATGCTCTGAAGCCGCCGTGACCCACCTACCAACGCACGCGATCCTGCCCGCAGCGATCGATCGAGCTCCCGAGCCGGTGCGCGCAATGCCGGAACGGCTCCGAAGAGCAGGCCACTGATCAGCGACACCGTAACTGCGAATGCAAACACGCGCCAATCTACTTGCACCTCCTCTGCTCTGGGCAGACTGCCGGGCCACAGCGAGATGAACGGCCGGAGGGTGAGGAACACCAGTAGTGTTCCGAGCACTCCTCCGATCAGGCCCAACACGACGCTCTCGGTCAGGCACTGCCGGACCAATCGCCCTCGACCGGCGCCGAGCGCGACTCGCACGGCAATCTCGCGGCCACGCGAAGACGCCCTTGCTACCAGGAGGCTCGCAATGTTCACACAGCCTATCAACAAGACCAGGATCACGGCGCCAAACAAGAGCCACATTGTGGAACCTGCATTCCCCGTGTTTGGACGTAACGGATCGACGATAAAAGTGCGGCCTTCGTTGGAGCGAGGGTATTCAGCGGCTAAACGGCTGGCAACAACGGCGAGTTCGGATCGTGCTCTATCCACTGTCGCGCCGTCCCGAAGGCGGGCCCACACCCAGATGCGCGGGTGGGCACCTCTGGCATTCATGACAGGCTGCGTATTCTGCCCTATCAAAGTCATCAAATCCACTGGGTTATCGGCAAGTTGAAAGCCGGCGGGAAGAACACCCACTACCGCATATTGCTGGCCATTGAAGGTGATGGTTGCTCCAACGGCGTCCTGTCGGCCGCCGAATTTCCGTTTCCAAAGCGAGTTGCTGATGAGGGCCACGGGAGTCGCTCCAGCCTGGTCCTCCTGCGACGTAAAGTCCCGGCCGATCGCAGGAGAGACTCCAAGAATCGAAAGGAACTCCGCCGAGACCTCAGACGAGAGGATATACTCGGCGTCTCCTGGCTCGCTCATGGTGCCGCCGGCAAAGCGCCACGCCGCGGAATCTATCGATCGAACAGCGCTGCGGACATCCAGGAAGTTAGGGTAGGCAAACGCCCACAGGTTGCCAAACTGAGTCGCTTTAGCGGTTTTCTCCTGAAGTGAAAACAACTGTTCGGGATTGCGGTAGGGAAATGGTTTGAAGAGCACGCCGTTCAGCACAGTGAACATCAGCGTGGTGGAGCCGATGCCCACGGCCAGCGTCAATGCCACTACGGCGGTAAACCCGGGCCGCTGCCGTATGGTCCGCAGCGCATAGTGGAGATCCTGCCAGAAATCTTCCAGCCATCGCGTGCCACGCGCGTCGCGGCAGGATTCCTTGACTTGTTCCGGACCTCCCACGGCGATCCGGGCTTGCCGGCGGGCTTCGCCGGGCTCCAGGCCGTCCGCGACTAGACGCGCCGTGTGCTCTTCGATATGAAAGCGGAGTTCCTTATCCAACTGCTTGTCCAGCTCATCCGTCCGCCGCAAGCGCTGCCACCAGGTCATCTCATGCCTCCCTCGGATAAGTTCAGAATCAGGCTGACTGCCTCCGTCAGGCGCTGCCAACTTGCGGTTTCTGCTTCCAACTGCGTGCGGCCTTTTTTGGTTAGCCGATAGAACTTGGCTTCCCGCCCCGATTCCGTCTCCTTCCAAACCGCATCCAGGAGTCCCCGGTTCTCCAGCCGGTGAAGCGCGGGATAGAGCGATCCTTGCGGAGCCTGAACGACGTCCCTTGAAACCTGCTGGAGCCGCTGCGCGATCGCGTATCCATGCACCGGTCCCACTGAAACAATCTTCATGATCAGGAGATCCAGAGTTCCTTGCGGAAGATCTGACTTGGCCGTCATCGCCTATACCTCTGGCTTCTACCTATAGCACGTGTAGAAGCCGGAGGCAAACCAGATGGAGAAAGTAACAGCAACGTCAGATTTTGGGACGTTGCCCAGAAACCACTACCGATAATACGTGATAACGGCCGCGGCCCGCGGCCTTGTAACGTGTTACCGTCATTCGGTGGAGAACGAGCGTGTCTGAATTTGTTCGCTCCGAGAGTCGTTCATTCATCCAAAGATTAGTCCACGTAGCTGGAATACTTGGAGGGAGTTGGCTGGTGCTTGTATTGGCGCTCTCGCTTTGGAACCTTGCCGTAACGAAGTGGCAGCATGCGCACAATCCAGTGCCCGGAAGTTTCTATGCCATAAACGGGCGCCAGATGCATTTGTACTGCTCGGGCACGGGTTCACCGACTATCGTCATCGAGGCCGGGGCCAGCGCCGATTGGCTGGGCTGGCAAGGAGTGCAGCCGCAGCTTTCGCAAGTGACGCGCATTTGCACTTACGATCGCGCAGGACATGGTTGGAGCCAGCCTCGCGCCGATCCACGGGATGCAGAAGCGATTGCTCGGGAACTGCATGCGTTGCTTGACGAAGCTGCCGTGCAGCGCCCGCTGGTGCTTACAGGCCATTCCGCTGGGGGACTCTATGTCCGCGAGTACGGTCGAGAGTTTCCGACAGAAATTGCGGGTGTGGTGTTGATCGATTCAAGTTCGCCCCAGCAGATCGATGAGCTTCCTGGCTGGCGACGATCCTATGAGGCGGACAAGCAGGATATGATGCGTGGGCTTCGGTGGGATGAGTTGCGAGTTTGGTCTGGATGGGAGCGCTTGATGGGTAACTGTCGTAACACTCCATCCCCGGAACTACACGAATTGGCTGGCCAGTACGATGCCGAGATGTGCCGACCGGATTATGTGGGCGGTGAGGATAGCGAACTCCCCTATTTCGAGACGACTTGCAAGCAGGCGGCACGGCTGACGAGCTTCGGCAACGTGCCCCTGCTGATCGTCTCGCAGGATCCCGATCGACGAAGGGACGGGATGACAGCGAATGAGATTGCTGAGCTGCCTGTCTGGGCACAGGAGCAGGAGGAATTAAAGATGCTCTCGCCGCTAAGTTGGCGAGTCATCGCCCGCGGTTCCGGACATGCAATCCACCACGACAGGCTCGATGTCGTTGTTGCAGGAATGACCCGCCTCATCGGTCTAGTACGAGGTGGACCTGCCCCCACTTTTGGAAGCACGGTTATCGAGTAGACGGTCGGTCAAGCCACCATAAACAATCCCCGCTAAACCAATCGAAGCTAACTCGCTACCGTTAATGATGCTATGAAAGCGCTGCAGCGGGGTTTCGCGTAGACTGCGAGCGAAATCTCTAGCACAAGGAGGTGCTGCAGCAATCAACGCGCCAGGACATCGCGCAGGAATTCGAGCGGGGCTTTGAAGGGATGACGGACAACCCGGTGAAGCTCGATGACCTGCTTCAGGCGCGCGAACAGCTCATCGCCGAGCTTGTCGGCAAAATGCCCGAGGAACACCGGAAGTTTCTCGCGTCGTTCAAGAAAGGAAAGCCGGAGTGGGACCTCCTGGGCATTCCTCACGTTGAAAACCTTCCGGCCGTTCAATGGAAGATCCGGAATCTCGGAGCCATGGATCAGAAAAAGCGCGAGCAGCTTATCGAGAATCTGCTGAAGGCGCTCGGGATTGAGGAGTAACGAGGGTCCCAATCTCTGAAAGCCGTACCTCGGGTCTCTTGATGTTCTGGTTTGGATTGGGCGCATCCGGCAAAAGCCGGACCGGGCTCTAGGCTTCGGCCATTCAGTAACGATCCCTTGCGCGGACGGCGAGTTCAGCATGATGGGCATGATGATGGTGGTCATGCTGCTGATCGTGGTCAAGATGGTGGTGGTTGTGTTCGTGATAATGGTCGTGATGGTGATGGTGCAAGAATCGGGGTGGGAGATTCCGCGGTCATCACCGTGGCCTGAGGAGTGCGGGAGAAGTGGATGTAAGAGAGTAGAGCAGTCAAAAGAAAGGGAGACCGACTGTGATGCATCTTTTAGCAGTGAAGCGATTGATTAGACTCTGTGGAGTCGACAGTGCTCATGGTCGGAGTTTGTCTGGGGCAAGCGGCACCCGCCAAGAAGGCCTACACGTTCCATGGGAAGGTGGAAGCTGTCAATGCCGGCGCCAACACGGTGACGGTCAATGGCGAGAAGGTTAAGGGCTGGATGGACGCGATGACAATGGGCTATAAAGTCGACGATCCCGCCGTCCTCAAGAACATCAAGGCGGGCGACCAGATCACGGCGACAGTCTACGAAGATGATATGACGCTCCACAAAGTGCAGGTAGTGCCGAAAGGCACCGGTGATTCAAGATCCAAGAAGTGACGGCTCCGAACCAAATCGGGTGAATCAACACTGGCAGGGTTGCTAATGCTGATTCCCACGGGAAGCGTTGTCTCAAAAAGAGCCCTGTCCTACACTTGAGCTGCGTTAAAAGATAGAGCACTCAAAAAGAACCGCCATCACGGTCCTCCAGGGAGGTTGAGTAAATCAGACGAGCGCGAGGAAAGAACGACCCGCTCGGGCGATTCCTGTGAGGATTCGTAGCCCATCCTCTTGTGAACCCGTGTCGAACTGTTTCCCCGAGTGATCGACGGCATTGCTGACCATTGCAATGGTTGCTACTGAGACTCGCCGCGCAGCGCCAAAGGCGAAAAGTGACGCCGCTTGCATCTCCACGGCAAGGACACCCTCTCTCGACCATCTTTCCAGTTGCAATTTGCTCTCGCGGTACGGAGCATCCGTCGTCCACACCTTGCCCGAGCGGATTGCCCATCCGGTGGTGTTCAACTCGCGTTCGAGAAGTGGGATTACCTGCGAATTACACGCGACCTCTTTGCTTGGCGGCAGATAGTGATACGACGTTCCCTCGTCCCGGATAGCGCTGGTTGCCACCACGAGGCATGGCAACGGCAATTCTGGAGATACGCGCCCAGCGGACGTTAAACCAATGATGATTTTCGCTCCCGCCGCCCGAAGTTGCTCAGCAATAAGTACCGCGTAGGGTCCGCCAATCGTTCGCGCGATAATTCCGCACCGTATACCTTCGAGATCCATCGCGAACATCGCAGTATGAAAACAGGCCCATGCGGCGAAGGACTTGGCCACGCCTTCTCGAACCAGCCAGTCGGTCAAATCACCATCGAATTCTAGGATGCACACCGGGGGAACAGTTTCCGTCGGGATTTGTCGCCTCCGGCGTACATCGTCGATCAAGTCCTGGGCCGTGAACGCCGACGCATGATCGAGCGGATGGTCCAAGATCGGAGGATTCGAATCGTCAGTCATACGCTATATCCACTGCACTCCTTATGCTTGCTTACTAGGGAGATGACTCACTCCACCATGAAACAGCAGTAGAGAAACTGCTGTGTGGTTCCGAAAGGTGTCTGGTGGAGTTCCGTGACGCTGTCGATAAGACGAAAACGTGGGCCAAACTCCGCCTGCAACGAGTCCACGTCGTACCGGACGGCGTCTAGACCGCTGCACTTTACAGGTCCTTCCGGCCCGAACGTGCCGATAATGACATGGCCGCCGAGCTTGACCGCAGTAGCAGCTTGACGAACATACGCGAGACGCTGTTCCGGCATTGTCAGAAAGTGAAATACGGCACGATCATGCCAGACGTCGTAAGCATGCGCAGGCAATTCGGCATTCGTCACGTCGGCAACGAGCCAAACGGCTTTCGACGATACGGAACTCATTCGTTTCTTGGAGTGCTCGATAGCAGTTCGGGAGATGTCCAAAACCGTGACGTTGAGGTACCCTTTGTCAATCAGATCGTCGACGAGAGTGGATTCGCCGCCGCCCACGTCGATAATCGACGCAGAACGGTCGCCCGCGACGCGTTCGATCAAGGCTAGCGATGTTTCAAGATGGGGACGAAACCAGCTCACCTCGGTCGGCGCCTTCGTGCCGTAGACGCGTTCCCAATGCGATTTCGTATCCACTTGCGATACTACAGTGTAGCGCCCGGTCCGAACGAGACAATGCTGCTCGTTTTAGGAACCAAGATTCAAGCTGTTGATATCACGGGGTTTTGGTCGATTGCGCTGCCTGTGCCTTGGAGTATTGAAAGAATGTCCAAGAAACCTGTCACAAATCGGCGCTGGGCGACGTTGTAGATGTGTGGATGCGTCACGCGAAGCCGTCGTCGAGATGAATTCCGATCAGGGCCTGTTGGATATCGAGACGGTCTTTCAGGCCGAGTACGAGCGAGTCACCCGCGTGATTGCACGTGTTCTACGAGACCCCGCTAGGGCCGAGGAACTCGCGGTTGAGGTCTTTCTGAAGTGGTCGCGAAACCCCCAGGCGCAGGGCCACAATTCCGAAGCGTGGCTGTATCGCGTTGCTGTCAGGACTGGCTTGGAGGAACTACGTCGCGAAACCCGCCGCACTCGACTCGGACACCTGTTGCGGTTCGTTGGGCACTCACCAACCCCGGAGGAAGTTCGGGCTTCGAGAGAAGACCAGGAAAGGGTTCGTGCGGTGCTAGCTGCGATCCAGCCCCGGCAGGCTGAGTTGCTGGTTCTTCGCAGCCAAGGCCTCAGCTATGACGAGTTAGCTTCTGCGCTCGAGTTGAATTCAGCATCCATTGGAACTTTTCTCAATCGTGCGGAACAAACGTTCCGAAAGGAGTACATCACGCGATATGGACACGAATAGCGACAAGAGCATGGACCGCTGGGTGGAGGACCGTCTGGCGGCGCTTGCTCCGAACAACGAATGGCAACCGGATACACGTCGCGGCCTCGCCCGGTTTCGTGCGGAACGCGAACAGGTGAGTAGTCGCAAGCGAAGATGGGGCTGGCTAATTGTCGGCGCGGTAGCGGCGGGCCTTCCGCTCATGGCGTTCCCCGCCACGCGAGCGTTCGCTCAGCGCTGTGTTTCGGCGTGCGTCAGTCAATCAAGCTGGGTACGCGATTTATTCGTCGGCGGTTCTGTTCCAAGTGTCGTTTATGTAAAATCAAACGCTCGCAAGATGGCCCCTGATTTCATCCTGGACGACGCTTCCGGCAAACCCGTAAAGCTTTCCGACCTTCGTGGCAAGGTGGTTTTGCTGAACTTCTGGGCGACTTGGTGCGCCCCTTGCAGGGTTGAGATTCCCTGGTTCATCGAGTTTCAGAAAACTCACCAGAGTGATTTTACGACGCTCGGCGTTTCACTCGATGAGGATGGCTGGGACGCGGTCAAGCCCTATATTGACGAACGTAAGATCAACTACCGCGTTATGGTCGGCAACGATGACTTAGCTCAAATGTACGGGGCGAACTCGCTGCCGACGACGTTCATTATCGACAAGTCTGGCCGCATTGCTGCATCTCACGTAGGGCTCTGCAGTAAGAGTGAATACGAAGCGGACATTAGGGCAGTACTCAGCGAACAAGAATAGAGAGAAACAAGACAATGACAACACTTCGAATCGGTTGCGTAGCGAAGGATGTACGGAAGGGAGCTCTCAACCCACGATTACCACGCCATTCTTGGGAATGCTCAGGGTGAATCAGCCGAGGCGTCATCACCCCGTATCTAAAGCACTCTTGATCAATGGTGAGCAATGTCGAATGGGTCACGCTGATAGTTCACACGCAGGAGGTCGCAGGTTCGAGTCCTGCCGCGCCCACCATTAAACATTAGGGCTCCGGCGTTCTGGCGCTCGCACTAAAGCGACTGATCGCGCATTTCAGCCGCAACTTCACTCCCTAGGCCGCCAAACTGAGAGTTAATCTGTCGAGCGCGCTCAAGCGCAGCCGCGACATGTGGAAGAATGTTTTCACTCCCTACGTGTTCGATGAACTCTGCTTGCGTCAGCAAACGTTCGGGCTGTTCCCGCGCTCCGCACAGCAGGAGCGTCCGGCCGCTTTTCTTGAGGCGATCCGCTAATCTTTCGAGGGCGTACAATCCGGTCGCATCGAGAGCGGTCATGTTACGGATCCGAAGCACTACCACGGGAGCGAACGGCTTAAGATTCGCGGTCGCTTCTTCAAGTTTGTCCGTGGTCCCAAACAGGAAAGGACCATGGATCCTGAGGATCGTGACATATGGAGGGACTTCCTTATCCTGCAATATGTGGAGGCGCCCTTCCTCGATGTATTCAGCCGTAACGGGTTCAACCGTGGTTGTTTGTGCGATGCGAGAGATGTACAGAAGCGCTGCCAGTGCAATACCTACTTCAACGGCGATGGTCAGATCAGCGAACACCGTCAGAAGGAACGTGGCGGCCCATACCGCTTTGTCAGCCCATGACAACCGGAGAATTACTCCGATCTCCCTCCATTCGCCCATGTTGTAAGCAACTACAAACAACACGGCTGAAAGGGTTGCAAGCGGGATGAAACGGGCGAGCGGCGCGGCTACCAGCAAAATGGTCAGCAGAGTCAGGGCGTGGATCATGCCCGCAACTGGCGTTCTTGCGCCGGAACGGATATTGGTGGCGGTTCGAGCGATGGCTCCCGTGGCCGGAATGCCGCCGAAGAGAGGAGAGGCCAGATTTGCGATACCTTGAGCGACCAATTCCATATTTGAGTTATGCCGGTCACCGGTCATGCTATCTGCTACAACAGCAGAAAGAAGACTCTCCACGGCCGCAAGAAGTGCGACGGTCAGAGCTGAAGGAATCAGTACTACGATTAACTCCGGCTTGAAGGCTGGAAGGGAGACTTTTGGCAAGCCCGTCGGTATTCCTCCAAAAGCGCTTCCGATTGTTGCGACGGGAAGAGCAAAGAATGCGACGCAGGCCGTTGCCAAGAGTAAAGCGATGATCGACCCGGGAATCCGGCGGGTCAGGCGGGGGACCAAGATGATGAGTGCCAGTGATGCGGTAGATAGCGCTGCCGTCTGCCAATGCACGGTCGAAATGTTCTCCGCGAGCACACGCATTCGCGCTATAAACTCGCTCGGCAGTGCCCCGATCTGAAGTCCCAGAAAGTCTTTGATCTGCGTCGACGCGATCAATACCGCTATGCCGTTCGTGAACCCGATAGTTACGGGACGCGGTATGAATTTTACGGCTGTGCCGAGGCCAGTCAGGCCCATCACCACCAATATTGCGCCGGCCATTACGGTGACGATCAGTAATCCAGAAATTCCAAATTTCGCGATGACGCCGGCCACAATCACTACAAAAGCCCCCGTGGGCCCGCCGATCTGCACGCGCGATCCCCCGAGCGCGGATATCAGAAAGCCCGCGACCACGGCCGTATATATGCCGGCCTGCGGTGTCACTCCGGAGGCGATGGCGAAAGCCATGGCTAGAGGCAAGGCCACCAGTCCGACGGTTAGGCCGGCGGTCACGTCGGCTAAAAAATCCCGTGTGCTGTAGCTCTGCAAGCACAGGAACAGTTTTGGCGTCCATCGGTCAGTCATGGCTAAACAGTTAACGAGGATCGGGAGCGCTCCAATACGGCGGCAGATTCATTTTTGTCTCACGAACGATCTCAAGCACTGCCCGCCGATCATCCTTCGTAAGTCGCGCGAACTTCTCACTCTGATCTTTTCCAATGAGGATGTCGTATAGGCGCTGATAGACTCTTTCGCGCACAATTCCGGGCATTCCGTCAAACGCGGCGCTGTACAGCATATAACTTAGGGGATAGCGAAACATGCGCTTTTCGAGATCGAAGTCGCGCAGAGACCGGCCCTGGTGATCGCGCGGTCCGCGTTCCGGGAACGTTTTGGTGAACGCGGATACTCCTTTAATCGGATCGTACAGCCTGGCTTCATCCGCAAATAACATGTATGTTACGAGCGCTTCGACGTCGGAGTCGATCTTATCGGACGCGGCTTTGCCCGACTCGATGCGCGCATCCCAGCCGGCACGTATCATCAGGTTTGTCATTCGGGTCTGATGCTCGAAAGTCATCAGGGCAACTATGTCGCTTACCGGGGTCATAAAGCCCGTGGTGTCGAACTTCCCGGCAAGGCTGGT
>Ga0068865_100001647_pt1 | contig 13088 bp, 13 predicted proteins | sample KBSMisM12_FD_75293 | JGI IMG/M metagenome (GOLD analysis project Ga0068865, IMG submission 75293) | Miscanthus rhizosphere microbial communities from Kellogg Biological Station, Michigan, USA - KBS Miscanthus M1-2 | ecosystem: Host-associated > Plants > Roots > Rhizosphere > Soil ...
GCGGGTGGCGATGGCCGGTGTTGAGGACGCCGATGCCGCTGGTGAAGTCGAGATATTCCTTGCCGTCGGTGTCCCAGAGCCGCGTGCCCTCGGCGCGGTCGACGAAGATGCTGTGCGTGTTGGCCAGGCCGCGTGCCACATGGCGCTCGCGCGCGGCGATCGACGCGTATGAGTCTGCATTGGTCATCGTCATCGTGCTGCCTCCATCTGCATCGTCTTCCACAGCGCCTCGACGTGCGGGCGCTCAGTCTGTTCCGCGCCGATCGACACGCGCACCATCCATCGGCCGTCGAGCACCGCCGGTGTGAGATAGGCCGCGCCCGATCGGTTGACGCGGCCGACCCATGCCTGGGTGTGTCGATCGAGCGCCTCGCCGCCGAGCCCGGCCGGTTCGTGCCGCACACACAGCGTCTGTAACGGGACCGGTGCGAGCAGCCGCCAGCCGGAGGCGCCGCGGATTTCGTCAGCCAGCCAGCGGGCGTTCTCGAGGTCGCGCCGCAGCCGCGCCTGGAGGCCGGATACGCCCTGCTCGCGGATCAGGAACCACAGCTTCAGTGCCCGGAATCGCCGCCCGAGCGGGATGCCCCAGTCGCGGAGGTTCTTGACGCGGCCATCGGCGGCGGTCTGGAGAAAGCTCGGGTTGGTGGACATCACGCGGATCAGATGCTCCGGGTCGCGCACATAGTACAGCGTGCAATCGAAGGCGGCGCCCAGCCATTTGTGCGGGTTGATGACCAGCGAGTCGGCCCCTTCGACGCCGTTCCACATCCAGCGGCACTCGGGCAGGACCATCGCGGAGCCGGCCATCGCGGCGTCCACATGCAGCCAGAGGCGATGCCTGGCAGCGACGGCGGCGATCGCGTCGATCGGATCGAGCGCGGTGGAGGCGGTGCTGCCGGAGGTGGCGACGATGGCGCACGGCTTTGCGCCGGCGCTCAAGTCGGCGGCGATCGCCGCGGCCAGCGCATCGGGCCGCATCGCGTAGTGCTCGTCGTGCGGGATCACGCGGACGTTGGCGCGTCCGAAGCCGGCGAGGAGCGCGGCTTTGTCCACCGAGCTGTGGCTGTGCGCCGACGTGTACACGGTCAGCGGCTGCGGCTCCGACTGCAGGCCGCCGCGATTCGAGCTGTACCCGGTCGTCCGCTCGCGCGCGCACATCAACGCGATCAACGTGCTGGTCGACGCCGTGTCCTGAATCACGCCGCTCCAGGCATCCGACAGTCCCAGCATCGTCCGCATCCAGTCGGTGACGACCTCCTCGAGTTCGGTCAGCGCGGGGCTCGACTGCCACGCCAGGCCCAGGACGCCGAGGCCGGTGCTGACGTAGTCGCCGAGCACGCTGGCGAGAGTGCCGTTGCAGGGAAAGTAGCCGAAGAACTGCGGATGCTGCCAGTGAGACAGCCCGGGCACGATGATCCGATCGAGGTCGCGGACGATGGCGTCGAATGGTTCGGGGTGCGACGGCGGCTCCGCGGGCAGCTGCTTCCTGACGTCGCCCGGTTCGGTGCGCGCCATCACGGGTCGCGACGCGACGGTGGCGCGATAGTCGGCGATCCAGTCGACGATCTGGTGCCCCGCCGCACGAAATTCTTCTGGTGTCATCCAGGCGATTCTATGGCGATTGGCTTCACCGGGGAACTCGCCGGGAGGCGAACCATCGTGGTCATCCGCGGATTACAGGATTACACGGATTAACCGGATAAGACGTCCGGCGGCGCGGCGTAGCCGCGCGCGAGGCGAGATCGGCCCGCGTGAACACGAGCCACAGGACCGAGCCGGGCTCGCGTTCGCGCGGACCGATCTCGCTACGCCCCGGCCGCTTCGCGGCCGGCGCCGGACGTCGTCTCCTCACGATGGTTCCTCGCAGCAAGCGGGCTGCGTGTTCAATCCTTGAATCCGCGTAATCCGCGGATAAAAGCTCTTCTTCGTGTCCTTCGTGTCTTCGTGTATTTTCGTGGTGTGCGAGCTGCCGTCTTTCTGCTCGTCCTGCTCTCCGCGGCGACCGCTGGCGCGCAGGCGTTCAAGGGCACCAAGCAGCCCGACGTCCGCTACGTGCCGTCGCCCGACAGTGTGGTCGACGCGATGCTGGAGCTTGCGCACGTCACTGCCGGCGACGTCGTTTACGACCTCGGGTCCGGCGACGGCCGGATTCCGATCGCGGCGGCGAAGCGCTACGGGGCGTTCGGCGTCGGCGTCGAGATCGACGCCAAGCTCAATCGCCGGGCCGAGGACAACGCGAAGGCCGTGGGCGTCGTCGATCGCGTGCGGTTCCTGACCGAGGATCTGTTCGAGGCGGACATCAGCCAGGCGACGGTGGTGACGCTCTTCCTGCTGCCGCGCATCAACCAGCAGCTGATGCCGAAGCTGAGGCGGGAGCTGCGCCCAGGGACGCGGATCGTCTCGCATCAGTTCGACATGGGCGAGCAGTGGCCGCCCGAACAGTCGCAGGACGTCAACGGTCTGATGATCTATCTATGGACCATCAAGTGAGAGCCGCGCGCACGCAGGTGGTCCGCCACGAGTCGGCGCTCGGCCGCTGGGAGTACGCGATCGGCGCGCCGCATCCCGCGCTGCACCCGCACGTGCGCGACAACTACTACGGCTGGATCGAAGAGATGGCGGTGCCGATGTGCCGCCGTGAAGTGCCGACCGAGGACGTGCCGATCATCATCAACTTCGGCGCGCCGTTTCGTCTGTTCGATCAGGCCGATCCGTCGCGGTGGACCGACTTCGCGAGCTTCACGACCGGCGCCTACGATTCGTATGTGCTGGTCGGATCGACCGGGCCGTCGGCCGGCCTCCAGGTCAACCTGACGATCCTCGGCGCGCGTCTCTTTCTCGGGCGGCCGTTGCGGGACATGACGAATCGCGCGGTGGCGCTCGAGGATGTCCTGGGCGGCGAGGCGCGGCGGCTGACGCAGGCGCTGTTCGAGGCGCGATCGTGGGACACGCGCTTTGCGATCGTCGATCGCGCGCTGGCGCGGCGCATTTCCAGCGCTCGGGCGCCCTCGGCCGCGGTGCTGTGCGCCTGGAATCGGCTCCTATCCACCGGCGGGCGAGCGGCGATCGGCGCGATCGTCGACGAGGTCGGCTTCAGCCAGAAGCATCTGATCGCCCTGTTTCGCGAGGAGCTCGGCCTGTCGCCCAAGACGCTGGCCCGCGTGCTCCGCTTCGGGCGCGCGATCCGGAAGATCAAGGAGGGCCGCGGCGTCAGACTGGCCGACCTGGCGTACGACTGCGGCTACTACGATCAGGCGCACTTCTCGCGCGACTTCCGCGCCTTTGCCGGCGTCACGCCGACCGAACTGATCGCCAGCCAGCTTCCCGATCGCGGCGGCTTCGCCGCCGACGGGTAAGATTCGTCCAAGACCGGCGCGCCATCGGCCGCTAGACTCTTCGCCTGGAGGATCTGCCGATGACACCGAATATCTTTCCCGCGTTGCGCTATCGCGACGGCCACCAGGCGATCGACTGGCTCGTGCGCGTGTTCGGCTTCGAGGCGCAGGCCGTATTCGACGCTCCCGACGGCGGCGTGGGCCACGCGCAGCTGCGCTTCGGCGCCGGCGTGATCGGCCTCAATTCCGCGAGCAGTACGCCGGCCGGCAGCCCCTGGGCCGCGGTGAAGCAGGGCATCTACGTGTGCGTGAAAGACGCGGACGCGCATCACGATCGCGCGGCAGCGGCGGGAGCGAATGTCGTGACGCCGCTCACCGATCAGAGCTACGGCTCTCGCGACTACGCCGTGCGCGATCCCGAAGGCCATCTCTGGGGCTTCGGCACCTACGACATGCAGGCGCCGGAAGGGGAGCCGAACATCTTCGTCGGCCTCCACTACCAGGACGGTCCCGCGGCGCTCGCGTTTCTGGAGCGCGCCTTCGGGTTCAGGAAGACGTTCGCGGTGCCGGGACCGGATGGCGGCATCGTGCACGCGGAGATGCGGTTCGGCGACGGCGCCATCATGATCGATTCTGGTCCGCGAGATCCCTCGTCCTGGGGTGAGAACGTGCAGGCCATCCATGTCTTTCTCACCGACCCGGATGCGCATCACGCGCGGGCGGCCGCAGCTGGTGCGCAGGTCACCGCGCCGCCCTTCGACACACCGTGGGCGCGCGGCTACTATGCGCGCGACCTCGACGGTTTCCTCTGGGGCTTCAGCAACTACAAACCGGCGGTGTAGCGCCGGCGCAACGCAACGGGTGTTGTTTTACCGCGGTTTTTTCCGGAACGTTCTGGCGCGACGACTTACTGTGGGGCTTTGCTCGGCGGGACGTCTTTGACGATGAAGACGCGCTCGCCGGGCTTGATCAAGCCGAGCTCACGCCGGGCGATCTCCTCGATCGCCGAGGGATCCTCACGCAGCCGCCGCGCCTGGTCGCGCAGCTTGGCGTTTTCCGCGCGCTGACGTGCAATCGAGGCGGCCAGCTGGTCGTACTCCTGCCGTGCGCGCAGCATCGCGAGCAGGCCGCGGTCGCCGACGAGCCCGTCGACGATAATGACCGAAGCGACAAAGAGCACGAGCAGCTGGACGATGCGCCGGTTGCGGGTCGGGCGCTTGGGCGCCGGGCTCCGCCGCCGCTTCGTCTTGACCTTGGCCTCGGGATCCTTGGGCACGCGGCAAAACAGTACAACAACTGCTCTGAAAGTACAAGCGTGATGGACGAGCTGATACTCATTCTGACAACGATGCCGGATGACGATCGCGCCGCCGGGCTCGCGCGGACGCTGGTCGAGGAACGGCTCGCCGCGTGCGTCAACGTTCTGGGGCCGATGACGTCCTTTTACCGGTGGGAGGGACGGGTCGAGGTCGCGGCCGAACGGCAGGTCGTGATGAAGACCACGCGCGCCAACCTCGTCGGGCTCGCGGATCGCCTCCGCGCGCTCCATCCTTACGATTTGCCGGAGTTCGTGGTGATTGACGCGGCTGGCAGCGAGGCCTACGCGAAGTGGGTGCGGGACAGCACGCCTTGATCCAACACGAAGACGAAAAGCTATCCGCGGATTACGCGGATTCAAGGATTGAACACGCTGCCCGCTTGCTCACCGGCGAGCCATCGTGGGGGACGCGTCCGGCGGCGCGGCGGAGCCGCGCGCGGGTGAGAGGCGGACGACGTACACACGAGGCCGGTGTTCGAGTGCCTCGTGTGTACGTCGTCCGTCTCTCACGCCGTCCGGCCGCTTCGCGGCCGGCGCCGGACGTCTTATCCTTCCAATCCGTGTAATCCTAAAATCCGCGGATCGCCATGATGGCTCGCCACTCGCGAGTTTCGCCATAAGCGCAATCGCCGTAGAATCGGCTGGATGACACCGGAAGAATTTCGCGCAGTCGAGCACCGGATCGGGGCTAGACTCGCCACGTACAGCGTCACCTGATGCCCATGCGCCACGACACGACCGGGGTTGCTGCCCGAACCATGCGGGTCGCGGCCGCGGCACTCCTCCTCCTGACCTGCGCCTGCGAAGTGCGCCGGGAGCGGCCGTCGCGCCGCGAGGCGCGGGACGAGGCCGACGCCGCACCGTACCAGGCCGCTGTCGACGAAGGGCTCGGCGCGGCGGTGGCCATCCTGATCGACACGTCAGGTTCGATGCGCGAGAAGGCGGCCGGCGACAGCCGGCCCAAGTATGTCGTCGCCCAGGAGGCGATCGAGGCGATGCTCGACGCCACGGACGCGTTCGTCGTCAAGCGTCCGGATTTCCCCATCAAGATCGGCATCTACAGCTTCTCGAGCAACGTGCGCACGCTGCTGCCGATTCGGCGCTACGATCGCGCCGCGATCCGGCAGGCGCTCGACCTGCTGCCGCGCCCGGGCGGCGGGACGGCGATCGGCGAAGCGTTGCGCGAGGCCAGGCCGGATCTGTATCGCGCCGGCGTCTTCAGGAAATATCTCCTGGTCGTCACCGACGGCGACAACACCAGCGGCCGGAACCCCGAAAGCGTCGCGCGTGAAATCTTCAGCAAGAGCCAGGGCGCGGTGCAGGTGTACTTCGTGGCGTTCGATACGACGCCGCAGAAGTTTTCGTTCCTGAAAGAGGTCGGCGGCGACGTCATCGGCGCCGGCACCGGCGAGGAGCTCCACAAGGCGCTGGACGGCATTTATCAAGGCAAAATCCTCGCTGAGGCGCCCGACGCCGGCGAAAGGGAACCGGCCAGGAAGTAGCCTCGTCCGATCACAAGGGAGCCATATGATTCTTCACAAGTTCTGGTCGGCCTTCGTCGCGCAGATCAACAAGGTCGCGAATCTGTTCTGGGAGGCCGATCCGGTGGCGCAGATGCGTTACGAGTACGATCGTGCGGTCGAGCAGCTCAAGGAAGGCCGCGGCGGGCTGGAACAGTACCGCGGGCTGGTCGAGCGGGTAACGCGCCAGGCGCAGGCCAACCGCGGCCACGTCCAGAAGCTGGAGGCCGAGACCAAGGCGTATCTCAAGGCCGGCGATCGCGCCACCGCCTCGAAATTCGCCCTCGAGCTGCAGAAGGCCAAAGAGGAGCTCACCGCCAACGAGGCGCAGCTCCAGCTGCACGAAACCGCGTACGGCAACAACCTCAAGAAGATTCAGCACGCCAACGAAAAACTGATCGAGCTCCGCGAGAAAATCACCAAGTACGACGCCGAGCTCAAGATGAGTTCCGCCGAAGCCGAAATCGCCAAGCTCTCGGAAACCTTCGACGTCAACCTGACGACCGATTTCGGGGAGATCGAATCGGTCATCCAGCAGCGCATCGATCAGAACCGCGGCAAGGTGCGGGTCGCCGCCGACCTCTCGCAGCAGGGCATCGCCGAGATCAACGCCGAGGAAGCGATGCGCGGCCAGCTCGCCGAGCAGGCGCTGCAGAACTTCGAGGCCGAGCTCGGCCTCAAGTCGCCGGAGACCACGCGGATGTCGCAGGCGGCGAAGGACCTCGGGCCCGCCACCGAAAAGCAGACCAGCTAGGATTCAACCATGGCAAACGGACAGCCCAGACCGGCCTTCTACGCCGCAGTTCTGCTCGTCGTCGCCGGCCTCGTCGGCCTCGCGCTGTGGCGGTACGGCGCGATCGGAAACGGCGGCGGCCAGGCCGGGCAGATCTCGAACGAAGAGCTGAAACAGATGAAGGGCGGCGCCGAAGCGCCGGACAACTCCGGGATCACCACGGTCAAGGAGTACAAGTACGTCGCGTCGGCCAAGCTGCCCGCGGTCAAGGGGATCTCCAACTACACGCCGATGGCCGATCGCACGGTGCGGTTTGCGATCAACGTGTGGGCCGGCTGGAGCCCGATCATCTACGCCAACAACGGCTTCAAGGCGGGCAAGGTCTGGAAGGTTCCCGGAGGCAAGGACTTCAAGCTCGAGCTCGTGCTGATTGACGATCCGATCGCGATGCGCGACGCCTACGCGGCCGGCAACCTGCACGTCGGGTGGGCGACGCTCGACATGATCCCGCTGTTCCTCGAAGGCCTGCGCAAGGACTCGCGCGTGATGCCGCGCGTCTACCAGCAGGTCGACTGGTCGAACGGCGGCGACGGCATCGTGGTCCGCGATTCGATCAAGTCGATGGCGGACCTGCGCGGGAAGACCATCGCCCTGGCGCAGAACTCGCCGTCGCACTTCTTCGTGCTCAACGCGCTGATCAACGCCGGCGTGCAGCCCGCCGAAGTGGACTTCAAGTTCACCCAGGACGCGTTCCAGGCCGCCGCCGCGTTCAACGCCGACAAGCGGCTCGCGGGCGTGGTGAGCTGGGCGCCGGACATCTACAACCTCGAGAAGGTCAAGGGCAACAAGATCCTCGTCACCACCGGCACGGCCAACAAGCTGATTGCCGACGTCTGGTTCGCCCGCGCCGACTTCGCCAACGACAACCCGGATATCGTCGAGGGGCTGACCCGCGGCATCTTCGACGCGATGGTCGACCTCAAGGCGCAGGACGCGAAGCAGAAGGTCGCCAAGCTGATGGCCGCCGGCTATTCGATTCCCGAGAGCGACGCGCTCGGCATGCTCGGCGACGCGCACTCGGCCAACTACGCGGAGAACCGCGACTTCTTCCTCAACCAGAACAACCCGACGAACTTCGAGCGCACCTGGACCACCGCCTATTTTCTTTACAAGAAGATCGGCGCGGTCACCGAGCAGACGCCGTTCGATCAGGTGATGGATTTCTCCGTCATCCAGAAGCTCGGGAACGAACCGAAGTACGCGAGCCAGAAGAACGAGTACGACGTCCACTTCGCTCCGGCGAGCGCCGGCACGATCACCGGCGAAAAGGACGAGATTCTCACCAAGACGGTGGTGATCCACTTCTTCCCGAACTCGTGGGACCTGAACAAGAAGGTCACCCGCAACGTGGAGGGCAAGGAAGTGGAAGAGGTCTACGATCCCAACGTCGCGTTCATCGTCGAAGAGGTTGGGAAGCTGGCCGGCCAGTACGGCGCCGCGCGGATCGTGATCGAAGGGCACAGCGACGGCTCGATGAAGGGACAGGTGCCCAAGAGCCTGGTGCAGGAGCTGTCGCTGAACCGCGCCAACGCCGTGAAAGAGGCGCTCGTCCGCAAGTTCACGTCGCTCCAGCCGAATCAGTTCTCGACCGCGGGCATCGGGTGGGACAAGCCCGCCGATCCGTCGGACCCTGACAACAGCGCCAAGAACCGGCGCGTCGAGGTCAAGGTGTACCCCGCGGAGGCGTCGGCGCCGCCCAAGTAGATGCCGACCGAAACGACACCGTCGCTGCTGGCGCTGCGACTCGCGCCGCCCCCGTTGACGCGCCGGCTGGTCGGCGCCGGGGCCGTCGCCCTCGTCGTGCTGTTCTGGTGGCTGGCGACCCTCGGGGCGGCGGCCGAGAACCGCCTGATCTCGCCGGTGATCCTGCCCAGCCCGGCGGAGGTGATCCGCAGCTTTCCCAGCCTGCTGAACGATCGTGCGCTGGTGCAGAGCATCGCCGCCACCTTGAAGCGCGTGCTGATTGGCTTCGGGCTGGCCGTGATCGTCGGCGTGCCGCTCGGCATCGTCGCTGGATCCTGGCGGGTGATCGAAGCTGCCGGATCGCCGATCGCCCTCTTCGGACGCAACCTGCCGGTGGCGGCGCTGATCCCGCTGACGATCCTGTGGTTCGGGATCGACGAGACGCAGAAGGTGATGTTCATCTTCATCGCGACCGTGCCGTTCGTCTACGCCGACGCGGCCGCCGCGATTGCGAGCGTGCCCGATCGCTACGTCGAGACGGCGCAGACGCTGGGCGCGACGTCGTGGCAGATCGTGCGGAAGGTGCTGGTCGCGCTCGCGCTGCCCGACATCTACAACAGCCTCCGCCACCTGTTCGGCCTGGCGTTCGGCTACATCATGCTCGCGGAGTTGATCAACGCGCAGCACGGCCTCGGCTATCTGCTGATGACGAGCCAGCGCCGCGGCCTTTCCGAGCACATCATCCTGATCCTGATCATCATCGGGCTGCTCGCCTTCGGGATCGACCGCCTGCTGTTCTGGTTCCAGCGCGGCCTCTTCCCGTACCGCGCCCTCGACGAGTGATGGCCACCGAGCAGGACGCGGCCGCCGGCGAGCCGCCGAACATCGTCGATTTCCGCAACGTGACGAAGCGCTTCGGCGCGCTGACCGTGATCCGCGACGTCACCTTTTCCGTGCGCGACGTGCCGGGCAAGGGCGAGTTCATCGCGATCCTGGGTCCGTCGGGCTGCGGCAAGTCGACGGTGCTGCGCCTGATCGCGGGGTTGCGGCCGCAGTTTCCGGCCACCGAAGGGACCGTGCTCGTCGGCGGCAAGCCGGTCGGTCGTCCCGGGTCGGACCGCAGCATGGTGTTTCAGGACTACACCTCCTTCGACAACCGCAGCGTCGAGGACAACGTCGCCTTCGGCCTCGAGTGCCGCGGCGTGCCGGCGCGCGAGCGGCGCGAGCGGGCGCACGAGTGGATCGGCAAGGTCGGCCTGGATGTGAAGCGCGACGCAACCAAGTTCCCCGGCGAGCTGTCGGGCGGCATGCGGCAGCGGGTCGCGATTGCCCGGACGCTGATTCTGTCGCCGCGCATCATCCTCATGGACGAGCCGTTCGGCGCGCTCGATCCGACGACCCGGCTGCACATGCAGGAGCTGCTCGTCGACCTGTGGAAGGAAGCGCAGGCGACGGTGTTCTTCGTGACGCATTCGATCGAGGAGGCCATCTACCTCGGCGATCGGGTCTATGTGTTCTCGTCCTCGCCGGGTACGATTATCCGCGAGATGGAAGTGCCGCCACCGACCCATCCGCCCAAGGAAATGCTCCGCGAGAAGGCGTTCGTCGATCGCGCCTGCGAGATCCGCGACATCATGGACAACCTGGCCACCTCGACGCGCGCGGGCGACTGAGGCGAGAATGCCTAGCCGCGACAATCCCGTGCAGCAGCCCCCCCAGGTTCCGCCGCCGCGACAAGCACTCCGGCCCCAGCCGCCGCCGCCACGGGTCGCGGGGATGCCCGACTACCTGAAGGAAGCGTTCCTCTTCCGGTGGAACCTGCTGTTCTTTTTCGGCGCCGCGGCCGCGGCCGCGCTGACGCCGCTCGCACCGGTGCTGCTGCCGCTCGTCGCGGCCGGCGAGGTCACCTACCTCACGGGCCTCGTGTCGGTACCCCGATTCCGCGCGGCGATCGACGCGAAGGTTCACGCCGCGGGCAAACCCTCCGGCGTCGACGGCACCACGGCACAGCCGCCGGCCGTCTCCCTCGTGACGATGCTCGCCGGGCTCCCGGCCGGCGCGCGCACGCGCTTCGAACAGCTGCACGGCCGGTGTCGGGAGATGCGCGGCATCGCCGCCGGCGTTCGCGGCGCCGCCGGCGATTCGCCCGGCAGCGCGGAAGACATCCGCACGCCGGGGCTCGATCGGCTCCTCTGGCTGTTCCTGCGATTGCTCGTCTCGAAAACCGCGCTCGATCGTTTTCTGCAGACGATGAACGAGCAGGAGCTCACCGCGAAGCTGGCGGATCTGCGCAAGAGCCTGGCGGCCGCCCAGGCGGCGCCTCCGGGCGGCGACGAGCGCGTCGTCAAGTCGCTGCAGGACAGCCTCGCGATGGGCGAGCTGCGCCTCGACAACTACGGCCGGGCGAAGAAGAACGCCGAGTTCGTCACCCTCGAGCTCGATCGGATCGAGGGCAAGATCCAGGCGCTCGCCGAAGTGGCCGTCAACCGGCAGGATCCGGACTTCCTTACCAGCCAGGTCGATTCGGCCGCCGACAGCATGCGGCAGACCGAGAAGGCGGTCAGCGAACTGCAGCACCTGACCGGGCTCGCCGATCAGCTCGAAGAGCCGCCGGCGATCCTCGATGCCGATTTACGCACGGCGCTGAAAGCATGACGCCAGAAACCGCGCCCCTTCGTCCTGCCGAGAAGCTGCCCGACTGGTTCCCGGCGTGGGCGTCGCAGCTCGCGGACCTGTACTTTTCCGGCACGACTGCCGCCTTCGTGCTGCACGGCAACACCTACGACCTCTTTCGCATCGGCGCGGGCGACGATTCACGCTACGGCGTGCTCGCGGAGTTTCTCGCCGAGCAGGTCTTCGGGCGCTGGTCGCTGGTGCTGCACTACGACCTGGGGCAGGGGCTGCGCGCGTACGTCGGACGCAACGAGCAACAGCGTCTCAAGGACATGGTGGCGCTCGCCAATCGCAAGGTCGGCGATCTCAGCGCGCTGCCGAAGGATCCGGCGGCGGCGCTGTCGGTCATCGACCGCTTCGTCCGCAGCAACATCATGGCGCCGGAAGCCGATCGCCTCAGTCTCGCGCTGATCGTCGACCAGGCCTCGTATGTCTTTCCCTCCGGTGAGCCGGGGCGCCTCAGCCTGCAGGCCTCGTCGGAACTGGTGACGATGCTCAATTGGGCGATGAGCCCGCAGGTCAAGAAGCTGAACATGGCGTTCGTGCTGGTGGACGAGAAGCTGTCCGACGTCAGCGATCGCCTGACCGGCAACCCGCACGTCGCGACGATCGAGGTGCCGCTGCCGAGCGAGAAGGAACGCGCGACCTACATCGAGATCACGACCGAGGGCGCGCCGATGGCGAAGTACTCGGACTTCGACGCGAAGGGGCTGGCGACTTTGACCGCCGGCATCGCGCTCACCGATCTCAACGTGCTGATTCAGTCCGCGCGCGAGAGCGGCAAGCGGCTCGATGCGCCGGTGTTCCGGTCGCTCAAGAAACGGCTGCTCGAGCGGCAATGCCGCGGGCTGCTCGAGTTCATCGAGCCCAAGTGGACGCTGGATACCGTCGTCGGCCACGAGGCGGCGAAGGCGCGCCTGCGGGAGGACGCCGCGCTGCTCAAGCGGGGCGCGCTCGACACGCTGCCGATGGGCTACTTGTTGTGCGGGCCGGTCGGGACCGGCAAGTCGTTTCTCGCGCAGTGCGTGAGCGGCGAGATCGGCGTGCCGTGCGTGATCCTCAAGAATTTCCGATCGAAGTACGTCGGCGAGACCGAAGGCAATCTCGAGCGCGTGCTGGCCGTGCTGCGCGCGATGGGCCCGGTGGTGGTCGTCGTCGACGAAGCCGACGCGGCGCTCGGCAGCCGCGAACAGGACGGCGACTCGGGGACGTCGAGCCGCGTCTTCGGGATGATTGCGGCGCAGATGGGCGACACGAAGTACCGCGGCCGCATCCTCTGGATGCTGCTCACCGCGCGTCCCGACCTGCTGCCGATCGATCTCAAGCGCCAGGGGCGGGCGGAAGTGCACATCCCGCTGTTCTATCCGTCTGAGGAGAGCGAGATCCGTCAGATGTTCGTGATTCTGGCGGGGAAGCTGGGATCGCGGCTGTCGGCCGAGGACGTGCCCGCGATTCCGCAGCGCGGGCAACTGTCGGGGGCGGACATCGAAGGGATGGTCGGGCGGGCGTGGCGGACGTCGCTGCTCGCGGGCGCCGACCACGTGACGCGCGACGCGCTCGCGGGCGTGATCGCGACGTTCATGCCGTCGACCCAGGGGCTCGAGCGTGAGCTGCAGGAAACCGCGGCGATGCTCGAATGCACGGACAGCCAGTTCCTGCCGCCGGCGATCCTCGAGAAGATGGCGGCCGAAGGCGGGCGCGGCAAGCTCCAGGCGCGGCTGACCGCGCTCAAACAAATCGTGAAGGATCTGTGATTGGGGAGGCAT
>Ga0068865_100001650_pt1 | contig 13080 bp, 10 predicted proteins | sample KBSMisM12_FD_75293 | JGI IMG/M metagenome (GOLD analysis project Ga0068865, IMG submission 75293) | Miscanthus rhizosphere microbial communities from Kellogg Biological Station, Michigan, USA - KBS Miscanthus M1-2 | ecosystem: Host-associated > Plants > Roots > Rhizosphere > Soil ...
GAGCATCATCGCCCAGGTGGCAGGTTCGGGAATGCCGTCGTTGGTGGTGACCGTGGCTTCGCCGGTGATCTGGAACACCTCCAGGAAGATGTTGTCGTCGCCGCTCGGGTTCACCGTGTGAACGTGGATCACGGTGTCTCCGTCGGTGATGAACGGACGCAGATCATAGCGCTCGTGGTCGGTCCCATAGTCTTCCGCCGGAGAGCCGGGGGAAGCGACGGTGAAGGGATCGTCGTCGCCGCCCATGGTGATCAGGTTGCCGTTGGACAGGAAGGCGTCGACGTTGTCGTCGTTGTTGCCGGCCACGTCGGTCATCAGCTTGCCGTTGACGCTGATCGAAGACTCCTGGCTGCAGCACGAGAAGCCGTCGCCGATCCGCATCTCCGCCTGGAAGCCTGCGTCGCCGGGATGCAGCGGGCTGCCGAAGGCGAACGAGCTGTCGTCGCCGCTCTGCAGCGAGAAGCCGTCGAGGATCGCGACCGTCGAGGTGCCGAGGGACCCGTTCGAATAGACGACCACCAGGGCCTCGCCGTCCGTATTGCCGGACGTTTCCGTCACATTGAAATTGTAGGCGCCGCCGGGGCCGCCGTTGATGACCGCCGCCACGATGCTGGTCACATCGGCGCGCGACGCTTCAAGGGAGCAGCACCCCCCGGTGTTGCCGAGCGGCGTATAGGTGAGGGCGTTGCCATTCAACGACCCCGCCGCGGGCGTGCCGGGCGAAACGAAGTACAGCGAGCTGTAGAGGTAGGCCGCCACGACGGTGGAGCCCACAGGGACGTTTGCTGTGATGACGCCGGCGTCGCTGGTCGAGCCGAATCCATCGGTCGAGACCCCGACGGTGCCCGTGTAGGTCTTGAAGACTGTGAGCGAGGCTTCCGCCGCACTGGCTCCAAGCAGCGCGCCCACGGCGCACGCGGCGATCAACAATGACTTCGTAGCGCGCTTCATATTTTCCCACTCCCACGTGCTAGGGGCTCACGCTTGAGCGCCCCAATCCTGTTAACCCTGAGTGCACGCTAATACCGGCGTTATGGGCTGAATAGCGGTTTCCCCAATAACGCGAACTCACATAACGCGACTCTCGGAACTGGATATTCCCGAGGGGATTGCGACCTTAACGGTAGTGCTGACGCCGGCCCCGGCGCACCCGTGGTCGTATTTCTGATAATGTTCCTTAGGCGAGAAACGGATGGACCTTGAAACGGGGTCCCCCGCCTATTTGAGATCGGATTCTCGCCCGGTTTCCCCTCCATCTGTGCAAAACCTCGCCTATCGTGACTTTGCGTCCGGTTGCGCCCACCGCGGACGGGTCTAGTTTAGGCGTGAGGGTCGATCTCTGAGGAGTTCGCAATGCGCGTCATCGCCATCACCGCCGTCGCGCTCATGGCCAGCGCCGGCGCCGCGGCGGCGGCCCCCGCTTCGGTCACCGTCTCCATCGGACCTGAGCTGCAGCAGAAAGCCACCCAATCGCTGGGCCAGCGCGACGTCGACACGCTGGCCGCCGACCTAAAGAAAGCCGTCGAGCGCCGTCTGGCGAAGTCCGGCGCCTACGATGGCTCGCAGATCGTGCTGGAACTGGCCGATGTGCGGCCGAACCGGCCCACCTTCAAGCAGATGACCGACACGGCCGGCCTGTCCTACCGCAGCTTCGGGACCGGCGGCGCGCGGATCGAAGGCCACGCCATCGCCCCCAACGGGGTCATGACCCCGCTCAGCTACAGCTACTACGAGCCGGACATCCGCTACGCGCGCTTGGGCGGCACCTGGTCCGACGCTTACTGGACCATCGACCGGTTCGCCTACGACCTGGCCCGCGGCAAGGCGCTCGCCAGCCGCTGAGGCCGCTTGCCAGTCCCGCGGGCGCGCGGTCTGATCGGACGTCCCTCTGAGTCCTGACGCCCCATGCCGCGCCCCGCGCCCCCAGCCGATCAACGCCCGCTCGACCGGCTTCTCGCCATCATGGCCCGCCTGCGGGACCCCGCGGACGGATGCCCGTGGGACATCGAGCAGACCTTCGCCACCATTGCGCCCTACACCGTCGAGGAAGCCTACGAGGTCGCCGACGCGATCGAGCGGAAGGATCTGGCCGACCTGAAGGACGAGCTGGGCGACCTCTTGCTGCAGGTGGTCTTCCACGCCCGCATGGCCGAGGAGCAAGGCGCGTTTTCCTTCGAGGACGTCGCCGCGGCGATCAACGAAAAGATGGTCCGGCGCCATCCCCACGTCTTCGCCGACGAGACCTACGGCTCCCTCGCCGAGCAGAAGGCCGGCTGGGACCAGCTGAAGGCCGCCGAGCGAGCCCAGAAGCAGGCTCGGGGCAAGCCCGGCAATGTCTCTCTGCTGGACGACGTTCCGGTGGGCCTGCCCGCCCTCACCCGCGCGGTGAAGCTGTCGAAACGCGCCGCCCAGGTCGGCTTCGTCTGGCCGGACATCAGCCACGTGGTGACCAAGCTGCACGAGGAGGTCGGCGAACTGGAAGCCGAGATCGCCGCCGGCGACCTGGACAAGGCCCGCCATGAGCTGGGCGACGTGCTGTTCGTGGTGGCCAACATCGCCCGCACCCTGGACGTCGATCCCGAGGACGCGCTCCGCTATACGAACGCCAAATTCGTCCGTCGTTTCAAATACGTCGAAGAGAAACTTGCGGATCGCGGCAAGACCGCGGACCAGTCTGACCTGGTCGAGATGGACGCGCTCTGGGAGGACGCCAAGGCCGCCGAGCGGGCGCGCGCGGCGGAATAGCCCCTAGCTTGCCCGCACCTCGGCGGTCGGGAACTGCTGCTCGAACTGGCCCAGCGCCTGCGGCGATAGGCTGACCGCCAGGCGCACCGAGCCGTCCTTGCCATCGTGGCGCTCGATCACCCGGCCGTGGCGGTAGAGCCAGGCGATCGCGGCGCCCTCGCCCACCGGCGCGTAGACGTCCACCGGCGGCGCCTCGTCGACCAGGGCGGCCAGGGCCGCCAGCAGGGCGTCACAGCCCTGCCCCGTCACCGCGGAGACCGGGGTCGCCGGCGGATGGGCGCGCCGCGCATCGCCCATGACCTGGTCCAGGTCATCCGTGGGCAGCAGGTCGACCTTGTTCCAGACCTCCAGGATGGCGCGCTCGTCCATGTCGAGGCCCAGGCGCTCCAGGACCTCGCGCACGTCGCCGGCCTGGGCGGCGCTCTCGTCGCTGGCGATATCGCGCACGTGCAGCACCACGTCGGCCTCGCGCACCTCCTCCAGGGTGGCGCGGAACGCCTCGACCAACTCGTGCGGCAGGTCGGAGATGAAGCCCACCGTGTCCGAGAGGATCGCCGGGCGCCCATCCGGGAGCTTCAGGAGCCGCAGCGTCGGGTCTAGCGTGGCGAACAGCATGTCCTCCGCCACCACCTCGGACTGGGTCAGGCGGTTGAACAGCGTCGACTTGCCGGCGTTGGTGTAGCCCACCAGGGCCACCGTCGGATGCGGATGGCGCTTGCGGGCGGCGCGCTGCAGGGTCCGCGTGCGGCGCACCTCGACGAGCTCGCGCTTCAGCTTGCCGATCTTCTCGGCCAGCAGCCGCCGGTCGGTCTCGATCTGGGTCTCGCCGGGGCCGCCCATCACCCCGAAGCCGCCGCGCTGGCGCTCCAGGTGGGTCCAGGTGCGGACCAGCCGCGAGCGCTCGTAGGAGAGCCTGGCCAGCTCCACCTGCAGCCGGCCCTCGCGGGTCCGCGCGCGCCGGGCGAAGATCTCCAGGATCAGGCCGGTGCGGTCGACCACCTTCACCTGCCAGGCCTTCTCCAGATTGCGCTGCTGCACCGGGGTCAGGCTGTCGTCGACCACGGCGACCGAGGCCTCGGCCAGTTCGACGATGTGACCGATCTCGGTGACCTTGCCCTTGCCGAACAGGGTCGCCGGGGTCAGTTGACGCAAGTTCGCGATCACGGTCTCGCGCACGTCGAGGTCCAACGCCTGGGCCAGGCCCACGGCCTCCTCCAGGCGCGCCTCCGCGTTCCTGGAAGCGCCTCGCCCTTCCCGGTCCGGATGTATGACGACGGCGCCCTGGACGGGCGCCTCGCGGTCGATCAGTGAACTCAAACGGTCTCGTCTTCGCCCGGCTCGTACAGCTGCACAGGCTGGGCCGGCATGATGGTGGAGATGGCGTGCTTGTAGACGAGCTGGGATTGCCCGTCCCTGCGGAGCAGAACGCAGAAATTGTCGAACCAGCTCACCACGCCCTGCAGCTTGACGCCGTTGACCAGGAAGATGGTGAGCGGCGTCTTCGACTTGCGCACGCTGTTCAGGAACGTGTCCTGGAGGTTCTGTTTCTTTTCGCTCACGGCTTTTCGCCCTTTTTGTTGGGTCGGACGGCAATGCCCGTCCACACACGAGAGTCAGCTAGACCGCCTTTTACGACGGGTGCAATCGTCAGCGCTACCTTAGATGGCGCTGGATATCGCCTGCTCGATATAGAGCCGCCGCAGCTTCATCGCCACCGGTCCGACCTTGCCGCCTCCCACCGGCCGTCCGTCGACGGCGATCACCGGCAGAACCAGCGAGCCCGCGCCGGTGATGAAAGCCTCCTTGGCGGCCTGCGCCTCGGCCGGCGTGAACGGGCGCTCGTCCACCGGCAAGCCCTCGCGCCGGATGATGTCCAGCAGCGAGAGGCGGGTGACCCCGCGCAGGATGTTGGCGTTGGTGTCGCGGGTGCGCAGCGTGCCCTCGGCGTCGAGGATCCAGACGTTGGACGAGGCGCCTTCGGTCACGAACCCCAGGTCGTCGACATACCAGGCCTCCGTGGCGCCGGCGTCCTTGGCCTTCTGCTTGGCCATGGCGTTGGGCAGGAGGTTCACGGTCTTGATGTCGGCTCGGCCCCAGCGGTTCTCCGGCGCGGTGATCACCTTGATCCCGGCGGTGGCGCGAGCCTCATCGGCGGCCCGGTCCACGCGGCTGGCCGTGATCACCATGGCGGGGCGCAGATCGCCGGACGGATAGGCGTGCTGACGAGGCGCCACGCCGCGGCTGACCTGCAAGTAGATCAGGCCCTCGCGGATCCGATTGCGGCGCAGGGCCTCCTTCAGCACCACGATCAGCGCCGCGCGGCTCATCGGCATGGGGATCGAGAGCTCGCCCAGGCTGCGTTCCAGGCGCGCGAAGTGCCCCTCCGGATCGCCCAGCCGGCCTCCGAACACCGCCCAGACCTCATAGACAGCGTCGCCCAGCTGGTAGCCGCGATCCTCGATGTGGACCATCGCCTCGCCGTGCGGGACGAAGCGGCCGTTGACGTAGGCGATCCGGCCCATCAGCCCATTTCTTCCTCAAGCGCGCGGGCGCCGGAAAGGCCGAGCGACTTCAGCTTGCGGTGCAGGGCCGAGCGCTCCATGCCGATGAAGGCCGCGGTGCGCGAGATGTTGCCCGAGAAGCGCAGCATCTGGGCGTTCAGGTACTCACGCTCGAACACCTCTCGGGCCTCGCGCAGCGGTAGGGCGATCATCCGCTCGGCGCCCAGGTTGACCGCCTGGTCCGTGACCATCGCCTCGGCCGGCAGCATGGCGGCGGTGATCGCGTCCGAGGGCGCGCCGGCGGCCAGGATCAGCATCCGCTCCACGTTGTTGCGCAGCTGGCGCAGGTTGCCCGGCCAGGCGCGCACCTGCAGCGTGGCCAGAGCATCGTCGGCCAGCCTGCGGCGCGGCATGCCGGTCGCCTCGGCGATCTTGTCGATGAAGTATTCCACCAGCTCCGGGATGTCCTCGCGCCGTTCCGAAAGGCCCGGCACGTTCACGGGCACCACGTTGAGGCGATGGAACAGATCCTCGCGGAAGCGCCCGGCGGAGATCTCCTCGCGCAGGTCCCGCGACGTGGACGAGACCACGCGGACGTCCACCTGCACGTCGCTGTCGCCGCCCACCCTGCGGAACCGCTGCTCGACCAGCACGCGCAGGATGCGCCCCTGGGTCTCGCGCGGCATGTCCGCCACCTCGTCGAGGTAGAGGGTGCCGGCGTGGGCGCGTTCGAAGACGCCGATCTTGGCGGTGCGCCCGCCCTCGCCTTCCTCGCCGAACAGCTCCACGTCCATGCGCTCGGGCGTCATCCCGGCGGCGCTGATGGCCACGAACTCGTTGCGCTGGCGGGCGGACCCGGCGTGGATCAGGCGCGCCACGGTCTCCTTGCCGGAGCCCGGCGGACCGCTGATCAGCACCCGGCTGTTGGCGCCGGCCAGTTTGGCGATCATCTGGCGCAGCTGCTGGGCGGCGACCGACTTGCCGGTCATGCCCTCCGGCGTGATCGCCTGGGTGCGCAGCCGGCGGTTCTCTCGGCGCAGGTTGGCCGCTTCCAGGGCGCGCTCGACCACCAGCAGCAGCCGGTCCGACTTGAAAGGCTTCTCCAGGAACTCGTAGGCCCCGCGCTTGATCGAGCTGACCGCGGTCTCGATGTTGCCGTGGCCCGAGATCATGATCACCGGCAGGTCGGCGTCCAGCGCCTTGACGTGGTCCAGCAGTTCGAGCCCGTCCATCCCGCCGCCGGCCATCCAGATGTCCAGGATCAGCAGCGCCGGCTTGCGGGCCCGGATCGCGGCGAGCGCGCTCTCGGAGTCCGTCGCGGTGCGCACGGCATAGCCTTCGTCGGCCAGGATCCCGGCGACCAGTTCGCGGATATCGGCCTCGTCGTCGACCACAAGAACGTCAGACGCCATCGATCATCCTCTACGCCGTCACAGGTTGGGTTTTGGGAGCGGGCTGCACCCTGGCCGAGGCCGGCAGCCGCAGGATCGCCAGGGCGCCGCGGCCCGAGGGCGCATCGGTCAGCTCCAGCTCGCCGCCGTGGTCTTCCAGAATGCGTTTGACGATCGCGAGGCCAAGGCCGGTCCCCTTCTCGCGGGTCGTCACATAGGGCTCGGTCAGCCGGTCGCGGTCCTTGTCGGGCAGGCCAACGCCGTTGTCTTCGACCTCGAACGTCACGCCGGCCTCGTCGCTGATCAGGCGGGCCTGGATCCGGCCCTTGGCGCGGCTGCCGCCGGTGCGGCGCGCGCCCACGGCCTCGGTGGCGTTCTTGAGCACATTGGTCAGCGCCTGCGCCAGCATGTGCTCGTCAGCCATCACGTGGACTTTCGGCGTCGGCTCGGCCAGCTCCACGTCGATGTCCGGGGCCGCCACGCGCTGGGCGAAGACCGCGGCGCGGATCAGCTCGGCGGCGTCCTGCTCGGTGAACTTCGGCGCGGGCATCCGCGCGAAGGTCGAGAACTCGTCGACCATCTGCCGGATGGCGTCGACCTGGCGGATGATGGTGTCGTTGCAGCGGTCGAAGGTCTCGAGCTCCGCCTCGGCGATGTCCTTGCGGTACTTCTTGCGCAGCCGCTCGGCCGACAGCTGGATCGGCGTCAGCGGGTTCTTGATCTCGTGGGCGATGCGCCGGGCGACGTCGCGCCAGGCGGCGTTGCGCTGGGCGTTCATCAGCCGGGTGACGTCGTCGAAGGTCAGCACCAGGCCGTCCTCGATCCGGCTGGCCCGCACGCGCAGCCGCCGGGTTTCGCGCCCACGCTCGACGTCGACTTCCGTCTCGGCGTCGGCCCCGCGCCCGCCCTCCGCGGCCACCGCGGCGATCTCGGGCGCCACGTCGGCCAGCTTGCGGCCTCGCGCCTGGCCGGTCAGGCCCAGCAGCACCTCGGCCTGGCGATTGGCCGCCGAGATGCGGCCCCGGGCATCGAGGCTGACCACGCCGGCGCTCACCTCGGCCAGCACCGTTTCGATGAACTCGCGCCGTCGCTCGGCGTCCTCGTGGGCGGCGCGGATCGCCTCCTGCTGCGCCTGCAGGTCGTGGGTCATGCCGTTGAAGGCCCGCGACAGCACCGCGATCTCCTCGGGGTCGCTGTCGGCGTCGACGCGTGCGCTGAGGTCGCCGCCGGCCACCCGGTCGGCCGCCTGCACCAGCCGCGCGATCGGCCCGGAAATGGCGTTGGCCGCCGCCATGCCGAGCCACACCGCGCCCACCAGCACCAGCAGCGCCGTCTCGGCGTAGCTGAGGGCGAAAATGGCCTGGATGCGCGCGCGGTTCTGGGCGGCCTCGCGATAGGCCTCCAGGCTCGACTCGGCCTCCAGCAAGTGGGCGACGATGCCCTTCTCCATGGGCCGGATCACATAGAGGTAGGCGTCGTCATAGGCCCTGAGGCGGTAGACCGAGCGGGCGACGTCGCCGCAGTTGCGGATGCAGAGCCAGATCACGCCCTGGTCGGCCGCCTTGAAGCTTGAGGGCGGCGGCAGCACCAGGGGCGGCGCGTCGGACGCCTCGGCGCGGGCCAGCACGCGGCCGTCCTGGTCGACCAGATAGGCCGCGGCGAAGGCGTGGTAGGACGCCAGGCTGGCCAGGAAGTGGCTGTAGGTGATGGGGCTGCCGACCAGCGCCGGCGCCGCGCGATTGAGGTCGCCGCCCATCAGGGTGACGTGATGCTGGATGTAGCTGCTCTGGTCCTCGAGGTACGAGCGCGCCACCGTCGCCGACTTCTCGACCACCGTCTGCACCCGCACGCTGAACCAGTCGTCGACGCCACGGTTGACCAGCACGCCGTAGAACAAGGCCACCACGACAGCCGGGGCGACGGCGGCAAGCGCGAACAGGGTCACGAACCGCAGCTTCAGCCGCGCGCCCGGGTCGCGATCGCGCGCGTCCCACAGCGCGGCGAACCGGAGCGCCACGATCCCGGTCAGCGCCAGGATCAGGACCAGGTTGAAGCCGAGGACGGTGAGAATCAGCTGCGAGGTCGGACCGAGCGGCCCGGTCGAAGGCGGCGAGGCGGCCATCAGGATCGCGACGCCGGTGAGAAGGGCGGCGAGGCCGTAGCCGGCTCCCAACACCACCCGCGACTGCAGGGCCTGCCACACGCGCGACGCCCCTGCCCCATCGGCGCGCAACTGGGCGACCCACTCTCGAACCACGAACGCCATTGTCGGGGAGCCTAGGCGACTGTGCTCCGAAAGCAACAGGCTTGTTGCGGATTTGCGGCAGGTTTCTCGCGTCTATCGCCGACCGCGCTGCATCTCCACGCCCAGGTCCGAGATCTTCTTGCGCAGCGTGTTGCGGTTCAGCCCCAGGATCTCGGCGGCGCGGACCTGGTTTCCGCGCGTCGCCGACAGGGTCAGCTGGATCAGCGGCCGCTCGACCTCCTCCAGCACCCGGTCGTAGAGGCCGGCCGGCGGTAGGCCATCGGGTTGGTCGGCGAAGTAGCTGGAGAGCTTGCGCTCGACCAACTGCGCCAGCGTCACCGGACCCTCCTCGCCGTGCGCCTGGGGCTGCTGGTCGGCGAGCTCGCGCTCGATGATTCGCGCGGTGATCAGGTCCTCGCCGTAGAGCGCGCAGATCCGGCGGATCAGGTTCTCGAGTTCACGCACGTTTCCCGGCCAGGCATGCTGCTTCAGCCGGTCCAGGGCGGCGGCGTCGATGGTCTTGCTGGGCAGGCCTTCGCGGTTGGCCCGAAGCAGGAAGGCGCGGGCCAGATCGGGGATGTCGTCGGGGCGGTCGCGCAGCGGCGGCAGGCGCAGCGGGGCAACGTTAAGGCGGAAGAACAGGTCCTCGCGGAACAGCCCCTCGCGGATCAGGCCGCGCAGATCGCGGTTCGTGGCCGCGATGATCCGCACGTTCGGCCGGCGGCCCGTTTTCGGATTGAGCGCCGGCTCGGAGCCGTCGATCACCCGCAAGAGGCGCGTCTGGGCGTCCAGCGGCATGTCGCCGATCTCGTCAAGGAACAGCGTGCCGCCGTCGGCCTCGATCAGCTTGCCGGCGTCGCCGTCCTCGCGGCCGAACAGCTCGGCCTCGACCCGCTCGCGCGGCACGGCGGCCAGGTTGATGGTCACGAACTTGCCGTCGCGCCGGCGGCCCATGTCGTGAAGGGCCCGCGCCACCAGCTCCTTGCCCGTCCCGCTCTCCCCCGAAAGCAGCACCGTCAGATCGGCGCCGACCAGGCGCGCGATCGTGCGGTAGACCTCCTGCATCGGCCCTGAGCGCCCGATCAGCGGCAGGCGGTCGTCGCGCACCGCCCGGGCCTGCGCCCGCGCCGCCTCCGGGTCCGCCGGCCGCGACAGCGCGCGCCGGGCGGCGGCGGTCATGTCGTCCAAGTCGAAGGGCTTGGGGATATAGTCGAACGCGCCCACCTCGGCCGCGTTGACCGCGGTGATCAGGTTGTTCTGCGCGCTCATCACGATGACCGGCAGCTTGGGCCGCTCCTTGCGGATTCGCGGCAGCACGTCGAAGACGTTCTCGTCGGGCATCACCACGTCGGTGACGACCAGGTCGCCCTCCCCCTCCGACACCCACTTCAGCATGGTCGCGGCGTTGCCGGTGGCGCGAACCTGATACCCCAGCCGCGTGAAGGCCTGGGAGAGCACCAGCCGGATCGAGGCGTCGTCGTCGGCGATCAGGATCTTCTTGCTGGCCGCGTTCATTCGGGAAGGTCCTCATCGGTCGCAATCGGCAACAGCACCCGGAACACCGTCCGCCCGGGTTCGGAGTCGAAGTCGATCAGGCCGCCATGGGCGGCCACCAGCTTGGCGACCAGCGCCAGGCCCAGGCCCGCGCCGTTGGCCTTACTGGTCACGAACGGCTGGAACAGGTGCTCGCGCAGGTGCGCCGGCACGCCCGGGCCGTTGTCCATCACCCGCACCTCCAGCGGCGCGCCGCGCAAGGACTGCCCCTGGGCCGCGCGGACGCGGACGCCGTGGCGATAGGCGGTGTAGATCCCGACCTCGCCGCGCCCATCGCCGCGCGAATGGGCGGCCTCGGCGGCGTTCTTCACCAGGTTCAGGAAGATCTGGATCAGCTGGTCCTCGTCGCCCAGCACGGGCGGCAGCGACGGGTCGTACTGCTCGCGCAGCGTCAGTCCGTCGGCGACGCCGTTGGCCGCCAGGGCCCGCACCCGGTCCAGCACCTGGTGGATGTTGAGCGGGCTCTTGGACGGCAGGGCGTCGTCGGAGAAGGCCTCCATCCGGTCGACCAGCCGGCGCACGCGGTCGGTCTCGTCGACGATCAGCTGGGCCAGCGGCGCATCCTCGGACCTGGCGCTCGACTTCAGCAGCTGGGCGGCGCCGCGGATGCCGGCCAGCGGGTTCTTGATCTCGTGCGCCAGCATGCGGCCAAGGCCCACGATCGAGCGCAGGCCGCCCGCCGCCTCCGCCTGGCTCCGCTCGACGCCCAGACCATGCTTCAAGGTCAGCGTCAGCAGCACCGATCCGTCGCCCAGTGGCGCGGCCGCCCCGTCGGCCTCGAACGGCGGCAGGCCGAAGAGCGTGATCTGCACGCCGCGCTCGCGCACCTTGGCGCCCTGATCGTTCGCCCGGTTCAGCAACGAGACGAGGGCCGAGCCCGGCGGCAGTGCGGCGCTGAACCGGCCGCGGGCCAACAGGCCCAGCCCCTGGCCGAACAGCGCCTCGGCCGCCTCGTTGACGGCGACCAGCGCGCCATCCGCGTCCACCACCAGCGACGGGTCCGGGCTGAGATCGAACGCCGCCGACTTCAGCGCCAGCACGTCGACGCCCAGCGACTGCGGCAGGGTGCGCCGATTGGTCATGCCGCGAGCTTCCGCTCGGGCTCGCGCCAAAGCGCGGTCAGCCCGGCCTCGACGGAGGCAGCGTCCTCCAGGCGGCAGAGCCGGCTACGGGCCTCTCGCCGCGCCTCGGCGCTCTCCGGCCACGGCGCCTGATCGATGTAGGCCGCAAGGTGCTTGCGGAAGATCTTCAGGCCCAGGCGTTCACCGTAGAAGCTCAGCGCGTCGCGGAAGTGGGCCAGCGCGATCTCAAGCCGCGTCTCGGAGCCAGGCGCCTCGAACGCCCGACCCTCCAGCTCGGCCTCGAGCTGCGCGGCGATCCAGGGCCGGCCGTAGACGCCGCGTCCGACCATCACGCCATCGGCGCCCGAGGCCGACAGCGCCGCCCGTGCGCTTGCGCCATCCACGATGTCCCCGTTGACGATCACCGGAACGCCGACCGCGTCCTTGACCGCTCGCACGGCGCCCCAGTCAGCCACGCCCTTGTAGAACTGGCAGCGGGTGCGCCCGTGGACGGTCACGGCCGCCACGCCCAGCGCTTCGGCCCGCGCGGCCAGCTCCGGCGCGCTGCGCGAGGTGTCGTCCCAGCCCAGGCGCATCTTCACGGTCACGGGCACGCTCGCTGCGCCGAGGGCTGAGGCGATCAGCCGTTCGGCGAGCTCCGGTTCGCGCATCAGGGCCGAGCCGCACTGGGCGCCCGTCACCTCTCGGGCCGGACAGCCGAAGTTGAGGTCGATGATCTGGGCCCCGGCCGCCTCGGCCATCCGCGCGCCCTCGGCGATATGCCCGGGGTCGCGCCCGACCAGTTGCACGACCATCAGCGGCAGGCCCTCGCCTACCGCCGCGCGCCGCACGACGTCCGGCCGGCCCCTGGCGAACTCGGCGCAGGCGACCATCTCGGTGGCGACATAGGGCGCGCCCAGGCGGCTGGCGGCTCGGCGGAACGGCAGGTCGGAAACGCCGGTCATCGGCGCGATCCACACGCGGCCTCCGACCTCGACACTGTCGACTGCGAGCGGTTTGCTCATTTTGTAATCATCCCCACCGCCCTGTTTTTAGGCAGTTTGTGCGCTGCGGTAAAGCCCTGAACTGGACAAGCCCCGCCGCGGCCCTAAACACCTGAGCCATGAGTTTCTCAGCCGTCGTCGTCGCGGCCGGCGAAGGCCTGCGGGCCGGTCCCGGCGAGCCCAAGGCCTGGCGGATGCTGGGTGGCCGCCCCGTCGTCCGCTGGTCCGTGGAGGGCCTGCTGTCGGCCGGCGCGAAAGAGGTCGTCGTGGTCGTCGCCCGCGACCGCCTGAGTAGCGTCGAGGACGCCCTGATCGGCCTGGACGGCTGGCGCGCGGTCACCGGAGGCAAGACCCGGGCCGATTCCGTGCAGGCGGGCCTGGCCGCGCTGACCTGCGGGCGCACCCAGCCGGTGCTGGTGCACGACGCCGCCAGGCCCTTCGTCACCCGCGTCCACGTCGAGCGGCTGCTGGCCGCCCTCGACGTGGCCGACGGCGCGGTCCCCGCCCTACCCGTCCCGGACACCCTGAAGCGGGGCCAGGACCTGGTGGATGCGACGGTGAGCCGCGAGGGCCTCTGGC
>Ga0068865_100001651_pt1 | contig 13078 bp, 9 predicted proteins | sample KBSMisM12_FD_75293 | JGI IMG/M metagenome (GOLD analysis project Ga0068865, IMG submission 75293) | Miscanthus rhizosphere microbial communities from Kellogg Biological Station, Michigan, USA - KBS Miscanthus M1-2 | ecosystem: Host-associated > Plants > Roots > Rhizosphere > Soil ...
GTGGTGTCGTCGCGTCATGAAGCGGCGGGCGTCGTGGTGCTCGAAGCGGCGGCGGCCAATCTACCGACCGTCGGCACGTCGGTCGGCTACGTCGCGGACTGGCATCCCGATCGCGCGGTGGCGGTGCCGGCCCAGGATCCGGCTGCGCTCGCGAGCGCGATCGAGGAGATGCTGAAGGATCCGCCGCGGCGCGAGCGTGCGGCGTCAGCGGCGCGCGAATGGACGCTCGCGCACGACGCGGATTGGACCGCGGAACAGTTCGAGCGGATTTATGCGAATGTCAGGACGTCCGGCTGAAGCCGGACACTACCGAAGCAACCGCGGGTTCCACGTTGATCGTCGCGGTGGGCGGCGTCGTCGCATGACGAAGCGGCCACCAGATGATCGCCTCGCCCACGGCGACGCTGACCGCCGCTCCGGCGCTGCCGAAGGCCGGAATCAGCACCGCACCGGCGCAGGCCTGCAGCAGCAGACCGATCGCGCTCCACCGCACTGCAAGTGCCTCGCCGCCGGATGCGTAGAGAAACACCTTCCTGGCCGAGTTGCTCAGCAGCGGAACGAGGCCGACACCAACCCATAACAGCGCCGGCGCCGCAGGCGTGAAGGCCGCGCCGTAAACCAGCCGCAGCATCGGCGCCGCGAACACCGCGCAGCCGGCGGCGACGGCCGCCGCCGCGCCCAGCAAGAGCTTGTCTATTGCCTGAAACACCCGATCGGCGGAGGCGCGGTCGCGTCCGTGCTCGTGCGACAGCACCGGCAGCGCCCCGGCGAACATCGCCTGCGGCGCGAGCCGCGCCACGCTGCCGAATCGCGACGCCGCCGCGAAGAGCCCGAGCTCCGCCGGCGCCGACAGGTAGCCGAGCATCAGCGGCGCAACGCGCGTCTGCACGTTGGCGACGATCCCGGAGAGCGCAAACGGCAGGGCGCGACGCGCGAGCGCGATCAGCGCGCCAGACGACGGGAGACGCACCCGTCCGCGGTCGCCGAACACCCGGCGCCAGCAGACAGCCGCCGTGGCGATTTGCGCGAGCTGCACGGCCACGGCCAGCGCCATCAGCAGCACGAGCGGCGACGCTGCGGATCCCGCCCCTCCCACCCCCACGATCCACCAAGCCGCGCCGAGTTGAATCGCCAACCACGCTGTTTCGATCGCGAGCACCGCAGGCAGCCATCGCGGCTGCGATCGATAGAGCGCACCGAAGCATCCGTACGCGGCGCCGGCCGTGCCCAGGAGCGCGGCGACGCGCAGGCCGGCGATCGTCTCGGCGTCCGACGAGAGCGCGGCCGCGCCGGCGTAGAGCAGCGCCGCGAGTGGAAGGGCGAGACCGAGGCGGACGAGCAGCGCGCCGGCCAGCAGGTCGCCCGGCTCGGCGTCCTGACGCGCGCCGTCGCGGGTCAGCAGCACGCCGAGCCCGAGATCGACGACAACGGTGAGCGTCGACGCCCACGCGGTGCACAGAATCCACCGGCCGAAACGCTCAGCGCCGAGACTGCGCGCGAGCGCGAACGAGAGGCCGAAGCCGATCGCGGCGCGCGCCACGTTCGACCCGAGAAACGCCGCGCTCAGCCGCGCGATGCGCGCCAGCGGGCTCATACGACGGAGACTCCCGGCTCGGCAATCGGGCAGCCGGCAATCCGCCGCACGAGACCGGACTCGCCGATCTTCGGCGCCGCATCGACGCGCAGCGGACGCGCGTTCACCCTTCGAGCCTGGAAGACGGCGGCACAATCAGGATCGCCGACGAGCGGCCGGCCGTCGACGACGACCAGCCGGACGTCCCGGCGTGTCGCCTCGAGCAACGAGGCGGCGGGCGCGCTGGCCAGCGGCGGGATGACGACGAGATCCGCCGGCGCGCCAATCGCCAGTCTTCCCGCGCGCGGCTGGCGCAGCAGTTTAGCGGCCTCGGTCGTCACCATGTCGAGCAGCACGCGCGGCGGCAGCGGCAATGCCGCGCGCGCCGCCCGCAGCTCGTCGAGCAGGTCGCGCGACCCGGTCACGCGCGAGTCGGTGCCGAGCGCCACGGTGACGCGCGCTTCCTCGCTGCCGGCGACAACCGCGCACACCAGCGCCGTCTCTCCGAACAGGAACGCGTTCGAGGCGGGGCACCACACGAGCCCCGCGCCCATGCGCGCGACGCGGCGCCAGCCGTTCTCGTCGATCGCCACGCCGTGAATGAGGACGGTGTTGGGCTTCAGGCAGCCGAGCGCCTCGAGCCGCGGCAGCTCGCCGCGCGCGTCATCGTCGACGCCCTCCGCGAGGTGCACGAAGAACGGCGCGCCCGCCGGGGTGGAGCGCCAGCGCGCTGCGACGTCACCGCCGGGCTCGCCGCGGGCCCCCGCCGGTTCGGTCTCGAGCAGGAACGAATGCGCCCATCCGTACCGGCGCAGCACGCGAATCGGCATCGTCCGCCGCATCTCGGGATAAAACGGGTTGTGATGGGCGACCGTCGTCACGCCCGCCAGCAGATTCTTGAGCCCGCCGATGAACAGCCGCTCGATGAGCGGAAACGCGCGTCCGCGGCGAATCGCGCGGTCGGTGTCCAGCCGCACCCTCATGTCGGCGATCCAGCCGGAGGCGTTGTCGTAGCGATCGCGCTCCTTGATCCGCCCGTAGTGGTTCAGCTCGAGATGATCGTGCGCGTTCACGAGGCCCGGCAACACCACGCCGCCCTGCAGATCGAGCACCGTATCGCCGTGCCTGGGCGGCTCGCCGACCGACAGCACCCTGGACGAGAAGCGGATCGACTCGGCGATCCGATCGCCGGCCACGACGCTCGCATTGACCAGCGAAACCGCGTTGGCCCAGATCACGGCTCTTTCACCGCGTGCACGACGATGAGCACCTGAGGATTCTCCTGGCGCCGGCGGAATATCTTGATGGTGGGCTCCCGATCGTCCCGCGACGGGTTCAGACGCGGTTCGCGGATGACCCGCACCTGCAGCCCGGCCTGCTCCAGCGCGGTCAGGTGATCGTCGACCGTGTGCGAGTGGAAGGCGACGTCGTGGATCGTGCCATCCGCGCTGCGGAACGTGCGGCTCCAGCCGCGCTCCGCCCAGGACGGATGGAAGTCGGAGTAGACCAGATGGCCTCGCAGCGCCAGGACACGGGCCATCTCGCGCGTCCACTCGCCGAGATCGGCGATGTCGCCGACCATCAACGACGCGTTGATCAGATCGAAGGACGCGCGCGCGAACGGCAGGCGGCACGCATCACCGCACACGCGGCCCGGCGTCCCACTGCCCCGGCGCAGCATCGCGAGTGAAAAATCGAGGCCGACCACCGGCGAGGCGCCGGTCGCCCGCAGCAACGGCAGGTAGCGTCCCGACCCGGTGCCAACGTCGAGGGCGCGCCTGGCGCGAATGTGCGCGAGCAGCGGCTCGACGACCTGCTGTTCCACGCGCATCAGCGGGTTGTGTGCCACGGGCGGATAGGTATCCGCCCACAGATCGTACGCGTCGTGCGCCGACAGTATCGCCTTCAAAATCCCGTCGTCTCCGGTCGCTGATAGTGAAAGAGCCGGTTCAGGGCGCGCAGCTCGTAGGGCGCGCCGTACCACCGCAGCCCGTAGCGGACGCCGCCTGCCGCCTTGAGCGCCGCGCGGCGCCACCCCGTCAGCCGCGTGTCGGTGACGGTCGGATAGAAGGCGTTGACGACGCGCTCGAAGTTGCGGACGCGCCGGCGAATGTTGCCGGTCGCGCGGTCCATCCACGGGATGCCGTCGCCGCGCCGCATCGAGAGCTGTTCCCACGCCGGCGATGCCCACTCCTCCAGCGTCTCGGGGAATGCGAACCCGAGCCGCTGTGCCTCTGAATACAGGCTGCCGTCGAGCGGCACCGGTGTGTAGGTGTAGAGGACGATTTCGGTCGCCGGGTTGATCTGCTTGACGCGACGGATGAAATCGAACGTCGTTTCGACGTCTTTCACCGGATCCGGCGGACAGCCGAGCACGAAGGAGAATTCCGGCACGATGCCGTAGCTGCGCATGCGGCGGGCGAGGTCCAGGGTCAGCGCCGCCGAGGACTTCCCGCCCTTGTTCATCTGCTCGAGCGTGGCGTCGGTGCCGGACTCCGCGCCCGAGAACACCATCTTCAGACCTGAGCGCGCCATCGCGTCCCAAGTGGCGTCGCTGTACTGCATCAGCGTGTCGACGCGGCCGAGGGCCCACCAGCGCAGGCCCAGGCCGGCGATGCGCTCGCTGAACTCCGCGGTGCGCGCCTCATTGATGAAGAAGTCCATGTCGTGCATCTGGATCGCGTCGACGCGGTAGGTCGACACGAGATGGCGCATGACCCGCTCCATGCGCGCCGGCGACTGCGCGAGCCATCGCCGGTTGGACATCGCCACGACCGCGCAGAAGCTGCACGCGAACGGACAACCGAACGAGGAGTTGTGCGCCATCGTGCGATCGCCGAGATAGTTCTTGTGGATGTAGCGGCTCATGTCGACGCGGTGGTACGGCAGCTCCGGCAGGTCGTCGAGGTTGGTGAGCGGCTGGACCGGGTTGTTGACGATCTGAACGTCTCCCGAGGCGCCGCCCTTCCAGGACAACCCGCCGACGCTGTTCAGGACGCCGCCCGAGTGCAGGACGTCGACCAGCTGGATGAGCGCGCGCTCCCCTTGCGAGCGGATCACGAGGTCGACATACGGCGCGCGCAACACCGTGTCCGTGTGCTGGGTCGGGAAGTAGCCGCCCCAGACAATCGGCACGCGCGGGAGCGCCGCCTTCACGCGTGCGCAGACCGCGACCGCCTGGGTCAGCTGCGGGCCCGGCATCACCGTGACGGCGAGGAGCGAGACCTCTGACGGCGGCCCGGCGGTCAGCTGAGCGATGATCTCGGCCGCCGGGTCGGGAACAATGTTCCCATCCACGAGAACCCACGGGGTCCGACTATTAACTCCTTCCAGCACTGCCGCCAGCGACATCAGCGACAGCGGCAGCGGTTGCTTCCCAGGCGTCGTCGAGATCGGGTTGAACAGGACGATCATCGCGCCACCCACAAGCCGAACGACGCCGGGGCGCGGCGTAATCGCACGCGCGCGACGCCGCGCCGGAGGCGCCAGGTGATCGATCCGCGCGAGGGCCAGAACTGCGCGCGCAGTGCCAGCTTCTCGGCGATGCCGGCGAGGCGCGCGAACGTCAAGTACCCCACGCCAGGCCGGACGACGTCGGCGCAGCCGCAGTTGGACACGAAATGCTGCAGCGCGGCGCCGATCATCGCGGTACCGTCGTCGTCGGCGTGGAACATCGGCGAGTCCATCACGACGAGCGTGCCACCGGGTGCAAGGGCGGCATGTGCACGCTCGAGGGTCGCCGCCGTGTCGGGGGCGTAGTGCAGCGATCCGTTGAAGACGACGAGGTCGAACTGCCCCGGTGCAAACGGCAGCGCGTCGAAGTCGGCCTGCACCGCCGCGAAGGCGGTCGGGTAATGCCGCGTGGCGCCGAGGCCGTCGACCTCATCGTCAATCGCGTCGACCGCCACGGTGCGATGACCGAGCGCCGCGAGCCGATGCGACAGCCAGCCGCTGCCGGCACCCAGGTCGAGCACGTGCAGCGGGAGCGGACCTGCGGCGAGCACGTGACCGAGGAGATGGTGATAGGTCTCGCGGCGGATCAGCCACTCGGTCGCGTGCGGATCGCCGGGCGCCACGGACGGGAGCCGCCGATAGTAGTCGGGCACCGCCGGACGCCGCCCTTCGCGCTGGCGGACGATCCGGTACTGACGGACGAACGGCTCCAGTTGCGCACCTCTGACCGACGTCAGAAAGCGCCAGACGCCGCCGCGCCGGTCGAACACACGGGCGCACTGCGCGCAGGCGAAGCGCTCGAAGCCCGTTTCAACGAGCCCGGTCCGGCAGTCGGGGCAACTAAAACGCGGCAGCCACACGGCTCAAGCCTTCCGCAACACGATGAGAAAGTGATCGCCCCAGCCGCGTAGCACCGGCCATTCCCCGCACCGATCCTCGGCGCGCTGCAGCCCCGCAACCAGGGCCCGGTGCCGATCGGCGAACGCCTGGAGGTAGGGCGGCGGGACGAACAGGCCGAGCGCGCGGAGCGAGACGCGCGTCAGGCCGGCGGCCGCAAAGATGTTCTCGAACTCACGAGGGTTGAAGTACCGCGTCCACACGGTGCCCCGGTCGAGCGGCACGGGGACGAGACCACGGCGGAAGCGGATCGCCGCGCGCCGGAGATCGCCTCGCGCGACATACAGCGCGATCTCCCAGGGGCAGACTCGCCCGATCACTGACGCGACCAGCACGCCACCTGGTTTCAGCCGCTCCGCAATCCGCCGCGCGGCGGCGGCCGGATCCGCGACGCAATTCAACGGTCCGAAATTGGAGTAGGCGGCGTCGAACGAAATGGCAGGCTCGAGCCGATCGAGTTCATGAATCCCGATGTGCTGGACGTCGACACGATCGGAGACGGCATCCTCGCGAACCCGGCGGCGCGCTTCCTCGACCATCGCGGGCGACCAATCGATGGCGGTGACGCGATAGCCGTTCGCCGCGAGATCGACCGCATCTGTTCCGGGCCCGCAGCCGAGGTCGAGAAGATGCGCGCCCGCCGGCACCCACGCGGCCAGTGTAGTACGGACCCGCCTGCGCATCGCGCACAGGATCGGATTCTCGGCGTTGGATCGATCGTAGCCGCTCGCGACGCCGTCGAAGGCGCGCTGCGTGTCGGCAAGCGCGGGCGTCACGACGCCCATGGCGCGCTCCTCCACGACGTCTTGAGCGAGCAGACGCAGCGCACGCACACCGGGTTGGCGCCGACGTCGAGCGACTCGCGGAACGCCCGCAGGTTCCTGGCGACGATGGTGCCAATCGGCGTTTCACGCACGTTGCCGATCGATCCGTGAAAAAAGCAGGGGCGGACCGATCCGTTGGCCTCGACGACGACCGAGACCCACGGCGCGTTGCAGGAGACGCTGGGAAACGGCTCGGCGCCGCGCAGCGCGGCGTAATAGCGCGGCAGCCGCCGCAGCTTCTCCGGCGATTCGGCGACGAAGCCGGACTCGAAGTCGGCGGCGTACACGGTGATCGTCCGCTCGATGATCGCCTCGAGCTCGTCGATGTCATCAGCGTCGAGCGCGAGCCGGCGCAACGGCGCCAGATCGCGGTCCGGCCCCGCTTCGCGGCCGAAGCCGAACGATGAAATGTCGGCAGGCAGAAACGAGATCCGATCGAGCCGCAGCGACTTCGCGTAGTCGATCAGCCGCGGCAGCTCGCGGAAGTTGGCACGATGCAGCGTCGCGCGGCCGCTCACCGGGATGTCCGGCGAGAGCTCCCGCAGCAGCGCCACGCCGCGGCCGACGGTCTTCAAGGCGTCCACGCCGCGGATCTGTTCGTAGAGCCGCGCGTTGGTCGCGTCGAGCGACACGATGACACGGCTGAACTGCTGCGCGACCCTGGAGGCAAACCGCTCGAGCAGCACGCCGCTGGTCAACAGGTGCAGCGTCATCCCGCGCGCGCGGAACAGCTGCGCCGCATCGAAGACTTCGGGGCGGAGCAAGGGCTCGCCGCCTGAGAACACCACCATGCGCGTACCAAGCGCCGGCAGCGACTCGGCAATGATCGAGATTTCGTCGAGCGTGAGATCGTCGGCGCCGCTCTGCTTCCACCAGTCGCACGAGACGCAGCGGCTGTTGCAGCGGCCGGTCGGATAGAAGATCAGCAGGGGCAGGACGAACGTGCGGTTCGTGGCCTGGCCGAGCCGGACGAGGGTGGCGGTGGCGAGCGGGGAGGAGGTCATCGGTTCATTTCAGCGACGCCTGATCGGTCGGCACCGCCGCGGCCTGCGGCGTCAGCAGCGGGATCAGCGGCGTCGGCGGCGCCGGCGCCGTCAGCCGCGCGAGGCGGCTCAGGCGCTTCTGCAGCAGCGACGCTTTCGCGCTCTGATAGGCCACGTTGATCGCCGCGCGCGCGTGACGGCGCCCGATCGTCCACGGACGGGCCGCCGCCCGCGACAGCAGGCTCTTCGACTTCCCCGCCCGGAACTCCGCGTGGACCAGCGCGTGCAGCGCGCGGTAGAAGTCGGGCACGTAGGTCGCGTGGTACATCATCGCGAGGTCGTTGGAGTCGACCCAGTTCTGCTTCTGACCGAGCTGCGCCTGCACCCGCTGGTAGAACGTCGTCCCCGGCAGCGGATACGAGACAGAAACGCCGATGTCGTCGGGGGCACACACGCGTACCATGTCGATGGTGCGATCGATGTCGTCGCGCGTCTCGCCGGGGTAGCCGAACTGCAGAAAGAAGCCGACCGCGACGCCTGCCTCGTGGAGCAGCCGCGTGGCGTCGCCGATCTGCTCCACCCGCGTGCCTTTTTCCATCGCGTCGAGGATCCGCTGCGATCCCGATTCGGCGCCGATCCACGCGGTCTGGCAGCCGGACGCGCTGAGCGCCCGCGCGATCTCCGCGGTCACCTGGTCCGCGCGAAGCAGGCACTTGAATGGCGTCGCGGCGTCGCGCATCTGGACCAGCGCCGCGAAGCGTTCAATCCATCCCGGCTTGAGGCCGAAGATGTCGTCGGCAATCCACAGGTGATCCGGACGGAACATGCGCTTCAGCCACGCCATCTCTTCGACGACGTGCTCGGGTGACCTCGCGGTGTAACGCTGGCCGTAGATCGGTTTCGCGCACCAGTTGCAGTGATACGGGCAGCCGCGCGTGGTCACCAGGTTCATCGAGAAGTAGCCGTGGTGCGCGCGCCACATGGAGCGGTAGCGCTCGACGTCGACGAGATCCCACGCGGGAAACGGCAGCGAGTCGAGCTGGCGGATGGTCCCGCGCGGCCGCGTGCGAACCACGCGCCCCTCGTCGTCTCGAAAACACAGCCCGTCGACCACCTTCAGCTGCGCCGGCAGGGCTCCCCCCGTGGCGCAACCGGCCTCATCCAACCGGTCTGCCCCACCCGCCCTGCCTCCCATGGCATCGAGCAGCTCGACGAGGGTCACCTCGCCTTCGCCGCTGACGACCACGGCGGCGCCGCGATCGAGGTAGGTGACCGGATGATCGGTGGCATCGGCGCCGGCGACGATGGTCGTGATGCCGCGCTGCCGCGCCGCGTCGATCATCGTGAGCGCAGCCTGCCGCATGCGCAGCAGACACATCTTGCTCAAGTAGTTGAAGTTGTCCTCGTAGATCACCGCGAAGCGCGGACGATGGCGATCGAGGGCTTCGGCCCACTCCGCTTCGGACGCGGCCAGCATCGCGTCGAACAACGCCACGCGGTAGCCGCGGTCGCGCACGCAGGCCGCGGCATACAGCGCCCCCAGCGGCGCGTACGGCTGACGCGCCTCCCAGAGCTTCGGATCGAACCGGAGAAAGTACGCCTGGCCGAAGAGCACGTCCACCGACGATCCAACGGGGCTTGGCCTGTGCGCGATCGTTTGTGGAGCGGGCGCTCGGGGCCCCGTCGTCCGGGCGACTGGATGATTCGCCGTTTCCCGATAGATCTCGAGGCTCTCCCTCGCGGCGCGCTGCCACGAGAACGCTTGCGCGCGAGCGAGGCCGTGACCCGAGAGCTCCTCCCGGCGATCGCGGCTCCCGGCGAGCCCGACCAGCGCCCGGCCGAGCGTGTCCGGCTCGATCCGATCGATCTCCACGATCGCGCCGCCGCCGATCTCCGACAACGCCGCGGTGCGGCCGGTAATCACCGGCACGCCGCACGCCATCGCCTCGACGACCGGCAGACCGAACCCTTCGTACATCGACGGGTAGACGAACATCTCGGCGAGGCTGTAGAGCGCCGGCAGATCCTCGAACGGCACATAGCCGGTGAACTTGATCGCGTCCGCGACCTGGCCTCTCTTGATCTGTTCGTCAATCCCCCGCGACAGCCAGCCGTAGGGTCCGACGCACACGAGTTGATGGCTCAACTCCCCCGAACGCCGCCGCGCCGCGAAGGCGTCGATCAGCGTCGGCAGGTTCTTCCGCGGCTCGATCGTCCCGACGTAGAGGATGATCCGCTCGCCGAGCCCGTAGCGCCGGCGCACCCGCTCGAGCGCCTCGGTGTCGTGGACGCGCGTGAACGACGGCGCGGCCGCCTCGTAGACGACGTGCACCCGATCCGGATCGAGGCGGTAGAGGCGGACGATGTCGCGCTTGGCGCTCTCCGACGGCGTGATGATCGCGTCGGCGCGCCGCGCCGCGAGATCCACCAGCGGGCGGTTGAGGATGACGCGCCGCGGCGGATGATAGCGGGGATACAGCCGCAGGCTCATGTCGTGGATCGTCACGACCGTGGGGACGGTCGAGATCAGCGGCACCATCCCGTTCGTGAAGTGGACGACGTCGGCCTCAACTTCGCGAAGCGCGGTGACCGCAAGCGTCTGCATCCACACCAGCCGCGGCACCCGGCGCGCCGGCGTGGCGACGCGCACCCGCGACGGCAGCGGCGAGGTGGTGTCGATGGCGCGATTCGAGACGACGATCAGCTCGTCGTTGGTCGCTGTCTGCGCGAGGTGATGCAGCAGGTGCTCGGTGTAGTAGCCGACACCCGTGCGGCCGGGCCGCAGTGCGGTGCCGTCAAACGCGATGCGCATCCGGCCGTGTCTCCATGCCGCGGGCACAGGCCGCGGCACAACCAAGGGTCAGTGAAAACAGCACGTAGGTCGGCGCAAAGCTGAGAAACGAGTCGACCGAGGCGTGGACCGCAATCGCGAGGAGGGCCGCCGCGAGGCCCAGCGCGACCGGACCGCACACCTCAGCCGCGCGGCCGGCGCTCGCCACCATCTCCGCGACGCAGACCGCGGATCGCCACAGCAGCCAGGCGAACGCGCCAGCGACCAGGACACCGCCGCCAGCCAGCATTTCGAGATACATGTTGTTGCTGTGCGTCCGCTCATCCGTGCCCGCGAGACCGAGGTAGCGGCCGTAGGCCAGGCGGAAGTTGTCCGGTCCGACGCCGGCCAGCGGATGCGCCGCGAACATTTTCGCGGCGGCGCGCCACAACGTCAGGCGTCCCGGCCTCACGGTCGGGCGTGGCGGCGGGATCGTGACGACGGGCCCGTCGTAGGGAGCGCCGGTCACCGTCGCGCGCGACATCGTGCGCGTCGCGCCGGGCTCGGTGCTGAACCACAGGCGCCCTTCCTGCACGAGATCCCACTCGAGCCGGTAGCGACCGGGCTGCCGCGGCGCGCGGACCTGCGCCGCCACGGCGACCGTCGCGTCGGGCACCACGGCGTCGGCAAACGGCGTCCGTTCTCCTTCGAAGCGCACGAAGCGATCGCCCTCAGCCTCGAGCCAGTGATACGACAGCAGCATCGGCGGCATCGCCCGCGAATCCCACGGCAGGCGGCCGGTGTTCGTGACGGTGATCGGCACGAACGACACTCGCCCGGTCGCCAGCTCGAGCTCGGCGGGCGCGGCGACGTTCGCGCGATACCACGATTCCTGGCTCTCGCTCGTCAGCCGCAGCCATACCGATTCGGCCGACCGGGAGCTCGCGAACAACAGGACGATCAGGACGGCCAGAGACGCAACGAGTGCCAGGCTGGCCGGGCCGTTCCGCAGCCGCCGGCGGTTGACGCCGACCAGCAGAAGGCTCGTCGCCATCGTGATCAGCCCGGCGCGCGTAAAGGTCAGCGTGATCGCCTCGGCGATCAGCGCCAGCGTAAGGAAGACGACGGCGACGCCGGCGTGCCGGCGGGCGTCCAGCTCGGTGAGCATCAGGCCGAGGCCGAGCGCAAAGACGACCTCGAGATACATCGACGCGATCGTCGGGTATTGCAGCGGGCCGCCGGCGCGAACCTGCGCTCCCACCGTCGACACCGCGGGCCGGAATGTTTTGAGGCCGTTCAGCACCGGACGCACTCCGAAGTACTCGAGGATCGCGAGCGCGCTCACGACCACACCGACAGCGATCGCCAGCCAGAGCGCCGCGCGCAGACGCGCGGTCGTCGTGACACCGTTCCACGCGAGCAGGTAGACGCCGAACGCGGCGGCGACGCGGCCGGTCATGTGCAGCGCGTTCACGCGTGAAACCGGCGACACCGCGGATGCGATGAGCATCGCGAGGAGGAGCGCCGCCCAGGGCGCCGTGAGCGGTGTGCGCCACTCCGGCAGCCGGCGAGTCCAGGCGAGCGCGGCAGCGGCGCAGACAAATGCACACAATATGGCCGCTTCCAGATTGGTGACCGATTGGCGCGGAAGGCGCAGCAGGGGCGTGGTCGCCTCGAAAGGCGCGATCAGCGTCAGCAAGACGACGCCGGCGAAGAAAGTGCTGCCGACCATATCGGTGTGGGTACGGATGTGGAAGGTGGTTCCAAGATCCTTGCCACCGACATTCGTGGACATGCGCGGGCACGCCTGCTGCATATCCGTCGATCACCGCGCCTCGGATGCCCGAGAGAGGCTGGAACGCTTACGGTGGACGAAACAACGTTTCCAATCGCGAAATCGCGCAGCGCTCGCCTGATCGCGTACAAGACGTTTGCCGATCTGGCGGGCAAAGGCTCGCTGTTCGTGATCACGATTGTCGCGGCTCGACGGTTGTCTCCGGAGTCCTTCGGTGTCTTCTCGCTTGGCTCGACGCTTGGGTGGATCGTGGCCGTCGTTTCCGATTGCGGGATACAACTCCATCTCGCGCGGGCGATCGCGCGACGGCCGGCGGACGCGGCGCTGCTGCTGCGCGGCTGGCTGCGCGTTCGGATCTGGACGACCGGCGGGGCGCTGGCCATGGTCGCGCTCCTGCTCGCCGGCGGCTGGCGCGCGGCCTCGGCGACGCCGATCGCCGTCCTCGCGGTCGTTTACGCGTGCAGCGGCCTCGTCGAGCTGCTCCACTACTTCTATCGCGGCCTCTCGCGCAGCGACGTCGAGTCGTCACTCATCCTTTGGCAGCGGGGAGGGACGCTGGTCTGCGGGCTGATCGCGCTGGCGTGGAAGCCCGACGTCACCGTGCTCGCGATCGCGCTGCTCATTCCAGCGGCCATCACGCTGGCGATGAGCCTCCGCATTGCCGCGAGCCTCGCGCCGGGCAGGCCTGAAGGCCTGCACTACGAGTCACCTGAAGGCCTGCACGACGAGTCACCTGAGGGCCTGCACTACGAATCACCTGAAGGCCTGCCGGTGTCGTCGTGG
>Ga0068865_100001656_pt1 | contig 13053 bp, 9 predicted proteins | sample KBSMisM12_FD_75293 | JGI IMG/M metagenome (GOLD analysis project Ga0068865, IMG submission 75293) | Miscanthus rhizosphere microbial communities from Kellogg Biological Station, Michigan, USA - KBS Miscanthus M1-2 | ecosystem: Host-associated > Plants > Roots > Rhizosphere > Soil ...
TCGGCCGTGGCGCTCCAGGCGCAATCGGCGGCCGCGGTCACGTTGACGCTCCAGTTCGCTTCGGTCTGTCCGACCGATAGGCTCGACTTGTCCAGCGTCACCGGGCAAGCCGAGGTGCTCAGGGTGCTCGAGGTGCTCGGGGTGCTCGAGGTGCTCGGGGCGTTTACAGCGCCGCCGTAAACAATCCGCAGCACCGGCCGAACCGACGGGTCGATCGCCTTGGACGAGAAGTACTCACGATAGGAATTGTTCGTGGAGACGCCGAGATCGGCGAGCGCCAGGCGCGTATAGCGCGACGAGCTCGCGCCGCTGACCGCGGCCCTCACCAGCGCCGTCACGTCGAAATTGACTTTCGCGCCGGCCACGTTCGGCACGCTCTGCACCAGAGCGGCCGGCCCGAGATCGCCTCCGGTCGACGTCCACGCCGTGCCGACGCGGCGCATGTTCCAGTTCGCTTCTTCCTGGACCCACGACGTGGTCGTCGGAAAGACGGTGATGTCCCGCGCCGCATCGGCACCGCCGTACTTGACCGTCAACGTCATGATCGCCGACTGAATCGTCGACTTCGCCGGCAGCGTGTTCTGCGTGTCGAACTTGATCAGCGCGCGGCGCAGATAGTCGTAGTTCGTGCTGGCGCGGGTGGCCAGCATGTCGGCGTCGTTGAAGTTCTTGTTCGCCGATGCGCCGGCCTGAATCATCACGTCGGTGACCTGCGTGCCGGGCGCATCGAGAATCAGCGTGGTCTGCGCCTGCGCGCTGAGGGATGCGGCCACTGCAGCGGCCGTGAAGAGGGCCGTGCGAGCGGCGCGTGTAAAGAAGGTCGACATGGATCCTTGCTCCTGCGTCTGCGGCGGGACACACCTCTGGCGTCTCGCGAACAGCCGCTCTAAAAATGAAACCGCGCTGGTGTGGAAAACGGCGCGCTCAGTCGCCGTCAGGATCGCCGCGTCGTACACGGCGATGCCCTACCAAGGGCAACTGGTGTGCCGCTTGCGGAAGAACGGAACGATGAATCCGCGTCGCGCGAATTGGTGCTGATAACACAAACGTCGTCTCAGATGAGGTGAGCGACGGTCGCGATCACCGGGCAGAGCTCAGCAGCGTGGAGTGCTTACGGTCCTGACCAGCCGGTTACAGAAAGGACACGAGCTCAGCTTTTATCAACGCCCGCGGAGCATTTCGGCAGGCAGGGTCTCGGTGTCGCTGACGTGAAATCCGACGCTCAGCAGGAAGGTCAGCAGGAGTAAAGCGGCGGCTGAGATGTATGGAGTCGATTCACTATAGTGCTGGAGCGAGGCGTTGCCCCAGATCGGACCGATGGTGCGGCCAAGGCTTTCGACCGCGCTGGCGGCGCCCTGCACGCGCCCCTGCTCGTCGCCGCGCGCGACCAGGCTCACCAGGCTCGACATGGTCGGGTGGCCAAACCCGATGCCCAGCGCCAGCGGCACGAGGGCAATCGCAAACAGGGTCACGGAATGCGACAAGGCGGCCGCTACGAGCCCCAGCGCACCGAAGCCCAGGCCCAGCAGGAACGTCGGCTTGTCGCCGAGCCGCTTCACCACCGGCCGGATTAAGCCCCCTTGAATCAGCGCGCCGAGCAGGCCGAACGCGGCGAAAAAATAGCCGGTCTTCGACACGCCGAAGCCGAACCGCCGCGCGACGAACAGCGAGAACGTCGTCTGAAACGTCGCGAACGCCATCCAGTAGACGAAGTCGATCGTGAGAATCCGACGGATGGCCGGCCGCTGCACGAGATCCGGCAGATAGCTGAATGGGTTGCCGGTGCCCGCCTGCGCGCGGTGAACCGTCTCGGGCAGCCACAGCCACGCCATGACCGTGGCGACCACCGTGAGGCCCGCTGCCGCCCAGATGGGCGCGGTGTAGCTGATGCCGGACAGAATGCCGCTCAGCGCCGGGCCCAGGATGAATCCCAGTCCGAATGCGGCGCCGATGATGCCGTACGCGCGCGCCCGATCCTTCGGCTCGGTGATGTCCGCCACATACGCGCGAGCGGTCGAGATGTTGCCGCCGGACAGGCCGTCGACGATGCGCGCGGCGAAGAGCATGGCGACGCTGTGGGCCACCGCCAGCATCACGAAGCTGACCACCGTTCCCGCCAGGCTGAAAATCAGGATGGGACGGCGGCCGTAGCGATCGGACAGATCGCCCAGCGCCGGGGCGGCGAGCAGCTGGCAGAGCGAGAACACCGCGAAGAGAAGGCCGATGACCAGCGGCGAGGCGCCGAACGTCTCCGCGTAGAACGGCAGCAGCGGGATGATGATCCCGAAGCCGACGAGATTGACGAAAATCGTCAGGAAAATGATGAGGAGGGGACGCGTCACGAGTCTCAACATTCTATACAATCAGCCACCATGAGATGGTGGCTGGCGAACGGCGGATTCCGGATTGCGACGGCTGTGGTGGCCGGAGCGGTCGCGGTCGGCGCGCAACAACCTGCGCAGGAGCCCACTCGAGCGGCCACGCCGCGCGCCGACACCATGCGTCCCGAGATTCTCGGCACGCACGGCATCGTGGCCGCCGGGCGCCACTACTCGGTATCGGCCGGCGTCCGCATCCTGCAGCAGGGCGGCAACGCCGTCGATGCCGGTGTCGCATCGGTGCTCGCCGCGTCGGTCTGCGAGATCTCGCACTTCGGCTTCGGCGGCGAGGCGCCGACGATGATCTACGACGCGAAGACGAAGGAGATCATCGTCATCAACGGCCAGGGCCCCGCACCGAAGGCCGCCACGCCGGCGCTCTTCGCGGCGCGCGGCCTGGTGCCCGGCAACGGACCGCTCGGCGCGACGATCCCGGCGATGCTCGACGCGATGGCGCTCGCGCTCGAAACCAAGGGAACGATGCACCTCGAGCAGGTGATGCAGCCGGCGATCGAGCTCGCCGACGGCTTCCCGATGTACGAGTTCCTGCGTAATTTCTTCATAAGCGAGCGCAAGGCGACCGAGCAATGGGAGTGGTCGAAGAAGACCTACTACCCCGAGGGCCGCGTACCTGAAGTCGGCGAAATCTTCCGGCAGCCGAACCTCGCACGGACGCTGCGCACCATCGCCGGCGCGGACAAGGCCGCGTTCGCGAAGACCCGCAACCGCGTCACCGCGATCCGCGCCGGCCGCGACGCGTTCTACACCGGCGACATCGCGCACCGCATCGCGGACGCCGACAAGGCGGCCGGCGGCGTGTTCAGCTACGAGGATCTCTCGACCTACCACGGCAAGATCGAGAAGCCCACGACCACGAATTTTCACGGCTACGACGTCTACAAGGCCGGCCCGTGGAACCAGGGGCCGGTGCTGCTGCAGACGCTGAACATCCTCGAAGGGGTCGATCTGAAATCGTTCGGGGCGAACAGCACCGACTACATCCACCAGGTGCACGAGGCGATCAAGCTGGCTTATGCCGACCGCAACGCGTACTACGGCGATCCGGCGTTCGCGACCGTCCCGATCGCGGGCCTCCTGTCCAAGGCGTATGCAACGCAACGGCGCGAGCAGATCGGCCCGCAGGCGTCGCTCGAGCAGCGCGCGGGCGATCCGTTCAAGTTCGATCCGACGGTGAAGGCGCCCACCGGCACCTACACGCCGCACTCGCAGGGTCAGAAGAGCGGAGCGACCGCCGGCGACACGACCTGCGTCGACGTGGTGGACAAGGACGGCAACCTGTTCAGCGCGACGCCCAGTTCGGGCTGGCTGCTGGCGGGCGCGTTCATCGCCGGCGACACCGGCGTGCCGCTGTCGAACCGGATGACCGTGTTCGATCTCGATCCGCTCAGCCCGAACGTGCTGGTCGGCGGCAAGCGGCCGCGCACCACGCTCACGCCGACCCTGGTGCTGAAGGACGGCAAGCCGTTCCTGGCGATCAGCACGCCGGGCGGCGACAGCCAGGATCAGCAGATCCTGAACGTCCTGCTCGAGATGTTCGTGTTCGACAAGGGCATCCAGGAGGCGATCGAAGCGCCGCGCGTCAACTCGCTGCACCCGTTCGGATCGTTCGACTCGCACCCCAGCGAGCCTGGCGTGCTCGAAATCGAAAACCGCGTCCCGGAGGCGACCCGCAACGCGCTCACCGCTCGCGGACACAAGCTGAAAGTGATCGGGCCCTACGGCATGAGCACGGGTGTCGTGGCGGTCGGCGTCGATCCCCGGAACGGCACGCTGCGCGGCGGCGCGGATCCACGCCGCGAGCGCTACATCTTCGGCTGGTAGCGACGTACAGAAAAAACCGCAGAGCACGCGGAGACCGCAAAGAAGTGTTTTCTCTGCGATCTTTGCGATCTCTGCGGTTTTTTCTTAAAGGTGCGACCCGAGCGGGTCGTGCATGCGCTTGCCGTGCTCCAGTGACGTGAGGATGATGTCGGCGGTGACCGGCGCCTTCCGGAAGATCTCCTCGCCCACCGCATCCGCGATCGCGTTCATCACTGACCCGTAGCCGGCGCCGACAGGAGGCTCGCCGACTCCCCGCGCGCCCACCGGCGTCTCGGGATCCGCCAGCCCCAGCGCGAGCGTGTGCATCTCCGCCGGTATGTCCAGCAGCGTCAGCGGCTTGTTGTGATAGAAGCGCTTGGCGAGCGGCACGCCGTAGTGCGGATCGTAGACCCACTTCTGCTGCAGCGCGTGGCCGATGCCGAGGTTGATGCCGCCGAGCAGCTGACCGTGGAGGCTTCGCGGATTGACGACCGTCCCGACGTCGCCGACCGCGAGGTAGTCCACCACCCGCGCCTTCCCGGTCTCGAGATCGACCTCGACCTCGGCGAAGCCGACGACGAACGAGTAGGTGTCGCCGTCGTGCGCGTAGTTGTCCTTCGCCACGCCCATCAGGCCGAGGCCGGCGAGCGCGGCTGCCGACTTCTTCGTCATCGGATGGATGTCCGCGGGCAGCTCGTGGCCGTCGAACGTCCCGCCGAGCGCAATCGCCCGGCTCGCGGCCTGGGCGTAGGTGAGGCCGCGTGACGGATTGTCGCGGCGATGCACGCGCTCGTTGGCCAGCACGTAGTCGGCGGGCGCGCCGCCAAGGTCCCTGGCCGCAATCGTCTGCAGTTTCAGCCGCGCATCCTCGGCGCCTGCCATGTTCGCGCGGGTCATCGCATGCGTCGTCTGGCTGCCGACCGACATCGCGGACCACGGAATGTTCTTCGCGGTGCTGCCCCAGTTGACGACGACCTTGTCCCAGGGCATCGCCAGCACGTCGGCCGCGACGCGCGCGAGATCGATGCACGAATGCGTGCCGAGGTTGCCGACACCCGATTGCACGTACAGCTTGCCGTCAGGCTGGAGCGTCATCAGACCGTCGTAGCCGATCGATCCGGCGCCGTGCGGCCCGACCGCGACCCCGACGCCGCGCACCTTGGATCCCTGCCGCCGGCCGGAGCGCGCCTTGCGCTCGTCCCACTTGAACAGATCGGCGCCGCGGTCGAGCGCCTCCTTCACGAACGCGCTCGTGATGTGGCCGCGCTGGCCGTTCGGGCGCACCGGACCGTACAACGCCTTGCCTTCGGGCGAATTGATCCGGCGAATCGCGACCTGATCGAGCCCGAGCTGCTTCGCCGCCTTGGTCACGACCGGCTCCATGATCGCGTTCGCCTGCATCGGGCCGGGCGAGCGCTGCTGCGATCGCGGCGGCGTATTGGTCAGCACGGCGAGCCCGCGCCAGCGCATCGCGATCGGCTGCCAGATCAGCGACGCCGCCAGCGCCGCGGATCGGTAGTCGCCCATCGGCCCGTACGATCCGTTGTCTTCGACGATGAACAGATCCAGCGCGGCGATGCGGCCGTCCTTCATGAAGCCGGCCCTGGCCCGGCCGACCATGCCGGTGCGAGCGCGGCCGATGTAGTGCTCCTCTTCGCGGCTGATGCGCATCATCACCGGCGCGCCGGTCTTCTTCGAGAGCAGCGCCGGAATCACCATCGAGATCGCGCCGGCGCCCTTGCTGCCGAAACCGCCGCCGCAGTACTCGCTGATCAGGACGATGTTCGAGGCATCGATGCCGAGCCAGCTCGCGAGCGGATCGATGGTGCGGGCGACGCTCTGCGTGGAGCCGTGCAGGTACAGCTTGCCGTTCTGCCAGTACGCCATCGCGCTCCGCGATTCCATCGGTTGATGGCCGGTCGACTGGACGACGAACGTCTCGTCCACGACAATCGCGGCGCTCTTGAAGCCGGCGTCGAGATCGCCGTACGACCACTCGTCCGGCGCCTGGCCCATCGGCAGGGCGCCTTCGGGCGCGCCAGCGAAGTCCTGCGCGGTCCATTTCAGGACCTGCACCTTGGGTCTCGCGGGTTGGGACGGCGCCGCTCCGGGCGCGGCAGGCGGCGGCGTGATCCAGACGTTGCCGTCGAGACGCGCATTGGCGCTGCCCGGCCGCAGGCTCTCGACCGGATCGGTCACGAAAGGCAGCGCCTCCAGATCGACGTCGATGCGCTCGATCGCCTCCGCGGCAGTCCGCTCGTCTACCGCCGCGACGGCGAGGATCGGCTCGCCCTGATACAGCGGCTCGTTGGTCAGCGCTCGCTCGGCGCCGCGCAGGTCCGGGAGATCGTCCGCGGTGAGGATCGCCTTGACCCCGGGCATCTTCAGCGCCGCGCTGGTGTCGATGCGCCGCACCCGCGCGTGCGGCATCGGACTGAGCAGCAGCTTGGTAAAGAGCATCCCGTCGGCACGATAGTCCTCGGCGTATTTCGCGCGGCCCGTGACCTTGGCGACGAGGTCGGGCGGCGTGTAGTTCTGGCCGAGCAGCTTCTGGTCAGGCATGCAATACTCCGCCGGGAATTATGGCGCAAACCGTCACGGTCCTGTTCGCGATTGTCGCAGTGTTGGCCTCGGCGCGCACCACCGCCCGCCAGGACCCGCCGCCACCGAATCCGCCGGCCCAGCCGGTCGCCGTGCTCGACAACGTGGACCTCATGGACCTCATGCTGAAGCCCGCCTACGACGAGCTGCAGCAGGCGATGACGAGGACACCCGTCGATCGCAGGGCATGGGCGGCGCTGTATCAGAAGGCGGCCCGCCTGGCGGAGTTGGAGAACCTGCTGTTCTTCCGCACGCGAGCCGAGCCGGCCAGAAAGCTCGAGTGGGCGGCGAAGGCGGCGCAAGCCCGTCAGGCGTCGGCGAACGTCGCCGGGGCGGCGCTCCTTGGTCTGCGCAACGCGGGGCCGGCCGACTTCGAGGCCGTGCGCGACGCGTTTCCGGCGATCTCGACCGGCTGTACCGCCTGCCACCGCGCGTTCGCGCGCGAGGCGCCGGTGATCAAGCCCTAGCCGGCCTGTCGCCGCATTACTTCTTCCGCGCGGCTTCCTCCGCGGCCTTCTCTTCGTAGCGCGCGCCGCTCAGGATGTCGCGCAAGCCGTAGTTCCCCTCGTGGCACGCGAACTCATAGATCGGCCCATCGGTTTTCACGATCGGGTACGCCACCGTCCAGGACCTCGTCCACGTCGTCGGGTCGTCGAGCGTGAATCGATACTCGATCGCGTTGGCGTCGATCCGCGTCAAGCGCTCGACGAGATGCAGCCCGGCGCCCGAGCCACGGAAGTTGGTCCGGTCGGTGAAATTCGTCGTGTCGATCACGAGCGTGTCGCCATCCCAATGGCCGCGCGAATCGCCCATCCACGAGCGCAGGTTCGGGCTGTTGTGGGGGCGCCCGTCCATCGGAATCACGCGCGCGTCGTGGATCATCTCGGTGAACAACAGCACGTAGCCGGGCGTCTGCACGATCTGCAGGTTGTTGTTGTACGGGCCGGGCAACGTGACTTCGGGCAGGCCGCGGGTGATGCAGCGCTCCTGCAGACTGCGGTTCTCGTACGAATCGGCGGGGCCGTGGGTCCTGGCCGCCGCGCGGCGGTCAGCGCTTCGCTGCTGCCCTTCCTTCGTCAGCGGCGGAATTTTTCCATCGGCGGGATCGACGATCAACGAAGTGCGCCGGCTTCCCACGACGGTCTTGCCGTAGTCCAGCCACCACACCGGATGGACCGACTGCTCCGTCCGTCCATCGTCCGGCGGACGGCCGTCCTCGCGTTCGAGCGCTTCCTGCTCGTACGACGCCACTTCGTCGGCGGTCATGAATTCCCGTCCGGCGAAGCGCGCGGGGCGCTCGAGCGCGGTCGCGCTGCGGAAATCCCAGATGCCCTGAAGATCGGGATGACCGTCCTGCAGCCGTGGCGGCTGCGCCGCCGGCTTCTTCGCTTGTGCGAATGGCGCCCGCGGGGAGATCGCAAGCGCGAGGGCGACGACGGCTACGAACCGAAGGTACCGATTCATATGCGGCGCAGGTTATACCTCTCCCGCACCACGCGCAACGCCGATGGCGTTTCAGCGTTTCCTGGGACCGGTGCGCTTGCGGGCCTCGTCCTCGACGGCCGACACTACCTTCATGAAGCCCTTCACTTCGTCCGCGGTCACGCGCCGGCCGATCGCCTCTTCGAGATCGATGAGGTGCCGGTGGACGCGCCTGGCCATCTGCACCCCCTTGGCGGTGGGCGTGATCACGAACGTTCGGCGATCCGCGGCGCCGACTTCGCGCGTGATCAGGCCGCGCTCCGTCAGCCGATCGAGAATGCTCGTCAGCGTCGAACGCTTGTGCGCGAGGCCGCGATGCAGCTCGGCAATCGTCGCAGGCGCGGAAGTCGCGAGCAGCGCCAGAATGTGCGATTCGCCCTGCGACAGCCCATCCTCACGCAGATCGGCCAGGTAGAGGCCGATCCGGTGAGTCGCTCGGTGAATCGGTGGAATCAGGCGCAATGACATGGGTGGCTTCGTCTCTTCGAATGAGGTTCTTGTCCAGCAGGCGCGGGTAGGCCCGCAGTACCGTGTCGAGGTCGGCGTCTGGCATCACCGCCCTGGCCGCCGCGACCTGCAGCATCCAGAACACGGTGGTCGGCTCCGAGTATTTGTTCGCGTGCCCGACGGAGGCCGCGAAACGGCGCAGTGTCGCCGCCATGCAAGCGACGGCATGATCGAGGGAGGTCGATTCGTGCAGGTACACCCAGGCGACGCGCAAGTGCGAGGCGTGCGGGAACCCCTCGTTCGGGATCTCGCAACGCTCGAGCGCACGTGCCAGCGCCACGTCGTCGAGGTTGAGCATATTGTTACGATATCGTACTGTTCAATACCGGTGCAATACCCCTGTCGATCAGGGCTGTCCCTGTTCGACCACTCACTGAGGCCGGATGGACCGGCACCAACAATGGAGAAGACGCGATGAGAGTGATGGTGATCGTCAAGGCCACTAAGGAATCGGAAGCCGGCACCCCGCCGGACGAGAAACTGCTCACCGCCATGGGCAACTTCAACGAAGAGCTGGTGAAGGCCGGCATCATGCTGGAGGGAGAGGGACTGAAGGAAAGCGCTGTCGGCAAGCGCGTCCATTTCTCCGGCGCCAAGCGCACCGTGACGGACGGCCCGTTCGCCGAAACCAAGGAGCTGATCGCCGGCTACTGGGTCTGGAAGGTCAAGTCGATCGACGAGGCCGTCGAGTGGGTCAAGCGTTGCCCGAACCCCCACCAGTCAGACAGCGTGATCGAGATTCGTCCCATGCACGAGATGGAAGATTTCGGCGCTGAGCTCACCCCGGAGGCGCGCGAGCAGGAAGAACGTCTCCGCAAAACAGATCGCCGACAAGAAGTAGCCAGCCGCTACTGGGTCAATCGTCCGGCACGCGGACCCTGGTTGTCGCGCACGGGCGCGTGATCGAGGTTCGCGAGCCGCAGGCCGGTCTCGTAGACCATCTGCGTGATGCGCGTCATCTTCTCGAACTCGATCTTCGACACTTCGTCGGTGTTCGCGTGATAGTCCGGGTGGAGCCCCGTGGTGAAGAAGATGATCGGGACTCCCTTGGCCGCGTAGCTGTAGTGATCGCTGCGGTAGTAGACCTGTTCGAGGTCGGCTGGATCATTCATCTCATAGTTGAGCGTCAGCGGTTTCGGTAGCGCCGCGTTGGCGGCGCGGTTCAGCGCGTGCAGCTCGGTGCTGATGCGATCCGATCCGACCAGGTACACGGTGTTCGCCTCGGTCGTCTTGTCGTCACGGTTGCGGCCGATCATGTCGATGTTCAGCTGCGCGACGATCCGATCCATCGGCACCGTCGGGTAGTCGGCGAAGTAGCGCGATCCCCACAACCCGCGCTCCTCGCCGGTGTGCCAGACGAAGATCAGCGAGCGCCGCGGCTTCGGTCCTTCAGCGAACGCCTTCGCCAGCGCCATGATCGCCACGGTGCCCGATCCGTCGTCGTCCGCGCCGTTCCAGATGCGATCGTCCTCCGCGCCCGGCGTCACGCGCCCCGGCGCGCCGGCACGCCGCGCACCGTTGTCGCCGCGCGTGACCTCGCCTTCCGCGTAGCCGACGTGATCGTAGTGCGCGCCGAAGGCGACGTAGCTGCTCTTCAACTGCGGATCGCTGCCCTCGACCACGCCGACGATGTTCTGCGTGAGCTGGGTGCGGACGATCTGATAGTCCGCGTCCACGTTGAAGGTGATCGTCGCGCCGGGCACCCGGAACGACGGCAGGTCCTCCTGCGCAGACGCCAGCCGCTTCAACTCGTCGTACTTCACGGGCGCCTGGCTAAACAGAAAGGTGAAGAACGAATCGTTCGCGCTGACGTTCGGCGGCGCCGGCGTATCGAGACGTTGCACGGTCGTGAAGTCCGCTGCCGGCAGCGGCGCACCGCGTCCGCCTCCTGCACCTCCTGCCTGTCCTGCCCCTCCCGCCTGTCCTGCCCCTCCCGCCTGTCCTGCCCCTCCTGCCCCTCCCGCCCGTCCCGCCCCTCCGACCTCCGCGATCGGTCCGAGGCTCGCTGCTGCGCCGAGCTGCTCCGTGGCATAGCGGCCACGCCCGATCAGCACGCGACGGAAAACGGCCTGATCGATGTTCCGCGGGCCGTTGGTCCCGAGCCAGACGACTGCCGCGTTCTTCACGTCCTTGCCGCGGAAATCCGTGTGCCCGGCGCCGGGCGCGTCGAGGGCATACCCGGCGAACTCCACGCGCTCGACGGTGAACCGCCGCTTGCCGCCCATGTTCTTGGGAAAGACGATGCCTTCACCGTCCGCGAAGGTGCGGCTCTCGCCGTTGACGGTCACGGTGACCGTCGATCGCGAGGTCGTCTTCACGCCGAGGACGCGAACCGTCTGCAGGTAGGATCCGTGGTCGCCCGCCGGCTTCACTCCCCAGGCGTGGAGATGCTCGGACACGTAACCGGCCGCCAGCCCGAAACCGGCCGAGAACACCGCGCGCCCTTCGAGCTCATCCGAGGCGAGATAGGTGAGCCAATCGCGCAAATCGGGGCTTTTGATGGCCCCAATCCCGCCACCTGCGGCTGCCGCCCCGGCCGTCGCGACGACGACCGCGGCAGCCACCCACGCCCGAATGGACCTTCGACGGCGCTCCATGCATCCCCCTTGGCGAAACCTGGTAAAGGGCCTTACTATAGCCTCCGCTTGCACCATGACGGGAGTTCAGGTAAGGTTTTTCCCACTGAAACCGGCTGCCAGCGTGTGCGCCTCCCACCCCGCGCTTCCTTGCCCCTTCGTCCCATTTTAGGAGACAGTTGATTGGCCGTCCGTCTGTTCGTCGGTAATCTCGCCTACAGCACCACTGAAGCCGACTTGCGCAGCTATTTCGGCGCCGTGGCGCCGCCCTCGCAAGTCGTGTTGCCGGTCGATCGGGAAACCGGCCGTCCGCGCGGGTTCGCCTTCGTCGAATTCATCGATCGCGCGCACGCCGAACAGGCGATCAAGCAATTCAACGGGCAGCCTTACAACGGACGTCCGCTCGCGGTCAGCGAAGCGCGCGCTCGCGAAGATCGCGGGCCAGGCGCTCCGCGTCCCGGCGGCTACTCGTCCGGCCCCAGACCGGCCGGCGGCGGGTTCGCTCCACGACCGGGAGGATTCGGCGGTCCACCGCGCCCCTTCGACGGCGGCGGCAGTTCCGCGCCCGGCGGCGCCGCGGGGCGCAGCCGGAACTTCGGTCCGGATGCGAAGCCGCAGCGCGGCGGAAACGCGAAGGGGAAGAAGAAGGGGGACGACAAGCCGCGCGGACCGATTCCGATGAAGAACACGGGCCGCTCGTACAGCCTCGACGACGTGGACGCGCCGGACGAACCGCTTCCGGAGATGGACGACGTCGCGACCAGCAAGCCTTCAGACGAGCTGGATAAAGAGGACGAGTAGCTACCAGCTACTCGTCACGTTATCGAACGTCGCGGTGGCCGCCGACGAAGTCGTGTGGCTGCTGACCCCCAGCCCGATCAGCATCGACGATCCCATCGTGAACGTATCGCTGCCGACCAGCGACCACGTCGTGCCGTCGGCTGACGAGTAGGCGTTGATCGTGCTGCCGATCCGTTCGAGCTTCACCCAGTAGGGTGCGGCATTCGCCGGACCCGTCGTGCTCGCGCTGATGCCGCCCGCCGCGGTCCGGCGTTGGAACGCCTGCCCTTTCGACGAAGAGACGAGCATGAACGCCTGATCCGATCCGGGATCCACCGTTTCCCGAATCATGACGCCTGCCTTCGTCCAGGCGTTGGTGTTCGTCACGCTCGTCACGCGAGCGACAATCCAGCCGTCCCCGGCCACCGGACGATACGCGTACTGAAGCGCGTCCGCCGTACCCCACACATCCGCGCCTGCACCCTTCACGGTGAAGGTCGTCGTCGTGGCATCGTAGCCGGCGGCGCCGGCCTTGCCGACGGCGCCGATGTCCTGATGGCTCCAGCCGTCAGGCAGCGGGGTCGGGGGCGGCGGTGGCGGTGGTGGCGGCGGTGGCGGAGGAGGAGGCGGCGGCGGGCCGGAGGAGAACCCGGTGCCGTCCACGTAGTCGAACAGCGCCGTCGACGTCGCCATCACGCTGTGGCTCGTCGTCGCGAGACCGACGTAGACCGTCGAAGCCATCGCAATCGTGTCGCTGCCGATGAGCGTCCACGAACTGCCGTCGGCGGATTGGTACGCGTTGAAGGTGTTGCCGATCCGCTCGAGCCGCACCCAGTACGGCGCCTTGCTGCCGTCGCCGGCCAGGCTCAGCGTCGCGCCGGCCGTCGTTTCACGCTGCTGGAACGCCG
>Ga0068865_100001659_pt1 | contig 13022 bp, 13 predicted proteins | sample KBSMisM12_FD_75293 | JGI IMG/M metagenome (GOLD analysis project Ga0068865, IMG submission 75293) | Miscanthus rhizosphere microbial communities from Kellogg Biological Station, Michigan, USA - KBS Miscanthus M1-2 | ecosystem: Host-associated > Plants > Roots > Rhizosphere > Soil ...
GTCCCTGCGGGCAGGCTCCCGAGCCGGTATTCGCCGCGGTCGTCGGTTTCGGTCGACGCTTCGTTCGTGTTCGTGTCCGCGGGTCCCGAGGTCTTCTCGAGCACCACTCGCGCCTGCCAGATCGGATCGCCGAACTCGTCGACCACACGGCCGGAGATGGCCGCGCCGCGAGACAGGCGAATCTCGACCGACGGTTCGGTGATCGCCACGGTCGCTTCGCGGCGCCCGTAGCCCGACTTGCTCGCGGCCAGGGTGAGACGCGTCGGCGGCGCCGTCAACGTGAACCGTCCGTCGTGATTCGTCAGGACGACCGGCACGCCTTGCCCCGTGGTCAGCAGGCTGACGCGCGCGTTCGCGATCGGATCGCCGGTTTCGTCGGCAAGCACGCGTCCGCTGAGGGTCCGTGTCGCCGGCTCGGATGCAGATGGATGGTCGCGAGGCGATTGCGCTCGGGCGGTCAGCGCGATCGCGCTGAGAATCACGATGGCAAGGGCCACGTGCTTCATCGGGGAATTGGGAAATCTGGTAATCGGGTAATCGATTACCCGATTACCAGATTACCCGATCACTCGATGCGCGATTCAGAAACCGCTGACGTAGGGCAGCCGCGACGCGACGGCGCGGACTTCGTCGAACCGGTTGAGCAGCATCGCCGTCGGGTTCCATTGACCTGACAGGAACCCGTCGCGGAGCGCCGCCGGCAGCGCGGCCGTGAGACGCAGCGCGCCCGCCGTGATGGCGCCGGTGGCGACGTCGGCGGTGATGACCACGTCCGGCGTCTGCTCGATCAGCGCCTGCAGCCGCTCGATGTCCTCGTGGCTCGCGACGAAGCACGGCATCCCGATCATGGCCGAGTTGCCCTGGAAAATCTCCGAGAACGACTCGCCGACGATCGCGGTGTAACCGGCGCGAACCAATCCCTGCGGCGCGTGCTCGCGTGACGACCCGCAGCCGAAGTTCGTGTTGACGACGAGAATCCTGGCGCCGTCGAAGCGCGGATCGTTGAACGCGTGCGCCGGGTCGGCCTTGCGGTCGTCCTCGAACAGGTGCTGCTCGAGCCCCTCGAACGAGACGGCCACGAGGAAGCGCGCCGGCATGATGCGGTCGGTATCGATGTCGCTGCCTCTCAACGGCAGGCCACGACCGGAGACGCGGCTGATGGCTGATGGCTGCTGGGTCATGCCGGCACCCCTTCGAGCATCTCTCGCACGTCGACGACTTCGCCCGCAATCGCCGCGGCCGCGACCATCGCCGGGCTCATCAGCAGCGTGCGGCCGGTCGGACTGCCTTGCCGGCCCTTGAAGTTGCGATTGGACGAGGACGCCGACACCTGCCGGCCTTCGAGCTTGTCCGGGTTCATGCCGAGGCACATCGAGCAGCCGGCGCCGCGCCACTCGAAGCCGGCCGCCTTGAAGATCTCGTGCAGGCCCCGCGCCTCCGCCGCGCGGCTCACCGCGCGCGATCCCGGGACGACCAGCGCCTTGACGTGGGGAGCGACGTGGTGACCCTTGACGAGACGCGCCGCTTCCTCGAGATCCGACAAGCGGCCGTTGGTGCAGGAGCCGATGAAGGCGACGTCGATGCGCGTGCCCTGCACACGCGACCCCGGTTTGAACCCCATGAACGCCAGCGCCTCATCGTCGGGTTCGGCGTCGATCGGCTCGGAGATGGCGACCGACTGGCCGGGATTGATGCCCCAGGTGACGGTCGGCTCGATCGTCGCCGCGTCGAAGGCGACGCGGTCGTCGTAGCTGGCGCCCGGGTCGGACGCCATCTGGCGCCACCAGGCGACGGCGTGCTCGAAGGCGTCGCCGTCCTTCGGCGCGAACGGGCGCCCGCGGAGGAATTCGTAGGTCGTGTCGTCGGGGTTCACGTAGCCGATGCGCGCGCCCCCTTCGATCGACATGTTGCAGATCGTCATCCGCTCGTCGATCGTCATCGCATCGAGCGTGTCGCCGCCGTACTCGTAGGCGAAGCCGACGCCGCCGTGGACGCCGAGGCGGCGGATGATCGTCAGAATCACGTCCTTGGCGAAGACGCCGCGCGCGAGCCGGCCGCGCACCTCGATGCGGCGTACTTTCAGCGGGTCGAGCGCGAGGCACTGCGACGCGAGCACGTCGCGCACCTGCGACGTGCCGATCCCGAACGCGATGGCGCCGAGCGCGCCGTGCGTGGAGGTGTGGCTGTCGCCGCACGCGATCGTCATGCCCGGCTGCGTGAGACCGAGCTCGGGACCGATGACGTGGACGATCCCCTGGTTGTCGTTGTCGGGCGCCCAGAGGCGGATCCCGGCATCGCGGCAGTTGCGCTCGAGCGACCCCATCATCTCCTCGGCCATGACGTCGAGGAACGGACGCGTCTGCGACTTGGTCGGCACGATGTGATCGGCGGTGGCGAACGTGCGATCCGGAAACGCCACGGTCCAGCCGTGCTGGCGCAGCATGTCGAAGGCCTGAGGCGACGTCACCTCATGGACGAGGTGCAATCCCACGAACAGTTGTGTCTGTCCGCTCGGCAGCACGCGAACCGCGTGCGTGTCCCAGACCTTTTGAAACAGTGTGGCAGCCATGTGACAGTTCTATTGGAGCAGTTTTCGCGTCGGTCAGCCGATAGAATACACGGATGGGTCGATTTCGTGCTCGGACCGTGTGCGCGACCGTGATGGTCGCCGGCGGACTGGTGTTGACGCTGCGCGGCCAGGTCGACGGTACCCAGCTCCAGATCCTTCAGGCGGTCGGCCTTCCCGCGGTCGACGAAGGCGTGCTCCAGGACGAGAGCCACTCACCCTCGTCCAACGAAGCGCGCCAGCGCACCGCGCTTCGCCAGACGCTGCTGGCCGATCGGGTCAGCGCCACCGGCACGCACTACCGGCCCGGCCGCGTCATCGTCAGGTTTCGGGACGAGGCGGCGATGGCGGATCGGCGGGCCGCGGTGCGCGCGGCGAGCGGCACCGGAGAGATCTCGGTCCGTCCCTCATACGCCGACTTCGACATCGTCCGGATCGACCCGTCGGAGGACGCGGAAGAGGCAGCGAGCGTCCTTCGCCGCAGACCGGAAGTGCAGTTCGCTCAGGTGGCGCATCGGGTCCACGCGCTGATGGTCCCCAACGATCCGCTCTATCAGTCGATGCAGTGGAACCTGCCGCTCATCAACATGGAGAAGGCCTGGGACATCCAGCCGCAGGCCGGCTCTGCGATCACCGTTGCGGTCATCGACAGCGGGATGGCGTATCAGAACGCCGTGATCACGGCGACGCTTCCCGCGTTCAAGGATGAGTTCGGACGGCAGTATCCGGCGCTCGGGCGCGTGACCATCCCCTATTCCGCCGCGCCGCAGCTCGTGGCGCCGGGGGCCTCCAGCCGGATCGTCGCGCCGCACGATTTCGTGAACGAGACGTCGACGCCGTTCGACTACGAAGGACACGGCACGCACGTCAGCGGCACGATCGGCCAGCTGACCAACGACGGGATCGGTACCGCCGGCGTCGCCTTCAACGTCAAGCTGATGCCCGTCAAGGTGCTGGCCAGCGCGTGGGACCTCTTGTTTGCGGGCTTCACCAACATCTCCAACGTCGGCGGCAGCGACGATGATGTGGCGCGCGGCATCCGCTATGCGGCCGACAACGGCGCGAAGATTCTCAACATGAGCCTCGGCAGCTCGGGCCCGCCCGACTGCGCGACCAAGCCGAACCAGGCGGACTGCTCGCCGGTGATCGAGGCGGCGATGCGCTACGCGGTGAGCAAGGGGTGCTTCATCACCGTCGCCGGCGGCAACGAGTTCGAGGACACGGTGCCGCCGTTCGGCACCAACCCCACCAGCATCGTCGCCGAGATTGCCTCGCGCATTCCCGGGGCCGTTTCGGTGGCGGCGGTCGATCGCTCCAAGGCCCACGCCTACTACTCGAGCACGGGCAGCTACATCGAGCTTTCGGCGCCCGGCGGGTCCGAGCGCGGCTTCGGCAGCAACGGATTCGTGCGGCAGCAGACCTTCGACTTCAACTTCACGGATACGTTCCTGCTGCCGCCGTCGCAGTTCGTGGCGCCGCGGTTCGACGTCTTCGGCTACATCGGCTACATCGGCACGTCGATGGCCGCGCCGCACGTCGCGGGTGTCGCGGCGATGCTGATGCAGCAGGGCGTCACCGACCCGGCCGCGATCGAGGAGCTTCTCGAGAAGACGGCGGTCGATCTCGGCAACCCCGGGCGCGACGATACGTTCGGGTTCGGGCTGGTGGACGCGCGCGCGGCGCTGCGCGGATTGGGGCTGGCGAAGTGAAGGGTCTGGGTTTCGCCGTCGGTCTGAGTTTGATGGTGGCAGCGTCGGCGTCGGCGCAGGATACGCCCGGGCTGTCGATCCGGCCGCTCGTGATGGCGACGGAGCAGTCGTTTGCCGCCGTCGATAGCTTCAACGCGGTGTTCGGCAAGACCTACTTTCCGTTCTTCGGCGGCGGCGCCCAGATCGTGATCCACGACCGCTTCTTCGCGGAGGTCACCGCGTCACGCTTCCGGCAGACCGGCGAGCGCGCGTTCCTGAGCAACGGCAAGCCGTTCCCGCTCGGGATCCCCCTGACGGCCACCATCACGCCGCTCGAAGTGACCGGGGGGTATCGGTTTCGCATAAAGAGTCTGCCGCGGGTGCGGCCGTATGCGGCCGGCGGGTTCGGATCCTACGCCTACCAGGAAACCTCCTCGTTCGCCGACGCGGGAGAGGACATCGACACGCGACACTTCGGCTATGTGGTGAACGGCGGCGCGGAGTTCCGCCTCCACCGCTGGGTCGGGCTCGCGGTTGATCTGCAGTACAGCCACGTCCCGGGGATCCTGGGCAACGGTGGCGTGTCCCAGCAGGCGGGGGAGAGCAACCTGGGCGGCGTGGCTGCACGTTTCAAGCTGGTCGTGGGCCGCTGACACGCCCGGGCGTATAATCGATGCAGATGAGTCGAAGGGGGAGCGGTCGTCTCTCGCGGCGCCTGGCGCTTCTCGGGATGGCCATCTATGCCGTCTTCCTGATCTCGTCGCCCTTCGAGCACCACGATCTGTCGTGTGAGCTGAAGACCCCGCAGCACTGCACGTCCTGCACCTCCACACAACTCGGCTCAGACACGAACCTCGTTCTGTCGCCCGGCGCCGCCCAGCTGGCCGACGTCGGATGTGCGACGTCCCTCGTCCTGCTCGACGAGGGCACGCTGCTGATCGTTCGATCGACCGGTCGTTCGCCCCCCACATCCCTCTAGCAACATCCTTTTTCGACGGGATTACAGCGGCTGGCCGAAGGCCCGCCGTCTGGAGGGCTATTCATGAACGTACGGCGATTCGTGTGTGCCACGATAGTGGCCGCCGCGTTCGCGCTCGCACCATCGAGCGCGTTCGCGCAGGACAACCCGCAGGCGTTGCGGCAGGAGATCGATCAGCTGCGGAAGGACTTCGAAGCCTTGAAGCAGCAGTACGGCGAGCGCCTCACTGCGCTCGAGAAGAAACTGTCGGCCGCCGAAGGGACGCCTCCCGCGACTCCGCCTGCGGTCGAGCCGCCGCCGGTCGCCGAGGCGCCGCCGGCCGCCGCTGCACCGGCGGAGCCTGCGCAGCCGCTGCCGACTTACGGATCCTCGGTCAGCAACGCGAAAGTGTTCAATCCCGACATGGCTGTGATCGGCGATTTCCTCGGCGCCGCGGGCAAGAACCCGGTGAACCCGACGCCGGCGCTCGAGATGCACGAATCGGAGGTCTCGTTTCAGGCCGTCGTCGACCCGTACGCGCGCGCCGATTTCTTCCTCTCGTTCGGTCAGGAGGGCGTCAACCTCGAGGAAGGGTTCATCACGTTGACTGAACTCCCAGGCGGCCTGCTGACCAAGGTCGGCAAGTTCCGCTCGGCGTTCGGCAAGGTCAACACCCTGCACAACCACATCCTGACCTGGACCGATCGGCCGCTCGTCACGCAAAATCTGGTCGGCGGAGAAGACGGGATCGACGATGCCGGCATCTCGGTGGCGAGGCTGATTCCGAACCCGTGGATCTTTCTCGAAGCGACCGGCCAGGTGTTTCGCGGCGACTCCGGCGAAGACCTCGCCGGCAATCCGGTGTTTCAGTCCACCAAGCGCAGCGAGCTCGCCTACGTCACGCACCTGCGCGGCTATCACGACCTCACCGAGAACGCGAACCTCGACCTCGGGTTTTCCTACTCGTACGGCCACAACGGCCTGAGCAACGGCAACGTCCAGGATCCCGGGTCGCTGGTCACCGAGCTTTACGGCATCGACGCGACCTATCGGTGGAAACCGCTGCAGCGCTCGCTCTATCGCTCGTTCGTGGGGCGCGGTGAGTACATCTGGAGCCGGCGCGATCAGCCGACCGGGCTCCAGAGCGGCTCGGGCATGTACGTCTCGGGTGACTATCAGCTCGGGCGCCGCTGGTTCGCCGGCGCGCGTTTCGACCGATCGGCGCACGCCGAGGATGCGTCGCTGATCGACACCGGCGGATCGTTCATCGTCACCTACTGGCCCAGCGAGTTCAGCCAGGTCCGGGCGCAATATCGCCGGACGAACTACAACACGGCGCCTTCGATCGTCTCGAGCGCGAACGAAATCCTGTTTCAGTTCCAGTTTTCGATCGGGGCGCACGGCGCGCACCCGTTCTAAGGTCCTTTATGAAACGCCATCTCGCACTATTCACGATCGCGCTGCTGCTCGCGCCGGTTGCGGCCCGGGCGCAAGGCAAGCTCAACGTCATGACGACGACCGAAGATCTCGCGTCGATTGCGCGTGAGATCGGCGGCGACCACATCACCGTGGAAGGGATTGCCAAGGGCTATCAGGATCCCCACTTCGTCGAGGCGAAGCCGAGCTTCATCCTCAAGCTGCAGAAGGCCGACGTCCTGGTGGTGGTCGGGCGCGAACTGGAGATCGGCTGGCTGCCACCGCTGATCCAGCAGAGCCGCAACTCGAAGATCCAGCCGGGCGCCGCCGGCTACATCGACGCGTCGCTCCAGGCGTCTATCCTCGAGGTGCCGACGGGGCAGGTCACCCGCGCGATGGGCGACGTGCACCCGCTCGGCAACCCCCACTACTGGATGGATCCCGAGAACGGCAAGCGCATCGGCAAGGAGATTGCGGACAAACTGTCGGAGCTCCGCCCCAGCGACAAGGCGTTCTTCCAGCAGAAGCTCACCGACTTCTCGACGCGGCTCGACGCAGCGGAGAAGCGCTGGCTGGCCCAGCTGGCGCCGTACAAGGGCACCAAGGTGGTGACCTATCACCGCTCGTTCCCGAACTTCGCCGAGCGCTTCGGCCTCGACATCGTCGGCTACGTCGAGCCGAAGCCGGGGATTCCGCCGTCGCCGCAGCACACGCTGGATCTGATCAACGACATGAAGCGGCAGAACGTGAAGATCGTGCTGGTCGAGCCGTACTTCGACCTGAAGACGCCGAACGCGATCGGCCGCGACACCGGCGCGCAGGTGCTGGTGATGCCGCCGTCGGTCGGCGGCGTCAAGGAAATCACCGATTACTTCACGCTGTTCGACTACGACATCAAGATGCTGGTCGAGGCGATCAAGAAGACCGGAGCCAAGTGATGATCGACGCGTCGATGCTCTCGTTCCTGGCGCCGTGTTTCGCCGCCAGCCTGATTCTCGCCGGGATTCACGCCTACCTCGGCGTCCATGTCGTCGAGCGCGGGGTGATTTTCGTCGACTTGTCGCTGGCGCAGATCGCGGCGCTGGGCGCGACGATCGCGCTGCTGATGCCGTTCTCGAACGGCGATCCGCACGCGCCGGTCGTCTACTGGGTGAGCCTGCTGTTCACGTTCATGGGCGCGTTCGTGTTCTCGACCATCCGCAGCAAGCGCGGCCGCATTCCGCAGGAAGCGATCATCGGCATCTGCTACGCGGTGGCGTCGGCGGCGGCGATTCTGGCGATGAGCAAGGCCACGTCCGAGAGCGAGCACCTCAAGGACATGCTGGTGGGGAACATCCTCGCGGTCTCCTGGCCGGAGGTCGCCAAGACCGCGGTGCTGTACGGCGCGATCGGAGCGTTCCATTACGTCTTCCGCAAGAAGTTCCTCGCGATCTCGATGAGCCACAAGGACGCGGAGGAGTCGGGCCTCAACGTGAAGTTCTGGGACTTCCTCTTCTACGCGTCCTTCGGGTTCGTCGTCACCTCGTCGGTGTCGATCGCCGGCGTGCTGCTCGTGTTCTCCTACCTGATCGTCCCGTCGGTGGCGGCGATGCTCTATGCCGACACCATCGGCAAGCGGCTGGCGATCGGCTGGACGATGGGGACGATCGTGTCGGCGCTGGGCGTGTTCCTGTCGCTCAAGGCCGACCTGCCGACCGGCGCCACAATCGTCTGTACCTTCGGCCTGGTGTTGGTTATCATGGCGGCGGTGCGTCCACTCATCCAGCGCAATGCAGTGTCGTAGCTGCGGCGCAGAGATCGCCGACAAGGCGCTGATCTGCTACAAGTGCGGCACGGCCACGACCGAGGCCAGGTATCAGCCCGCCGCTTTGCCGAAGGGTTCGTCGCGATCGGGGCTGCTGCCGACGGCGATTGCGCTCGCGCTGCTGGTGGCGGTCGCGCTCTACGTCGAGCGCATCTCGTCGGCCGGCGCGCAGCAATGGGTCACCTACGTCGCGGTGGCGGCCGCGGTGATCATCGTCGGGATCCGCGCCTACGCCCGCCGCCGCTGACGCGCACCCGTGCCATAATCGACTCATGATGCTCGCAGCCGCGCGGCGCCGCGTCGCTGCGTGGCGCCAGCCGCCGGCAGCCGCACGCCTCGCCCGCGCGCTCTGGATCGCGTGGGCCGTCGCGGTGTGGAACGTGGTGTTCGACCATGTGATCGTGGTCGCGGGCCGGGACTACATCGCTGCCGCCGGACGGGCTGCCGCGTCCCCCGGCGGGCCATTTGCCAACATGGACGACTGGATGCGGCCTGCGGTCGCGCGCGGTTTCTGGATCGCCACGGCCGCGGGCGGCGCGGTGCTGGTGACCGGGCTGGCGGCGATCCACCGCGCGGGCCGTTGGTCCCATCGCCCGGCCGTCCGCGAACCGCACGGCATCCCGAGCCGGTCGGCGGACGACCGCCTCTCGCTCCAAGACCACCCAAGGTGACCCTGTGCGCCTAGCGCCGCATCCGCTGATCTACGACTGGAACCACGACGCGTCGCCGCAGGGCCCCGGCAAGCCGGTGGCGATGCTCGACGATGAGACGCTGCGGGACGGGCTGCAGTCGCCGTCGGTTCGCTCGCCGACGATCGAGCAGAAGATCGACATCCTGCACCACATGGATCGGCTGGGGATCGACACCGCCGACATCGGCCTGCCGGGCGCGGGCCCGAAAGTCGCGAAGGACGTCGAGCGGCTGGCGCGCGCGATCGCCGACGGACGGCTGCGCATCCGCGCCAACTGCGCGGCGCGCACGATGGTCGCCGACATCCGGCCGATCGCCGAGATCCAGCAGCGGACCGGCGTGCCCATCGAGTGCGGCGCGTTCATCGGATCGAGCCCGGTCCGCCAGTACGCCGAAGGGTGGACGCTCGACTTCCTCCAGAAATGCACCGAGGACGCGCTCGCGTTCGCCGCCCGCGAAGGGGTCGAGGTGATGTACGTCACCGAGGACACCACGCGCGCGGATCCCGAGTCGCTGCGCCGCCTGTTTACCACCGCGATTCGGGCCGGCGCCAAGCGGCTGTGCGTCGCGGATACCGTCGGGCACGCGACCCCGAACGGCGCGCGCGCCCTCGTCTCGTTCGTGAAGTCATTGGTCGCCGAACTCGGCGTCGATGTCGGGATCGACTGGCATGGGCACCGGGATCGCGGCTTCGGCGTCGCCTCGAGCATCGCCGCGCTGGAGGCCGGCGCGACCCGGCTGCACGGCGCGGCGCTCGGCATCGGCGAGCGCTGCGGCAACACGCCGATCGATCTCCTGATGGTCAACCTGGTGATGATGGGGTACCGCGACAACGATCTCACCGGCCTGCCGGCCTACGTTCAGGCGGTGTCGAAGGCGTGCGACGTGAGGATTGCGCCCAACTACCCGGTGCTCGGCGCCGATGCGTTCCGTACTGCGACAGGCGTCCACGCCGCCGCGGTGGTGAAGGCGTTTCGGATGGGTGATCGGGCGCTGATGGACGCGGTCTACGCCGCCGTGCCCGCGAGCCTCGTCGGACGGCAGCAGGAGATCGAGGTCGGGCCGATGTCGGGACGGTCGAACGTGATCTTCTGGCTGGAAAGCCGAGGCCTGCCCGCGACCGACGAGATCGTCGACCGCATCTTCGCCGCGGCGAAGGCGTCGAACCGGATGCTGACGCACGAGAAGATTCAGACGCTCATCGGCGGCGACATCAAGGTGAAGGCGAGCGAGGAGAAGGCCCCCGCCGAGCGGCGCCACGGGTTCTAATCACAAGCCACAGAGACACCGAGACACAGAGTTCTTCAACCACCGAGCCACCGAGGTCCGGAGCGCACGCACCGACTCCAACGCGTCGCACCGCCGCGAAGCGGCGGCGCGCTCACGACGATCGACGGAACGCGAAGCCTTCCCGACGCAGCCGGGCTTTGCGTTCCGCCGATCGTCGCGAGCGGACGGTCGGCCGGCGTCGCCGGCCGCCGTGCGACGCGTTTCAGCTCGGTGTCTCTGTGATCTCTGTGGCTGTCTATCGGGTAGGTGCGCGTTCCGACCTCGGGCCGCTCACTGGAAATCGATCGCGGCGCGGAGCTTCCATTCACCGGCTTCCCTGACGAACCAGTCGACGAAGGAGCGGCGATCGTCGACGACCGATCCGTCGATGTTCAGCTGGGCCCGCTGGTGGCCGGTCACGAGCGCGTGATCGCCCTGGACGTCGACGGTCAGCTGCTCGACCCTGACAAACAGGATCTCGCCTGGAATGTGGGATATGCCGTCGAGGAATGCGTCGGCATCGATGCCGTCGCCGCCGGCCGGCCGCTGCACGAACCCCGGGGCGAGGAAGCCGCGAACGGCTGCGATGTCACGATGGGCAATCGCAGCCGCCAGACGTTTCGAGACGTCGATCAGCCGGTCGCGGTCGTCCATCGTCGGAGGAATAGTACCACCGTCGCGGGCTACCCGGTGCGGCCTTACTACTTCTTGAGAAGAATATCCTCGAAGAACTTGACCGCGCGCGGGTCGTGCGTCTGTCCGAGCCAGAACATCGCCTGCTTCCGGACCTCGGGGTTGCGGTTGTTGCGGGCCACCTCCATCAGCTTCGGCACCCCTTCGTCCTTCGGCAGCTGGCTGAGGGCGAACACCGCCTTCTTCTTCACCTCGGTGTCCGGATCGTTGTCGATCGCGCCGCTGATGACGCCGACCGCTTCCTTGCCCGCCTTCTGCGCCAGCCAGAACAGCGCCTGGCCGCGGACCTTCGTGCTCTTGTCGTCGCGCGCGGTCGCGATGAGGGTGGTGAGCGCCGCCGGGACCTTGCTGACCGAGAGCCCGAAGGCCGCCTTCTCGCGAACCTTGTCGCTCGGGTCCTGCGCGATCATCCGCGCCAGCAGCCGCTCGCCCGGCTCGCCGCGGGCGCTGCCCAGCCAGAACGCGGTGTCCCCGCGCAGCCAGTCGGGGCTCGCCGGCGCCACGAAGCGCTCGAGCGCGCGGTCGGCGGCGGGCACGTTGTGGAGCGCGATCGCGCTCATCGCGGTCTTGCCGACGCGATCGTGCCCCTCGCCGGAGTCCGGCGACGCGGTCACGAGCGACGCCAGCCACGCCACGCTCTCATCCGGCTTCACGTCGTTCAGCCAGACGAGCGGCAGCGCGGTCGCGTCGATGTCGCAGTCGGGCGTGAACGTCCGCACCCGGTTGACCCGGCCGCCCTCGAGCCGCGCCAGGATGAGGAACTCGGTCGCCGGCTCGAGCGCCACCCGCAGGCCGTTGCGATCGCGCAGGTCGCCGGTGTTCATCGACACGCCGCCGCCGCTTTCCAGCCGGCACATGCCGCCGGAGAAGGTGGAGTCGGAGATCGTGTCGAAGCAGCACATCTGCCGGGGCCCGGCGACCATCGGCATCCTGTAGCCGATCCAGGTGACGCCGGTGCGCGCGGCCGCCGCGCGCACCTCGGTCTCGAGCCCCTGCGCCGCGGACCGCGTCTCGGTCTTGGCGTTGCTGATGCGGCCCTGGGCGAACGCGGGCGCGGAACCCAGAACTGCGAACGCCGAACACAGAACCAGAACGCTGAACCGTGAACCCGGAACCCTGAACCGCGTCATTTCAGGAGCTCCATGAGATAGTCCGTCGCTTCCTTCGACTTCATCACCGACAGCTTCGACACGATCTCCTTCTTGAGATCCACGTTCTTCTCGGCGCGGGCGAGGCTGACCAGGCCGGTCGCGTTGCCCTGGAGGAAGAGCGCGTTGACGACTGCCTTCTTGACGTCAATCGAGGCGTCCGACGCGTAGATTGCGGTCAGCGCCTCGGTCGTGCCGGGCCGCTTCATCAGCCCGAGGTTGCGGATCGCCGTCTTTCGCAGCTCCGGATCCTTCTCGTTCCTGGCGAGCTCGATCAGCTTGTCGCTGTCGCCGCCGACGAACATGGACTGGAGGATCGACTTCTTCGCCTCGACCGAGGTTTCGGTCTGGTACAGCTGCGCGAGCTCGCTGCTGGCGTGCATCACGCCGAGCTGACGAATCGCCTCGCCGCGCAGGCTCGCGTCGGTCTCGGTCTTGGCGGCGGCGAACAGCCGATCCTTGTCGCCGGCGGTCATGAAGCTGCGCAGAATCGACCGCTTCACCGCCGGATCGTTCGACGTCTTGTAGACATCGGAGAGAATCTGGCGGTTGTCCGGACCGCCCATGATCCCGATGTAGCGGATCGCGCGCAGCTGCAGGTCGGGGTTGGCGTTGCCCTTGGCGACGCCGGTGATGATCTCCCGCGCGCGCGCCGAGTGGCTCTGGCTGAGCACGAACAGCGCGCGGTCCTTGACCTTCGGCGAGTTGGTGCCGGTCAGCATCTTCTCGAGCACCGGCAGCGCCTGCTCCGGATCGCTCTGCATGATCCCGCGCAGCGCCATCAGCTTCA
>Ga0068865_100001660_pt1 | contig 13019 bp, 18 predicted proteins | sample KBSMisM12_FD_75293 | JGI IMG/M metagenome (GOLD analysis project Ga0068865, IMG submission 75293) | Miscanthus rhizosphere microbial communities from Kellogg Biological Station, Michigan, USA - KBS Miscanthus M1-2 | ecosystem: Host-associated > Plants > Roots > Rhizosphere > Soil ...
CCAGGCCGGCGTCGGGATGATCACCTCGTCGCCCTCGTCGATCAGCGCGAACACCGCGTTGTAGATCGACTGCTTCGCGCCCGAGCTGACGATCACCTCGCCCGGGTCGATGGTCAGGCCGTGCGCCTTGCCGATCCACGCCGCCACCGCCTTGCGCAACGGCACCGTGCCCTCGACCAGCGTGTACTTGGTCGCGCCCGCGTCCAGCGCCTTCTTGGCCGCTTCCTTGATGTGCGCGGGCGTGTCGAAGTCGGGCTCGCCGGCGCCGAAGCTGACGACGTCGACCCCTGCGGCCTTCAGCTTGGCCGCCTTGGCCGATACGGCCAGAGTCGGGGACGGTTCGACGACGGACAACCTGCGCGCGAGCTTCACGGCTTCACTCCTTGTTTGCGTTTCGCGGCGAGCGCGGCGGCGACACCCGCGGGCACCAGGCCCGAGACGTCTCCGCCCATCAACGCCACTTCCTTCACGAGCGACGAGGATACATAAAAGCTCTCCTCGCTGGTCATCAGAAACAGGGTCTCGACATCGGGCGCCAGGCGGCGGTTCATGTGCGCCGACTGGAACTCGTACTCGAAGTCCGCCAGCGCGCGCAGGCCGCGGATGACCACGGATGCGCCGCGCCGCCGGCAGTAATCGGCCAGCAAGCCCTGGAATGCGTCGACCTCCAGCCGCGCGTCCCCGCCCAGCGCGTCCGCGATCAGCTTGCGCCGCTCGTCGATCGAGAACAGCGGCGCCTTGCGGACGTTCTCGGCCAGCGCGACCACGACCCGGTCGAAGATCTTCAGCGACCGCCGCAGGATGTCGACGTGGCCGTTCGTGATCGGGTCGAAGGTGCCCGGGTAGACGGCCAGCGTCACGGGCGGCTCACGAACCTGACGAACGGAAGAACGACAGCTCGGTGTCGCCGTACTCCCGGCGGTCGGTCAGGAACAGGCAGCCCACCCGCTCGGCCGGGCGGTGGCGGCGGTCGTGTTCGACCACGACGACGGCGCAGTTGCTGAGCAGGTCCAGCCCGCACAGCTCCGCCAGCAGCCCCTCGGTCTCCTTGATGTACGGAGGATCCAGGAACACCCACGAGAACGGACCGAACCGGTCGGTCTGCGCGGCCAGCCGGCGCAGCGCCGCCTTCACGTCGGTTCCGATCACCTCGGCCCGATCGTCCATCCGCATCTCGCGCAGGTTCCGGCGCAGGGCCGACAGCGCGGACCCGTCGCGCTCGACGAACACGGCCTGGGGCGCGCCACGCGACAGCGCCTCCATGCCCAGCGCGCCCGTTCCCGCGTAGAGGTCCAGCACCGGCCCGGCGGGCGGTCCCAGGATGTTGAACAGAGCCTGGCGAACCTTCGAAGCTGTGGGCCGCGTACGCGCGCCGCGAGGCGCGATGAGGTGCCGGCCTCGATCCAGCCCGCCGGTCAGTCGCATGAGGGGACGTTCCTACCGCGCCCGTCGAACGGGGTCAAATCGACCTCCGGCTGACCCTCGGATCGCCGGTTCAGCCGTTCCGACGCGCCGTGACGAATGCGCAACCGACTGTCGGTAAAGCGCCGTACTCGACGGGAAAACCGGCGGAAACGCGCCCCGGCCGTGCGCACATTGGTGATAGACTGGCCGCACTCCATGTCGCGCGTTGGCGCCTTCTTCGACGTCGATAGGACGATTGTTTCGTGCAACACGGGGCGGCTTTTTCTGCGCGACCTGCGGCGCCGCGGCGAGATCTCCTTCTTCCGGATGCTGCGGGCGCTGGGGTGGATGGCCAAGTACCACCTGTCGCTGATCGACCTGCAGTGGGTGGCCACCCGCTTGGCGGGCGAGATGGCCGGCAAGCTCGAGCGTGAGTTCGCCGAGACCTGCCGCCGCTGGGTCGAGAAGGATGTGCTGCCGCTGGTCGTGCCGGGGGCGCGCGACAAGATCGAGAAGCACCGGGCCGAGGGCCACGTGCTGGCGATCCTGTCGACCTCGCCGTCGTACGTGACCGAGCCGCTCGCCGAGACGCTGGGCATCGAGGAGGTCATCTCGACGCGATTCGAGGTCGACGGCGGCGGATTGTTCACCGGAAAGCTGATCGGGCCGGCCTGCGTCGGCAAGGGCAAGGTTCACTGGGCCGAGGACCTGGGCTCGCGCCGGCAGCTCGACCTGGGCGCCAGCTGGTTCTACACGGATTCGTACACGGACATGCCGATGCTCGAGCGCGTGGGCAACCAGGTCGTGGTCAACCCCGACCCGCGCCTGAAGCGGATCGCGAAGCGGCGCGGCTGGCCGGTGCAGGACTGGCGGCAGGCCGCGGCGGCCGCGGCCGTCGCGGGGGTGGGCGCGTGAGCGTTTACTCCGCTCCCTGGTACACGCCGGCGGTGCAGCGCCTGCTGGACCTGGCGCTGGAAGAGGACGTCGGCCGCGGCGACGTGACCACCGCGTCCGTCATCGACGAAAGCCAGGAGGGCGAGGCCGAGATCATCGCGCGCGAGCGGGCGGTGGTTTGCGGCCTGGGCGTGGTCGAGGCGGTGTTCACGCGCTTCGACTGGCGCACGCGCGTGCGCACGAAGGTGTCCGACGGGGATCCGATCGCGGCGGGCGGCGTGGTGGCGACCGTGCGCGGTCCGGCGGCGGCGCTGCTGGCGGGCGAGCGCACGGCGCTGAACTTCCTGTCGCACCTGTCCGGGATCGCGACGCTGACGCAGGCGTTCGTGGCGGCGTCGGAGGGCGCGAAGGTGCGCGTCACCGACACCCGCAAGACGACGCCGGGGCTGCGCGCGCTGGAAAAGTACGCGGTGCGCGTGGGCGGCGGCGCCAGCCACCGATCCGACCTGGCGTCGGGCATCCTGCTGAAGGACAACCACGTCGCGATGGTGGGATCCGTGCGCGAGGCGGTGCGCCGCGCGCGCGCCAACGCCCCGCACGTGCTGCGCGTCGTCGTCGAGGTCGACACGCTGCCCCAGCTGGACGAGGCGCTGGAGGCCGGCGCCGAGGGGATCCTGCTCGACAACTTCCAGGTGCGCGACATGGCCGAGGCGGTCAAGCGCGTGCGCGAACGGCGCCCGCAGGTCGTCATCGAGGCGTCGGGCGGCGTGACGCTGGATCGCATCCACGACATCAGCAAGACAGGCGTCGACGTCGTCTCGATCGGTTCGATCACGCATTCCGCGCGCGCGGTCGACTACTCGTGCGAGATCCGTCCGACGGACGGCGCGCGCGACTCGTAGCGAGGGCCTTCCAGCCGTGATGGAGGGCGACCACGAGCTGGGGAATGACGACCTCGAGCTGGTGGAGACGTATCGCGACGTCAGGATCTTCGCGACCGGCGCCGCGGACACGCGGCGCTACCGCATAGAGGAGAGCGTCGCCGAGACGACGAACTACGGCGGCAGCAACGGCGACCTCGAGGACGACTTGTTCCCGCTCGCGAAAAGCGCCGGCAAGGTCGTCGCATGGGCGAGGGAGATACGTTCGTGGCGACGTGTGACGACGCGGCCACGTGCCGCTGGCTGATCGATCGGGCGTACGAACTGGCAGCCGTGCGAGGATAGCGCGAGAGGACCTGCATGACCCGAGCGTGGTGGCTGGCCGTCGTCGCTTGCGGATGGATGGCCGTCGGCGCGGCGAACTGCGGAGGGAAGTCGCCGGCCGGCGGCGGCGGACGCGGAGGCGCGAGCGGCCAGGGCGGAAGCGCGAGCGGAGGAAGCGGCGGCGACGCGGGCACGGGCGGCGGTGTGGCCGGCGCGAACGGCGGCGGTGTGGCCGGCGCGAGCGGCGGGGGCGCCGCGGGCTCGGCGGGTGCCACGGCGGGCGCTGGTGGTGGAACGGCGGGCGGAACCGGTGGCGCAGCGGGCGTGGGCACTGGCGATGGCGGTGGCGCGAGCGGCGGCAGCACCGGGACGGGTACGGGCGGAGGCGGTGCGCGCGACGGCGGGGACGGGCCGCCCTGCGTCCCGACGACGGGCTGCGTGCAGCCCGGCGGCCAGTACTGCAACCGGATCGGCGATGGCTGCATGGGGCTGAACCTGGAATGCGGCGCCTGTCCCGGAGGGATGGTGTGCAGCGGGGGAGCGAGCGGCGCCGGTGTCTGCCTGGGCGGCGCCAGCTGCAACCCGGTGACCTGCGGATCGGGGACGAACCTGAAGTTCTGCGGTCGGATCGGCGACGGCTGCGGCCGCTCGCTCGACTGCAGTTCGTGCCCCGCCGGGCAAACGTGCACCGACGGCGTTTGTCTCCCTCCGGGTTGCGTACCGATCACGTGCGCCATCGCCGGTGGCGGCCGGTACTGCGGAAGGATCGGCGACGGCTGCGGCGGCTCGCTCGACTGTGGGACCTGCCCCGGCGCCGTGGCCTGCGGCGCCAGCGTCCCGGGTGTTTGTGGCACGCTGCCGGCGGGGCAGCCGGCGCCACCACCCGTTCCACCGCCACCTCCTCCGCCTCCGCCGCCCGCGCCCCCAGTTTGATCTCCTCGGGTCGTGGTCACGACCTGAATCGCAAACTGTAACGATCGCGGATCAACCGGCGGCGCGTTTGCGGGAACCATTATCATCGCCCACATGCTTATCCGTTATCGACTCTTCCTTATCGCCGTCGCGGGCGTGGCCGGATGCGGCCGCAACGTCGACGATGCGACGGCGACACGCACGGCGGCGCTGACGAGCACGCTCGCGGCGACCGCGGATACCTTCATCAACAGCGCCTTTCCGGACAACAACAATGGCGCGAGCCCGTCGATCTTCACGGGGCACAACGGTCAGGGCGGGATGATGCGAGGGCTGGTCCGGTTCGTGTTGCCACAGAACGTTCAGGGGCGGGTGAACGTGAGCCGGGTCCGACTGACCTTGCTCACGCGTGGAACCGGATTGAATGAAGACGTCCCGCCGACGCCGGCGACGGTGTCGCTCGAGGCGGTGCTCACCCCCTGGACCGAAGGCGTCGGCTTCGGGAACGCGATGACCATGTTCACCATCGGTCAGCCGTGCAACTCGAACGGCACCGCGACCGGGGCGACGTGGAATCAGGCGAACTGCGCCGGGGGAACGCCGTGGGTGGGAGGCGCGGTGCTGACCGGCGTCAGCGGTGCGGCCAGCGTCCCCGCGGCGCTCGAAGCCGCGGTGACGTGGGATTCCGCGAGCAACAACGACGGGATGGTGACGGACGTCCAGAGCTGGTTCGACGACCCCGACGGCAACTTTGGCTGGCGTCTGGCCAGCAACACCGAGACCGAAAATTTCGGCGCGGCGCAGAAGTTTTATTCGTCCGAGGACCCCGGCGCGAAGGGACCGGTCCTTGTCGTCGACTACGCGTGCAAGCCTGCGTTCGCGACCGCGGGCAACCTCTGCACCACGTGCACGCCGGGCGCGATCGCCTCGTGCGGCGGCGGCGCGGCCACGCCCGGAAACATCTGCGTCGATCCGGGCGCGCCGGCGACCAGTTACAACTGCGTCTGTACCGTCCCCGGTTACATCAACAACGGGATCGCGTGCGAGCGGGTCGCAACACCGGACGCATCGGACGCCGACGTCACGGACGGCGGTGACGGCGCGGCGGGTTCGGGTGGTGGCGGCGGGGGCGGAATTGGCGGCGCGGCCGGCACGACGGGCGGCGGCGGAACCGGCGGCGCGGGCGGCGCGGCCGGCACCGGCGGCGGCGCGGGGACGTCGGGCGCCGCCGGGACATCCGGCGTCGCGGGCACGACGGGTACCGCCGGTACCACCGGCGTCGCGGGCACGACCGGCGGCGCGGGGACGACCGGCACCGCCGGGACGGCGGGCGGCGCGGGGACGATCGGCGCTGCAGGGACGACGGGGGCCGCGGGAACGACCGGCGCTGCAGGGACGACCGGTGCCGCGGGAACGACCGGCGCTGCGGGAACCGGCGGCGGCGCGGGCGGCACGACCGGCGCGGGTGGGACCGGAGGCGCAGCGGGCGCCGCCGGAGGGGGGACCGGCGGCGGCACGGGCGGCGCGACCGCGGGCACGTCCGGTGGGCGCGGCGGCACGACGGGTTCGGGCGGCAGTGCGGCCGGACGCGGCGGCAGCTCGGGCGCGACGGGAACCGCGGGAACCGCGGGAAAATCCGGAGACTCCGGCTGCTCCTGCGGCGTCGGTCTGCGTGAGGGAAGGCCCGATTACCTCGCGGCGCTGCTTGCTGTCGCCGGCATCGTGGTTCGCAGACGCCGTCGCTGACATGCGGGTGACCGCGCGACGCGGATCGCGCATTATGATGACGGTATGGGACGCGTATCAGCGGCAATCTCGGCGATCGCGCTGGGAGCCGCCGCCGTGGGATGCGGCGGGGACGCGCTCGTGCCCGTCAAGACGCGGCTCTACGAACAATGCGCAGGTCCGGGCACGTGCACGTCGAGCACCTGTCAGATGGTCGGACCGTCCGCCCCGGACGACTTGAGGTGCACCTTGGCCTGCGTCACCGACGCCGACTGTCCGCCCCCGGAAGACGGCTCCGCGGCAGTGTGCATCCATGCCTGGTGCCGGACGGCGGCCTGCGCCGGTCCGGTTGGTCCGGGCTTCGCGTGCGTCGACGGGACGATCCATCGCTGTGACGATCTGGCGGCCCCGCCCTGCAGCCAGTGCGCGGTCTGCGACGGGGCGACGCAGGCGTGCGACCGCTCGACAGAAACCTGCGTGCCTAGGAAGGAGCACGGCCAGCCCTGCGCGGAACCCGCCGAGTGCAAATCCGATCGCTGCGAGATCGTGGAGGTGGGCGGCACCCCGCTGTTCGACGGCAAGACGCATTGCGTGTTTCCCGTCGGAGATGCCTGCTGGCCGGGCGACCCCTGCAACTGCGACCTGGGCGCGTGCGTCCTCGGCTGCGACAGCAGCGCGCCGGCGTGTGGCGACCAAGAGATCTGCACGGTTCAGGATGCGTCGTCGAGCAGCGGCACCTGCCGGCGGTCCTGCGCGGCGGACCCGGGCGTCTGTGGCCCGGACGGAATCTGCGCGGACGTCTCAGGCAGCTCCGTATGCGCCGCCCCGGCCGGCTCGCCCCGGCCACCGCGCGCCGCAGGCGTCCCCTGCCAGGCCGACGCTGAATGCCTCAGCGGCACGTGCTGTCCCGCCGCGAACGGCGAGACCTGGGGACACTGCGCGAACGATCTCGGCTGCTGACCCCGGCGTGCAACGGCGGGTCAGACCGCACGCTTGGATCGTGCGCGATCAACGCGAACGATCAGATCTTCAGCGACCTGATTCTTGGCGAAGGGATTGAGTGTGAATGGCCTCTCAGGAGAGAAGGCCACCTCGGGTCCCAGGGGCCCGCTGGCGCTCGGCCCCGTGAGTTTCAAAGTGATCCGCGGAGGATTTACCGACATCGATGAACTCACGTTCATGATGTCCGTCAGGGGAACGTGGGTTTCGCGTCCTCGATTCCTTATCACCAAGAAGTCCCCGCCATCGTAGACCTCGTCCACCAAATCCCAGACGAGCTTCTTCATCATGAAGTACCCGAACACCGCCAGCACACAAGGCACGATCAAAAACATGACGCCGCCCTTCACGACAACACCTGAGGTGATGGCGACGGTGACGAAGAATCCCATGAAGCCGAACCACAACGCAGGGAATCCCTTCTTGTGGAACGTCGTCATCGTGGATGAGAGCCGTTTCATTTCGTCCCTCTAACGATCGTACGCTCGGCGTACTCCTTCAACTCCGACTGCTTCTTCACCATGAAGGCCCGCATGTGTCCCTCGACGAAGAGCTTGTCCGCGACGACACCAAGAAAGCCGAGGGGCGATCGCCACGTGAGCGTGTCGCGCATGACCACTGACGCTCCGTCGACGACAAACTCGTGCACGTGTCGAAGGCTGGCGAACGCACCCTTCACCATCTCGTCCACGAAGCGCCTCGGACGATCGAACTCGACGATCTTTGACGTCAGCCGCTGCCGGATTCCGAAATGCACGGCCTCGAAAGTGACGACGTCACCGAGATCGAGGAGGCCGGAGGTCTTGCCGCCGACCGCTCGCTCGCCGGTGGAGGAGGACGTCTTCAAGTGTGCCTCCACATCGCGCGCAAGATCGAAGCACAGTTCAATTGGTGCGGCGATGCGAGTCTCGACGACGATGGTGGTCATTCGAATACCGGGGCTTCGCGCGTCCGGCTAACGAGCTGGCGTTCAGCGGCGGCGCGAAGCGCCGTCCGCTTCAACGCCTTGTTGGGCAGCGTCCCGCGTGTTCTCGATGCGAAACCGTCCGGCTCGCAGATGGCGCGGGCCATGAAGCGCGTCCCAATTTGCGCGCCGTGCCGCTTCGAGGAGAACCTCGAGCTTGGGAGTTATCGTTTCATTTTTCCGCGTGCTGGCCAAGGCGAAGTCCCTCGTCGTCGCTGAACCAATGATACCACTCGTCTACAAGCGGCTTGTAGAGCTGCTCGAAAAGCACGAGACCTCGATGATATCGACGCCTTACATCGACCTCGGGCACGGAGTGGCCACCGGCCGCGACGCGCATCGCCACACGCCGGACGGCGAAATCCTCGGAGGGCAACTCGATGAAGTGCAGGGAGACCTGGTAGCCCCATGTCTTCCACGACTTGATTCGCCGCGCGTACATCGCGGACGACAGCGTCGTCTCGATCGCGAAGCTCTCCCTGCGCCGTTCCGACGCTCCAAGCCGCCGTAGCACCTCCCGACCTGCCGCGACCGGATGCGCGAAGGGCGCACCTTCGGTTTGAACCTCGTCGACGTTCAGGAACGGGATGTCTGGATACAAGGCGGGCAGCAGTTCGCGCGCGAACGTGGTCTTCCCGGCACCGTTGGCACCAGCTATCACGATGGCTTCAGCATCCGATGATCCGCTCACGCCGCTCACGACTCGAGCGCCCTGAGATGACCGGCGAGGTGTTTGAGCATGGCGGCACCCACTTCATCCCGCGAGATGATGCCGTCGTGAATCGCCCGAGCCACGACCAGTTCTTGACTCGAACGCCCATACCTCGAGAAGAGTTCGCGCGCTGCACCTTGGTGAAAGGCGTGGATCGCCTCCGATAGGTCGAAGGCATTGGTCTCGCCGGAACGCCAACGACTGAATTCTCCCTCCAAATCAGAGAGCTCACGCGACAACTCGCGCTCGTAGGCTAGCTCCGCGAGCTCCCGAAGGCGGCGACGCTGCTCCTTGTCGGATTGGCTGCTCATCCTTGCCTTTAGGGCTGCCCAACGATAATGCCGTTCAGCGGCGGGCGCACGAGGGAGCGCAGCGACCGACGCGCCGCCGTCTGCAACGGCGGGTTGGGCAGCGACCTAGGGATGACGTCATGGCGCCGCGTTCATCCAAATCTCCTCCGGTTCATTCGGCCAGCCCCGCGGCCCGCAGCTGCGCGATCGCCTGCACCCAGTCGGCGAAGTTCTTGGACCGAGCGTTGGCGATGAATAGTCTTCGATCCGTGTTGGGCGGCGTTCCCCCACGCCGGGCTTCGAGGATCATGCTGGTCGCCTTCGTCGGCGCAGTCGCTGACGGGGCCGAAGTGTCATCGGCTTCCGCGTGAAGGGGTTGATGCCGACCACGCGCGACTTGGTCGGATCGTCCTCAAACATCAGCGACCAAAGGTCGATGCTCCTTGCCCAGTCGTCGAAGAAATCAACGAGCTGTTCGTGACTCACCGCGAACGCTTGGTCGAAACTCACGACATGCTCTCCAGCAGCATCCCAAAGCAGTTCACCAGAGTGATAGGTCAGCACACGGCCTTCTGGGGTCGAGCTGTCGAAGCAAGAGTAGATGGCGCAGCCCCAGTCGCAGATAGGAACAACAGCGCGCGGCCAGATGGAGACGCGATCAGGCTCCACCGAACTGACTGCCGTGTACCAGTCGACGAGACTGCCATCGTCGCTGGTGTGGCCCCCTTGCAGGCCAACGAGTCCGTATCCGGGCCCGAAACCACCGTTGCCGACGGTGGTATAGAGCGCGCTCAGGAACGAGGGCAAGGCGAACCCGAGGTTCCGCTCTGCAGCCCGGATCGCTTCCTCGTTCACCGGAGGCATGAGAAGCGGTCTGCTTCGCGACGCGTCGATTCGGGTCGCCGGATTCGTTCTGCGTTCCGCGATTCGCGCGATCGTTTCTTCCCACATCGAGTCTGTCCGCCCAACGTTATGGCGTTAACCCGCGCCGACGGTTCGGTTAGTCACGCTATCTGCCGCCGTCTTGAACCATTGACTTGCTCCCCGGGTAAAAAGCAACGCGATGGCGACACCTTGAAGCGCGAACTGCAGGACCATCACCCCAAGTAGGAGTGCTGGCATCGCCCAAACTTGCTGGGGCGCTGATAGTAGAAAGAAAACGAAGACAAGGGTCCCAAAACCAGAACCGACCGCGAAAACCCACCGAGCCCAGTTTCTCCCGCCGGCGATCTTGAGGGTCAGCAGGCTCAGAACAAAAAACGTCACAACGTTTGAACCCGTGCCATTCGACGCGCCTGTTGCGGGCAATAGATTCAACCACGACGAAACGATCGTGACACCGATCAAGCCGATGGAGCAGACGAGACACCTGACAGCGGTTTTCACTGAACGCCTGCCATCTCTGACAGGCTCGCCTTCTCGACGCGGCGGCGCGTAAGGATTGATATCCATGTCCTCGTCCGCCTAACGATACGGCCGTTCAGCGGCGGGTGCACGAGGGAGCGAAGCGACCGACGCGCGCGTCCGCTGCAACGGCCGGTTGGGCAGCGCGGACCGGTGTCCTACCGCCCGACGACCGACTGCTTCGTACCGCGTACGCCGCACGACTGGCACGTAGCGCCCGCGGGACCGGCCCACACCGCGTCGGCTCCACACTTCCGGCAGCGCCCAAGTTGGATAGGCTGCGCCGCACAAGCCGCGCACTTTCTCTTCAAACGTGTCCTGGTCGCAGTCTTCGGGAGAGGAGCCAGACAGACGGGACAGTGCTTCCCTCCGCGTCTCACCTTGGATACCGCGTTCGCGCGATTTCGCGGCAGGTGCCGTGATGACTCCGCTTCCATTAGCTGGGTTCGCCCGTCTGTAATCGTTTTTCGCCGGTTGACCACAAAATCGCTCGGCACTTCCGGCAGGTCACGGCCGCGGGTTGTTCGGTCGCGATCCCTTCCACCTCAGCACGGTGTGCGGCCTCGCGGTCCCGAGGATTGCACACAACCATCCCGTCTTCATTCAAGCAGTGCACGTCGCGTGTTCTGCGGCTTCGTGCTCGTCGCGAAGTCATGCGCGCCTGCCCAACGATATAGCCGTTCAGCAGCCGGCGCGAGCGGGAGCGAAGCGACCGACGCGCCGGTCCGACTGCAACGGCGGGTTAGACGCACATCGCTGTCGACGACCCTCACCTCGCGTTGAGCTTGGCGAGCGCCTCGTCGAAGTGTTCGTCGCATCTCGCGTCGGTGAAAGGTCCCTCCGGCGCGTGACGAAGGTGGCCCGGCTTCCCGCATCGACTACAGAAACCGCAGAATCCGCGCGGGAGGCCTTGCTTCGACAGAGTCTCTGGCGCCGAGTCCCACAGATTGCAGTAGCAGTTGCCTCGGCTGTCGATGTCCTGCGGCATTCGTCTGTCCGTCTAACGATACTGGCGTTCAGCGGCGGACGCACGAGAGAGCGGAGTGACCGAGGCGCCCGTCCGACTGCAACGGCGTGTTAGCCGGCTCATCGTTCCGCTGTCTTCATCGTCCGTGACTTGACGTCGAACGTGAGGCTACCTGGCTGGTCGTCAAGCGTCCGTCGAATGTGAACTCGATCCGAACTGAGCCAAGTGATCGCATCGATGCGCGCCTCGTACCCACCCCGGCCTGCGTATAGGTCATGCCACAACCTGCCACTCAGGCTATCAATCTGGACGTAGGCCTGGTCGCAGAACATCCAGCAGAACGGAAAAGGAGATCGAGTCACCACTATCTGGGCCTCGTGTGCAGAGCCACGGGCGCGGAGAATGGTGCGCCCGATCAGTCGCGCACGAGCCCACCAGACGCCACTTGCGATGAGGACCAGCGTCCCTGCGAGAAGAAGCGCTCTCCGACGTTTCATCCACGGGCTCGTGTGTCGAGTGTCCGACTAACGATATGGCGTTAACCCGCGGCAGCGCAAGCGGCCGTCGGGTTCAACGCCGGTTAGCCAGCTCATCGCGAAGACGCAAGAATAGTGCGGCAGAATCGTCAAGTGCTTGGCGTTCCAACAGCGTTGCCGGCGTGTCCCAGTACAACCCGCGCATGTCGCACGCATCATCAACGAAGTGGAGATCGGTAACCGAGATCTCTCCCGAAAGGGCGCGCCCGATGTCCCTCAAATAGCCGCCCAAGATGTCGAACTTCGATGGGCTCGTCATCCGCTCGCGATCCGACGCGACGGATGAACCCTTGAAGCTCGCGAGGCTGCTCACCGCGCGGGCGTGCATCTGCCGCAAAATGTCGAGATCCATCGGCGAATACTGGACTCCGCTGGGAGACCCATCAATCGGGCGCTTGCGGACTGGCTAACGATACTGGCGTTCAGCGGCGGACGCACGAGGGAGCGAAGCGACCGACGCGCCCGTCCGCCTGCAACGGCGGGTTAGCCAGCATCGAACCCGAAGTGCACGAACTCGTGAAGCAGCGACCAAAACCTGGCCCAGGCTTCACTCTCGCTCGATGAGGCACCGCGAATCGCGCGAATCGGTCCCTCGCGGAGATTCCACTCGAACCGCGTCTTGAGATGATCGGAAAAAGAAATCCACTGGTCGAACCCTGAATCGCGCAATCGATGTGCGTGGACGGCACCAGCGTAGCCCGCAATGTACAGTTCGAGCGCGCTGAGTCGACGATCTGGATCTTCTCCTTCCTTCCCGAGATACATCCCCGGGCGTCTCTCGATCAGCCCGAGAAGCGTGAGCATCGACGGTCCTGGGCCACTCTGCTCCATGTCTGGCTAACGATACTGCCGTTCAGCGGCGGGAGCACGAGGGAGCGCAGCGACCGAGGCGCCCGTCCGACTGCAACGGCCAGTTGGGCGGCGCTCGGCGCAGGCGGCCCGAGGTTCGCCTACCCCTCCACCGGCGACACGTCCACCCCGACGATCAGCTCGTGCCGCCCTCCCCC
>Ga0068865_100001668_pt1 | contig 12990 bp, 11 predicted proteins | sample KBSMisM12_FD_75293 | JGI IMG/M metagenome (GOLD analysis project Ga0068865, IMG submission 75293) | Miscanthus rhizosphere microbial communities from Kellogg Biological Station, Michigan, USA - KBS Miscanthus M1-2 | ecosystem: Host-associated > Plants > Roots > Rhizosphere > Soil ...
CCGGGGCCGCCGCGCGAGCCGATGCGCTCACCCTCATCATGAGTGTGCATCCAGAGCAGCTCGCCGGTGCCCGCATCCAGGCACACCACATCGCGGCGGAAGCCGGCGGTGCAATAAATCCGTCCCTTCACCACCAAGGGGGTGGATTGATAGTCCGCGTCCAAACGCGGCCCCAAAGCGTTGGTGCTGAATTTCCAGGCCAGTTCCAACTTGTTGAAGTTGGAGGCGTCGATCTGAGTCAGTGGCGAATAACGGGTGCTGGACAGGTCATTGGCATAATGCAGCCAGTCGGTATCTCGCGGCGCGGCGCTTTGCGCCATGGCGGGAAGGCAAGCCAACAAGGCCGCTCCCGACGATCCAGCCAGCATCATTCTTCGCGTAATAGAGCGCATTTCTTGGCGATTCCCTGGATTTGTTTTGTTTGACAGCGACCGTAGGCGGCGCACTGCCGGACAGCAAGTTTCGTATACAGTCAACTTGTCGCGGGATTGTCGCGGCCCCGGGATCAGGGATTTGTGCGGCGCGGCAAAGCCGCGATTTGCTCTCATTCTACCCAGATCGGGGCAAGGCGAAAAAGCGGGCATCGCGGCGGTTGTTCACGAATGGATATCAAGAGAGGCCGTGGGGCGGCCGCCTGCGAGAGAGCGAATCGAAATCGGCGACATCTTCAACCGGCGCGGTTTCGAAAGTTCGTCATCGCCATCACCGATTCGTACCCCACGGTCATCGCTCCGTCCACGGATGAAATGCGCGGCCAAGATCGCGGCAATGATGTGGCAAAATCTTGCCGCGTTGTTCGCGATCATTCGTTTACGCCAGCAGGTAAAACACGAAATATCGCAGCACGATGTGGTTCATCTAACATGTCTCACGCATGCGGCGTCTTGCCGTCAGCTATGCGTTGACAGAGAGACGCACAGGCTGTAGCCACGCGCCGGTTTTCATGGCCGCGATGGCAATATGCGCGCGAGCCCACAGACATTTCACACCAGGCATATCTTTAACTTATCCGGCTGGCTTTTGATTGCCGCCACGCGAGATTGGAATTCGTTTGATGACACAGGAACTGACCAATAACAGCTTGATGCTGTCCGTGCTCGCCGCTTTCAAGAGCGGCAATCTGGAACCGCTGTTTGCGGCGCTGAGTCCCGATGTGGTGTGGAAAGAAACCGCGCCCAAGGAATTCTTCCGCTTCGCCGGCACGTATAAGGGCCTCAGTGGCCTGAAGGAATATACCGCGCTGCTTTTCTCGCGCTATCACTTCACCCGCTTTGCGCCCAAGACTGTTACCGCCAAGGGTGATCAGGTGTGGGGCATCTTTGATATGGAAGCGCTGCATCAGCCCAGCGGCCGCTATGTGCGCTCCGACGTTTCCATCCGCTGGACGGTGAAGAACGGCAAGATCACCGAGCATCAAGGCTTTTTCGATACCGCCGGGGTGTTGCTGCAACAGGGCGATATCGCGGTCGTGGCTGCTTAAGCGATATAGGCCGCCGCGAACAGCACTGTTCCCACGACTCCCAACCCCATCGCTGCGAACCAGAAAGGCCGCTTTGTGGTGATGATCGCTATGGTGGAAAGCGCAATACCGATCTCCACCAGGGTGGCGGCGCCGGTCAGCCAGTGATGGCGGTCTTCGTGCAAGGCGCTGTCGCTTAAACGCGTGTCACGTTCCCGTTCGGCTTCTGTGGCCTTCTCACGTGCCTTGTTCTGGCCTTCGCGCTGCTCTTTGATATCGCGCAGATACTCTTCGGTCTTGGGCCCGCCGGCATTGGACGCAATCTCATACATATGCCGCTTGAGGCTGTCGGCCTGATACTCGTTCCAGTCGTCGGTGGCCTTGTCCTGCGCCAGCACCGCCTCGCTGGACTGGGCGATGGCGCGGCTGGCCTCCACCGTCTCCAGCGATCCGGCTGTCGCCGCCATCACCGCCAGAATGGCGACGGTGATGGCGACCTTGGCAACAAAAGGATCGCGGGCATGAGCGGCATGCTCGGCATGTTCGGCATGCTCATGTGCCTCGAGTGCGGGATCATGGCTCATGCTTCTGTCCGGTTACTTGAATTGGCCAAGATCGACGGCGTCGCCCATCGCCTTGTAGCCGGCATCATTGGGATGCAGCTTGTCGCGGATATTGAAGTCGGCGCGGAAGGCGAGGGGATTGGCAGGGTCGGCGGTGGCGGTGGAAAAATCCACCACTCCGTCAAAGGCGCCGCCGGTCTTGATCCAGTTGTTCAATCCGGTGCGCACTTGTTCGCCCGCCGGTGAGGCATAGCCCGCGCCCTGATAGGGCGTGAGCAAGGCGCCGATCACCTTGATGCCATGATCATGGGCGCGCTGGATGATCTGCTTGTCGGCGGCGATCAGTGCTTCCAGGCTGACGGGATCCTGCACGCCGGTGGTCTTGAAACCCTGGCCGATGTCGTTGATGCCTTCCAGCAGGATAACGGCCTTGACGCCCGGCACGCTCAGCACATCGCGGTCCAGCCTGGCCAGCGCATTGGGCGCGGTGCCGAAACGCAGCAGCCGGTTGCCGCCGATGCCGGCATTGACCACCGCCCATTTGCCCGCTGGCGCCAGACGTTCGGCCAGCCGGTCGGGATAGCTGCGGAAAGCATTGCTGGTGGAAGTGGCGCCGTCGGTGATGGAATCACCCAGGCACACCACCACGCTGTTTGCCGTGGCGGCATCGACATCCACTTCGCTGACCAAAGCGGCGAGGCGCGCCAGTTTTTGCCCCGGAAGTTGGGCAGACGCGGTCTGATCGCCGGCCGCCATATATTGCAGCAAGCTATGACCTGTGCGCGCCGCCGCGCCCGGCAGATAGCTGGAGATCACCAACCGGTCCAGCGCCTTGACCGGAAGATCGATTGCGTCGCTGAGCAGCGGCGCGCCGGCCGGTATGGTGATGGCGCGGCGCCCGTCAAAGCTGACCACCCGGTCACTGCCCGGTGTCACACTGCCATCGGCTGCGGCCAAGCCCACATGCACCGCGGCCAAATTCAGGACATCACTGCCGCCTTCATTGGTGAAGCGCAAACGGATGCGCTTGCCGGCCGCCGAGACCCGCACCAGCTGACGAATGGTGACGTCGGCGGGATCACTGATGAGTGTCGCGATCGGAACATTGCCGGGATTTTCCACCAAAGGCGGCTGGGCGGCGGCGGCCTCCGGCAGCGGGGCCAGCGGCACGATGGCGGCAGGTGTTACCGGCATCACCACACCGGGCGGCGGGGGGATCGGGGAAAAGCCCCAGGCGCCAACCCAGTTCTCTTTGGTCGCCGACTCAGCGCTGGCCCCGGTGGCCAGCAAAAGGGCTGTTACCAAGGCAAAATGACGAATTCTCATGTCCCACTCCCCATATTCTTGCTTGGGGAGGACTTTCTATTGGCCCTCAAAACCGCGCAAGCCGCATCCCAAAGGGGCTGCCTAAGGGGCAGAAAGGGCCAAAACGGGTCGCCTAGGGACCAAAATTAGGCATAGAAGCGAAAAAGTCTGGTTTTTCAGATGCTTCCCGTTGACGGGCGGGAACCTCCCATGACAATTTAAGCCTAGTCGCAGGGGCAAACCCGGCGGCGTGTCCCTCAAAGGGGCTGGGGATGATCAAGTCAGAACTGGTTGCACGGCTCACCGCTCGCTATCCGCACCTGTATCACCGCGATGTCGAACGCATCGTCACCACGGTGCTGGATTCGATCAGCAAAGCGCTGGCCGATGGTCATCGCGTGGAGCTGCGCGGCTTCGGCGCCTTCAGCGTCAAGGTTCGTCCCTCGCGCATGGGCCGCAACCCGCGCACCGGCGAACCGGTTTCGGTAGGCCAGAAGCGTGCGCCTTTCTTCCGCACCGGCAAGGAATTGCGCGAGCGGTTGAATGGCGGTAATCCGGACGCGTGAATCCGGCCCCTTCTTCCAATCCCGTCTTCGTAGCAATTGATACAACCGATCTCGGGCATGCCCGCCAATTGGCGTCGCGCCTGTACGGCTCTGTCGGCGGGTTAAAGCTGGGCCTGGAATTCTTCAGCGCCCATGGGCCAGGCGGCGTAAAGCCTTTTGTCGAAATGGGTCTGCCGGTTTTTCTGGACCTGAAATATCACGACATTCCCAACACGGTGGCGGGCGCTTGCCGAGCCGCCGCGGCGCTGGGCGTATCGATTATGAACGTCCATGCCCAAGGCGGGGCGGCGATGATGCGCGCCGCGGTTGAGGCAGCCAAAAGCGTGTCGCCTTCCACCAAGGTGATCGCTGTTACCATGCTGACCAGTCTGAGCGATGAAGACCTGCCGTCGCTTGGTCTTAAGCCGCCTGTGGCTGACCAAGTGCTGCGGTTGGCAAGCCTGACGCAGCAATGCGGTTTGGATGGGGTGGTGTGTTCGGCGCATGAAATCGCCAGGCTGCGCCGGGAGTTGGGACCCGATTTCCTGCTGGTGGTGCCGGGCATTCGGCCTGCGGGCGCGGAGTTGGGCGATCAGCGCCGGGTGATGGGCCCCGCCGAGGCGCGGGATGCGGGCGCCAATGTGCTGGTGATTGGAAGGCCCATTACTGGGGCACAAGACCCAGCGCTGGCAGCGCGGGATATTGCCCAAAGCCTGGGCATTTCAATCGCTTAACTTGGTTTGCTTGATTTCCGGGTTCCGCGGGCCCATACACCCGGACCCATGACCATTGCCGTGAAAATTTGCGGGCTGACCAGCACCGCCGCCATCGACGCGGCGGTTTCCGCAGGCGCAGCCTATGGCGGACTGGTGTTTCATCCCAACTCGCCGCGCAACCTGGCTTTGGAACAGGCGCAGTCTTTGGCCGATCACATGCGTGGCCGTCTTAAGATCGTGGCGTTGATTGTGGATATGGACGATGCCGGGATCGAAGCGCTGGTGAACATGGTGCGGCCGGATTTCCTGCAGCTGCATGGCAATGAAAGTGCGCGGCGCACCGCTTATATCCGTGGGAAGTTCCGTTTGCCGGTCATCAAAGTGCTGCCGGTGGGCGAGGCTTCCGATCTGTCCGCCGCGGCGGAATATGAAAATGCCGTCGACATGTTGATGTTCGATGCCCGTCCGCCAAAAGGCGCGGCGCGTCCCGGTGGCCATGGCGCGGCTTTTGATTGGAAGATTTTGAGCGGCCGGACATTCACCAAGCCCTGGTTCCTGGCGGGAGGTTTGACTCCCGGCAATGTCGCGCGCGCCATTGAACTGTCTGGCGCAAAGCAGGTGGATGTTTCCTCCGGCGTGGAAAGCGCGCCCGGCGTGAAGGATGCCGCGCTGATCCGTGATTTCATCCAGGCCGCGACCCATTCTTTAAGCAAGCAAAGCGCATGAACCAGATTCCCAATTCTCTTCGAGCCGGTCCAGACGCCAGTGGCCATTTCGGCGCCTATGGCGGACGCTTTGTCGCCGAGACCCTGATGCCGTTGGTGCTGGCGTTGGAAAAGGCCTATGAGGCGGCGAAAAAGGACCCGGCGTTTCAGGCGGAATTGTCAGGCCTGCTCAAGCATTATGTGGGACGTGAAAGCCCGCTGTATTTCGCCGAGCGGCTGACGACGCATTTCGGCGGCGCCAAAATCTATCTCAAGCGCGAAGACCTCAATCACACCGGCGCGCACAAGATCAACAATTGCCTGGGCCAGATTCTTTTGGCCAAACGGATGGGCAAGACCCGCATCATCGCCGAGACCGGCGCCGGCCAGCATGGCGTGGCCACCGCCACAGTGGCGGCGCGCTTCGGGCTTCCTTGCACCGTCTATATGGGCGAAGTCGACATGGAGCGGCAGAAGCCCAATGTCTTCCGCATGCGGTTGTTGGGAGCGGAAGTTAAAGGGGTTTCGTCCGGTTCACGCACCCTCAAGGACGCCACCAATGAAGCGCTGCGCGACTGGGTCGCCAATGTCCATGACACCTTCTACATCATCGGTTCGGTGGTGGGGCCGCATCCCTATCCCGCCATGGTGCGCGATTTCCAGACCGTGATCGGTAACGAGACCCGCGCCCAGATTTTGGAAATGGAAAAGCGGCTGCCCGACCTGCTGGTGGCCTGTGTCGGCGGCGGCTCCAATGCCATCGGCATGTTCCATCCCTTTATCGACGACAGTGCGGTGGAAATTCATGGCGTGGAAGCGGCTGGCGATGGCGTGAACACGCCGCGTCATGCCGCCAGCATCACCAAAGGTTCACCGGGCGTGCTGCACGGCGCGCGCTCGTATCTCTTGCAGGATGGCGATGGCCAGATCATCGAAGCCCATTCCATTTCGGCCGGGCTGGATTATCCCGGCGTGGGGCCGGAACATAGCTGGCTGAAAGACATCGGCCGGGTGAAATACCATTCCATCACCGACAAGGAAGCGCTGGATGCTTTCATGCTCTTGTCCAAGCTGGAAGGCATTATCCCAGCGCTGGAATCCGCCCATGCCATCGCCCATGTCGCCAAGGTGGCGCGCCAGATGAAGAAAGATCAGATCATCGCGGTCTGTTTGTCGGGTCGCGGTGACAAGGACATCTTCTCGGTGGCGCATGCGCTTGGAGAAAAACTGTGACCCGGATTCTCTCATGAACAGGTTGGCCAACACCTTCGCGCGCTTGAAGAAGGAAGGCCGCGCTGCCTTCGTGCCCTTCATCACGGCAGGCGATCCCGATATGGAAACCAGCTTTGCCATTCTGGACAAGCTGCCCGCTGCAGGCGCCGATGTGATCGAGTTGGGCATGCCCTTCACCGACCCCATGGCCGATGGGCCTGCCGTGCAAGCCTCGTCGGTGCGCGCCCTGAAATCCGGCGCCAGCATGGCCAAGGTGCTGGAGATGGTGAAAAAATTCCGCCGCACGCACAAAGACACGCCACTGGTGCTGATGGGCTATTACAATCCTATCCATGCCTATGGCACGGCGCGCTTTGCCCGGGATGTGGCCGCCGCCGGTGTCGACGGCTTGATCGTGGTTGACTTGCCGCTGGAAGAAGATGAAGTGCTGCGGGTGCCGGCCAAGGCGCAGGGCGTCGATTTGATCCGCTTTGTCACCCCCACCACCGACGAAGCACGGCTCAAGCGCATCGTCGCCGACGCGTCCGGCTATCTTTATTATGTCTCGGTAGCGGGCGTCACCGGCACCAAGGCGGTGCCGGAAGACGAAGTGCGCGCCGCCATGATGCGGGTGCGCGCCGCCACAAATCTGCCCTGCACGGTCGGTTTCGGCATCCGCTCGCCGGAGCAGGCGGACGCTATCGCCAAGGTGGCGGACGGTGTGGTGGTAGGATCGGCCATTGTCAGCAAGGTGGCGGCGAACCTGGATCAGGGCCGGGACAAGGTCATCGCCGAGGTTTTAACACTTACGGAAGCGCTTGCCCGTTCGACCCACGCCGCCCGCCATGGTAAGGTGCCGGCATGAACTGGATCACCAAAGTCGTCCGTCCCCGGATCAAAGGCCTGATTGGCGGCAAGGATGGCGGCCGCGGCGATACCCCGGAAAATCTCTGGAAAAAGTGCCCCTCCTGCGACCAGATGATCTTCCACCGCGACCTGGTGGCCAATCTGAATGTCTGCCCCAATTGCGGCCATCACATGCGAATCGGCCCCGCCGAACGCTTCGCCTACACCTTTGATGCCGGCAGCTTCACCGAATTGCCGCCCCCCAGCGTTCCGGCCGATCCGCTGCGCTTTCGGGGCGAAAAGAAATATGCCGACGAGATCAAGGCGGCGCGCTCAAAGACCGGGCGTCCGGAAGCCTTCACCGCGGCGCGCGGCACCATCGAAGGTTTGAATGTGATGATCGGGGTGCAGCCCTTCGATTTCCTGGGCGGCAGCCTGGGCATGGGGGTGGGCGAGGCGCTGATCGAATCCATGCAGGCCGCCATCAAGGAAAAGCGGCCCTATATCCTGTTCGTGGCCTCGGGTGGGGCGCGCATGCAGGAAGGCATTCTGTCCCTGATGCAGATGCCGCGCACCACCATCCTGGTGGACATGCTGCGCGAGGCGGGGCTGCCCTATATCGTGGTTCTCACCGATCCCACCTTTGGCGGGGTCAGCGCGTCCTACGCCATGCTGGGCGACATCCAGATCGCCGAGCCCGGCGCGCAAATCGGATTTACGGGTGCGCGCGTGATCGCCCAAACCATCCGCGAGAAATTGCCGGAAGGCTTCCAGCGCGCCGAATATCTGTTGGAGCACGGCATGCTGGACATGGTCACGCATCGCCGGGAAATGCGGGCCACCTTGTCGCGGCTGCTGCATCTGTTGCTGAAGCAAGGCAAGCCGCGCAGCAAGGTGCTGTCCATGCCCCGGCGCAATGGTAATGGCGGCATTCCCGCCACCCCTTGAAAGCACGCGGCATGCTTTCCGAAACCACCCGCAGCGACACGGTTCTCAAGCGTCTTCTCTCCTTGCATCCCAGGAAGATCGACCTGGCGCTGGATCGCGTACTGCGTCTGCTGTCGGCCCTGGGCAATCCGCAACTCAAACTGCCGCCGGTGATCCATGTCGCCGGCACCAATGGCAAGGGCTCGGTCTGCGCCTTTGCCCGCGCCATGTTGGAGGCGCAGGGGTTGAAGGTGCATGTCCACACCTCGCCGCATCTGGTCAAGTTTCACGAACGCATTCGCATCGCCGGCAAGCTGATTTCCGAGGAAGGCCTGGTGTCGCTGCTGGAAGAGGTGGAAGAGGTCAATCAGAGGCGCGAGATCACTTTCTTTGAGATCACCGCCGCCGCCATGTTCCTGGCTTTCTCGCGCTATCCCGCCGATGCCGTGGTGCTGGAAGTGGGATTGGGCGGAACCTATGACGCCACCAATGTGGTGCCCAATCCGGCCATGACGGTGATTCAGCCCGTGGGCTTGGATCATCGGGAGTTTCTGGGCGACGACCTGGCGGGGATCGCGGCAGAGAAGGCCGGCATTATCAAGAAGGGGTCGCCTCTGGTGGTGGGACCGCAGACGGAAGTCGCGCGTCACATGATCCTGCGCCAGGCCGACCGCTTGGGTGTGCCGGTGTTTGAATATGGCCAGGATTTTGTCACTCGTCCCGAACATGGCCGCATGGTCTATGAGGATGAAGTGGGCTTGCTGGATCTGCCGCTGCCCAAACTGGTGGGCCGCCACCAAATCGAGAATGCCGGCGTGGCTATCGCTGCCTTGCGGCACGCAGGGCGCGGCTGGGGTCAGGAAGCAGCGGTGGAAAAAGGACTCTTTACGGTGGAATGGCCGGCGCGGCTGCAGCGCCTGCACAAAGGTCCGCTGGTGGAGTCAGCGCCGAAAGGCGCGGAGATCTGGCTGGATGGCGGCCACAATCCGCATGGCGCGGAAGCCGTATCGCGCGCCATGGCCGATATGGAAGAACATGGCGAGCGGCCGCTCTATCTGATCTGCGGCATGCTGGCGAACAAGGATGCGCTGGGGTACTTGCGCACCTTCAACGGCCTGGCGCGGCATGTGGTGACGGTGGCGATCCCGGGTGAGGCGAGCAGCCTGGGCGCTGGCGCGCTTTACGACCTGGCGCGCCGCGCGGGTTTGGATAGCGCACCGGCGGAAGATCTGGACGACGCCATGCTGCAAGTCACGGCTTGGACGCGGCTGGATGCGCAGGAGACGCCGCCGCGGATTTTGATCTGCGGGTCGCTTTATTTGGCTGGGAAAGTTCTGGCGGAGAACAGCTAAAACTTGTCATGCCCGCGTAAGCGGGAATCCCTTTTTCAGTCGGCGCTTTGGATGACGATGGATACCCGCTTTCGCGGGGATGACAAGAAGAGCGTCAGATCGAAGACTCAATCCACTCTTTGATCTTCGACTTAGGCAACGCGCCCACCTTGGTCGCCGCGACCTGGCCCTGATGAAAGATCATCATGGTGGGAATGCCGCGCACGCCATACTTGGTCGGCACATGCGGATTTTCGTCGATATTCAATTTGGCGATGGTGACCTTGTCGCCCAGTTCGGTCGAAAGCTCATCCAGCGCCGGCGCGATCATGCGGCAAGGCCCGCACCACTCAGCCCAGAAATCCACCAATACGGGTTTCTTGGCATCCAGGACATCAGCCTGGAACGAGGCGTCGGACACTTTGATGGGCATGGGTGTGATCCTGGAAACTTCTCAGTACAATATCTAGGAACGCGACCCGTCTGGGTCAAGGCGGGCGGAAATGCCCGCCATTTGGGCGTTTAGAACCACATCCGACAACTGTAGAAGCCGGGGACCGTCTGTAAAAACAAGGCCGCAGACGACTCGCTTGCCGGGGAAAATCTTCGCCGCTGCGGCGCGGTAGAGCGCCATCTGGGTGAGATAAATCTGTGGAACTTCGCTTTCCGCGGCGGGCGGCGGCCGGTTGGTCTTGAAATCCAGGATCAGCACCTGGTCCTTGGTCACCGCCAGCCGGTCGATGCGGCCATTGATGCGCGCGCCCCTCCCTAATGAATCAATCCCCAATTCGGGCAGCTCCGCCAACAAGCCCGCTTCCGCTTGGCTGCCGGTCTCAAAAGCGGCGGCGAAAGCGGGATGTTCCAGCACCGCCAAAGTCTCGGCCACCAGGGCTTGCGGATTCTTCAAGCCGTTGGCTTCGACATATTTCAAAGCAACAGCATGGCGTTTGCCGGGCGCGACTTCGGGCAGGCGCACGAGCAAGGCATGCACCACCAAGCCGCGGCGGAAACGGGCCGCGCCTTTGTCGCGCGGCGAGAATGTGGGCGGGGCCACGCCCGAGGCATCGCCCATTGCATCAGAAGGGCGGATCAAACGCGGTGCTGCCGGCTCCGCTGGCGCAGGCGCGGTGATCCAGCCGGGCAGGGCGGTTTCCCGCCCTGCGCTCTTGCCGGTTTCACCCTTTTCTTCTTCAAGCGAACCGAAAGTGGTGATCTCGCCGTCGCCGCGTGTCACTTTGGTACCCAGGGCTTCCGCCGCTGCCTGCGCCAATTGATACCAGGAGCCTTGCTTCACGCCTTTCTTGTTTTCAAAGCCGCAGACATAGAGACGGTCGCGGGCGCGGGTTAGCGCCACATAGAGCAGGCGGCGATGTTCCTTGCGGGTTTCCTCCTCCGCCTTCGCCTTGGCCTGCTTCACAATATCGGGCGCATCCGCGTCGGGGAGCGGAAACAGCACATCGCCATCCTGATAGAGCAGATGGCCCTTGCGGCTGGGCGGCTCGGGCAAAGAGGTGGTGTCGGGCAGGATCACGATATCGGCCTCCAGACCCTTGGCGCCATGCACCGTCATCACCCGCACTTCATCGCGGCCGCGTTCCATGTCGCGTTTGATTTCGACATCGCCGCGCTCCACCCAATCCAGGAATGCTTCCAAGGATGGGGAATGGCTCTGTTCATGAGTCAAAGTCAGGGAAAGGAATTCCTCAATGGCGTCGGCGCATTCCTGACCCAGCCGCGCGAGCAATTTTTCTTTTCCCTGAAGCGCGGTCAGAGCATGGGAATAGAATTCAAACGGCGGAGCATAATCGGCGCGCTCCAGCATGGCCGAGAGGAAGGCATGGGGTTGCGGAAAATCGGTACGCCGCGCCACAAGCTGGGTCCACAAATCCGCTTTGCGGCCATGTGCCAGAGAGAACAAGGCCTCCTCACTCAAGCCGCACAAGGGTGAGCGCAACAGCGCCGCCAGATTGAGATCATCTTCCCGTTGCAGCACAAAGCGCCCCAGCGCGATCAGGTCCATCGCCGCGATCTGCTCGGTCAGCCGCACCCGGTCGGCGCCGGCCACCGGTACCCGGCGCAGTTTCAGCTGGCGGATCACTTCCCCGCCGAACGGTTCACGGCGGGGCAAAAGGATCATGATATCGCGCGGCGCGATGGCGTGTTCGTGGCCGGGCAGGCGAGCCTTGTTTTTCAGCCAGCCCGCGATTTTGTCCGCGACCTGGGCCGCCAGCCGGGCGACGGGGCTTTCTTTCTGCACCACATCCACGGGGGCATAGTAGTCGACCTCTTCTTCCTCTTCGGGCACCAAAGCGGGCCAGAATTCGATGCCGCCCTTGGCGGTGTCGCGATGGGCAAGGTGCTCGATGGTAGCGCCCGACACCGTCAGCCCGGTGCGCGCCGCTTCGTCTTCAAACACCCGGTCGACAAAGCGCAGGATTTCCGGCGCCGAACGGCGCGAGGTGATCAGCGGCACTTCATGCAGCCGCTGGTCCGCGCCGGCGATCACTTCGGCGAAATAGCGGCGGTTGATGTCGAACTGGCCGGGATCGGCGCCCTGGAAGCTGAAGATGGATTGCTTCTCATCGCCCACGGCAAAGATGGTGCGGGTCTGGTCGCGCTCACGGCCCCGGCCGGCGAAAAATTCCTCGGTCAGTTTCTGGATGATCTCCCACTGTTCCGGACTGGTGTCCTGGGCCTCGTCGATCAGCACATGGTCGATGCCGCCGTCCAGCTTGTAGAGCACCCACCCCGCGGCGCCGCGCCGCTTCAAAAGATTGCGGGTTTCCACAATCAGGTCGTCATAATCCAGCACCCCGCGCAGCCGTTTGGCGGTTTGATAATGATCGCGCATGGCGCGGACGATGGTGAGCGCGGCTTGCGCCAGCTCGGCAGCGCGGGCAGCGCGATGGCGTTCGCACGCCGCACAATAACGCTCCTGCAGTTTGACCAGATAGGCCAGCAGATCCGGACGCGCGTCGGCAGGTTTTTTGGTCGCCAGTTTCTGGCGCGGTGTGCCCTCCTTGGTGAGCAGTAGCCGCTGCAAAATGCCAAAACCGTCCGGCGAAAAATCCGTCCCCAGATAGTCACGCCATTGGTTGCCGCTGTCTCTGTCTTTATCCGTGCCCTGGGCCAGCCAAGGTGGGAGCTCGCAGAGCAGATCCAAATCTTCACGCAGGTTTTCGCAGAAAGTTTCTACGATGCTCGCCATGGTTTCACCGGCCTGCAGGCCGTGCGGTGCCCGTAACCGGGATTGCAAGTCTTCTGCAGAATCGAAAAACCGGTCCAACTTGCGGCGGTCGCTGCCCAAGGCGGCCTGCAGGATATTGGTCAGGCTGGCCTCGCTGGTCTCGGTCACCAGCAGCGCCACCGCCTGTTGCAGCAT